>Ga0302325_10009955_pt1 | contig 20675 bp, 10 predicted proteins | sample Palsa_T0_2_FD_201948 | JGI IMG/M metagenome (GOLD analysis project Ga0302325, IMG submission 201948) | Peat permafrost microbial communities from Stordalen Mire near Abisko, Sweden - Palsa_T0_2 | ecosystem: Environmental > Terrestrial > Soil > Palsa > Peat permafrost | place: Sweden: Abisko...
GCTGATCATATATACATAACACAGTGTACTATATGCCACTGTAGAAACTGCTCCGTCCTTGGAGTTGTACGGGACATCTGAAATGATGCCTGATCGAATATGTAGATCGATGGATAAACCGAACGCCTCTGGGCCTATCCGTCGAGGTTTTCTATCGACAAAGAGAAGAGATCCCATTATATTTACGCGAAGAAAAGTAAATGTTGTCATGAAAAAAAGGGGTATTTTCTGAGAAGTAGAAGTTGTTTGAAGTGTGTCAAAATTCGTCGATTTGAAAGTGGTTCTGCCGACAAAGTAGATCAGACACCTGGATAGGCACTGCCCGGAATCATGGCTGCTGGACTTGGGCCTCTCCCGCCGCCTCGTCCATTGCCTCTGCCACCTCGTCCGGGTATCTGAAAGTCTGGGTTTGAGTTCAGAAGGATGTCCTGTTGTTGTGGCACTGGACGTCGGTTGGGCATTGGAGCATATCCAGGTTGACCATTCCATCTAGGATTGACTCCACGCTGTGACACGGAGGTGAAGTTTGATCGGTCAGACTCAGCTGGACTTCGGGCTCCGGACTGCAGATCTTCGTAGGAGCCGTTCCCATCAAGATTACCGACCGGCTGTAGAGGTCTTAGATTAGCCGCAGCATTGTTGCTCGGGCCGTATCCAGGTGCCGAAGCAGCGGGAACGGGAGATGGGGCTGTAATTTGGGGTTCTGCAAACTGGGGTTCAACGTCCTCATAGTAATTGTCGCCGGAATTAGCCCTTCTATGAGTGATTGGTCCAGGAAGTTCAGCAGGTCTGCTCAATGGCGATGATGTCCCTTCGCCGCCATGCCAGCCTTGTCTAGGTGGAACATATGCCCTAATATCGTTAGTATTGGAGGATATGGATATGAGTGATTTACTTACTCATCCCCGCTGTACCTGCTTGCGTCACTATCTACTGTGTGACGCTGTAATCTCTGCTGTTGTAGTCCTACCATCCCAGCAACGTCACCATCACTTTCCCTTAAGTTGCCAAAGTGGCCAAAACCGCTTGGTGCTGTTGAAGGACTTCCTGTTGTTGCATCCATCTCAACTGCTTGACCAACAACGCCCTCTTCAAGTCCTGGTAACGGTGGAGGAGATTCCGCCCGAGGGAGACTTGATTGGTCATCAGCACTGTACGCTGCATACACTCCAGCCTGGGGAGGCCGCTGGTAGGCATCAGGAGGTGAAGGTCGTCGTCCATATGAGCCAGCCGGTGACATTCCGCGGTTGTCATAGTTATATCCCGGTGGCCCGCCCCTTCCCCCTCTCATCATAGCTCCTGCTGCCATGCCTCCTGCCATTCCGGCCATCCTTGGATCATTCATCCCGCCTCTGTAAGGTCCACCATAACCTCCTCTCGGAGGCCCATATCCTCTGCTGGGAGGACCATACGCTCCTCGTGGTGGCCCATAATTTCCTCTGGCAGGGTTTAATGGACCGCCGCTAGGTCTTCCTCTATACCCTCCTCTCCCCCTCATATCTGGGCCCCCTCTCACGGTAGGATCACTATATTGTCTATTTAAGGATGGATCAGCTGAAGGGTCTCGACTTCTCATGCCATAAGATCCTGGGGGCGGCCGCATGGGATTTCCGTATTGGTCAAGGTTCGACCGAGCTCTCGCCAGGAGTGCGTATGGATCGTTCGGCCTTTGAGAGCCATCGCCAGGAGATGTTTCGGACGGTGTTCGTCCTGTCAAAGGTAATCTTTCATCACTTGTTTGGTCGGAATCCTTTTTGCCAGTCTCAAACTGGGCAAATGCAGGCAACTTATCAGCCCCAGGGGCGCCATTGACCATGTTGTTGGCTGAAGTCATAACAGGGAGAGCCGTTGCTGCTTGACGATTATAGAAGTTCTCCCCGTTCATCTCTGCATTCTCCGCAATCCGCCGCTTTCGAGCCTTCCGACTGACAAGAGTTCGCCGCATAGCGCAAGAAACAATGCCGCTGGCAGCTATCAAGATAGTAGCTGCAAGGACAAGCCAGGAACCCCAAGCCATATGCGGTGCGAAAAGTAAAACATCTATTAAGAATGCCAAAAGGGAGGCAATCAATGTTAAGATACTTAGTATGAATATTCCCAAGAGGTATCGTGGGGAATGGGATGGAGAATGGAAATGGGCTGTCGCTCCGAGGATGAGCATAATGAGTGTTAATAACGCCGCAATAGGATGGACAATGAGTATCGCAGAGAGTGTTGTTCTTGCACCAGATGTATTGGTTGGCAAGTCGAAGCTTGCTGATTGCGCATCGTCGAATAGATTAACTGTAATCACATGGCGTTAGCATCTTGCATGCTTTGATACTCGGTTTCCATCTCAAGGATACTGGTGTTCTACAAACAACGCTCTGATCACTCACCAGTACTGTATCCAATCTCGATTTTGGAGCATTTTGCCCCCTGGCAGAACCCGAATACACCAAAGTCAACTCCTCCAAATGAAGCCAGGGCAATTTGCTTGATGATTGGCGTCGAGATCACCGATAGAAGCAAGAAGGCGAATGCTGTGAACAGCAGGACCGTCAGCGGGGTCGCTGGCCTCAGCATCTTGAAGTCTGGAAATCCGCCGTCTCTAAACGATTGTGAGTGCCAACGCCTTCAAGACGCGGCCTTTCAACGAAGGTTGATAAACCCTCAATGCGCAAGCTGGTTTCGCGATACTTCGAAGGAATGCTGCGATGTCTCAAGCTGAGAACTGCATTGGGGACGGTTGGCAGAGTCGCTCCTTGGTTGTCGCATTGGTTTCCAACAATCAGTACATCTGTGAAAGGGGATCGTGAAGACCGTTGAGATCGGAGGTGGCAAGGTGTGGGGAGGCGTTCTTCAGAGCTGGATCTGGGTCTTGAAGGCTGGCGGGGAAGGCTTGCAGAAGTAAAGGCTAATGGATTTTGATTGACCTGCCGGTTTGGCTGTCGAAGGCTGACGATAACATGCAGCTGTACGAGGTGTTCGGGGCAGCCAAGTTCAGGATGCGGTCCGCCAATCCACTCCTCCAATTAAAACCGACTTCGACCCAGCCACAAAGTCGTCGTGTTGTCCTAGTTGTCCAGAGAACTGGAGAGGTTCTTAGTGTGGTGTGGTGCCTCTAGAGAGCAACGGTGGTGGGCTGCTACGTCGACGGCGTGTTTAGTTACACAGTTCTGACTCCTAAGCGCAAAGGCTCGAGTCGCTGGTTGGGGAGTTTCTCTCGTGGCCAGTGATGTCTCGAAATATGGTCCGGATTTTTACTTGGGTCGCTGCCGTCGGCCGTTTCGTACTAAAGAATGAGACTGGGTGGCACTGGGAGCAAGTGCTCAGCCACAATGGATTTGCACGCGTTTCGAAATCTCCCCCACAGGACGACGGTATCATCGAAAGTTGCAACGTGCATTTGTAGTCGATGATACAAGAAGCGGGACAATATCAACCACGACTTCGAGGGAGTACCTGGCATCTCACAGCGCCTCCAGCGCCGTCCCTTCGAGCCTCTCCAGAAGATATTTCTTCCGGTGCATTCAACAATTACATGCTGCTACTGTACCCCTGACACTTCACGCGGCACCAACCAAGGTTTCTACTTTGAATTCTTACTACAGATCTCGCAAAAGGCGATAGCCTTGAGTTTGATGTGGTTATCTCACGGAGATGCAGCGGTCCGTTAACTGGGGCCGGAAGATTCTCAGGTACAACGGATGTCTGCATGCTCTGGCTCAATCAGCATTAACTCGCCTGTGCATACTGTACCTTAGATTGCCTCCATAACAGGTTTATTAGCACATGAACGCATACTGACAAGCGAGTCTTCTGGGAAGACGGCGAGGAATGACTGGCTCCAATGATGGTGCAGGCTAGGGTTTATCCTGGGAAAGTGCTCCAATGGCGGCCGCCACCTTGATACCTGTGGAAGACCGCTTCTGGAAACCGTCTTAGAATCTGGTTCGAGAAGAGATCTGAATCTAGCGTGTTGGATCCATGTCTTCTGCTATTTATCCGCGACCCTAGCAGACAATATTGTACCTTCCCCGAGGAAAGTATTGATGTACTTACAAAACCAGAAAAACTCATCTGAAATATTCTTCATGAGGAGGCGGGAACACAAATAGCACCTTTCCACATTTGAGACTCGTTTCAGCTGTAGCAATGGATATGGCATTAAATAAGATCGCCTTGAGATCATGCAGAACGTCATAAGGCACCCAGCGCGTCTTGTCTCGGTCTTTGGGTAACGAAAAAAAAAAAAAAACAATAGAAAACCACCGTCAAGAGGCACAATTCGAATTAAACTGCCCCGAAGTTGTTCTTTGCGTTCTTAGATGATTTTGACCGAGATGAAGAGGGACAGGGGGAACTGAGAAAAGAGGTCGGAACCGATATTCCAGTTCGCCGACGGAGATAAGATAGCGGCGAGGCGGCGGCCTACTCGTCATTGATGTCTTTTTTTCTGAGACCTCTGTGAATAATGTCCCAAACAACTCCAGAACGATGTTACTGCGCGTGGCAGATCTATGTTCGCATAGCATAAGACCCCAAGGAAGACATGTAGTTTGCAAGTCCTTTCCATCGCTTGAAGCCCAGAGCTCGCGGAGGATATCCACTCATACAATACACACATTCCGCTCACGACCATCTTCAGCATCCCTTCCATCCAGAACAACAAAATTGAACGAGTCTAGGCGACACTTACAGACTCAAAGATACCAGTCTTTCACGCCCCCTTCCCCAGAATCTCTTGGGAAAGCTGCGCCGCCCAAACAATACCGCCGGTCAATAAAATGGGGTCGCAGACTCCTCTATGTCTCCGCGACAACTGGATTGTTTTACCTGATTGATACACAGTTCTACGCCTCCTCAATCACTCGATCCTTACGAACTTTTGGACTTGGCCTCCTTGTTGCGCTTGACTACAAGCTCAACTTTCGACCAGAGCCCTTGTTTGGTGGCACAATAGGAGATTTACATAGGAGGAACGCAGAGAAACTGTTCAACCTTTTGCATCAGAATGGGGGGTTATATCTGAAAATTGGCCAGGCAATTGCTATGCAGAGCGCAGTTCTTGTTTGTACCCTCTTTCCAATTTGCAAAGTGCCCAGTTACTGACAATATATTCAGCCTCCCGAATTTCAGAAAATGTTCTCGAGAATGTTTGATGATGCACCTCAAAACGATTGGTCTGACGTCGAGAGGGTTATAAGAGAAGATTTTGGAGGCAGATCTCCTGAAGACGTATTTGGGGTGAGCTTCAGCAATGAGCCTGGATTTGGAGTAATGGAGAAGAAAGCTAGAGCTTCAGCATCAGTAGCCCAGGTGCATTGGGCTAGGCTAGCTGATGGAAGAGAGGTTGCGATCAAAGTCCAGAAGCGTGAAATTGCATCACAAGTCGGATGGGATCTGTGGGCCTTTAAGGTATGCTTGACCTATACTGCTCACCTCGGAGTCCGGCCTTTGCGCCTACACTTCCTCTTGATTTCTAGGAAATTCCAAAACTGACTGCCAATAGGTGGTCATGAAGATATACACAACTTGGTTCAATCTTCCATTTTACAGCCTGGTGCCTTATATCAACGAACGCCTCATGCTGGAAACCGACTTTGTGAACGAGGCAGATAATTCGGAGAAGATGGCTAAATTGGTAGCTGGGGAACCTCGTCTTCGTGGACGCGTGTACATCCCAACTGTCTATAGAGACCTGTCCTCTCGCCGGATCATGACTACAGAGTGGATCGAAGGTGTTCGGTTGTGGGACAAAGAAGCACTCACCGCACCTTGGCTTGGAGGCTATGGCGCTGGATCACCAGGAGCAAAAGGGACGCCACTTTCGATTCCAAAAGGGCCTGTTAGAAATAACGACGGAACGGGATTCTTGAAACCAGAGCGTAACGAGTGGAAGGGCCGGAGTGGGAAAGGCGGACTCGATTTATCACTAAAGGAAGTGATGACCACAATGATAGACTTGTTCTCAGCTCAAATGTTCCTCTGGGGTGTAGTACACTGCGACCCTCATCCAGGAAACATATTTATTCGTCGACAACCGAATGGACAGCCCGAGTTGGTCCTTATCGATCATGGATTATATGTGTCGATGACGAGCAAATTCCGACGCCAATACTGCCAATTCTGGAAAGCCATTATGACATTTGACAATGAAACCTTGAGCGAGATCACCAGTGCGTGGGGAATCAAAGCACCCGATTTGTTCGCCAGCGCCACGTTGATGAGGCCCTACGATGGGGGAGAGGGTCACAGGGGTGCGAAAGACATGATTACTGGCGAATTGAAAGGGAAGACAGCAGCAGAACGCCACTTCGAAGTCCAGGAAAGAATGAGAGAAAAGATGCGAGAAGCCCTGAGCGACGAGCTTGAGGATAATTTCCCTCGGGAGCTGATCTTCATTGGGCGTAATATGCGAATTGTACAGGGGAATAACCAGTTCCTAGGATCTCCTGTCAACAGAATCAAAATGACGGGAAACTGGGCTAGCAGGAGCCTGGTTGACGACACAGGTCTAGGATTCAGCGAGAGACTCGTGAATGCCTGGAAGCATTTCATCTTCCGGTTTGTGCTATTAAGCAGTGATATTGTATTCTATGCGAGCAAGATCAGACAAACTTTTGGGTTCGGTCGTGGGATGGAAGATGACATCGAGAAGCAGATGAGATTCATGGCCAAAGATCTTGGTATAGAATTGCAACACTCGGTGTTTGAGGGGTGATAGACGGTAGACGGCACATAGACTTGTATCATACTCACCTCTGATCGCATGGCATGATTGGCTTCATTACCTTAGATAGCACAGGCGGCGTTTAGAGGATAAATATCTACTGACTTATAAGAATATTCATTCTTCTCCAAAGCATTGAGCAGCTAAGCAAAAACTATACATTGCACGTCATTCGTGGTGCTGCTTTGTCTGGAACGTAGAATAGCATTCAACTGCTTTCTATGGTTCCAATGCCACCTTGGACGAATCCCAGTACGCTGTCCTGACTACTGTTTGAATTCGATTCGAGCTATGTGGAGAGTTTGATTTCTTTCACTTGCAATGTAAGCCAGGCTTGCTCGACTGAAGGAATCTCTCAATCTTTTCTTCCCGGATTATTAGAAATCTCTTATTGGCTCAAGTATTTCACCATTATCGGGGAAGTATCTTCCAGAAGCTTTTCCTTCCTGGAGTGGGACATTTGAGATCAGTCTTCGAGGCACAATGGAACATTTCACTGGGAATTACATAGCCTGGAAGCTAGAGTTGTACTGTACACCATTAACGTAATATAGAAGAATGTCGCTCCCTCACACTTCTTGCTGGCCCAAACCTGTGACTTTTGCTATTCCCTTAAAATTTCACAACCTCGAGTTAAAGCTTCGCCAAGCCTATCCGCACCGCATTGATCTTTCTTCCCCTCTGCATGATCGGCATTGGATCATATAACTCAAATAAGATCACTGGGGGACCCCTCAATGACCATCTTTGCTACAAGTGCTCAACCAAACGTCCTTCAATGTTGGATTTTGACCGAACTTCAGATGAATGCGCCCATTTGCCTAGTTGAAAGGTTTCGTTTCATCTCAACCAAATCCACACTCCTAGCTGCAGTCGGATGAAAACAACAAGATACACATACGCAACTTGTCGTCCCAAAGCTTCGCCTCCTCGGGTGTCTTAACAGTCAATATTCTCCTGGCTACAACTTGGTCACCACACAGAATCGCCTTCCTAAACATCGTATCATGCTCGCTGGTCGGGAATCTCGATGACTCCTCAAACGAGTAATCGCTGGAAGGACTCGGAATCCATTGCTGGAAACAGCTTTCAGGGTCTGGTCCCTCGAAGCCGGAGAAGTATATGTGTGTTGCTGTTCGCTTAACGGAGAGGGTGTCGGCTTCGATGGTATTTGCATGCATTTGGGGCACTGATGGAGTAGCCATTTTATTTGTCTCCAAGCTTTGGAACGGGGAAGTAAGTATAAGGAAGCGCTTACTCCTCATTTTACAGAAGTGACAAAGATCCGCGTGATTTGGACACAATCTATAAGAACCAGCTGAACATCCCACAAGAGACTTAAACCTGAAGTAATTTGGCACGAAAATCTATCAATGCGCATGGTAACCGATTTAGTTGGAGGAAAATCCTCTCTGGTTGATCTCTTTCATTCTTTTGATTCCGAAGAACGCCTAGCCATTTTCAGTGCACGCTCTTCGATGCCAACAATCTGTCAATAACCCCTCCATGCTGCCGACCCTCGTCCAGTTATGCAATACCCATATCCAAAACTCCAAACCTCCAAATCCTGAAACCCTGAACTCCATCATGCTATGCATTGCAATCAAGTTACTTCGCAATCTTTTCTGCCACGCATTTTCCTTCTAACCATCTCGCAAACTTCACACTCGGCGTGTCGATAACCCTCCAAAAGAGATCTGCCACGCATATGATAATAGGCAGGAATAACATCAGACCTCCCACCCACGAAAGTTGTCTTCCCCAGAATGTTGCCTTTCCAAAAACCTCGTCCAGTCCTGGCTTCAGCCGCGGCTCCAAGATAGTCAAACATAGGTTGTGGGTTAGATACAAAGCGTAGCTGATATTCCCGAGATAGATTGCAACTGGAGTTGTGAAAATGCGCTGCAGGCATTTTAGTTGCGTGAACGCCGCGACGATCTGGAAGGCTCCCAAGCAGAACCAGACTTTTTGACCTTCATATGGTTCTGGTGTGTGTGCATTCAGGTACCGCAATCCCCATACTTCGTCGACGTGGTTGTTCGTCCACGATGCAATGAACAGCCCGGAAACGATGTTGGCCACCCAAAATGCTTGGATCAGCTTCTCCTTGACTGAAGGCCCACATTGTGTCTTCGGTTTCTCTTTGAGGCTATATTTCGGTAGGGTCGTTGGGCTGGAAGATGGGCTCGTCGAGGAGCCGTCTTGAAGGAGTGTAACCTCCGCTATGAACATTCCACCGAGGAATTCAACAGTATAAAGCTCGCCGCTGTAAAAGCAGAAAACCATAAGTCCAGCGAGTAGTAGGAGACGGATGTTGGTCACACAGCGAGCGAGGCCGAGGAGAGCAACGAAAAGTAGTAATGATTGCGCAAATTCTATAGGGATGGTCCAAAGAGCCGGGTTGTAAGGCGGTTGCGGATAATCGATATCGTTGACCGCCCAAGCCGCAGCTAGAAGCCGCAGACAAGTGTTCCAGACATTTGTCAATTGTGAATAAAGAGTAAAGTGAGGTTCGGCGTATCTGGTGTCGGAAAAGCCAAAGTATAGGGCTATTGCCATAAAAAATAAGGTAACGAAGGACGGTAAGAAGAGTCGAAGCGCACGTCTAAATACTGACGAAGAGAGAGTCGTTGTGAGATCCGAGAATTGTTGATTATGTATCTGCTTGAGGGGTTTATATGAAAGGACGTATCCCGAAATAATGAAAAAGATGTGTACCATTGGCCTGGCTGAATAGATAACTCGGACGAATGGTAGCTGTAAAGGGGAAGATCTGGCTCCATCTTCGTATAATCCATACGGTTCTGTGTACCATCCCAAGTTCTCCTCCGTGTAATGTCCCATGAAAACAATGAACGAAGCTACCCCACGTAGACCGTCCAGATAAGAAGTGGGGTGCAATCGTTGTGATTTGGTGAGGCCTGGTCGTATCCTCTGTTGAACAAAGCTTGGAAGAAGTCCGCATGCCATTTTTTGCAATAACCGCTTTCCTGACGAAAGGAAAATTGCATTGTCCGCGTGTTTGGAAGCACCTGCCTCAATCTTTTCCCACCCCATTGTTGCCTCGGGGTCCTCGATCATGTTGCAAAGGTCGAGGTTTTGCTCAGGGGCATTCGAAGAGAAATGAGGAATGGCCTAGGAAGAAAGCTAGTCAAATCACCTCAATTGTGGCTAAGACCTGTCGATTATTTAAAGGTTTCAAGTTTCAACAAAACAGCGCCACCGGAGCTGAAAAACAAAGCAGACGAAGGATGAGACAATGCATTCAGCTGAGAATGAATGGTATGAACAGCAAAGGGCTGCTGTTACGGTTCTTACTTGGAAAGTGAAAATCTACCCCTCGTCCTTAAAGGAAGAATAAGGTTTTTTCATATCGATGGCATGCATGCAGCATGTCGATCACATCTAAAGCCTCGGAATATGTATCAGAGTGGAATGCTGCAGCATAGCGCGTGCGGCCGTGACCTTCTCAGGTACGAGGGACTGGTGCTTGGCATTGGAAACGCCAAGGGATGAATCGCAACCGAACGAGAACCATTGGAAGGGATCTGCCGTGTTCCCCCTGAACTTCCTTAAAGAAACGCCGGAGGCTTGCGGTAGTTTCAATTTGTCGGGGTTAAGCAACCGTTAAGGAGATTGGACATCGTATTGAAAGGTCTGAAAAGGTAGCTAATTCGACTTTCTATTGTAGGATTGTGTTCCGCCGTACCACAACTTTGCAGCTGACAATGATGCGAGAGAGTGGGAAAGGCTAAAGGGGTACGGTAGGTACCAGTGCGGAAGAGCTTGCAAGAGGCTCTCGGCGTAACGCTGGCATGACTTTGCCTCCAGGGATACTAAGTGCTTTTTGCGTTTTGATTTGCACTCTGCAAAAGGCTCAAAGAGATGTCACAGTGTTGCAGAAAATGAGAATGGATTTCGAAACGTGTTTCGTCGGTAGAAGGCAATGCAGGTACCATGTCACGTGCTGGTCTTAAAAAAACATCCCATCCCTCGCAAGTCTTCGTGACTTCCATTAATTCCAACACTTCACTTCGCAGATCAATTCCATCAGCAGATTACCGACAATCGCTGAGCTCACTCCAAATGACACCATGCTATGCACTAATTGATTAGACACGCTAATGTTTACTCTAATAGACTTCGACTCTCACAGAGCAAACCCTCAATGTACAACTGCCACCACAACTTACCTCGAGATACTCTGAGGAAATTGGCGTCATAAGAGATTATCACCTAGGTGGAAACCTGTTTGATATCGCACAGAAGAAACAACAATGCTCAATGATGCTCAATGATGCCGGCGAATCAACTCATTCCTTCGAAGCCTCGACCCGGGAGACTCTCGCGAAGGATCAACGATCCTACAGATACGCCCGAAGCTTTCAGGACCAACGTGCTGGGGGTGAGATCAAAACAGGAACATTGTATGTGCCTGGTGCTCCTCCAATGTTGCAGAAACAGAACAGGTGCCAATCCTCGTCAAGTTCAGGAACGTCTCGCGGATTGAGATTGATAGCGAACGTCTGCACCACTTTGGTGATGATGATCAGGCTAAGGGTCATGCCAGATAGGACAAACGTGTTTCTATCACAATGAAATATCTTTTGGGGACAAGTGTTTCATCGATGTCCATAGTATAGCAGCTAGTTTGATATGGCATACCGTAGCCCTACTCAACAAGTTCTGGCCCCCGAAGACTTAGGGATGGAGTTATTGAAGGTGGTAATGCTTAGCGATGTTTTGAGGTCAAAGTGGAAAAGAAGAGCGGCATAACTTTTGTTATCACAACTCAAGTTGGAGATATCAATGCCTCTAGCATGAACTGTCCCCTCTAGTCATTGTGAGGTCAGAATTACCGCTTGCGGATTTTTTGAACTTTCTAAATCGTTAATAGTCGTCCTTATTTAAATTTCGTTGACGACATTGAAAATCGGCGCCGGGTTCTTTCTCCACGGCGGGACAGCTCAGTGTCCAAAAGGGGTGCAAACTGGTACTATACAGGAAATATTACCCATCCTTCGGTGCCTCAAACGCCATTCCATGATCCCTATATACCCATTACGCCTCCTGCAACAAAATACTCTTCGCGTCTTTCGAGTTTATCCACACATATTCTACACATCTCGGGTCCGTCTTCCCCTGTCCCAATGTCACGCCTAACAAGTTGACCTCCAGCCAGGTTGGGCGCATGCCAAAGCTCTCAAGGCGTTCCCACCACTTCGAGAACCTCTCAAAATCTATGTCCGAGCCCTCCATCAAATGTAGCTCGATCATAACCTGCCCAATCGGCAGGGTCGAAGCCCCTGCAGCTTCAAAGCTATCCATGAACGCATCGAAAGCCGCATATTCCGAACCCTCAATATCGATCTTTAAGATATCCATATACGTATGGCCATTCTGGTCCATGAGGGATTTGAGGGTGAAGAATTGCGGCTCGCGACTGAGTTCATCTTTATCCCCGAGACCTACTTGCTTGAAATGAGCTCGGGGGAGATAGGCAGCTGGGAGCTGAGGGCCGAATTTCGTGACTGAATAGTCATAGGCATAGATGTGCGCGTTGGGGATTCGGGCTAGCATCTCAGCTTCAAAGGTCGATTCATCATTGACCCCAAAACTGTAGATAATTGTCTCAGGCGCCTTTCTAGCTTCGAAGAGCGACATCCCGCATACCCATTTCCCGCCATCTCCTAACCGTCCCACTCGTTGGATATCGTGCGGACAGGTGTAGGTGGCTGGGAAGAAGTCCCAGACCGTATATGGGTATTTCCCGAAATCCGACATCTGCTGGGCCGGGAAGAAGGGGATTTTCGGATGCTGGGGGTGTTCGAGGGCCATCTTGTGCCTGAGCGTTACGCTAGACTTCCAGGCAAGTTCAGCGCGTGCCAGTCGATCGCGGGTCGTGAGGCCCACAGCCGAGCTAGCATGGCTCGCTGATGTGGGGTTGATGGTCGTGATGTGTTGCAGGCTGTGATACTGATTTAGGACGACGAAGATGAAGAATATTGCTGCTACCCAAAACCAAAGGCCGCAAACTAAGCAGACATGTCAGTTGGTGGTCAGGGGGTAGAAATGATGTAATTGCCTTGAACGATTCGAAGGCCCATGTTGAAATGGTCTGTACAAGTAACGACAGGATATGTTGAATTGGCTGTCGAGGCTACTTGAGCGGCAAAAGCATGTAAAAGAAAGAAGCTGATGAACGAACGTAGCTCCTCAGGAGATCTACTGAAGCAAATGGAGAACCCCCAGGACATGTGCTCAGGAATATTAGGTGGGAACCCTGTGCCGCGCTTACATGATCCCAAACGCCATAAGCACCGTTCTATGGGTTCGGTGAGTCTTTCACTAAGCCAAAACTCATTTCGTACAAGAAACTTAATTGCTGGGTAAAACTTAAATATTTGATGATTCAGCTCGTGAAAGAGAGGAGTATTCGATAAAACTCCACCGTTTCAAGACTCTATCAAGCCGAGGGAAGAAAGCTCTTGCTCCTGGCTTCAATACCAAATGATGCCTATCTAACAATAGGTCTAGAGGTGCGCTGGTGCTTCCACGAGAAAGGAGAACCTGCTTAAGCCCGTTATGCGATCTGGAAACTTGTGTGTAGCTGGTCGTTCGTGAGTGGTAGCTGAAGAGTTGAGATGGCATGCTCTTTGTTTGTGGTTGGCGGGGCTGGCAGCGCCCAACGTTTCAATGGGCGCATCAGATGGTTGATTCAGGGATGCATATCGTCGATCCAAAGACGAGGAGATTCCAAATGCCTTTTGGCCGACGGGGATGATCCGAAGGATCCACCTCTCGCTGATCTTACTCAAACTGTCAAAGTTTAAAAGGGGCGGTCCAAGATGTTGTTTCGACGTTGCACTTTCCCGGAATTCAATACGCGAGGACGGAAGAGACATCTCGGTTCAGATGCTGAGATCCGTAGCTCTCCATAAGGTGCAACCTCAATTATGCCAGGCGTAAAAGCAGCTGACATACCCTTATTGGTCGTCTCAACGGAAACCCTCAACCATGTTTTGAAATAATTGGTGGCAAGCTACTTGGCTAATGCCAATGAAGTTGTGTTTCAAGGTCACGAACCGTCCCACGTCTGTATTGAAGAACTTTATCTGGGGCAGATCGAGTGTAAGGAAGATTGAGAAGTACATATAAGTCACAACCGTCAACAGAAACGACCACCGAGAAGGTGTTGACAATTGATTCTCTACCTGAGAGTAACACTCTCATACATGAACTCTTTCCCTAGATATGTGTATGATCGGAAAGATCCAGCATCGCTATGCTCATAACTCCTGACAATGCAAATCTCCATCCAAGGGAAGATCATATACAAGTTTTTTGATACGTGTGGTATCATTTCATCCGCTGCATCTTATGTCCAAGGCAATCGTAAATTTACGCACTGATGTTCGCCTTCCTAAGTTGCCCCCAATCCGTTCTGTTTCTTTCAGACGTCGTTTCATAAAGCAATCATAACGTTCGCTCCATCTCAACCGAACACGCTTGCGCATCGAGAACCGCGATATCTCAATCCTCGTCTTCCTCGACTAAAGCCGGTGTTCGTCGTTCATATCTTCGCTTTGGTCTCCTGTGTCTCGAACTGCTAATGTTGCTAGCTGAATCGTCTGGCGCCAATTCGCTCATGAGCTCCTCTCCTGGATCCCACTCACTCTCACTAGTTGCCTCACTTCCCTCTCCCCAGTTGGGTCTCTCATAGCCGGGACCCAGGCCACCTGATGGCAGACCAGGTGTGCTCGCACTGATGATGTCCGGATAGCAGGATCGTCGAGACTGAAGTGACATTGAAAGTCCAGCACCACGCTCTCGAAGTGCTCTTCGAACAAGTTCGGCTTTCCGATGTAATCCTTCGAAGGCATCTTCCAATGCTTCCATGCTGAGATAAATCTCCCGCTCTATTTCAGCCAACACGGCAATCTCTGCCTCTTCGTCGTTAGACACGGGTTGGCGAAGTTGTTGTGATGGAGTAGGGCCTCGCGAGGGGTAACCAGGGAAACCTGGTGGCGGGGAGAAAGTTTGGTTCCTAAATGGTGAGAATGGGGTGTTGGTTCTTGATGCACTGGCCTGACGCATTGCCGGCGACATTGGTCCTCGATACGGAATGGCACCCGCTGCAGGGGTCGGTCCACGAGATGGCGCGGGTGATGGATCTGTAGACTGACTTTCATTATCGGCACCAGACCACAAGAAACCATCGAATCGGCCTGATGTCAGAATTTCCCACTCCGAAGCATTAATGCTCGACATGGTAGCGAGAAGATTGTGGAGGTGTGGATTCTTGAGAAGATATATCGCTGCCTCAGGGTCTCGAGGAGGGCCTGGCAATCGATAAAGTCTTTGCAACGAGTGCACAGTTTTTATCATGAATTCCGATCGAGGCTTCTTTGGCACAGTTGGCGCTCGTGTAACTGGCTGCAAGACTGTTGATCCAGAAATCAGCGCGTTGAAAACTGGGCGTAGATTCTGCTCCAGATGGGTCAGGATTGCAAAAGAGAGGGTCTCATCGTCCACTTCTTGTGGGGGCGTGGCGGCCGTTTGGGGACAACTCGAAAGCCACCTATTGACGGCTAGCTTGGTTTTCTTAGATTGTTGAAGGAAGTGCTGGTGGAATTCTTCAGCAACATCTGGATCGATCTTGACTGGCGATCCGGGTCTCTGAATTTGTTCACCGTCTGTAATGCCGAGGCCAGCCAATTCTTCTCCAGCTTTAACGCCAAGTGATGCAAAATCGAATGCTGGCCAAACGGGAAGTTCACGTCGACCACTGACCCATTCCAAAACTTCCCCCCATCCAAGTCCTCTGCTACCTTCATGTGTTGATAGGTCTGAATGTTGGCACATGACACAAAAGCAACCTTCAGATGAGAGATCTCTATTGAAAACATTTTCCAATCTGTCGAGTAATCTCCTCGCTACTGACCGGTAGCCCGTTGCAACTGCTAGAGAGCCATTTTTGTTGATGACACATTCATATTGATCCAAAATACTGAAGTAAGGTCCAAATATCCTCTCAATGTCCGAAGGGACTGGAGTAGCTGCAGAAGAACCTGGTTGGGAAGCAAAAGTCGGTGTCCCTCCAAGTAAAGTCTTCTGCACTGGGCGCAGCAGACCTCCGTTTTGCAAGAGATAGTCAACATGTGGGATATGAATCGGAACGTTAGGTGGTGGGGGTGGCGGCGGAGGTAGCGGGGAATTGTGCGCACTCGACTCTGCCTCAGTACCTTCGAAGTGAATGAAGGGAGAGGGAGTTGGCTTGAGGTCTGGAATGGATCCTGGTGGGAACCCTGGTGTTTGAGTGGGAGTTCTCGGTGAGGAGTCTATCGCTGAAGCTGGAGAAGAGTCCGTGCCAGGTGAGTCCGGTCGTTTGCCAGGAGTTTCTGCCGAATCTTGGTTCGGAGCAACAGATGTGACATTCGATCCACCAACAGAACTGATATCGCGATATTCTTCGCTTGGACCTTTGGGTGATTTGATAGTGCTAGCCTTTGAGCCCTTGGACTTCATAGAAAGCTTAGACTTGTCATCCCTCCTGCTGAACCACGAACTCCTCGAGCCAGGTCTCGTGTCTACCTCGGCTTCCTCCTGTATCTTTGTTACTCGGGGTGGGGTTGCCGTTCTTTGTTGGGAGAATTCCGTCTCTGGCGGACTTGGTGGTCGTTCATCTTTGGGGATGCTGGTAGATCGAGGAGGGGTAATGTGATCTGCTGATTTTGACCGCGCCTTTTCGTCTGCTCCTAAATCGGTTGATTCTGGTGTATATGGATTCGATCTGGACTTGGCAGGCAGCCTGACATCGTCTCTGCTGTTCACTGCTTCCTTGCTGTGAGCTTTGTTAAAGCTTGGGTATGGGAGATTGCTTCTCGAGGTCGCGCCAGGAGCAGAAGCTGTTCGTGCAAGCTCTGGTACAAGATCAGCCATTGACTTCGATTGCTCTGACTCTTTATCTCGGTCCTTCTCTCTGTCCTTTTCCTTGCGGCGTCGATGAGGTGATTTGATAGCTTCACCGGTCTCTGGGTCGATCACTTTGGATTTGGAGCTGCGTGATGACTTGTGAGGACGGTTTGGATCTTTCTCACTCTTTGTGCGGTGTCTTCTCTCGCTGGGTCTCTCCTCGACATCATTGTCGCGATCTCTATATGCCATTGTCGCTGTCCAGTCAGCTCAGATCGCGCTGGCGGCTAACGGGCAAGCCTGATGGGCTGAGGTAACATCTGGAAGCAACCTTTACAACGGCGGGGTCCAGGTCCGGGCAGCAACGAAAATAGCTGTAAATAGCATGAATCTTGAAAATGCAAGGGAGAATAAGGCGATCTTTATGTTGTGAGGCGGTGGATCGTAGGAATGGGCGATCGTGTGACGTGCCTATTGGTGGTTGAAGCTGAATAGCCGTAGGCGGAGAAGTCTCACATTTGGCGACTGGCGACTCCAATCAAATTCACTTGCGCTTCTCTCGTGGCCGACTGGCAGCGGACGGGTAGGACAGCTATACATCAGGAGGGAGAGTGAATATACATATTCGATGAGCCTTGGGTCGCCCTATTTGAAGCTCTAGGAGAAAAGATACCTCGCCGGTGCGGAGTAGCGCTCACTCTAATAGTTCTGTGGGCCCGAAAAGTCAGGGGCTGGGGACTGTGACAATGCAGTTGAAAATTTCCTGTCTGCCAACATTCATGTTATATGGCACCACGTCTCCTGCCTTCTTGTTTACTTGCATAATTATTAGCGCTTGGGTGTGTTTTTTTGTCTGAATTACTGCAAACAGTCAAGCCAGGATGCTCAATCCCCGAGGTGCTTGCGCTTTGAGCAACCCCGCATTGTATTGTAGACAACGCAAGGCGTGACAACCAGAACTCTCTCGTCGCTGTACCATGTTGATTCCCTTGATCACTAAGAATTTTGCACCCGATCCCAATGCATGAGACGTTGCAGCTGTCAATAGTGGCCAGAGCAGCCTCACCGCCCTTGAGCTTCGAACTGGAATCAAAAGTAGCCTATCCATGGCTCTTCTAGAAGTGCTTTCCGAAGAACTCCAGTAATGTCTTGTATCCTCTTCCATATTCTTTCGAACCTTCTCATCCTCCATATCTGCTCGTGCCGACATCCGGCCGTGCAGCTGGTCATCAAATCTCTCATTATGCTTCTCCACTTTCAACCCGTCTCCAAAACCATTGAGTTATTCGGCCTTCTTCTCTTCAGATCCCAGAACGCACAATTAAATACATGAGTAACATGTTTCTCTGAGGACAAAGGTATGGAAACAGAGATGGGAGCTCGGAATGTGGAATTCAGAGATATGTTCCTTACTTGGGATGGTGACTGTTGCAGCATCTGCCGCGTCAAGCATCTAGGGAGAAATGGGGAGAAATGGGGAGGACTTGTCATACTTCGTGGGAAGCCCAGGCATTCTTCCCAGACGTGGACTCAGCTTCTGCCAGTACTTTGGGGGTCTTGGCCACGCCAGTTGCGGGCACACGGGACGGAAACCAGGAACATAGAGCTGTTTTCTACTCGTCCATTACTGGTGGATACCTTCGCGCACTTAGTGTCACACCTCGAAGCAGATACAGCAAAGATACCAAGCGATATCAGCCGGCTGGCCTTCAAAGAAGTCTGGCACAAAGACCTGGTATTACCAGAGGCAGCCAGTATGTCCGCACCCTGATAGCTGTGGAAAGAACTCGAGTATATCATAGATGACAAGAATTGCTTTCTTTACAGAAGCTGCCCCGTAACATCTGTCAAACGTCAGAAAATCGGCCATGAAAGTGGGATAAGAGCTTCTGACACGTCTTCAGGCCACCAACTGTCTCGTATTTTCCTTTCGGCGCATAATCTTTAGAGATGACCGGTGGGATGTTGCAGCAAGCCGCACTGTGGCCGTCAATTCCTTCCATTTTTAGGGATTAGTTTCTGGGCTTTCTGTCTAAATTGGCCTAAGAGGACTAAAGAATGATCGTTGATGTATAGCGCCATGGCGGTGAGGTCCAACTATCTGCCTGGACTCACGGGAATTGCGGTCGACCCCGAAGGCGGGCCGCCCAGGACCCATAGGGCTATGCAGCTTAGCGTCTGTGGAGTGCTTGATAGCGGAAAGCTCGAATCTAGTATATTACACTTTCATTGTCACCATCTACCTCATATCAAGGGGTCGAATCGCTCCGAAAAGCTGCCTATTAAATCTCGAGAACCCTTGTCCATCTAGCTGAAGCTATGCTCGAGCATGTCGAGGCACAACTTGATTAGACAAGTTGAGCATATTGCTTGCCTCAGGCTCCTTAGTCACATAGTCAATTCGAGCATTCTTTCCCTCAGCTTTACGCTTTCCAACCTTAATTCCTTTATATCTTGTCTCCGAGATCCTTTGGCGGCATTGTCAATGATGAGTATATGATTGACTCCCTTTGTACTCGGATCATAAACTATGCTGTCTTTGAGGAATGAGGAAATCCCGTATGAGATCAAATTCTCCATTATTCATCTTTCAACAAGTCATGCCTAGTTCCTCTGCAAAATCCAGCTACTCTCCCAACCAATGTGAATCTTTATGGTCCATGTTGTCAAAGTAATTTTTGAAACTTTACGTTACACTTCTCTGGTTATAGACCATTATCACCAAATCACGTAACCCAGCATGCTGCAGGCAACAGAGACAACGCAATTTGTGGTGTCTCGATTCGATCAGAACGGCAAGCTTCCAACATGGCAGTGACTCGTGGAGTATCAGGTGCCTAGTACACGCAATATTTTCTCGGGAAGATTGAAAATTTCAGCGGAATTGGTGTTAGCGGCATCGTATATCCGGATGCCACTGTTTATGACACTCTAGTGTATGCAGGAAACTGGTAGAGTCTGTGCATTCCCTTAAAAGCAGACCTTTGCTTCCAGAACTTCCACTCCCTAGCCATTTCTTCTGAGTAGTAAAGTGTAGCACACTATCTAAGGGACTACGATATTTATGTTCAGGACACGCTGATTTCAAGATCATAGGTACAGATCGCCTTGTTATCAAGTGGGGCCAAATAACTACAGTCTCACTCCTGCCGCACCAATTGTTGAACAATCAACCAGATTGCCTCATATCCCTCGTGGGGGAGGTGGTCTCTGCGTTCCCAGAAGTATCGTCAGGGAACCAAACCCTGCTGTGGCAATTTCAGTACAGATTTGTGTCTATCATAATACCGGGCAATGGATGTAAGAAGCATGAAACTTTTGTACCTAGGTGCTGAGTACTTTTTGCTCTTGGTTTTTGCACTTTCAGTATCGCTGAGATGGATTTCGCATGTCTTGAGAGGTAATTTCCAAGGCACTCGAGGTTGGGAATGGTTGTGTTGTTTGTTCCTGTACACAGGGTAAGAGCAAACTCGAGGGCGTGGAACTTTCATATATAGAGAATTCAAAATGTCTTTTCATGTGGAGAAGGCTCTCGCTTTCTTCTTCTAAGTATGACTCTGAGGATATTTGATATTTTGGGAACCAAAGAGCTGGAGCCCGAAGCGTTTGAGCTGTGATATATAGAGCAAGTGTGAATTTATGAGGGAGGATATACCTGCCCCTTCTTGATCTCTTCCTCCAGCGCCGCCGAGTATTCGCCTGCTCTCTCGGCCTCGGTAATCCAGTCTCTATTCTCCCGACGTCGAAGGGCAGCTTTTTTATGTACCAACTCCTAGGCTTTCCTCTCAGACTCTTGTACCTCCTTACTGCTCTGTTAAAACAGCCTGTCGTCCATAAGACCGTTTATCACATGCTGCCCCTTCTTCTCTCCTTCTAGAACCTCCAATTCCTCTCTCCGATACGCGTTAAGCCTATCATTGGTTGAGACCAGGTCATTGTTCTATGATTGCAGGTCTCGGAGCTGTGCTTGCAGCGCCAACTTTTCATTGTTGACCATGTCGATAACTTCGGCCTGATCTTCGTTCGCATGCTCAACAAACCGAAG
>Ga0302325_10009956_pt1 | contig 20674 bp, 30 predicted proteins | sample Palsa_T0_2_FD_201948 | JGI IMG/M metagenome (GOLD analysis project Ga0302325, IMG submission 201948) | Peat permafrost microbial communities from Stordalen Mire near Abisko, Sweden - Palsa_T0_2 | ecosystem: Environmental > Terrestrial > Soil > Palsa > Peat permafrost | place: Sweden: Abisko...
TGGCCCTCGTAGCGCGAGGCGGCGAGCGCCGGATCGCCCCTCAGCGCTTCGCGCCGGCCGAGGAGCCCGAGCTCAACCGGGTAGCCGCGCTGCGCCAAGAGTCGCGCGGCGACGAAGCCGTCGCCGCCGTTGCCGCCGGGGCCGCAGAGGACGACGATCCGGCCGCGCGACTTCGCGAGCCGCGCCGCTTCGTCGGCGACCGCGAGGCCGGCCCGCTCCATCAGCGCGATTCCCGGCGTTCCGGCGGCGACGGCGAAGCGGTCGGCCTCGCTCATTTCGGCCGGGGTCAGGAGCTCAGGGCGCGCCTTGGGATCGAGCATGGCGGCGAGGGTGCTCGCCCCTGTCGCCCGGCGCAAGCGGCAAAAACGCGCTTTCCATCGCCCGGGATTCTGCTATATCCCCCGCCGGCGCTGATCCCCGATAGCTCAGCTGGTAGAGCATTCGACTGTTAATCGAATGGTCGCAGGTTCGAGTCCTGCTCGGGGAGCCAAGTTTTTCAAAGAGTTACGGCGGATTGCGACAGCCGCAAAAATGAGGTCAGCGACGCCGGGGTATACATTAGGGTAACGAAGCATTGAGCAAAGCCCACCCCAACAACGGCCCCACGTTTGCGAAGGCGAAACGCAAACCGCGCAGGCGCGCCGGCGGCGAGGCTGATCCTCGCCTTGACCCGTCGAAGCCCATGATATGGGTTCCTCCAAAAACCCGCGAACTCATTGACCAGCTGATCGCAGAGATGCCCAAAATTGCTCGAAAGGCGACGACCGGCCGAGCGTAGCGGCTTGCGATCGGGGGTCGAAGACCCGGTGTTGAAATGCAATGAATGATATTCCTCCAGGAGGGGATGAAGCGCCCTCAGAGGTCGCGCGCGACTCGATTTCCGATTCTAGCGGCCCCATCCGACCGTCCGTCCCAGTCGCGCCGATAACGCCAGTCTTAGTGAGGCTGGTAGACGGGCGACCGCCATTTCCGCAGCTCGCGAGGTACCGGCTTCTCGCCGTCCCACGACCGGGCGACGGCATATTCATCGAGGTAGATGGTCACCGCTCTCCTTATCGAGTCAGCTTCGTTAATTTCGATCCGTTCAATGACGTCAACCACATCACTATTTATTGTCTCCCCAACGATACCCGCGGCGCTGGGGTCGTCAATGGCGCAAACCTTAAAGAGAAAATGGACGAGTATATTGAAACGCAGCATCGTTTTTTTGAACGCGCAGAGGCTTATTCAAAAGCGATCCTAGTTGCTGGATACGCAGGTGTATTTGCTATTTGGGGCTTCGCTAAAGATATTCTGACCGCACGAGCAACCGAGTGGAGTGCGGTCTTGGTAGGAATATCTCTTCTATTGTATATCACTTGGGAAATTGCTCAAATGGTCTCAGGTACCCTGAGGCGATATCGGTTCAATCTTCTGGTCAACAATGACCCGAGTGATTTCTTTAAGACCCTCGCCGACCATAAGGCGACGGAACGATCCATGTTGATTCGCGATAATCGAAATTGGCTAATCGTCCTCATCCCAACAGTTGTCTTTGGATACGCTGGAGCGGGGGTGTTGCTGTGGAATGTGGCGGCCAAGCTGATCGGCTGGCGGTAGCTGGAAGCGGCCTCTTACCTTTGCCAGCCACAGGATGACGTCGATGATGCTCTCACCCCTGGAGCCCCTTGGCATTGAGCCGGGTCCGGGGCGGTGAACCGTGAGGGCAATGAGAGGGACTAGATGAGCGGTTTAGCAATCGCCTCCATCCTCTTTGTGATCGTCCTGATGGTCCTCACAGTCGTCGATCGGTTCGCCTCACCGCGCGCTTTCAAGGTATTTGCGAATGTCGTCGACGGCGTCCTGAAAGCCGTTAACTTCCTTATTTCGCTCTGGGTATTTGTGCTCGTTTCCTGCGTCATCCTCGCGTGCTTGGCCTGGTTCGGCTTGCTTTGACGGGGCCTGAACCGCATGATCCGCATCGCTATCAGCCAGGCCGCCTTTGAGGCGATCGTCTCGACCATGCCACTCGGGTCCGTCGGCTACGAGAATGAAGTCAGCGAGCACGGCGAACGCTACGTGTGGCTGGCGCCCAACGTCGTCGATCGGCTGCTGCGCGCGTTGCGCGAGCCGGGCGGGAGCTACAGCGACGTCATTCTGCGGCTGGCGAAGGCGAGCTCGTAGCGGGCCAGGCTAACCACGCCTGAGGGTTCTTGGCTGGGTCTGGGTAAGTGAAGGCCACGCGGCCCCCGCCCCAAATCTGGAAGCTGTCCGGGCCCTTGCGCTTTGCAGACAGCGTACGAGCCTTCGCGATCGCATCTTCGTCCGAGAGTCCGAGAGGCAGCATCTCGACGACGTCGGTAACGTGTCCATCCTGTAGGAAATAGCATTGCATGAATCGCTATGCGGCATTCAGGGGGCAGCAGCAACCGTCGGGATCTACTCACGGGACACAGTAAAAATGCCCCGCGGCGCAGGAGGGGATTCCTATGCGTCCTGGCCGGCAGCGCGCTCACGCCGTCGGCCGCCGCTGCTTGAGATAGTTTTTCAGGAGCGAGACCGCCGCTTCTTCCTCCTGCGCGTCACCATTGGCCAGTTCGATAACATGCGCCACATCGGCGAAAAAGCGGTCGGCGTCGGCGTACCGCGCGCCCAAAATTGCGTCCATGGCGTCGTTATCAGCCGCGACGGCGTCGTCATATTCCGGACCATCAGGAACGCGCTCTGCCTCCATCCTTAAACGTGTGGCTCGGGCCGCGCGGCTCGCGGCCCGTAGCACGGAGCCTTCGTCGACGTCTCCGGCAGTTTGGCGTTTCGATAGCATTGGGAGCCTCCTATCTTTAACACACCTGGGATAGTAGTGTCGTTGTCCATTTTGTCTATGGTATCGGAGAGGCGACAGTCCGAACGCCGAATCAAAAACCTGGTTGGTGAGGCGAGGCCGGCGCGAAGGCACAGATCGTCCGCCATGGCGCGCAGGCGCAGGCACCGAGGATTGTGCGTCCAGCGATGGGTTGTTCCCCCGTCAAACAGAATGGCCGCCGAGTCGCCCCGACGGCCGGTCTGTGCGTTGCGTGAAAACTCGCCCCCGCCGGTGTGCCTCTAACCGGCGAGGGCGCCGCTGCGGCGCCCGCAGCCGCAGCGGATGGGGTCACCTCACCGCGCTTGTGTCTTCCAGTTTCGGATGCACCTGCGCCGGAGTTGCTTACACGCTGCGAGGTCCAACGCGACTTGATCTAGCTTGCAGCCCAGCACGCTCGTGATTTTGTGCGTTGCCTCCAATCTTTCGATGCTGGCGTCCATGGAGTTCAGAAGGGCTTGTTGGTATTCGTCAAGCATCGGCCACGCCCTTCACCAAAAAATCATCAGGAGCGAGTCGACCCTCGACCTTGAGTAGGTTCATCGCCAGAGCTTTGGCGAACGCATCGCCCGCTCGGCCGCCTTGGGCTTCGGCTGCGCCGATGAGGGCCAACGCCTGCGCCGCAATCCCGAGTCGCGTCTCAGGCTTGAAATCGAAGGCCTGCGTCGCAACCTCTCTGAGCGCATGACTAGCCTTGCGGTAGCGCGTCAGGGCGTCGGCGAGGCCGCAATCGCCGGCAGCGGAAAAGAACTTCCATTGGAAGCGATCGGAGACTTGGTAGATCTCCTTGCGCGTCAGTTCGCTCTCGCCGCGCACGATTGCGTCTCGCAAAGCCTCGTAGGCCTGAGATGGGCTGACCTCCATCGGTCGGCTATAAGCGGCGGGCGCGCCTCGGACGATCTTGATTAGGGGGCGATTGAACATGCGCTTCGGTTCGTCTTTCGTGCGCTTCCGTATCTTCGGAGGCAGCGGGGCGTTGTCGTTGAACTGCGCGCGGGCGTTATTGAGAGCAGCAGAGGCCTTCCAAAATGCGTCCAGGAGATCGGGCATGCGGCGACCGATCTCAATGAGGGCTTCCGCCTCTTGCTTCGGTGCGGGGACTGCCGAGAGTTCGGCGACCTGTGCGGCAATCGCGGCTGGCGAAGCCATTGCGCCGGCAGAAAGCGCCAGCGCGGGGACGCTGGCCAACGCGCCAAGCGCGGCGCGGCGTGTCGGGGCGGTCATGCTGGCCTCCCGATCCCAAGCCGCAGCAAGTCCGCTTTGATACAGCCGAGCGCCATGATGGCGCGGTTGTCGGTCGCGGGGCCCTGGATGACGTCGGCGGAAACGTAATCCTCCAGGATCTCCCACTTTTGCCATAGCTCTTCATCGTAAGCGGGTGGCGTAATGAGCAGCGATCTGGCGGCTTCGTCGACAGCCTTGAAGCGCGCGGCGCCCGCCTCCTCCGAACCGTCTTCATCCGGATCATCCAGCGCAGCCCGCGCACGCGAGCCAGGCTTGGGTTCAGGCATAGTTCGGGCGTTTGCCCGCACGGTGGCGTTGGGCATTGTGGATTACTCCGTTGCTATTGTTTCGTAACAGTGCTACGATAACTGAGCAGCGGCACGACGTCAAGCCAAAATCATAACAAGGTTACGAATGAACGCGGTTCAATGCAAAATGGCGAGGGCAGCGGTCGGAATTGGCGTCCGCGAATTAGCGGCGGTCGCGAAGGTGTCGCCGGACACGGTCGCGAGGCTCGAAAGGGGCGAGCCGTTGCGCGAGCGTACGGTCGACGCCATCCGCGCCGCCCTCGAAGCGGCGGGCGTCGAGTTCACAAACGGCGATCATCCGGGGGTGCGGGTGCGGAAACCTGCCCCGAAGCGTCTCAATGAGAGGGAGCGTGCGGAATCGGCCAAGAAGTACGCACGTGAATGGACCGAATACTGCAAAGCGACGAAAAGCATGGCGTTCGCATCTGCAAATGACGATCTTATCCTAATTCAATTTCGACGTGTGGACTCACTCGACATTTTCAACCTTTTTCATGTTCGCGTGCTTGAAGAAGGATTCGAGCTGGACGGAAAAATCGTGGATGGCGACGAGATGTCGAAAATCGTTCATGAAGCGCTAGACAGCAAGCCGCGCTTTTTAGGCGGCGGACGCTAACATGACCGTCCGCCTTTGGCGGCGCTTCCGATTGGCCCCAGGAGACCTTGCCGGGCCTAGAGGGTTTAATCGACCGGATTCCACGTCGGTCTCGCATAGCACTGAAACTCCCGATGCCATTTGAGGCCGCTCGGCAGCTGGCCGTCGCCCTCCAGTGACGAGCGGCCCGGTTGACCGATCCACCATGTTCGCAAGTAGTGAATTTCCGCTCGGCAGTCGTCGGCGGAATGATGGATAGTGCGGCTCATCGGCTCGCACTGGTCGATTTCAGGCCGGCCAGCATATGACATACATAGAAGGACGACGTAGATCATTTAAGGCCGCCTGCGAAAGTGCCCGCGCGGGACACTCGCGCGAGGCACTTAGGATAGGGTCATTCCGGGCTTCGCCTGAGAGAAGCTACCTACAAACTCGCGACCAATTTATTAAACGCCGACTTGTAGCGTGTCAGAGAGTCCTTAGGAACCTGCGTGTCTTTGGAATAAATCTTGTACTTCCCCAATTTTATCTTATGGAGAGGAATTCCCATGTGGGAAGTAACAACGCTGACACTGTGAGCGTCTGGAAGGTCCAGGAATACCGCTTTGGATTGCGAGAATATAGACGGATTTGACTTAAATATATTGTTCGCCCTTTTCTTTATTTCGTCATACATCGCGGAAAACGCTTTGGACGCCTTCTGCTCATACTGAGTGCTTCTGTTCAGCGGAATTGTGTGAATTCTTGGAAGCGGCAAACCAAAGGTCGTGGCCCTTTTTGAAAAGCTGACCGACGCGTAAGCGGGAGGAACGTTTATTCCGTAGATCAATTGCCCCATATTGGAAATAGCTCTCGCTGACGAGCCGTCGGCAGAGCATGGAACAATCAATCTGTCTGCTGCAATAATGGCCAGTTCTGTATACGCTGAGAAACTCGGGTTGCAATCTATGAAAAATACTGTTTTGTCGTGCTGTCTTTCGATGGCATTGAGGAGATCCTTTAACCATTGATGCACAGTAGACCATGAGTTGCTTGGTAACGTCTGCCCCGCAATTTGATTCATAGCCTCAGCTTGAATTTCGAGAGACGGATCACCGGCAACTATATATACGTTCTTGCCAAGGCTCTTATTGTATAGATCTGCCTTCAATAAATAACTTGTTTCGCTCCCTGTAATTTTATGCGGACTAGAAATTCTTTCATCAAAGTAACCGCCAATGGTCCTTTTTGGTTGCGCTGCCAATAATTTCTCTAAGACAATCGCTCCCTTGCCGTTTCCTCCTAGGACAACCTCACTTATATTCGCCTGCGGGCACATGTCTACTATGACAACCTGCATATCCGGATGCTGTCGCGCGTACTCGCAGGCAGTCAAAAAGGCGACAAAGGATTTACCAACGCCGCCTTTGTTGTTCCAAACAGCATAGCGCATCGGTCTCCCCTCCCCGCGTACCATCCTAGCTCACCCTACAATTTGCCGGGGGGATGATACAAATGACTTCCGCAGCGACGGCGCAAAAAAGCCCCCCCTCCGGGAAAGGAGCACCCGGAGAGGGGAACACCCGCGGCTTTGCGGCTGACGAAGGCCTTTGCCGCGAGCGATCCGCGCGATGAGCGCACGCGGAATCGTCAATCGAGAACGGGGGCTGACACGGCGGCATCCTTGACGACCTCCGCCGCGAACCTCTGCCACGCCGCAATAGCCGCATTGCGTCGCGTCGGATCGTTCTTCGTCAGCAATCCGTTCTCCTCTGGGTAAGGCTCGCGACCCAGAAAGAATTCAATCTGGCGCCGGGTTGCGGCGTCGGCGTGTGGGTCGACTAGATTCCAGCTTACGAACTTCAGCTCTGCCCGTTTGGCTCCGAGCCGCTCGACCAGATCCTGCCCTTCCGTGAGAAGCCGATCGACCTCGCCGCGAGTGACCGCGAAAACGGCCTTCTCTCGCCGCCTGCGCGCCTGCGACAGGTTGTAAGTCGGCATCCGCGCCCCGTCCCGCACGATGTCCAACGCCGAACGCGACGCGACGACATCGTCGCTTGCGGTCTCGACGGCTAGTCGTGCCTTTCGGAGGCCGTCTCCGGCGGGCCGCGCTTTGTCCGAGGAGGCCGCTTCGACCAAGCGGGCGGCCTGACCCTCCCGGGCGGTTTCGAGGACCGCCACGGCAAGTTCATGGGCCTCCTCAGCCGCGTTTAGCCGCAAGCTGGCCCGATCGATCGCCGCCTGCGCCTTCGCAGCTGCAGCCTCGGCCGCATCGTGCTCCTTGATTGCAGCCGCCAATTCCTCGCGGGGATCGACGACAGCCATCTCGCTGGTCAAAACGGGCGCGTTCATCTCAGGCGAACCCAATGCGCTCGATGCCAGGAAAGCGCTCGGCGAGGGACTTGAGCCGCGCCGAATCCGTGGCTATCGCAGGCTTACGCGGACCGGTTTCCATCGGCTGAACGTCGATTTTCTCGATGCCAGGGAACTGCTTCGCGAGGACCCGCGCGACCATCGCGTCCATTGCCTTGGACTGTCCCGGCGCGCGGCGGCGGGTGTCGTATGGATCGAGCGACGGGCTGCCCCCGCCGTCTTCGTCGTCCTGCGCGGGCTTCATCGCAAGCCTTTCAAGCAGGCGCAACTGGTCCTCCTGGCTCAGATTCTCGCTGACCCACTGCGCGATTGCCATAACAGGATCGCGCTCGCCCGGCGCCTCGTCGTATGCGCCGGCAGGTTTTGCGCGGCGAGCGCCGCCCCTCAGAATGTAAAGCTGCTCGCGATTGCTGCCCTTCGGCGAGGGCATCGGTGAAATAAGCATTTTTCGTATCTCCAATAATTGTTGAAACGGGGTACGCAAAATTACTCGGTCTCTTCCTCAGTCGCCCATGGCGGGCCAGCGAACGGGCGCCGTTCGTGGTCGTGGCGAAACATCGATGCAAAGCCTGGATCGGGCCGCGTCGCACCGCGCAGTCTGCGGTGCTCAACCGGTCTCTGGCTCGGAAACACTTGGGCTTGGAATGTCGCTCCGAGGCCGATATCCGGCTGCTGAGCGTCAGGGCCGGCGGCGATTTCGTCATCACTGTTCGTCATCAAGTCTTTCTCTGCCATCGGCCTAAACCTGCCCTGACTGCGCCAGCATCGCCATGGTCGAGCGCTCAAGCGAGGCTGTCAGCTCGCTCGCGATCCCATGCGCATCGGTAGCGTTCGGCGCGTTGACGTGAATCCCGCCATTGATGTGAAGCGCATTGCTGGTCTGCGAAGTTGTGACCGCATGGCCCGCAGCCATTGAGGAGAGCCTAGCCCCGCCCGTAGGAGCGCCGTTCTGCGCTAGGGGAACGCCGCTCCACCATGCGGGGGCATTATGGTGGCTCAATTCACCGGTGTTCGGCAAAACATTGCCATTCTTGTCTGTTTGATAGCGCTTGCCGTGAAGCGTAATCCACGGGCCGCCCGCAGGAGACATTCCGCCCGAGCTGCTGGTCTTTGCCGCCACAGGTTTGACGGTACCGCCGAAGTGCGCTGCAAGCGCGCCGATCGTGTCATGCGTGTTGAGCGCCCCGAATTGGATCGCAAGCAGTCGTTGGGTTCGCGGGCCAAAACGACTGAGGGGAATGCGCTCCGCGACTTCGGCCTGTACGTCACGCGGCGCGCTCATTGCATCTGGATAGGCTGCGCCTCTAGTTCCCGCCGCAAACTCTCGCCACGTCGGCGTGTTGATCTGAAAATAGCCTTGGCTATTCCCGCCCGGATAGCCGGGAGGGTCTGGGTCGACCCGGCTATGGATGTTTTGGTTGGCGCTCTCGATCCGCGCCAGCGCATCCATAAAACTTCCGGAAGTTGCATCCCCGTCCCCAGCGGTCCCCTCATAAGCGCCAGTTCCCCGAGACCTAAGTGCCCCCTGCGCTCCTCGGCCGCTGCCGCGCCCGCTCGGCAACGGGCCACCGCTCCCAATCGGGCCGCCCAGGAACCCATTAGGATCCCCCCCAGACTGCGGGAGCGACGTTTTCACGATATCGACGGGAAGGGGGTTCCCGCGCGATACGCCTTGGCCCTGAAAGGTTAGATTGCTGAGCGCCTGCCCGCGACGCGACTCAAACGCGCCCTCGTCAAAGCCCGGCGGAAGCTCGGCGCCATGCGCGCCGATGTCGAAGAATTTCTCCGTATTCTGCCACCACTGACCCCACGGGATCGGGACCGAATGGCCCTCAGTCGCCTTCTCGGCGTCCCGGAACTTTTGCAGAAAATCGGCCATTTTGCCCAACGCGGGCACCAGCGCCTTGTCGAGGGCAGGAATCGAATCGTTGCCGATGCCGTCGACTGTCTGTCGGACCTTCGCCCACGCGTCCTGCAGGTCCTGCGCGCCCTTGATGGCGTCTCGCGTAGGCCCGAGTGATTTGCCAAGCGAGTCAGCGTAGGCGCCCATCCCGGCGCCATACTTGATCATCGTGTTCGCGGTCGCTTCGCTGATCCCCGCGCCCTTCAGCAAATTCATGGCGGACACTGGGTCAACAGCAGCAAGCTTCTGAGCCTGCGCGGCGATATCGTTCATGAACGGAATGACGCCATGCTCGGAATCGAACGTCGTTGAGGCGATCTTCCCCATCCCGCCTTGAAGGCGGTAAAGCTCCTGCGGGAGGGCTTGTCCCATATTGTGGACCTGCCACAGGGCCTTCGAGATCGCGTCCAGACTACCTGCGGCTTCCTCCGCAGTCCCACCCATGCGCTCGACGGCTTTCTCCCAGCCCGAGACAAGCTGTGGACTTGCGCCGATGTTGATGCCGAACCGGCCGAGCGACGCGTTCGCCGTATTGATGTCAGAGACAAATTCCTTGATGCCACGAGCGCCTAGAAAGGCCGCGAAAAGGCCGAGCGCTTCGTTACGAACTTTCGCAAATGTCTCGCCGACCCTCTTGTTGCTCTCCTCGATCTCCTTGCCCGATTTCGCGGCTTGGTCCTTGACCTTGGCAAAGGCGCGATTCGCCTCCTCCTGCCCTTTCTTAAACTGGGAAGGGTCGATCGAGAGCGACACGATTAACGAATCTACAATCGTGGGCATGCGCTAATTCCAGGACATTGGCGTCACGGCGGGTCGACCATAGCCTCGGAGAGTCCCATTGCGTTCGCGCCGGCCAATATCGGACATCGCACGCCCAAAGGCTTTCGCAGTATCCCGCGAAATATTCACACTCGTCGGGGCGGAGCCCATGAGCGCGGCGACGCCAGCAACCGCATTCGCGATATCGTCGTGAGAGCCCGGAGCATGGTCGATCGAATCCTTGCCGGACCGCGCCGTGCGTCGCTCAAGTCCGACGAACTGCGCAACCATGCGCGGGTGGTCGAGTAGCTCCAGGCGTCCAGAATTCAGCAAAGGCAGGAACGCGAGGTAAAGCTCGCTGCGATTCATCTCCGCCGGCTCATAGCGAATCCCATGTACTTGGAAGCGCTCTGACGGCCATTCGCCTGCGTACCGATCGCCCCGGACGCTTGAAATGCGGTAAGCCTTCAGCGTTCCCGCAAACTCGGCAACGACGGCTTCCGGCGAGAAAGGCGCCTTCCGCTCAAGTATGCAGTCGACGACAGCGCGGCCGTTTTCGCTGTGTCCGATGGCGAGCGTCATTGAGTCGCTTGAGCCGCCCGATGGATCTACGAATCCGAGATAACGGATGGTCGATAGCGGCTGTCGGACGGTGACGCCCCTAGCAACGCAGGCCTCAATCGCCTCTCGGCTGACAAACACCTCAAGATCGCCGCGGAACTCCGCTCCGTACTCAGCGCTCGCCGCTTCCGGGTCCGCCTCTACGGCCCGATCGACCACGCGCTGCGGGAGCGTTGGATTCATCGCCCGGCTAGGAGCTTTCGCAACCAGAATCAACGGATCGCCGCCCAGCCCGTAGTGGCGCTTGAACGTGCCGTAAAGCTCGCCACGCTTGGCATGGGGCGACGATATGGCAATCAGCGGGCCGCCCGTCGTCGCAAGGGACGGCCGAAGAGCCTTCAGGATTTCCTTGTCGGGGTTGGCGCTATCGTCGCTCCTCCAGAAAGCGATTTCATCTGCGATCGCCGCAATGGCGGTAATGCCGCGAATCGTGCGAAATGAAGCCGGCCGCACCTGGATGTCGACGCCTGTGGTCAAGCTGAGAGTGTCAGACGTTGCCCCGTCAACGAGGTCTTTCAGATTGGGCGCAACTGCGAAGATGCCCTCGACGAAGGCAAAGGCAGAGGCCGCTTGCTGCACGCTTGCCGCCAGCAACGGAATCACCCCCCGCTCCCCTGGCGCGAGACTTTCCCTATGATCGACGCAGGCGGCTAAATAAGCCGCCAGGAGGGCCATGGCGCGGGTCTTGCCGCCCCGGCGGCCAATGACGGCCCAGAACTCCTCGACCGGCTCCAGCGGCTCGCTGTCGCGGTCTGTGAGGGCTTTGAATATGGATCGCTCGTCGTCGGTCAGCTCCTCGCCCACGATCGCGATCAGAAGGGCGCGCCAAGCCTGCCAGCTGTCACCCGACAGCAGCGTCCCGAAGTAGCCGGCATCCGCAAGCGCCTCGCGCATGGTGACGAGCTTCCGCAATCTCACGGCTGGCCACCCACTGGCGCTCGCTGTCTGCCACCGCCTGGTAGACCCAGAACGCATTCTCCCGGATACCAGGCGAAGCTATCGCCACCGTACGCCCTGGAAGCCCCAGAACGGCCGACCTCGTGCCAGGGTCTCCGAATGTCCGGGCGCCGGCCCACGGCCACGAGCGGCGAACTGTGGGCCTCTCTGACCGCCCCTGCCCTCATCATGCGCCCGCTGCCTTGGCAGGCCGGGCGAAGTGAGCCGCCAAAGGGCTGGATGGCTTTCGCTTTGCTTCGCTGATGCCGAGCGCTCGAACGGCTTGGTCCGCCCGGCGCTCGGCGCGGATGACGTCGTCTAGCGAGGCGACACTCGTGCCCCGCATGAATTGCCCCCGCGCAAGCTCAGCCAGCGCCTTCAACTCGGCCGCCTCGGCGACCATAAGGCGTTTCATGGGCGACAGATCCGTCGCATCCTCGCCTAGCGCCGCCGCGAAGAAGATCGCCCGTAGCTCAGCAATTCGTTTCCCAAGGCGCCCGCGCCTGTCAGTTTTGGTCAGCGTCCGGCGTCTGCTAGGCTTCTGCGCAGCGGGTCCAACGCAAGCGCTCGGCTTCTGCGCACTATCGGCCTCGTGTTCCACGGCGAAATCCACGCTTTTTGTTACCCCTGCGCATACCCAAGTTCGACCAGCCCAATATAGAGCATAGGCTTACTTCCGTCAACTAATTGATTTCTCTGTCCTATTGTGTCTCGCAATGTCACGCGTCCTTGGACATAGCGCCTGACCATCAATCAGATGCTGCAACAAATCGGCGCCCCCGAAACCGCGCTGCCATTGAAGCCACGATGAAGCCTGGGAGACGCGGCGCGGAAAAACAAGCACCGTGAAAAAGACGTAGACGGTGGGTAACGGCATCGCGACTAAAGCTAGGAGCCGTCGGCGAATTTGCCGACCCCTCACGTCCCGTAACATCTGACGTAACACCCCCGCAACACTGTTACGGCCCCCGGTTGCCCCGACGTAACAGTAACAGGGGGCCTATAAGGCCCACCTGTTACGTCTGGGGTGACGGTGAAATTCCACCCATCACGGACATGTAGAGAGCTTCCAGAAATTGCCCTCTGCTTCGAGGTAGATCTTTGCCGCGATAACATCCGCTTTGGCGCGCTGGAAATAAACTCGTGCGCGTGGTGTAATTCCCCCAGTCTCGTTGGTCTCAAGAAAGCCCCTCGATTTCACTTCATCGCGAAGGGCGTTCACAGACACTTTGCGCACCGGGGAACCGTCGAAGCCTGGGGCGGGTTCAACTGCGGACGACAGTCGATCGTAGGCCCCGAGCAAGGCCCATTTTATCTGGGTGAGTTCCTGGGAACGGGCGTTTCTCCCTAGGGCGGCTCCTGCACCATCGACTATCCATCCGTCAGGCCCTCGGCGGATTGTGCGCGACTCGAATTGCTCTCTATTCTCGGGGACGCGGAGGCGAGCCTTCTTGAACTCAAGCGAGATACGTGCGCCGCCGTCGTCGGCCTTGATCAGGCTGACGACGGTGTCCATTTCCCATTCTCTGGTCTTAGTTCCGAAGCCCTTGGTTGTGTCATGACCGGTATGGTGCAGCCAGATCTGAGCGATTCGTTTGCTTGAAGTCTTTCGCACAAGCAGTTTAACCGGCGCCCAGCTTTCTTCTTCGGCCATGGAGCCCGCCAAGAGGCACATGATCGAATCGAAGATGATTAGGTCCGGCTTGATTGCGTCGATCTCACGCCAAAGCCATTTTTCGCCCTCTTCCGTGTTGAGGGGAGGCATTTCGCCGTCGGGAAGAACCTCGCGATTATAGCCGTATAGTTCGAGATCGTTCCCGTATCGATCGGCGACGACCTTCATTCGCTCCTTGAACGTTTCGGCGGGCATTTCGCCGTCGAGATACATAACCCGCGCCCGACGCTGCCCGGCCCAGTTCAACAGATCGCCAGCCGCTGCCACTGCGCCGGCGAGATCGAACGCGAACAGCGTCTTGCCGATGCCGGTCTCGCCGAAGATAAGCCATCGAGAGGTCGTGCAGAGAACTCCTCCCAAGAGATAGTCGCGCGGTGGAAGTTCCCTTGTCAGCCATGATGACAACAGCAAATTTGAGCGGGGCTGGTAGCTTTTGGTCGTGAATGGGACGGTCGCGTTCATACCGCCCCCCGGACCGCGTCGTTAAGATCCTTCCCGAGCATCGGCTCGTTTATGAAAACCTCGCGCCCTGCGGCATGCCATCGTGCGGCGCAGGCTTCAACCGAGTGCGCGCTGGCTGCGTCATTTTCCGCGAGTAGCGTTAAGCACTCGACGCCAGATAGGACTGGGAATGCGGCGATCGCGCCAGCTGAACCGAGAGCCCAGGTTGGCCTGAGGCCAAGCTGGCGCGCGGCCATGCACGTCTCGACGCCTTCGCCGATGTAAAGACCTTGAGTCACAGCGTCGAAGGGATCAAGCATGACGGCTGCGCCGCCGACGGGCCCGAGGAACTTGCGTTCCAGCTTGTGGCCTTCGGTATTGAGATAGGTGCGGCTGATGGCGCGCGGTTCGTCGGTGACGATGTCGCGGAACAAGACGAGCATAGCGCCGATGCTGGCATGCCAGCGCAACACAGTGGCGGCGACGTCTGCCCCAAGCCTGAGCGATCGGCTGTCGAGGTAGCGTTCGACCAGCGTTCCGCGAGGGTCGACGCCGGCTTGCCAGAGGGCGAGCGCATGGGCCGTCCTGCCCGGCGGTGGTGCCTGGCGTCGGAGCGCTGTTGTCTGGAGCCTGTTCTCTCGCGGCCCTCGATCGATCCCGAGGCGCGCGCGGACGTGATCCTTGCAAGCGTCCCAGGGATCGCCGGAATGACTAAAGACAAGGAGGCCGTCTGGCGCGCTCGCCGATATTCGAATTGAGAGCGAGCGATCTTTTGGTCCATGGCCCGGTCCAGGCGCGAGAACTTGAGACCCGACGACGTCGCCGCCTAGCTGGCGGGCGACGGAGCGAAGATCGGAGGGAACGTGGCTCATCGCCGACTTCCCAGATCGGCATGCGCTACGATCGCGCGCCTCGCGGCGCCCTCGTTTCTGGTGACTACGATTAGATTCCTGGCGGTGTCGAAAGCGGCGGGGCCGCGATCGGTCGGGGCGTGATATCCGAACGTTCGGCCGTTCCGTATGACCGGCGTGCCCCAACTCCTGACGCACACCAAGCCGTCGCCAGGCTTTTCAGGGCCGGCGCTCATGCGTCACTGCCCTTCTCCCGTTCGGCGGCTGTTGCTATTTCAACAGCCAGGGCCAGCGGGACGACGGCCAGGGGCGTCTTGCGGTCGGCGCGGACGACGAGAAGGTCGCGGCCATCGAGCCAGTCATAGAGCTGCGTAAAGCCGCGCGCGCGGACCTTCACTTCGACGACTCGGTCCGCGCCGAGGAGCGGGACGGTCAGGTCGCCGAGATAGGATCCGCCTGCAGCGCCCGACAGCGGGACGCGTTCGGCCGCGAAGCCACGATCCTGGAGTATACGGACCAGCGCTCGCTCGGCACGGTTGCCTTTGTCGCGCGACTTTCGGCCGCCGGTTTTCGCTTGCGGATTAGGAGGGTTTTGAGTAGAGTTCGAACTAGTTTCTGCCGCTGCCCTGCTGCGAAACTGTTTCGGAAGCCGGTCCGCGCCCCTCGCGGCCGGCTTTCGTTTGTCAGGGGCCATCGCCTATGCGGCCTCCGCATCGGAGGCACCGGTGGCGGCCTTCTGCGACTCGACGATGCGCCGCCCGACCGTGCGCACGCAAACGCCTAACTCAGCCGCGAACACCCTCATGGGGACCAGCAGCTCAGGCGCGCTCGGGTCGGATTCGAATGGCAGCCCAGCGAGCGCGCGCTTGTACGCCTCAGCATCGGAGCGCCGAACGAACCGGCGTCCCTTTTGCTCGACGATAGTAGGGAACCTTACAGACATTGTGATGACCTCGTCTTGAAAAGTCGACGAGACAGTCATTTCCACGTCAAACGCCCCCAGGGGAAAAGGAATGAATTGGTGTGCGTTATCGCCCCAAATATTCCTTAGCGACCTTTCTCGCTTGCCCCTCCGCGCCGCCGGCAACCCCCAAGATTTCATAAACGCCGGCCAGAGTGTCCAAGAACTCGCCACCCGCCTCGCCGTCGTCCGTACTGGTGATGACCGTCGGCCTTCTGCCGGTAAGTCTCAAATAGTGTTCCCCAACAGCCCTGGCGATCTTTAATTTCTGCACTTTCGCGGGCCTGCCCGCCTTTCCGCCGCCGTCCGCTGCGTGTCGGGCCGCGACGGTGAAAATGCGAAGGCTCATTGTAAGCCGCCCAAGAACCCCAGGCCGAAGATTGAGCGCTTTCATCGCGTCGAAGGATAACTGTTCGATTGCCTCGACCGTTTGTTGAGCTGCCGCCGCCGCCCTATCCAGGCCTTGGCCGAACGGCGCCACACGACGTGCTATAGGCCGCATGAGCAACAGGTCGCGCGCGATTCCTGGTATTGCTGCCGCATAGAGAATGCGCTCAGGGGGCGACGGGAGTCGTCTGAAGACTCTTTCCAGGGCGATTAGCTCTTCGCTTGCCGACGCCAGTTGGAGGCTGCTCATCCGCGCACCTGCCCAAGTTCGACGACGTTCGTCGGCGCCTCGCCTGTGACGATCTCGTTGAGCCTGCGCGCCCATGCGTCGAGCGCCGCGCGTTTTTCGGCCGCATACGAATAGCGATTGTAGACAGCCGCGACGCCTTTGATGGTCCCGCTCCGATGGCCGATGATGGCTTCGACGACGTGCGGCGCAATGCCGAGCCCAGCCATGCCGCTCGCGGCGGTCCTGCGAAGATCGTGAAAAACCCACGGCGACGGCGCTACCGCATGTTCGTCTGCCTCCTGCAGCGCCGCCAGAATCGCGTCATCAATTTGCTCCTTTGCGCGAGAGAACCCGCTGACAGCCGTGCGGGCCGTCGTGCTAAAGATGAAACCGTCCTTTTTGTCGCCAATGCGCGGCAGCCCATGAAGGATTTCGATCGTCTTGCCGCTGAGCGGGATCTCATGAGCGACCCCGTTCTTCGAGCGCTCCTTGGCGATCGTCCAAGTTTTTGCGCCGAGGTCGACTTCGCCCCAACGGCCTTCCGCTATTTCGTCGCGGCGCGCGCCTGTGAGAAGCAGCAGCTTGGCAATCTCGCCGAATGGCCAGCCCACCGTTTCGAACGCACGCCACGCGACGCCGATCTCGGCGTCGCACAGGACGCGATCGCGAGCGCGTTCTGGCGCGGGCGGTTTGATGCCAGCGAAGGGGGACACGGCGACGAACCCTCGCTCGACGCTCCAATTGCCGAGCTTCTTGAGAACGGCCAAAGCCCTGTTCGCCGTTGTTGGCGACCCGCGGTCGACAATCTCGTCGAGCAGATCATGGGTATGGGCTTTTGTGATTTCGCTCAGTCGTCGGGTGCCGAGCTTCGGAACGATCTCGACGCGTAGGAGACGCTCGGTCTCGGCAGCCCAAAGCGCACCGGCCTTACGCTTGGCGTGTTTCTCGACGAAGACCGGGGCGACATCCTTCACTCGATCAGTCGGCGATTGCTGGGCCTTCCGGGCTTCCCGGGTGGCCTTCTTCTCTGCGGCGGGATCTCCGCCTCCGGCCAAGTCGCCTATGGCCTCCTGGGCACGCTTCCGAGCTGTTGTAAGGTCGACTGCAGGATAGGGTCCGATCGTTAGTTTCTTCGGCTTCCCGGCGAAGCGGTAGCGCACCGCCCAAGACGCCGCGCCGCTCGGCTGCCGTACAAAATAAAGACCGGCAATTTTGCCATCCGGCGTCTCTTTGCGTTGGGCCGGGCGTTTGTCCGGGCGCATCAGATTTTTGATCGAAAGGTCCGTCAGCATGTTACCCTGTCCTCGTACGGGTAACGGAATCAGCGTGTCTTCGGCCGTTACCCGATGTCTAGGACATTATCAGACAAAGCAGCGTATCGCAAGCAAAACATGGGTATGACGCGTGTTGGCTTGCTTGAATTGTCCATCTTTGTCGCGTATCGGCAGGAGACTGTTAATCGAATGGTCGCAGGTTCGAGTCCTGCTCGGGGAGCCAAAAATTACAAATACTTACGCGACACATGGCAGACCGGCCCACCCGGGAAATCCGCATGGCGTAGATCTTCGTCGCCGTGCTCGGCGCCTCTAGCTTCACCTTCGCGGCGCGAGCTGAACGCAAGCGCTCAGCCCAGCGCCAGAACACCGCCACGGCTCGCGGATACAGACATAGAGCGGTTCCGGAGGCGCGAAAGTCCAGCCGATACCAAAGGCCCGGCTCTCGTTGACTCGCGGGGGATTCCGCCCGGGCCGTTTTGCTGATTCATCGGACGGCGCGGAGGATTTGCGCCATGCCAGCAGCGGTGAGAATGCGAGAAGATTATTCGGCCGAGGCGCTGCGAAGCCTTGCGAAACGGTCGAAGAGCTCTCCGTGTGGCGAAGGATCATACGAAAGTTTCATTTCACGAAACCAAGAAATTGCCTCGGTCTACCGATGTAGGATCGATTTCCATGCAGCGATCTATGACGGTTGGCTCCTCGGCCCCACCAAACTGTGGCACTCGGTAGGGCTAGGAAACGTCGATGCGCTGGCAACGAAGCCGACACGCGTCGGTCAGCGCCCCCTCACGGTCGGGCGTTTTCGAGGTCTTCAGATTAAGGAATCCCGAAATGGCAAAAGTCTTATGCGTCCTCTACGATGACCCCGTAGACGGGTATCCAAAGTCTTATGCTCGCGCCGATCTGCCCAAGATCGATCAATATCCAGGCGGCCAGACGTTGCCAACCCCGAAAGCAATCGACTTCAAGCCGGGCGTGCTGCTTGGCAGCGTGTCGGGCGAACTTGGCTTGCGCAAATATCTTGAATCGAACGGGCACACCTTCATCGTGACTTCCGACAAGGACGACTCCGGATCCGTGTTTGAGCGCGAGCTTCCTGACGCGGACATCGTGATCTCTCAGCCATTCTGGCCAGCTTATCTGACCGCCGAGCGCATCGCCAAGGCCAGAAAGCTCAAGCTTGCGATCACTGCAGGCATCGGTTCCGACCACGTCGACCTTCAGGCGGCGATCGACCGCAAAATCACGGTCGCCGAAGTGACCTACAGCAATTCGATCAGCGTCTCCGAACATGTGGTGATGATGATCCTCGGACTCGTGCGGAACTATATTCCCTCCTACCAGTGGGTAGTGAAGGGCGGCTGGAACATCGCCGACTGTGTCGAACGATCTTATGACGTCGAGGGCATGCACGTCGGCACCGTCGCGGCCGGCCGCATCGGCCTTGCGGTATTGCGCCGATTGAAGCCCTTCGACATGCATCTTCACTATTACGAGCGACACAGGCTTCCCGAGGCGGTCGAGAAGGAGCTCAACCTAGCTTGGCACCCCAATGTCGAGGACATGGTCAAGGTCTGTGACGTCGTGACGATCAATGCGCCGTTGCATCCCGAAACGGAGAACCTCTTCAACGACAAGCTGATCTCGAAAATGAAACGCGGCGCCTATCTCGTGAATACCGCGCGCGCCAAGATCTGTGATCGGGACGCAATCGTCCGGGCGCTCGAAAGCGGCCAGCTCGCAGGCTACGCAGGCGACGTATGGTTCCCTCAGCCGGCGCCGAAGGACCATCCGTGGCGCACCATGCCGCACCACGGCATGACGCCCCACATTTCCGGGACATCGCTGTCGGCGCAGGCCAGGTACGCAGCCGGAACAAGGGAAATTCTGGAGTGCTTCTTCGAGAGGCGACCGATTCGCGACGAATATCTGATCGTCGATGGCGGCAAGCTCGCCGGCGTTGGCGCGCACTCTTATACCGCCGGAGACGCAACTGGCGGATCCGACGAGGCGGCAAAATTCAAAAGCCTCCACCGACAATCTGCGTGACTCGCCGACGTTTGTGGAATCGCGTGAGCTTCGGCCTGGCGGCGGGGTGAGCTTTTGCGTCGCGCCGGCTGCGGTGTCTGGTGACGGGATCATTGGATAGTACGAATACCGGCGGTTCGCGTGACGGGGAAAGCCCGTCCGCGTGGCGGCGAGCTTTGGCGCGACGAAATCGAAGCGAAGTTGAGCGGTGGCGCGGCGCTCTGCGATCAAGTTGAAGCCCCTGAATCCGCCGCGTCCAATAGAGTTGAGGCGTTTGGTCCATACCAACGTTTGGGTTCGCACAACTAACGCACGACCAACGTCTACCAACGTACGATAAGGAACTGCGCTGAATCCGGCTAAACTGCTTGTTGAGGCGGCGATTGGATCGCGAGCCTGCGAGCGACAGCCTCCGGTGTATCGATGAGCGATTCCTCTACGATCCGTATTGTTCACCCTCCTGAATTCGATAAGGGCACACTGCAGACGCCGGGCTCAGAGCGCCAAGCCGCGATTGCGCCGCAACTCGGCATCCAGTCGATGATGTGGGGTGGCTTGTTCGAGGTAAAGCCGGGCGCTCGGACGGGAATTCACCATCATGGCGTGCAACAGACCATTGCATACGTCTTGTCGGGCGTGTGTGAAGTGCGGTGGGGCTTGAACGGCGAATTCGCAGCGAGTGCGGAGGCCGGTGATTTCATTCACGTTCCAGCGTTCTTGCTCCATATGGAAATCAATCCGTCGAGTTCGCGACCGTTCCGATGGGTAGTGGTGAGGAGCACGTCAACTCCGATCGTGGTCAATCTTCCAGAGGATACATGGCGATCGTTCTCGGACGCTCGGAACGCAGACGCCAGCCAGCCGTTTCACGATGACAAGGAACGGCGGATCGAAATCACGAACGAAGGGGCCTCTCATGGATGAAAAGGAACACCGAGGCTTTCGGGTCACTCGACGAACGGTCTTAGAGTCTGGAACCGTCACAGCGGCCTTCATACTCGGCGGCTTCCCGCGGCTCGCGCTATCCGATGAGGCGTCCGAGGCCGAGAGGGCGATCCGTCCGATAAGCGTCGATCTGCAAGTTAACCGCGTGCTCCATCATCTGACGCTCGATCCGAGGACAACGCTTCTCGACGCTTTGCGTGAACATCTCGCGCTGACCGGATCCAAGAAGGGCTGCGATCATGGCCAGTGTGGCGCTTGCACCGTGTTGCTGGACGGCCGCCGTATCAACTCCTGCCTGACGCTCGCCGCAATGCATGACGGCCAATCGATCACGACGATCGAG
>Ga0302325_10009957_pt1 | contig 20673 bp, 13 predicted proteins | sample Palsa_T0_2_FD_201948 | JGI IMG/M metagenome (GOLD analysis project Ga0302325, IMG submission 201948) | Peat permafrost microbial communities from Stordalen Mire near Abisko, Sweden - Palsa_T0_2 | ecosystem: Environmental > Terrestrial > Soil > Palsa > Peat permafrost | place: Sweden: Abisko...
CACCGGCCGGGACATACTGAGCGCCGTCGCCCATTTCCATACGAGCGACGGCAGCGCTTACCTGGTCATCAACCCGTCGGCGCTGCCCAGCGGCACCGGCGTGTCCATCTTCGATGAGCCAGGAGCGAGAGTCCCCTTGCCAAGCCCTCACACCCCTAGGCACGGGCAAGGTTCCGGTAGTACGGCACCGGCCGGGATCACCGGCCCGCTGGCTGTCGCCCTGGTCTATGCCAGCCAGCAGTGCACCGGGTAGCTGAGCCCCCTCGGCAGCTAATCACCCGAGCACCTAGTCAGGCTAACGAGGGCCGCGCGTGCACTGCGCGGCCCTCCTCGCTCTCACTGCCCGTGGCCTAGTCCTGGGCCAATTGCTGATGGGCGCCAAACCCTGGCGGAACATCAAAGTGGGTACGTCGCTTCGATCCACAGCCGACGCGCAGGTTGCCCGCAGTGATATGGGATTTATCCAAGACAACTCTATTGTGCAAGTTGTCACATTCATGCACTTTTTAGGCGATATGGGAGAGATCTATGGGGTGGGTGGGGTAAGTGGGGCAGGGCGCGGGAACCGCAGGGCGAGACGGTCAGTGCGCGAGGTCAGTACGCGAGGTCAGGGGGCGAGGTCGGTGCGCGAGAAGGACCAGGCCGCCGCCAACCGGGACGGAGCGGTCAGCGACGGCCTAGCCGCGTGAGGCCGCCGGCTTCGGGGACCGCCGGCTTCGCGGGGGCGGGCCTGGTGCGAGTTAGTCGGCGGCGGGGACGGGGCCGGAATCGAGGTCGGAGGGATCGGACACCGGCAGTTCGGCGGTCTGGGCACGAGCAGTCTGGGAAAGGGGCGACTGGGCACGGGCCGGCTGAGAACGGGCGGACTGGGAACGAGCGGGCTGCTTGATGGTGAGGCGGCCGTTCTTCATCACGCCGATCCGCTGGGCGCGGCGGGCGACGGTGCTGTCGTGGGTGACGAACACCATGGTTAGGCCGCGCTCCCGCCACATGGTGTCGAGCAGGTCGATGATCTCGTCCCTGGTCTCCTCGTCGAGGTTTCCGGTCGGCTCGTCGGCCAGCAGGACCTTCGGCTCCTTGACCAGGGCCCGCGCGATCGCGACCCGCTGCTGCTGGCCGCCGGATAGCTCACCTGGCACGTGGCGCAGCCGGTCGGACAGGCCGACCGCCTCGAGGGCGACTGCGGCCCGCTGCCGACGGGCCGTCGCCGACACGTGCAGCGGGACCAGCGCGGCTTCCACGTTCTCTTGCGCGGACAGGGTGGGGATCAGGTTGAAGGTCTGGAACACGAAGCCCATGGACTCGGCCCGGACCTTGGTCACCTCGGCCTCGCGCAACTGGGCGAGGTCGCGCCCGTCGAAGTCGACGACACCGCTGGACGGCCGGTCCAGGCCGCCGAGGATCTGCAGCAGCGTCGACTTGCCGTGCCCGGTCGGCCCCTGGATGGAGAGCCATTCGCCGTCTTCCACCACCAGGTCGACCCCGCGCAGGGCGGCGACGGTGTCGCGGCCCTTCTGGTAATTCTTGGTCACTCCGGAGAGCTTGTACATCGGGCTTTCCTCTCGCCGAACCAGGTCGGTCAGTTAGCGTCAGGCCACCTTGGCCAGGGCGGCCGCCGGACGGAGCCGCGCGGCCCGCCAGCCGCCGAACATGCCGGCGAGGAGGCCGCCGGCCACGGCCAGCAGGACCGCGAGCAGGATGACGTTGGTGCTCACCGCGGCGGACAGGTGAACGGTCACGGTGTGGCTGGCCGGGGTCGCGGCGCGGAAACCGCCCCCACCGCCTCCGCCCCCGCCGAAGCCACCACCGGTGCCGCCGGCGCCGGTGCCGCCAGTGCCGCCGGCACCGAACTGCCTGGCTCCTCCGGGCGTGGCCGAGCCGGTCGTCTGGCCGACGACGGCGGTCAGCTTGTGCGACAGCTTGGACACCAGCTCCGCGCCGGCGAAGCCGAGCCCGATACCGACCACGCCGCCGATGATGCCCATGGCGACCGCCTCGCCCATCACCTGGCCGATGATGCGGCGGCTCTTCCAGCCGAGCGCCTTCAGCGTGCCGAACTCGCGGACCCGGCGCGAGACGGCCGCCATCGTCAGCAGGATGGCCAGGCCGAACGCCGCGATCAGCACCGCGATGGCGAGCCACTTGCCGAGGTTGTTGGCCAGGCTGGAGGCACTGGACAGCGACCCGGTGACCTCACTGGCCAGGTCACTGGAGTTGGTCACGGTGTCGGAGGGCAGGGCCGTCTTGATCTCGGACGAGACAGTGCTGATGGCCGAGGCGCTGCTGGCCGCGACGTAGACCGTGTTCACGTCGTTCTTCATGTTGGCCAGGCTCTGCGCGACGCCGATCGGGATGTAGACGTCAGAGGGGTTGTCGCCTGCGGGCTCGCTGACGATCCCGACGACCTTGAAATTGGTCGTGGTGCCCTTGCTGTTGCCGATGGCGATGGTGGATCCGACCGACAGCTTGTTCTGGGTGGCGTAGGAGGAGTCCACGAGCGCGACGTCGGAACTGGCGTCCGCGGTCGTGAACGTGCGCCCGGAGCTGATCGTGCCCGAGCTGAGCGGGCCGAGTTCACCGGTGCCGATGTCCACGCCGTCGACGCCGAAGGTGTTAGTACTGAAGTTGGCCCGGAAGCTTCCGCCGCCGCCTCCTGACCCGCCGCTGCCGCCGCCGAAGCCGCCGGTCCCGCTTCCGCCGGAGGTGTTGATGGCCGGGATGGTGCCGCTGAGGGTCCGGTCGTTCAGGGTCAGGCCGCCGGCCGCCGCCGACACGTCATGCAGGTCGGCGACCGTGGTGACCGAGGAAGAGCTGATCGAGCCGAGCGCGCCGCCCGCCGCCAGGGTGCTGGTGTCGATCTTGGTGCCCGCCGCGGGGCGCTTGGTGGTGCCGGTGCGGAATCCGAAGCCGAACGAGCCCGGCGTATCCGATCCGGCGGTCGGCGTCTTGGTCACCGTGACGTCCGTGCCCACGCCGTACAGCGCGTGCAGCACGGTGCCCTGGGCGTTCTTGACGCCCGAGGCGGCCGCCGTCACCGTGATCACCAGGCCGATCCCGAGGGCGAGGCCCAGCGCGATGAACACGGCCTGGCGCATGCGACGGCGCAGTTCGCGCCGCAGATAGGTAAAGAACATTCCGCACTCCTCGCGGCCTCGCGCCAGGTGAGGGCCGGCGCGACGGGTTCCGAATGGGATGACTGTTCCGAATGGGAGGTTGTCTCTGCAATATTCGGCAGGACATAGATGGCGGCGCGGTGGCCGCCCCGGGAGCGAACGCCGCGCCAACTCAGAGCATGGCCGTGTTACCTGAACGAATGCTGAACGCAAGCTACGGAGTTTCCGCAACCTGGAGAGCGAGACGAGGAAAACAGACGTGAGCCCCGGACGGCTTTCGCCATCCGGGGCCATGTCGCCAGCTCTAGCCGCCGCCAGGCCGGCTAGACCGAAGTTAGAGCCGGCCTAGCCGCGGGCCGCCCTGATCGTCTCGCGCAGCGAGCCCATGGTGGCCAGCACGGCCGACGGCTCGTACCCGCAGTGCGCCATGCAGTTTGCGCACCTGGGATCCTTGCCCCGACCGTAGGAGTCCCAGTCCGTGGTCTCGATGAGCTCCTTGTAGGTCTTCACGTAGCCGTCGCTCATCAGGTAACAGGGCTTCTGCCAGCCGAGCAGCGAGTAGGAGGGAATCCCCCACGCGGTGCAGCCGAAGTCCGTCTTGCCCTCGAGGAAGTCAAGGAACAGCGGCGTGTGGTTCAGCCGCCACTTCTTGCGCCGCCCGTCCGCGAACGCCTTGCGGAACAGCTCCCGCGTTTCGGTCACGCCGAGGAAATGCTCCTGGTCCGGCGCCTTCTCATAGGCGTAGGCGGGGGAAATCTGCATTTCGTCGATGCCGAGGTCATCGTTCAGGTAGGTCAGCACGTCGATGATCGTCTGCGGGGTGTCGGTGTTGAAGAACGTGGTGTTCGTGTTCACCTTGAACCCGCGCGACTTGGCCAGCTTGATCGCGGCCACCGCGTCGTCGAACACGCCTTCCTTGCAGACCGACTCGTCGTGCCGCTCGCGCAGCCCGTCGATGTGCACCACCCAGGAGAAGTACGGGGAGGGCTTGAACTTGTCCAGCTTCTTCGGCAGCAGCAGCGCGTTCGTGCACAGGAACACGAACTTCTTGCGCTTGATGAGCTCGGCGACGATCACGTCGATCTGCGGGTGCATGAGCGGCTCGCCGCCGGCGATGGACACCATCGGCGCGCCGGATTCCTCGACGGCGCCGAGCGCCTGCTCGACCGGCATCCGCTGCTTGAGGATCTCGTGCGGCTGCTGGATCTTGCCGCAGCCCGCGCACTTCAGGTTGCAGGCGAACAGCGGTTCCAGCTCGACGAGCAGCGGAAACTTCTTATTTCCAGCCAGCTTCTGGCGCATCAGGTAGGACCCGACACGCAGGGACTGGCGTAGTGGCATGGGCATTATTGCCTTACCTCCTTGGGCAGGCCGAACCGGATTGATTCCGTGGTCGTCACGCGTTCGGAAACGGACAGGGAGCCAAGCCCGGCCAGCGCCGAAATGATCTCCTCCACCACAGCGGGCGGGGCCGAGGCACCGGCGGTCAGGCCGACCGTCGAAACCCCGGTGAGCCAGTCGAGCTCGATGTCCGCCGCACTGTCGATCAGGTGGGCCGGCGTACCGGTGCGCTCGCACGCCTCCACCAGCCGGACCGAGTTGGACGAGTTGGCCGACCCCGCCACCAGCACCAGGTCCGATTCGGCGGCGACGGCCCGGACCGCGACCTGGCGGTTGGTGGTCGCGTAGCAGATGTCGTCGCTGCCGGGGCCCCGGACCGCAGGAAACCGCTCCCGCAGCGCGCCCGACACCTGCGCCGCTTCGTCCAGGGACAGCGTGGTCTGCATCAGGTAGGCAACGCGCTCGCCGTCCCGCGGCCGCAGCGCGGCCACGTCTTCTGGGGTCTGCACCAGCACGGTCGAGGACGGCGCCTCGCCGAGCGTACCCTCGACCTCCTCGTGGCCGGCGTGGCCGATCAACGCGACCGTGTACCCGTCGGCGGCGAACCGCCGGGCCTCGGCGTGCACCTTGGACACCAGCGGACAGGTCGCGTCGATGACCGCGAGCCCGCGCCGGGACGCCTCCTGCCGCACCATGGGCGACACGCCGTGCGCGGAGAACACGACGGTGGCGCCGTCGGGCACCTGGTCGAGTTCGTCGACGAACACGGCGCCGCGGCTTTCCAGGTCACCTACCACCCGGGTGTTGTGCACGATCTGCTTGCGCACGTAGACCGGTTCGCCCTGGCGCTCAAGGGCCCGCTCGACGATCTCGATCGCCCGCTCCACGCCGGCGCAGAACGACCGCGGGCCGGCCAGCAGCACCTGGCGCGGTCCGCAGGCGGCGGTCCACCGCTGCACCACCGGCGCGGCGGCGCGCAGCGACCGCAGCGCGGCCAGCCCGCCGGAGACGATGCCTGCCAGCGGGCGGTCCGGGGTGTCCGAGACGGCCCGGACCACGGCCACCGGGCGTTCTCCCGCCGCCACGGCCAGCGGCCCGGACTCCATGTCGGCCAGCAGGTAACCGGCGGCGGCCAGGGACGCCCGCTCGGCCCGCCGGACCAAGTGGTCCACCGTGGTGATCGGGCCGGTCCGCGCGGACAGCCCGGCCCGGCGCAGCTCGGCGGCCAGCAGCGGCGCCGAACCGCAGCTCACCGCGCCCACATCGGTCCCGACGACCAGGTCACCTGGCCTGAGGTCATCGGTCAGGCCAGCCCCGACACCCATAATGACGACGGGGCCGAACGGACGGTGGCTCATGTTCTTGGCCGCCTCGGCCGCCCGGCGGGTGCCATACCCGGTGCGCAGCACCTCAGGTACCGGGCCGGCCCGGAGGGTCTCGGCGGAACTGGCGCTTGACCGCAGGCCACGGCGGATCGCGCGCGCCTCGATCCGCATCGGCGCGCAGATGAGCGGCGGGTCTGTCATGCGCTACCTCCGGTTGATGTGGCCTTCACATAACGGCCGAGCGCGCTCAGGGGAAAGGCCAGCCGGTACAGGTGATAGTTGATGTAAAAGTCGCCGGGGAACCCGGTGCCGGTGTACTGCGGCTCGTCCCAGGACCCGTCGGCGCGCTGCGTCCGTGCCAGCCATCCGATGCCCCGCTGGGTCGCGGCGCTGTCCTGCTCACCCGCCGCGAGCAGGGCCAGCAGCGCCCAGGCGGTCTGGGACGCGGTCGAGGTGCCGCATCCGGCGAGCGCCGGGTCGTCGTAAGAACGCAGGTCCTCGCCCCAGCCGCCGTCGGGGTTCTGGCGGGATTCCAGCCAGCAGACGGCGCGGCGGATTACGGGCTTGGACGGCTGTACCCCGGCCGCGATCAGCGCGGGCACCACGGCGCCGGTGCCGTAGACGTAGTTGGCGCCCCACCGGCCGAACCAGGACCCGTCGCTTTCCTGTGCGCGCAGCAGCCAGAGGGCGCCCCGGCGGACCACGGGCGAATCGGCCTGGCCCTCGGCGGCGAAGGCCTCGACGATGTGCGCGGTCACGTCCGCCGACGGCGGGTCGATGACCGCGCCGAAGTCACAGAACGGCAGCTTGTTGACCAGCTCGCGAGTGTTGTCGGCGTCGAACGCACCCCAGCCGCCGTCCTTGGACTGCATCCCGGCCAGCCAGCGCAGCCCGCGGTCGATCGCGGCCCGGTTGACCGGGTGCACCCGGCGCAGGGCCAGCACCACCTCGGCGGTGTCGTCGGTGTCAGGGTAGACGTCGTTGTCGAACTCGAACGCCCACCCGCCGGGAGCCAGGTCCGGCCGGCGCACCTGCCAGTCGCCCGGTCCGCGGATCTCTTCGCCCAGCACCCAGCGCGCGGCGTTCACCAGGGCCGGCTCGTCCGGCGGCAGGCCGGCGTCGGCCAGCGCGATCATGACCAGCACGGTGTCCCAGACCGGCGACTGACACGCCTCCAGGCGGCGCACCGGGCCTTCGGGTGAGTCCTCGGTGATCGTGAACCGGTCCAGGCCGGCCAGCGCGCGGGCCAGGACGGGGTGGTCCAGGTCATAGCCGAGCAGGTTCAGCGCCATGATCGAGTACACCCACGGCGGCTGGATTCCGCCCCAGCAGCCATCGCGCTCCTGCCGGGCGATAATCCAGTCCGCGCAGCGCCGCAGCGCCGCCCGGCGCATCGCGCCACGCGCTCTTCCCCGCCGAGTGCGACCTGCCCCCGCTTTGTCGGCAGTTTTGGCTGCTATACCAGCCGAAACCGCCGACATATCCGGGAACGTGATCCGGTGGAGCGCCTTATCCAGCAAGGTGAAGGCGCGGGCCCAGGTGTCGCCGGGCGTCTGATCAGGTGTTATGCCGGTGCGGAGTTCGTCGATGGTGAACGCCAGGGGGCGGGACGGGCGGAACGACTGGACTACCGCGAGCGCGACGATGGTCTGGCGGGCCCAGCAGCCCCAGTCGTAGATGTTGAGCGGGAACCAGGACGGCAGGTAGATCAGCTCCGGCGGGATGACCGGCAGCTCGTCCCAGGACCACTGGCCGGACAGCGCCAGCCATATCCGGGTGAACACGCGAGTCGCCTCGACTCCGCCGTGGGCCAGGATCCAGCCGCGGGCGGTACGCATGTGCGGCGCGTCGGGCTGGTCGCCGGCCAGCTTCAGCGCCAGGTAAGCCTCGACCGTGGTGGACAGATCGCCGGGGCCGCCGAAGAAGTTGGCCCAGGTGCCGTCGGCTCGCTGCTGGGAGCGGATCCAGCGGGCCGCCGAGTCGATCTGCTTATCGTCGTGCAGGCCGAGGAACTCACGTAGGAGCAGGTCCTCGGCGTCCATGGTCACGTTGGTCTCGAGCTCGCCCTGCCACCAGCCCTGGGCATGCTGCAGCCCGAGCACGTGATCACGGGCTCGCTGCAGCGTGTCGCGGGCGGTATCGGTGACGGTGCCGGCCTGGACGGTGGCGTCTTTTACCACTGGCGGGCCGTGATGAATTCGGCGATCGCGGTCAGCTCGGCCCGGACGTCGGCGGCGAGATCGATGTCGGACAGGCTGGCGTTCGCCGCGGCGAGCTGGGTGTCGGCCTCGTTCTCGGCCCAGTCCTTGCCGCCCGCCGCGACCACCAGGGCGGCCGCGCGGACCAGGTCGTCCTCGCTCAGCGGCTGCGGGTCGGTGAGCAGGGTGCGCAGCTCGGCCGCCTCAGGCGTGCCGCTGCTGAGCGCGGCGACGACGGGCAGCGACTTCTTGCGGGCGCGCAGGTCGGCGCGGACGGGCTTGCCGGTGACCTCGGGCGCGCCCCAGATGCCGAGCAGGTCGTCGGTGAGCTGGAACGCCAGCCCGACGTGCGCGCCGAACCCGGCCAGCCCCATGGCCAGGGTAGGCGGCGCGCCGAGGTGCACCGCGCCGATGCTGCAGGCACACGCCATCAGCGCGGCGGTCTTGTCGCCGGCCATGTCCAGGCATTCGGCCAGGGTCACGTCGTCGCGCTTTTCGAAGGCCAGGTCCGAGCCCTGCCCGCCGATCAGTCGCTGGACCGCGGCGGACAGGCACCGGGCCGCCCATGCGCCCTGCGGGGTGCCGTCTTCAAGCAGCAGGTCCTGGGCCAGGGCGAGCAGGGCGTCGCCGGCCAGGATCGCCGCGCCGATGCCGAACACCGTCCAGGCGGTCGGCCGGTGCCTACGTTCGGTGTCGTTGTCCATGATGTCGTCGTGCAGCAGGGAGAAGTTGTGGACGAGCTCAACGGCCACCGCGGCGGGCACACCGCGCTCGGGGGATGCCCCCGCGGCCCGGGCCGACAACAGGGCAAGCGCAGGCCGCAGCGCCTTGCCACTCCCGTTTCTCGTCGGGTTGCCCGCGGCGTCCGCAAAACCGAGGTGATAGGCCGCGACGGCGCGGACGTCCGGCGTCAGCCGGGCGATCGCGGATTCCATCGCCGGTCCTACCAGGTCACGCGCCAGGGTCACACCCTCAGGCATCACAGCAGTCACTGACGTACCCCTATCGTTGAGGCAGAAGCGTTCGGTTCGAAAGGGCCGGCTGGTTCGGCCGTTCCCTGGGCTGGCTCGGTGGCAGGCCCGGAGCCAAGCGCGGCGGGCCCGGAAGCATGCGCGCCGGGTCCGGAAGCACGTACGGCGGACCCGGAAGCATGCGCGGCGGGCCCGACAGCGAGCACGGTCTGACGCAGTTCGATCGCCGCGGACAAGCCGCTGCGGACCGCGCCCTCCATCGTGTCCGGCCAGCCGGTGTCGGTCCACGCGCCCGCGAGCACGAGGCCGGGCAGCCGGGTCCCGGCCTTGGGCCGAAGCGCCCCGGTGCCTGGCGCCTGACGGAAGGTGGCCCGCCGCTCGCGGGTGACGAAGAACTCGGTGACCCGGGCGTCGCGCGCGGCCGGAAACAGCTCGGCCAGCGCGGGCACGAACTGCTCCTGCAGCCTCGCCGCCGGCACCTCCGCGTACTCATCCGCCGCCGACAGCGAGATGGCCAGGTACTGCGGGCCGCCGCCGCGCCCGTCGCCGAGGCCGGAGATGCTCGTGCGGTCGAAAACCCACTGGACCGGGGAGTCGATGGCCGCGGCGAACGGAAGGCTGGTGACCGGGCGGTCGTAGATCACGTGCACGTTGACGATCGGCGAAGCGCCCAGGCCGGACCAGGCCGCGACCGTGTCGGACGGCAGCGCGTCCGGCGGGACCAGCGGCGCGGCCTTCTCGTGCGGGACGGCCAGCACGACGGCGTCCGCGGCGATCTCGGCGCCGAGGCTTCCGGGGACGGCGTCGTCCGCGGGGCGAGCGAGGCGGACCCGGAAGCGGGCGCCGGAGTCTTCGCGGGCGCCGGTCGCCTCGGACCCGGTCGTCCCGGACCCGGTCGCTCCGGACCCGGTCGCGCCGGACCCGGTCGTCCCGGAACCCGTCGTGCCGGACCCGATGACCTCGATGGCTGCGACCTTGGTGCTGAGGGCGACCTGGGCGCCCAGGCGGGTCAGCAGGACGGCGGCCGCGTCGCCGTGCAGCTCGCCTAGCGGCAGGGCGGGGACGCCGATATCGGCCGCGTTGTTCTTGCCGAGCAGGCCGGTCTTCACCACGGTCGCGGCCAGCGCGAGCGACGCGTCATCGCCGGCGATGTTCAGGGCGGAGACGGTGAACAGGTCCCACAGGGCACGCCGGGCCCGCTCGCTTTGACCCCGCGCGGCCAGCCAGTCGCCGAAACGCTGGGCGTCAACCCCCGGATCCGCCGGGTCCACGCGGCGCATCGCTAGAGCGGGGAGTGCCACGCGGGCCCGTTCGGCCCTCGTCAGAAAGGGATACCGGCCCAGCGCCGGCAGCATATGCAGGGGACCGGGGAGGGCGGTCCGGCGGAGCCTAGCCTGGCGGGGTGTACGGGTCCGGCCCGGGGCGAGCACCGTGACGTCGAACCGGTCCTGCAGCGGGGCGTGGGCGGTCATGCCGAGCTTGCCGAGCAGGCCGCGGTAGGCCGAGCAGCAGCCGAGGAAGATGTGCTGGCCGGTGTCGACGGTCAGCCCGTCGCGGGTGAACGAGCAGGTCGCGCCGCCGAGCCTGGGCCTGGCTTCGAGCAGGGTGACCCGGGCGCCCGATTCGGCGAGCGCGATCGCGGCGGTGATCCCGGCCAGCCCGCCGCCGATCACCACGACCCGAGGTTCGCCGGGGCTCATCCGTGCCTCCCGGCCAGTGCCTTGACCGCGACCACGGCCTTCTCCCCCGTCGAGAGCGACATCCGGCCGCGCAGTACCTCGGCGGGCTGCGCCGCGATGCGTTCGAGCAGCCTGCGGTAAATGCCCGCCATCGCGCCGGTGCAGGCCGCGCTGCGCCAGTCGAGCATCGGCATCAGCCGCATCCCGGTGGCGTACCAGTCCCTGGCCCGCTCGACCTCGAACTCGACGAGCCGGGAGAACTGCGCGGACTGGCTGGGCGCATCGAGAGCAACGTCGAATTTGGCGAGATCTTCCGATGGCAGGTAGACACGCCCGTTCTGGTGGTCCTCACGGATATCGCGCAGGATGTTCGTCAGCTGCAGCGCGACGCCGAGTGAGTCCGCCAGCTGGGCGGCCTGCTCAGCGTCTCCGCTGGTGCCGTAGATGCCCAGGGACAGCCGGCCGATCGAGCCTGCCACGCAGCGGCAGTAGTGCAGCAGGTCCTCGAACGTGCCGTAGCTGGTGCCGCGCACGTCGGCGATGCATCCGTCGATGAGCTCGCCGAAGGCCTGGATGGGAACGGGAAAGCTCTGCTGCACGTCGGCGAGCGCAAGCAGAACCGGGTCTTCGGCGCTGGCCGCGGCGAGATCACCGAGGGCCAGGCGGGCGCCTTCCAAGGCGGCGATCTTGTCCTCAGGCGGCATCGTGCCGTCGCCGATGTCGTCGATCCGGCGGGCGAACGCGTATATGACGGCCAGGCCGCGCCGCTTGTGGGCGGGCAGCAGCCTGATGCCGTACGCGAAGTTCCTCGCCTGTGTCCAGGTGATCCGCTCGCATTCGCGGTAGGCCTCGTCGAGCTCCACTAGTCCCTGCTCACCTCCCTCTCACGTAGGCCTTGACCAGCTCGCCTGCCAGCCGCGGCTTGCGCGGCCGCGGAGTTCCGCTCAGCACGTCATACCGTTGCGCCCGGATCGCGGCCAGCGCCGCCCGGCCGCCCGCCAGGTAACCCGCGACCGCCAGCCGGGCCGCGCCACGCAGCGTGCCCACCAGCGGCGCACCCTCGTCCAGCAGGCTCGCAGCCCGGTTGACCTCGAACGTCATGAGCTGGCGCACCGTTGCGCCCGCCGTGGCTGCGGCCAGGTCTGCCTCCGTGCAGCCGTACCGCTCCAGGTCCTCGGCGGGCAGATAAATCCGCCCGTGGGCCAGGTCCTCGGCCACGTCCTGCCAGTGTTCAGCAAGTTGTAGGGCAGTGCAGATGTTATCGGAGAGCATGACACGTTTCGGCGTAGCTACGCCGAAAATGCAGAGCACGATCTGGCCAACGGGATTAGCGGACAGCTCGCAGTACTGCTCGAGTTCGGCGAACGTGCGGTAGCGCGTGACCAGCTGGTCCTGCCGGTTCGCCTGGATCAGGTCGAGCAGCGGCTGGGCGGGGACGTCGCATTCCTTGACCGTGTCCGCCATCGCGCGCATGACCGGCGAGGACGGCGTGCCGCCCGCGTAGATGCGGTCGACGTCGGCGGCCAGTTCATCGAGCAGGCCGAGCCGCAGCTTGCCGACGGAAGTCTCCGGATCATCGCTGGCACCGGAGCGCGCTTCGTCGCCGAGGTCATCGGTCAGCCGGGCGAAAACGTACAGGTTGGTCAGGTGCCGCCGGAACTTGGCCGGCAGCACGCGCAGCGCGACGGGAAAGTTTTCTCCCGAGGCGCTGGCCACCACTTCTTCGGCACGCGTCACTGACGGACGGACGTGCTCCCGCACATCAGTCCGTTCGGTACCGCTACGTCCCCCGGCCACGGAGTTATCTTCCAGGTAATGCACAAACAATTGCAAACAATGACGCGTGCGTCACATGACAGCGGCGTCGGTTAACCCGGCACGGGAACCGCTAAGTTACGCGCCCACTACTGTTCGCACAAGTTACATCTCGGTTAGCGCAGGTTACACGGCCGAAAAATAGTTTGCACCAGCGAACAACGTTATGCCCGCTAATGAACCTGACACGTTCGTCAGTTGCTTGTCAGTTAGCCGCGGATTATGTTCGCCAGGCGGTCTCACGTGCGCCAGATGAGCACCAGGGCGCAGTCGTCGGAGCCGCCGATCTCCCGCTGCATCGCGGCGACCAGGGCCGGAGCACCAGCCTTGAAACCGCTCGACAGCATGCGCTCGGCCTGGCCGAGCAGCCGGTCGGTGCCTGCGTCGATGTCACGACCCGGCGATTCGACCAGCCCGTCGGTGTACAGCATCAACGCGTCGCCGCGTTGCAGCACGCCCTGCTCGGCCTCGGTCGCGGCGCCGTGCAGGTCCGGCACGACGCCGAGCACGATCCCGTGGGCCCGGGTCAGGCGCCAGCGGCCCGCCCCCGCGTCGTAGCGCGCGGCGGGCGGGTGCCCGGCCGAGGAGATCATGTACTCGCCGGACGCCAGGTCGAGCGACAGCTGCACCGCGGTGACGAAGCCCTCCGTCGCCGAGCCGCGGCGCATGTACGCGTTGCAGGCAGGCAGGAAGTCGTCCCGCGGCACGGAGCCGAGCAGCCCGCCGAACGCGCCGGACAGCAGCAGCGCCCTGGTTCCGGCGTCGATGCCCTTACCCGACACGTCGACGAGCGCTACCTCCAGGGTCTTGCCGTCGCAGAACGACACCACGAAGTCGCCGCCGAAGGACGAGCCGCCGGCCGGCTTGAGCACGAGCGAGGATCCCCACCCCTCGCCCAGCTCGGGAAGCTTGCCCTGAGCCCGGATGCGGTCCCGCAACTCCAGCAGCATCCGGTCCCCGCGCAGGCCCTGGACGCCGAGCTTCTCCCTGGTCCGCGCGGCCGCGTCGGCGAAGATCGCGGTCAGCACGATGGTGGCGACGATCCCGGCCCCGGCCTTTCTGTCCACCACGACATAGGCCACGGCCGCCGCGGCGAAGACGAAAAAGATGCGCAGCGCCCGGGGCCACAGCAGCAGACCGCCCGCCAGGACCGGCAAGATGATCACGCCGGGCGAGAACCACCACTCGGAGACGTGCACGGCGGCCACCGCGATGGCGATCGTGACCAGCGAGAGCACAAAGGCCAGCCGCCGGTTCCTGGTGATGAACTGCTTCGTCAGCTGGGTTCGCACGGACCGCAGGGCGCGCAGCGCACGCCGCCGGCCCGCGCCGGGCCGTTCCGGCGCCGGACGCCCGGGACCCCGGGGTTCGCGAGGCCCCTTCGGTGTAGTCGGCTGCGACGCGGAAACCATGATGCGGGAACTGTATTCGATGTAGGCCGAGCAGGGGAAAACCAGTCGCGCCAGCGCGCGAGCCAGGGTACGAAGGCAGGTATGACAGAGTCTGCCGCTGGCGCCCCCCGTCCTGCTTATCCGATCCGGCCGATCACCCCGGACGAGTTCGACCGCTTTGAGCTGGTCGAGCAGCACGGCTTCAACGAAGGGCCGATGACGGAGGATGACCGGCGGCTCGTTCTGACGCGGTTCGAGTTCGACCGCAGCCTGGCGGCGTTCGACGGCGGCACGCCGATCGGCACCGCGGGCGCGTTCAGTTTCCGGCTGAGCGTGCCAGGGTCGGAACTGCTGCCCGCGGCCGGAGTGTCCTGGGTATCGGTACTGCCGACCTACCGGCGGTGCGGCGTGCTGACCAGCATCATGCGCCGCCAGCTGGAGGACGTCCGCGACCGTAGCGAGCCGATCGCGGTGCTCTGGGCCTCGGAGGCCGCCATCTACTCCAGGTTCGGCTACGGGCGCGCCAGCTGGACGTTCCGCTTTACCGTCAGGCGCGGCGAAGGCGCACTGGCCCCGAACGTGGTGCCCGACCGCGGCCTGGTCCTGCGCCTGGCGGAGCCGTCGGCCGCTCTCGCCGAGCTGGCCAAGGTCTACGACTCCGTGCTGGCGGGCCGCCCCGGGCTCTTCGTCCGTAACGAGGCGTGGTGGCAGCGGACGATCTACGATCCGCCCGAGGACCGACACGGTGCCAGCCCGCTGCGCTGCCTGCTCGCCGAGGACGACAGTGGACCGCGCGGCTACGCCCTGTACTCAGCCATCGGGCTGCCGGACGCCGAGCCGTTCCTGCCTGCCGCCGCCATCACCGTGCGCGAGCTGATGGCCGTCGACCCGGCGGCCAGCGCCGCGCTGTGGACCAACCTGCTCAGCCGGGACCTGACGAGCGAGTTCCGCGCCCGGCTGCGCCCCGTCGATGATCCGCTGCTCTACCAGCTCGCCGACCCGAGGCGGGCGCGGCCGCAGCCTGCGGACGGGTTGTGGGTGCGGATCATCGACGTGCCTGCCGCGCTGGCCGGGCGCCGGTATTCCTGCCCGGTGGACGTGGTCATCGAGGTGCGTGACGACATCCTCCCGGCGAACGCCGGGCGCTGGCGGCTGACCACCTCCGCCTCCGCCGGGACAGCCTCGTTTGGTGCGGCCGGGGCCTCCGCCGCCGCAGCCGGGGCGGGCGAGGCTGGGCGCGGCTTGGCGGCGTCATGTGTCCGGGTGACCTCGGCGGCTGACCTGGTACTTGATGTCACCCAGCTCGGGGCCGCCTACCTCGGCGGCACCAGGCTCGGCACGCTCGCCGAAGCCGGGTTCGTGACCGAGCTGCGGCCCGGTGCGGTCCGGCAGCTCTCCGCCGCCATGTCCTGGGATCCCGCCCCCTGGTGCCCGACCATCTTCTGAGGTGTCGCCCGCGCTGCTGCGCGCCCATTTGTCGCAGGTGACTTCCGGTCAGCGGCCCTACGGTCCTTCATGAGCGGGGGGACAGGTACCTGTGTGTGCCGTGAGGCACGAGCGCGCCGTGGTGCGTATTGTCGGGGTGGATTTGGGCTCTGGGGAGTTTTTTGTGTATCCCAGTGCACAAACTCCTCCCGTGAGCCCAAAGGCTCCCAGGAAAAGCCAGTAATCTAGAATTCATGAGCTAGCAGGCGCGGGTGATGTTGATGGGTCCCGCAAGTCATCCCCTTCAGCTTGAGAGGTGAGCGGTGGGCGGCTTTTGGATGACACTGGCGGGAGGAGGGTGAGCTTGTGCCAGCAATGAAGGTGACGCTGAGCGCGGCGATGCGCGCTAGGGATGTGTCTCGGCCACGGGACGAGCAGATCGCCGAAGCCGAGGCGGCCGAAGCCGAGGCGGCCGAAGCCAGCCTGCCAAGCAGTATGTCGGCGAACGTCAGTCCTGCGGGCGTCGGGAGAGGGATCGACGCCGGGAATGGCACGCGCGAAGATGCCGGGCGGGATGGCGCCGGGGCTGCTGGGCGGGACGAGGGGGGTACTGAGGGGACGGGTGGACGGACGGGTCGAGGGGGCGGCGGGCGCAGGCGCAGGGTGCCTAGAGATGCGCCGCGGCGAGGGCGACCTGCTCGCTGACTGGTTTCCGGCTCGCTCACTGGTTTCCGGCGGGGTCGGGAAGCCGTCAGCATCATGACGCGCCGACGCCGCCCCTGACCAACTGAGCTGGCGGGGCGGCGCGGGCGGAGACGGGGCGGGGCGGGGGGGTTAGTCGAAGATGGGGTCGCGGGTGCGGGAGCGCTTGAGCTCGAAGAAACCGTCGGTGCCGGCGAGCGCCAGGACGCCGTCCCAGAGGCGGGCCGCGGCTTCTCCGCGCGGGATCGGCGACATCACCGGCCCGAAGACGGACATGCCGTTGACCGAGATGACCGGGGTGCCGACGTCGTAGCCGACCCGGTCGATGCCCTCGGCGTGCGAGGCGCGGACGGCCGCGTCGTACTCAGTCGAGTCCATCGCGTCCGCCAGGTCAGCGGGCAGGCCCGCCTCGGCTAGGGCGGCCAGGATCGTCTCGCGGTCGCGCGGTGCCTTGTCGTGGTGGAAGCGCGTGCCGAGCGCGGTGTACAGCGGCCCGAGCACTTCGGGCCCTTGGGCCTGCTCGGCCGCGATCAGCACCCGGACCGGGTACCAACCGGTCCGCAGCAGCTCAGCGTACTGCTCCGGCAGGTCATCTTTGCCCTCGTTCAGCACCGACAGGCTCATCACGTGCCAGACCACCCGGACCGGGCGGAGCTTCTCAACCTCAAGGATCCAGCGCGAAGTGATCCACGCCCACGGGCAGATAGGGTCAAACCAGAAGTCGACAACCGTCGGCTCCTGCTGCGTAGGCTCTTGCTGGGTCATGCGCACTCCTTAACATGAGTAACTCTGGCCGGTGCCGACGACAACACGGCACCGGCAGCGACAACCCCGCAGCAGGACCGTGAATTCCGCCCGACCATTACTAATGGCCCGCCGCCTAGGGCCCGGCGCACAAGAAGGGACCACCCGGTGACATCGAACCTGACCCGCGACGAGGCCATGGCCCGCTCGGCGCTCATCCAGGTCACCTCGTACGAGGTAGAGCTCGACCTGGTGGATGGCGATTCCACGTTCGGCTCGGTCAGCGTGATCAGGTTCGGCTGCGGCGCGCCCGGCTCGTCCACCTTCATCGACCTGACCGCACCGGCGGTCCGCGGGATCACCCTGAACGACGAACCCGTCAGCCTCGACGCGTTCGACGGCGACCGGATCATGCTGGAGGACCTAGCGCCCGAGAACGTCCTCCGGGTCGTGGCCGAGTGCTCCTACTCGCGCAGCGGGGAAGGATTGCACAGGTTCACCGACCCTGTCGACGGGCGGGTGTACCTGTATTCGGACCTGGAGACCTTCGACGCGCACCGGGTCTACGCCTGCTTCGACCAGCCGGACATGAAGGCCAGCTACGAACTGACCGCCACCGCTCCGGAGGACTGGCTGGTGGTCTCGAACATGGCGCCCGAGTCGACCAGCCTGGCCGGTGGCGCGCTGCGCTGGCGTTTCCCGCCCACGCCAGTCATGCCGACCTACATCACGGCGGTCGCGGCCGGCCCGTACCACGTGGTCAGGGACACCCACGACGGCATTCCGCTCGGCCTTTTCTGCCGTCAGTCGCTGGCTGAGTACCTGGACGCCGACGAAATCCTGGAAGTGACACGCCAGGGCTTCGACTTCTACCACCGCTTGTTCGGCATAAGGTACCCGTTCGGGAAGTATGACCAGCTGTTCGTGCCGGAGTTCAAAGAAGGTGCGATGGAAAACGCGGGCTGCGTTACGTTCCTTGAGGCCTACATTTTCCGGTCCCGGGTCACGGATTTCGCCCACGAGGCGCGCGCCGAGACGATACTGCACGAAATGGCGCACATGTGGTTCGGCGACCTGGTCACGATGCGCTGGTGGGATGACCTGTGGCTGAACGAGTCCTTCGCCACCTGGGCCGGCACGCTCGCGCAGTCCGAGGCCACCAGGTGGACGGCGGCGTGGACCACGTTCGCGCAGCTGTACAAGGCCTGGGCGTACCGGCAGGACCAGCTGGTTTCCACCCATCCGATCGCGGCCGACATTCCCGACATCCACGCGGTCGAGGTGAACTTCGACGGGATCACCTACGCCAAGGGCGCCGCCGTGCTCAAGCAGCTGGTGGCCTACGTCGGGCGGGAAAACTTCCTGGACGGCGTGCGGAAGTATTTCGCCGGGCACGCGTTCGGGAACGCGACGCTGGCCGACCTGCTGGCCGCGCTCGAGGAAACCTCGGGCCGCGACCTGGCCTCATGGTCGGCCGAATGGCTGCAGACCGCGGGGGTGAACACGCTGCGCCCGTCCTATTCCGTCGATGCGGGCGGCCTGTTCACCGAATTCGCGGTGGAACAGGAGGCAGCCGCCACGCACCCCGTGCTCCGTTCGCACCGCATCGCCATCGGCCTTTACGACCAGACCGAGGCCGGCATCACCCGCAGGCACCGCATCGAGACCGACGTGGCTGGCCCGCGCACGGTAATAGCTGAACTCGCGGGCCAGCCGCGCCCGGACCTCGTCCTGGTCAACGACGACGATCTCACCTACGCCAAGATCCGGCTCGACGAGCATTCGCTGCGCACCCTGATCGGCGCGGACGGCCGCGGGCACGCGGGCGGCGGCATCGGGGCCTTCACCGACTCCCTCCCCGCGGCGCTGTGCTGGTCGGCCGCCTGGGACATGTGCCGCGACGGTGAGATGGCGGCGCGCGACTATGTGCGGCTGGTCCTGTCCGGTGTCTCGTCGGTGGCCGACATCAGCGTGGTGCAGACGCTGCTGCGGCAGGCGAGCCAGGCGGTACGCCGGTTCGCCGACCCCGGCTGGCGGGAAACCGGGCTGGCCCTGATGGCCGGGAAGTCGCGCGACCTGCTGGACGCGGCGCCGGCCGGATCAGACCTCCAGCTCGCCTACGTCCGGGCCTTCGCGGGCGTGGCCACGTCCGGCCATGACCTGGCCTTGCTAGCCGGGTTGCTGGACGGCTCGGTCGTGATCGACGGCCTCAGCATCGACACCGACCTGCGCTGGGCCCTGCTGCTGCGCCTGGTCAGTCGCGGCACCGGGGCGCAGGAGGCAGGCTTCGGGGTCTTCGGCGCGAAGGAAATCGACGCGGAGCTGGCCCGAGACGCCACCGACGCGGGCGAAAGGAACGCCGCGACCTGCCGGGCCGCCATTCCGACGGCCGAGGCCAAGCGCGAGACCTGGGAACTGCTGACCGCGGGCGAGCAGACCATCGCGGCGTTCCGCGCCACGCTGGGCGGCTTCACCGACGCGGACCAGCCCGAGCTGATGAAGCCGTACCTGGCGAAGTACTTCGAGGTGATCGGCACGGTGTGGCGTGACTGGTCGTCGGCCATGGCGCAGGACTTCGTCAGCGACGTCTACACGGTGGGCGCGATCTCAGCGGAGACGGTCGCAGCGACGGACGCCTACATCGCCGCCGAGCAGCCGCCGGCCGCGCTGCGGCGCCTGCTCGTCGAGGGCCGCGACGACCTGCTCCGCGCGCTGCGCTGCCAGGCGCGCGACCGCCAGGCCGCCTAGAGGTGGAAGCCTGGCCGTCGGCGGCGGGCGGCACCATCGGCGGCGGGCGGCCGTCTTATTGGTGGGCTGCGAGGGCCTTTTCGACCGCTTCGCGGACCTGGGCGGGCACCTCGTCCAGCGGGACAGCCACGGTGGAGCCGGTGGCGCGGTCGGTCAGCTCCGCGGACCCCGACGCCAGGCCGCGCTTGCCCACCGTGACCCGGAACGGGATGCCGACCAGTTCGGCGTCGCTGAACTTGACCCCGGCGCGGACCGGCCGGTCGTCCACGATGACCTCGACGCCCGCGCCGAGCAGGGCCTGGTACACCTTCTCCCCCGCCTCGGCCACGGCGGTGTCGTCCTGCTGGGCGATCACCACCACGACCTCGAACGGGGCGATCGCGACCGGCCAGACGATGCCCTTGGCGTCGTGGTGGACCTCGACGACCGCGGCCATCGCCCGCTCGACGCCGATGCCGTAGCAGCCCATGATCGGCTTGACGGGCTTGCCGTCCGGGCCGGAAACACTGAGCCCGAGGGCGTCGCTGAACTTGTAGCCGAGCTTGAAGATGTGGCCGACCTCGATGCCACGCTCGACCTCGAGCCCATGCCCGCAGTTGACGCAGCCCTCGCCGGCCGCCGCCTCGCGCAGATCGGCCCACCGGCCGACGTTGATATCCCGCTCGACGTCAACGCCGCGCAGGTGGGTGTCGTCGATGTTGGCGCCGGTGTACATGCCGCGGCGGCCGCGCAGCGCCTCGTCGGCGATGACCGGGTGATCAGTGACCCCGACCGCGCCGAGGCTGCCCGGCAGGGCGCCGAGCGCGGCCTGGATCTCCTCGGGCTGCGCTGGGCGGACGGTAGCCGCGCCGGTGGCGTCTACGAGCTTCTGCTCGTGCAGCGCGTGGTCGCCCCGCATCAGGACCAGGGTGAGCGTGTCGTCCAGGACGTAGACCAGGGTCTTGATCTGGCGGTCGGCAGGCGCCTGGTACTGCGTGGCGAGGTCCTCGATGGTGCGTACGCCCGGGGTGGGGAAGGGTTCGGGCGAGGCAAGCAGCACCGTCCGTTCCGGGGAATCGTCTACGGCGGCCAGCCGGGACGTCGCCTTCTCGATGTTCGCGGCGTAGTCGCACTCAGGACAGTGGATGACGAGGTCTTCGCCGGTCGGGGACGGGCAGACGAACTCGATGGAGTCCGAGCCGCCCATCGTGCCGTTGGACGCCTGCGCCTGCAGGGCCGGGA
>Ga0302325_10009958_pt1 | contig 20672 bp, 16 predicted proteins | sample Palsa_T0_2_FD_201948 | JGI IMG/M metagenome (GOLD analysis project Ga0302325, IMG submission 201948) | Peat permafrost microbial communities from Stordalen Mire near Abisko, Sweden - Palsa_T0_2 | ecosystem: Environmental > Terrestrial > Soil > Palsa > Peat permafrost | place: Sweden: Abisko...
CCGACGGCCTGATCGCTGACGGCATCAACCCCGAGGACGCCGAACGCGAGGCGTCGCTGGTAAAGGCGACGTTCACCGGCCTGGTGCTTGACCTGCTGGCCACCGGTCACCGCAAGCGGCTCACCGAGGCGCTTGAATGCGCCCTCAGTCGTCTCGACGACCTGAGGCAGCCGGCCCCGTGAGGGCGGTCGCCGGTATGACGCCAGCCGACCGCAGTATCGCAGTATCGCAGTATCGCAGTCGCCAGTACCGCGCAGGGCTGTCGCGAGCGGCGCCGGCAGGGCACGACCCCGATCGTCCACCCATGGCATCGGCTGCTGGACGGCAGCGGGTCAAGGGTCACGCCGCCGCCGCCGCCGGGTGCGAAGCCGCGGGGACCGCGAATGCGTCGTCACTGCGCTTCGGGCTGTTACTCGGACATCGGCACCCGGACCCCGCGCGCGGCGGCTACCCGGCTGGCCTCGTCGTACCCAGCGTCGGCGTGCCTGATGACGCCCATGCCCGGGTCGTTGGTCAGCACCCGCTCTAGCTTCTGCGCGGCGAGCGCGGTGCCGTCGGCCACGCACACCTGGCCGGCGTGGATCGACCGGCCGATGCCGACCCCGCCGCCGTGGTGGATGCTCACCCAGGACGCCCCCGATGAGGCGCTGACCAGGGCGTTCAGCAGCGGCCAGTCGGCGATCGCGTCCGAGCCGTCGGCCATCGCCTCGGTCTCCCGGTAGGGCGAGGCGACCGACCCGCAGTCGAGGTGGTCGCGGCCGATCACGATCGGCGCCTGCACCTCGCCGCGCCCGACCAGCTCGTTGAAGCGGAGGCCGGCCAGGTGCCGCTCGCCGTAGCCGAGCCAGCAGATCCTGGCCGGCAGCCCCTGGAAGCGGACCTTCTGCTGGGCCATCCTGATCCACCGGGCCAGCGGCTCGTTGGCGGGGAAAAGGTCGAGTATCGCGTCGTCGGTGGCGGTGATGTCGGCCGGGTCGCCGGACAGCGCGGCCCACCGGAACGGGCCCCTGCCCTCGCAGAACAGCGGCCTGATGTAGGCGGGAACGAAGCCAGGGAACGCGAACGCCCGCTGGTACCCGGCCAGCTCGGCCTCCCCCCTGATCGAGTTGCCGTAGTCGAAGACCTCGGCGCCGCGATCGAGGAAGCCGACCATCGCCTCGACGTGCGCGGCCATCGACTCCCTGGCCCGGCGGGTGAACCCGGCCGGGTCCTCGGCGCGCAGCGCGCCCATGTCCTCGAACGCGACGCCGCGGGGCAGGTAGCTCAGCGGATCATGCGCGGACGTCTGGTCGGTGACGATGTCGATGGGGGCGCTCATGGCCAGCAGCCGCGGCAGCACCTCGGCGGCGTTGCCGAGCAGCCCGATGGAGAGCGGCTCGGCGGCATCGCTGGCGGCAGTGGCGCGGCGCACCGCGTCATCGATGCCGCCAGCGGCCACGTCCAGGTAGCCATGCTCGATCCGGCGGGCGATCCTGGAGGGGTCGCAGTCGATGCAGATCGCCACGCCGCCGTTCATCGTCACGGCCAGCGGCTGCGCGCCGCCCATCCCGCCCAGGCCGGCGGTCAGCGTGACCGTGCCTGCCAGCGAGCCGCCGAACCGCTTCGCCGCGATGGCGGCGAACGTCTCGTAGGTGCCCTGCAGGATGCCCTGGGTGCCGATGTAGATCCAGGAGCCCGCCGTCATCTGGCCGAACATCGTCAGCCCGAGCGCCTCAAGCCGCCGGAACTCCTCCCAGGTCGCCCACTGCGGCACCAGGTTGGAGTTGGCGATCAGCACCCGCGGCGCCCACTCGTGGGTGCGGAACACGCCGACCGGCTTGCCCGACTGGACCAGCAGCGTCTCGTCGCCCTCCAGGTCCTGCAGCGAGCGGACGATCCCGTCGAAGGCGTCCCAGCTGCGCGCCGCCCGGCCGGACCCGCCGTAGACGATGAGCTGGTCGGGATGCTCGGCCACCTCCGGGTCGAGGTTGTTCATCAGCATCCGCAGCGCCGCCTCCTGCGGCCAGCCCTTGCAGGACAGGCTGGTGCCGCGGGGCGCCCGGACCGGGCGCGGGCCGGATGGCGGCGTTGCGGGCGGGGCGGGCGGGGGCGAGGCGGTCAACGCTGGCTCCTCGTAGGGTCGGGTCGATGCGGTGCGGGACGGGCGATGGTATCGCCTCATCATCCCCGGTCGAGGACCGTGCGTCAGGTAGCGGGGCCGCCGCCGCGCGGGCTGGCGCCGCGCGCGGACTGGCCGCTCCTGGACGTTCGGTGTCATCCGGATTGCCGCGGGTTAGGCTCCTGGAGTGCATGTGAGTGCTGCGACGGACGGTTTCCGGCTCGCCTATGACCGCGGCGGAGCAGGGACGCCGGCCGTGCTGCTGCATGGCTGGCCAGGGGACCGGCGGGATTACCGGCAGGTGGTCCCGCTGCTGACCGGGCTTGACGTCGTGGTGCCCGACCTGCGCGGGTTCGGTGAATCGGACAAGCATCTGGCTGACCCAGCCGCCTACTCGGCTGCCGCCCAGGCACGCGGCGTCATCGCGCTGATCGGGGAACTCGGCCTGCGGGACGTCGTCATCGCGGGCTATGACATCGGCAGCCGGATCGGGCAGACGGTCGCGGCGGACCGGCCCGACCTGGTCCGCGGCCTGGTCATCGCCCCGCCGCTGCCCGGCATCGGCGACCGGATCCTCAGTGCCGATGCGCAGCGCGAGTTCTGGTACCAGTCCTTCCACCAGCTCGCCCTGGCGGAAGAGCTCGTCGACGGAAAGCCCGGCGCCGTGCGCGCGTACCTGGCGCATTTCTGGTCGCACTGGTCGGGACCGTCGTTCAGGCTTGCCGACGCGGACCTCGACCGCCTGGTCGAGCGCTACGGCCAGCCGGGCGCGTTCACCGCATCGCTCGGCTGGTACCGGGCAGGTGCCGGCTCGGTCGCCCGTTCGCTCGCTGAACAGGCGCCCCGGCCGGCCGACCGGGTGCACGTGCCGACCACGGTGCTCTGGCCGGGGCACGATCCTCTGTTCCCGGTCCCGTGGTCGGACCGGCTTGATGACTTCTTCGACGATGCGCGGCTGCGGCTGCTGCCGTCGGCCGGGCATTTCTCGCCACTGGAGGCACCGGATGAGTTCGCCGCGGAGATCCTGGCGGCGGCGGCCTGACGGCCACCTGGCCGCGGCGGCGGCCCGACGGTACTGCGGCGGCGGCCTGACGGCCACGGCACGGAATGAGGCGTGATGCGCAGCGGCCTGATCAGTCATCCTGACAAGGTGCTCTTCGCCGAGCGCGGCGAGACCAAGGGCGACCTCGCCGAGCATTACCTGCGGGCGCAGGAGCCACTGATGCGGGCAATGGGCGGCCGGCCCGTGCTGCTGCAGCGGTTCCCTGAGGGCGCGGGAGGGCAGTCGTTCTTCCAGAAGCGGGTGCCAAGGAACGCCCCCGACTGGCTGCAGACCACCACGGTGACGACGCCCAATGGCACCACGTCACAGGCGCTTGTCGCCGCCGACCTGGATCACGTGCTGTGGGCGGTGAACCTGGGCTGCCTGGGTTTCCACGTCTGGCCTTACCTCGCCGCCGACCCGGACCATGCCGATGAGCTGCGAATCGACCTGGATCCGGGCGCTGGCACGGATTTCACCCAGATCCGCCAGGCTGCCGGCGAGCTGCGGCTGCTGCTCGACGAGCTCGGCCTGGCCGGCTACCCGAAGACGACAGGCAACCGCGGGCTGCACGTATACGTCCGGCTGCAGCCGCGCTGGGATTCCTACCAGGTCCGCGCCGCGGCCGTGGCAGCCGCGCGCGAGCTGGAACGCCGCAGGCCCGACCTGATCACTGCCGCCTGGTGGAAGGAAGAGCGCGGCGAGCGGGTGTTCGTCGACTACAACCAGAACGCACACCGTGCCGCTGCGGCGCCGCTGCGAATGCCTCGGGGGCTACGTCATTTACGTCATTGCCCCTGGCGGCCCTGGGCGGCGAGCAGGATCGACCGGATATCAGCCGCGTCCGGCCTGCGCGGCGTGTTGGCCAGCACCTCGTCGTCGAGCGCATCGGCGGCGATCTGGCCGAAGTCCGCGGCGCTGATGCCGAAGTCGGCCATCGCGTGCGTCATGCCGACCTGGCCGGCAATGCTCGTTATCGCAGTGATGGCCGCGCCCGCGTTCCAGCCCGCGGTCCTGGCTGGCTGGCCGGCGCCGAGGGCGACGGCCACGTCGGCCAGCCGGTCCGTGCAGACGGGGGCGTTGAATTCCAGGACCTGCGGCAGGACCATGCTGAGCGCTACGCCGTGCGGGATGTCGAACCGCGCACCGATCGCGTGCCCGATCGCATGGCAGATGCCAAGCCCGGTGCCTGCCATCGCGATGCCTGCCATGTGCGCGGCCAGCAGCATCTGTGCCCTGGCCTCCCGGTCCGCGCCGTCCGCGCAGGCCTGCGGCAGATTCGCCGCGATCATGCGGATGACCTGCAACGCGATGCCGTCGGACCAGGGGTTGGCCCGGATCGACAGGTAGCACTCCAGCGCGTGGGTCAGCGCGTCCATGCCGGTGGCAGCGGTCGCGTGCGGCGGCAGGCCGACGGTGAGGTCCGGATCGAGTACGGCGGCGGCCGGCAACGAGCTGGCGTGCCCGACGTAGAATTTCCGGCGGGTCTGCGGGTCAGTCACCACGCCGAAGGCGTTCGTCTCCGCGCCGGTGCCTGCGGTCGTGGGCACCGCCACGATCGGCAGCGCCGGGACGCGGAACTCGCCGTGGTAGTCCAGGTCGCGGCCGCGCTGGGGGTTGACGGCGGCGAGCGCGATGCCCTTCGCCGCGTCGATCGGCGACCCGCCGCCCACGGCCACCAGTCCCACCCGGCCGCTGCGGGCAGCCGCGTCCATGACGGCTGCGGCGCCGGCCGCGACATCGACGGTCGTCGGGTTCGGATGAATACCCGCAAACGTGCTGACCGTCACCCCCGCGTCGGCGAGCACCCCGGCTACCCGCGCGACCACCGGTGTCGCGGCGAGCGCGGCATCGGTGACGATGACCGCCGTGTCGCAGCCGATACCCCGGACGATGCCGGGAAGTTTTGCTATCGCGCCGGCGCCGAAGTGCGCCGCCGGCGTCGGGTTGATGTCGATCTCGGAATCAGCGACGGCTGAGAGCATGGTCACTCCTGCGGTGCGGCGATGTGGAGCTGAGTCTTGGTGAGGTCTTCGAGCAGCCTGATCGGCAGCATCTCACCGCCGCTGTCGCCGTCCTGAGCCCGGGCTCGCCGGTAGACCTGCTCGACCGGCACGCCCGTCTCCCGCCCCACGGTCAGTACCTCGGCCGTCGCGGTCAGGTGCACGAACCAGAGCAGGTTGATCATGACCTTGACCGTGTAGCCGGCCTGTGGCCGCCGACATGCAAGATTGCGTCCAGCAGCCCGTCCGGGCCGAGCAGGATCTGCTCCACGTGACGTGGCGTGGGCAGCATGGTGATGACCACCTCACGGCCGGTGCCTGCCGCTCGCGGCGACGCCGCCCATGCCACGCCTTGCCGGGTCAGCGTAGTGCCCACCGGGCGACGGCGACCTCGTCGATCTCCGCGCCCAGGCCCGGCGCCGCGGGCACGGTGAGGTATCCGTCGGCGTCGATCAGCACCGGCTTGGCCAGAAAGAAGTCTCGCCGCTGCTCGGTCCAGCCGGGCGGGTCGTACGGAAACTCCAGGTACGGCCCGCCGCCTACGCCAGCCGCGACGTGCAGGTTAGCGAGCAGGCCGAGCCCGTTGGTCCAGGTGTGCGGGGTGAACCAGCAGTTGCGGTGCTGGGCGAGCTCGGCCACGGTCCGCGCTCGGAGCATGCCCACCGAGAGCACCACATCGGGCTGGACGACGTCCAGCGCACCGGCCTCAAGTGCGCCGAGCAGTTCCGCCGGGGTGCGCGCCATCTCACCGCCCGCGACCCGGATGCCGGTCTGCTCCCTGAGCGTCCGCATGCCCTCGAGGTCGGCCGCGGGCAGCGGTTCCTCCAGCCACAGCACCCCAAGTTCTCGCAGTTCGGTGGCGATCCTGCGGACAGCAGCCAGGTCGAGCGCCGCGGAGATGTCACCGGCCATCCGCCACCACTGGTTGAGATCGACCATGATCTCCAGATCGTCACCGACGGCATCCCGGGTGGCGCGCACCGCTGCCAGCCCGGCGGCGGTGTCCTCCCGGCCGATACGGATCTTCACCGCGCGGAAACCGGCAGCCTGCGCCGCGAGCGCGGCGTCCGCCCGCTCATCCGGGCCGCTGGCCTCGCCGAACGATGCGTACGCGGGAATCCGCGTGACTGCGCCGCCGAACAGCGCGGCCACCGGCTGCCCGGACGCCTTGCCGATGATGTCCCACAGCGCCGCCTCCAGGGGCCAGTACCGGCCGGCGTGAAAGTTGATCGTCTCGATCACCTTGACGTGATTGGCGATCTGGCGCGGATCCCGGCCGAGGAACAGGTCCTGGTAGGCGGCGAAGCCGTCCATGGTGTCGCCCGAGCCGTAGCCGGTGATTCCCTCATCGGTCTCGACGCGGACAAGGGTGGCGTCGAAGTGGTGGCGCGGCACCGGGTCCCAGGCGGCCAGGAACGGCGGCTGCAGAGTCAGCCGCATCCGGTCAAGACGGATGGCGGTTATCCTCACCGCGCACCGGACGCTGCGCTCTCGCCGATCAGCACCGCAGGCCCTCCTCTCGCATGATCACGAGACTAGCCGCAGCGGGCCGACAGCCCGGAGCCAGGCCGCGCAGCGCCGCCAGCGCGCTAGCTTCCCGGCCTCGGCCGGGAAACACTTCTGTTGTGAATTCGCATCGTTGACCGCATAGGGCGCGAGTTCGCGGGAAACTAGGTATCCGCAGCCAGCATTTCCGATCGGCATGGTCGGATGTCGTCAAGGGAGGGCCGCGTGACGACTTATCTTCTCCGGCGGCTCGGGCTGGCTGTCATCACGCTGTGGATCCTCAGCATGATCGTCTTCTTCGCCGGCCAGATACTGCCCGGCGATCCCGGCCGGGCAGTACTCGGCCCGCTAGCTGCGCCGAGCGCCGTGCGGGCGCTCGATCACCAGCTCGGCGTGGACCGGCCGCTGCTGACTCAGTACGTCAGCTGGATCGGCGGGCTGTTGCACGGCAACATGGGCACCTCCTACACGTTCCGCACGCCCGTCGAGCCCTTCATCTCCGCGGCCCTCGTCAACTCGGCCAAGCTGGGGGCACTGGCCTTTGTCGTCGTCGTGCCGCTCAGCATCTTCGGCGGGGTGGTCGCGGCCCTTTACGTCGGACGGCTTCCCGATCGGATCATCTCGGTGACGGGCCTGTCCGCCGCGACGGTGCCCGAGTTCGTATCGGGAATCGTCGTCATCGTGATCTTCGGCGTCGAGCTGAAGTGGTTCCCGGTGTCAGCCTCGGCTGGCACGGGCGCGTCCGCGCTGAGCCAGCTCGATCATCTGATCCTCCCGGCGATCCCGCTCGTGTTCGTCCTGTTCGGCTACATCGCCCGGATGGCCAGGGCCGGCACGATCGAGGCGCTGGAGTCCGATTACGCGCGCACCGCGACCCTGAAGGGCCTCCCGCGATCGGTCGTGATCCGGCGGCACATCCTGCGGAACTCGCTGCTCCCGACGATCACCGTGATCGCCACCCAGACCGGGTACCTGATCGGCGGGCTGGTGGTGGTGGAGACGCTGTTCAACTACCAGGGGATCGGCCTGCTGATCTTCCACGCGGCCCAGGACAAGGACTTCCCGATGCTGGAGGCCGGCGTACTCACCATCGGGGTCGTGTACATGGTGGCCACGCTCATCGCCGACCTGCTCTACACGCTGCTCAACCCGCGGCTGCGCCTCGGGGGCACCGGATGAGCCGGGGGCACCGGATGAGCCGGGGGCACCGGATGAGCCTCGGGAGCACCAGATGATCGGCAGCACCGCCGGGGCGCCAGCCGCCGCGATCGCGGTCGTCAGCGCGCCCCGAGGCGAATCGGCCACGTGGCGGCTGATCCTGCGCCGGCCAACGTTCATCGCCGGGGCGCTCATCCTGGCCTTCTGGATCGTCTGCGCCCTTTTCGGCAACGCGATCGCCCCGGACAATCCGCTCGCCCAGCAGCTGCTGGCCACCAACGCGGCCCCCTCGCACGCGCACCTGTTCGGGACCGACGGGCTTGGCCGCGACATGCTCTCCCGGGTGATCGTCGGCGCCAGGAGCATCCTGACCATCACCCCGCTCGCCACGCTGATCGGCGTGGTAGTCGGCACCGCGCTCGGCCTCGTCATGGGCTACCTCGGCGGGGTCGTCGACATCGTCGTCGGGCGCGTCGTCGAGGCGGTGCTCGCGCTGCCGCTGGTGATCGTCGCGCTCCTGTTCGTCGTCGCGCTCGGGCCGTCGGCGCCGGTCATCATCGTCGTGATCGGGTTCATCTTCGCCCCGCTGATCGCGCGCACGGTCCGTTCCGCGGTGCTGGTCGAGAGCCAGCTCGACTACCTGTCCTCCGCCCGCCTGCTCGGCGAGAAGCCGGTCCACATCATGTTCGTCGAGATCCTGCCGAACGTCCTGCCTGCCGTCCTCGTCGAGTTCACCGTGCGGCTCGGATACGCCATCTTCACCGTCGCCACGCTGTCGTTCCTCGGTTACGGGGTCCAGCCGCCCGCGCCCGACTGGGGGGCGGACATCGCCGCCAACTACGAGGTGCTGGGAGCCGGCTACTGGTGGGAGACGCTGTTCCCCGCGCTCGCCATCGCGTCGCTCGTGATCGGGGTCAACCTGGTCACTGACTCCATCGAGCAGGTGCTCGCCTCGTGACCGCCGCCGACACCGCGACCACGCCGGGCCCCGCGGACGCGACCGGCACCGCGCTGGTGGTCGAGCACATGGACGTCACCTACCGGGTACGCGGGCGGGACCGGCTGGCGCTGCGGGACGTCTCGCTGCGGATCGGGCGCAACGAGTCCTACGGGCTGGTCGGCGAGTCGGGATCCGGCAAGTCCACGGTGGCGCTCGCGCTCACCAGGTACCTGCCCCGCAACGGCCGGGTGAGCGCGGGATCGATCCGCATCAACGGGCAGGACCCGCTCGCCATGGGGACGAAGGCGCTGCGCGGATTGCGGGCCCGCACCGTGTCGATGGTCTACCAGGAGCCAGGCCGCGCGCTGAACCCGGCGATCCGGGTCGGCCGCCAGATCGCCGAGGTCTACGAGATCGCCGGCCTCGACAGGCACTCGGCGCTTGAGCGCTCCGAGGCCATGCTCCGCAAGGTGCAGATTTCCGACCCTGGCCGGGTCATGCAGCGGTACCCGCACCAGCTGTCCGGCGGGATGGCGCAGCGGGCGGTCATCGCCATGGCGCTCGCCGCCGAGCCGTCGCTACTCGTACTCGACGAGCCGACGACCGCGCTGGACGCGACCGTCGAGGCGGAGGTGCTCGACCTGGTGGCGGCACTGCGCGGCGAATTCGACACCTCGGTGCTCTTCATCAGCCACAATCTCGCGGTGATCGCCAAGATGTGCGACCGGGTCGGCGTCCTGTACGCCGGGGAGCTCGTCGAGGAGGGCGTGGCCCGGGAGGTGTTCGACCAGCCGCGGCACCCCTACACCGTCGGGCTGCTGCGCTGCATCCCCCGGCGCGGCCAGCGCAAGGACCACGGGCGGCTGGACACCATCCCCGGCTTCCTGCCGCCGCCAGGTCAGTCGCTCACCGGGTGCATCTTCGCCCCGCGCTGCCCGATCGCGGAGGAACGCTGCCGGAGCGCGGCGCCCCCGGCCTTCACCGTCAGCCCGACGCACAGCTCGCGCTGCTACCTGCACGACCAGGCGCCGGACCTGCCCAGGAACACCCCGGCCGACATGCAGCTGGCCGCCCGCGACGACGCCGCCGAGCCCGGGGTGCCGGTCGCGTCGCTGCAGCGGCTGTCGAAGACGTTCACCTCACGCGGCGAGACGCTCAGGGCCCTCGTCGGGGTCAACCTCACCCTGGCCCGCGGCGAGACGCTCGGCCTGGTCGGCGAGTCCGGCAGCGGCAAGACGACCCTGGCGCGCGCGCTGCTCGGCCTCGTCACGCCGGACGAGGGCTCCGTCGTCGAGCTCGACGGCCAGCCGCTGAAGGCAGACGCGCGGCATCGCCCGCGAGCGCAGCTGAAGGCGCTGCAGATCGTCTTCCAGAACCCGGACTCCGCGCTCAACCGCCGCCATACGGTCCGGTACCTGATCAGCCGCCCGCTCACCCGGCTGGCCGGCCTCTCAGGCGCGCGGCTGCGCGAGCGGCTGGCCGACCTGGTCAGGTCGGTGCGGCTGGAGGAGCGTCACCTGGCGCTCCGCCCGAGCCAGCTGTCCGGCGGTCTCAAGCAGCGGGTGGCGATCGCGCGCGCCTTCGCCGGCGGTCCGCGGATCGTGGTCTGCGACGAGCCCACCTCGGCGCTCGACGTGTCGGTGCAGGCGGCGATACTCAACCTGCTTGTCGACCTGCAGGCCAAGGAGCAGGTGACCTACCTGTTCATCTCGCACGACCTCGGCCTGGTGCGGTACCTGTCCGACCGGATCGCCGTGCTCTACCTGGGCCGCGTGATGGAGCTGGGGCCGGCCGATACGGTGTTCGCCGCGCCGCACCACCCGTACACCGAGGCGCTGCTGTCAGCCGTGCCGAGCCTCGACGGGCTGCGCACCGAGCGGATCCGGCTGACCGGGGAGATCCCGTCCGCGGCCAGCCCGCCGTCGGGCTGCGTCTTCCACACCCGCTGCCCGCGCCGGCTGCCGACCGGCATCTGCGAGTCGGACGAGCCTCCGCTGCTGGAGGTCGCGCCCGGCCACCTGATGAGCTGCCACATTCCCATCGATGAGCTGAGAACGCTGCAAGGCGACGGAGGGGTGCCGTGACAAGACGGAGGGGTGCCGTGACAAGAACGTGCCCCCGGAATAGGTTTTTTCGATTCGCGTCACACGACGCGGTGCTGAGGGAGGATCCAAGTGAAAGTTGATCATGGTCGGCTCGACCAGCTGCGCCAGGGCCAGGGAGTGGTCGAGAACCACGTCATCGACGAGTTCGTGGCCGGACGGATCTCCCGGCGGGATTTCCTGAGACGGGGCGCGATCGTCGGAATATCGGTCCCGGTGCTCGGCGCGGTCCTGTCCGCGTGCGGGAGCTCGAGCGCCCCGGCGCCGTCCACAAGCACCAGCGCGGCCAAGAGCGGCGCCGGCGCGACCATCAAGGCCGGGATTATCGTGCCGACCGCGGCGATCAACCCGCTGACGGTGGCCGACCAGGGCGGCCTGGACATGCTCGCGCAGACCGGCGAGTACCTCTGCCTGTCCGACCAGCACCTGACGCTGCAGCCGGTGCTGGCCGAGAGCTGGAGCGCCAACGCCGCGGCCGACGTGTGGACCTTCAAGATCCGCCAGGGCGTCAAGTTCCACGACGGCACGCCGCTGACCGCCGACGACGTCGTGTACACCTACAAGCTGCAGACTGACCCAAAGAAGGCGTCGAACGCCCTGTCCGCCTTCGGCGGGGCGCTCGTCCCGGCCGGCGTCAGGAAGGTCGACGACTTCACGGTGGCCTTCCACCTCGAAGCCCCGAACGGCAACTTCCCTTACCTGACGTCCTCCGACAACTACAACATGATCATCATCCCGAACGGCTACGACCCCGCGAGCTGGCAAGGCTCGTTCATCGGCACCGGCCCGTTCGTGATGAAGAGCTACACGGCGAAGGTCGGCGCCTCGTTCACCCGCAACGAGCAGTACTGGGGAACCAAGGCACTGCCCGCCGCCACCGAGTTCACCTTCTACGACACCGAGCCGCCGCTGATTCTCGCGCTGACCGGCGGGACCATCGACGTCCTCGGGCAGTTCTCCGTGTCCGGCGGCGAGCAGCTGCTCGCGGCCGGCGCTCCCTACAACATCATCAGGCTGAAGTCGAGCGCGCACCGCGAGCTGTCCATGCGCTGTGACCAGGGGCCGTTCACCGACGCCCGGGTGCGCCAGGCGATCGCGCTGACGCTGAACCGGCCGGCGATTGTCACGGCGCTGTTCAAGGGCTACTCCGACATCGGCAACGACAGCCCGTTCGCGCCGGTCTTCCCCTCCACCAACACCAGCGTCGCGCAGCGCGTGCAGGACGTGGCCAAGGCCAAGTCGCTGCTGTCGGCCGCGGGTCACCCGCACGGTTTCAGCACCCACCTGGTCACCGAGCAGCTGCTGGAGATCCCCGATTACGCCCAGATCGTGAAGCAGGCCGCGACGAGCATCGGCGTCGACATCAAGCTGACGATCGAGAGCTCGGCGGCCTACTACGGCAAGGCCACCTTCGGGAACTCCGACTGGCTTGACGCCACGATGAGCCTGGTCGACTACGGGCACCGCAGCGTGCCGAACGTGTTCCTCACGGCCCCGCTGGTGACCACCGACGCCAAGACCGGCACCGGCCCGTGGAACGCGGCGCACTTCAACAACACCCAGTACGACAGCCTGGTCAAGCAGTACGTCGCTGCGGTCGACCTGAGCAGCCAGCGCGCGATCGCCGGGAAGATCGAGACACTGCTGCTCGCCCAGACGCCGATCATCTACGCGTACTTCTACAACTACCTGTCGGCCTCGGCGAAGAACGTGACCGGCGCCTACCCGACCGCGATCGGCCACCTGTTCCTGAACAACGTGAGGAAGAGCTGAGGAGCCCCCTGCCGCGAGCCGTGCCAGCCGCGCAGCCGGCTGGCACGGGCTCGTGACCGCCGCGCCGGGACCGGATGGCCGGTGGATCCGGTTCCTGTCCGGCCCTGACATTGACACTCTCGATATTTCGAACGCGGACATTACCGGCGCTGTCGAGGCAGCGCTGAGAGCACACGGCGCCGGTAAGGTCGTCGTCGAGCCGCGCGTGCACCTGATCCCGGACAACGACGGCGCCGGCCACTTCAACATCCTGCGCGGCCACCTGCCCGGCGGCGCGGGCGACGCCGGGGTCAGCGGCGTCAAGGTCGTCGGCGATTTCGTCGATAACTACGCCCGTGGCCTGCCCAGCGAGCTCGGCCTGCTGACGCTGTACGACCCGGCCACCGGGATCCCGCTGTCGATCATGGACGCGACCATGATCACCGCGTGCCGGACCGGTGCCATGACCGCGGTCGGCGCCAGGTACCTGGCGCGGCCGGACTCGCGGATCCTCGGTCACGTCGGCGCGCGCGGAACGGCGCTGTGGAACGTGCTGCTGCTTGACGAGGAGTTCGAGCTCGACGAGATCCGGGTGACCAGCCGCAGGCCCGAGTCGAGGGAGGCCTTCGCGGCTGAGCTGGCGGCCGTCACGGACACCCCGGTCCGGGTCACGCCGACGGCGCAGGAGGCCTTCGACGGCGCCGACATCCTGGTCGAGGCGTCGAGGCTGACCGAGCCGCAGCCGCTGCTGCGCACCAGCGCGGTCGGGCCTGGGGCGTTCGTCGTGCCCTACGGCACGGTCAGCGCCGTCGAGCTCGACCTGCTCGACGTCATGGACAAGGTCGTCGTCGACGACTGGCGGGAAGCACGCGCCGGGCGCTTCGGCGCGCTGCGGCGGCACGTGGACACCGGCCGCCTGTCCCGCGCCACCCTGCACGCGGAGCTCGGCCAGATCGTTACCGGCCAGCGGCCAGGCCGCGAGCGGCCGGATGAGCGGATCCTGCTCTGGCATCGCGGGCTGTCCATCCTGGATATCGCCGTCGGCCGGCTGATCCTGCGCCGGGCTGCCGAAGGAGATGCGGGCACCATGATCCGTTACCGGTCATGATCACTGAGCGCATGCTGACCGCGGCTGCCGGGCTGGATGCGGCGCTGATCTGCGAGATCGCATCCGCCGGGCCCGCGCCGGGCGGCTCGCCGACCGGTCCGGCGACGCCCGGGCTGGTGCTGCGGATCGGACCTGAGCTGCTGGCCGATGTGCAGCGGCAGTGCGAGCGGGCACGCGCCGAGCTGCGCCGCGGCCATCCGGTGTACGGCGTGAACACCGGCATGGGGGCGCTGTCGGGCACCCGCCTGACCGAGCCGCAGCAGCTCGCGCACCAGCGCAACCTGCTGCTGGCCAGGGCGACCGGCGGGCCGCCCTGGCTGGACGCCGCCGACGTGCGGGCGATCATCGCGGTCCGGCTGCGCACGTTCCTGTCCTGCGACGCCGGGGTCTCCGGCCCGCTCTGCCAGCGGCTGGCTGATTTCCTCAACGCGGGCATCGTCCCGGCGGTGCCGCGCACCGGCGCCGGGTGCGCCGGCGAGATCATCCCGATGGCGCACGCGTTCGGGCCGCTGGCCGGGATCGGGCAGGTGCTCGGGACCGGCGGCGAGCTCAGGCCGGCCGGCGAGGTACTGCGCGAGCACGGGCTCGAGGAGTTCGTTCTGGGCCCGAAAGAGGGGATCGCGCTGCTGGCCGGCGTTCCCGGCGCGACCGCGCTGTCCGCGCGGCGGGCCGCGGCGGCACGCGGCGCGGCGGCCATGATGGAAGCCGCGGCGGGGATGTCGATCGTCGCGGCCGGGGCGTCCCGCGACCCTTATGCCGCCGCGTGCGCGCGTGGGGACGACGTGCTGGCCGGGGTGCTCAGCCGGATCAGGGCGGCCGCCGGGGCCGAGCCGGCGCCAGGGAGCCTGCAGGCCCCGGTGTCGTTCCGGGTGGCCGGCCCCGTCCTGGCGCAGGTGCGGCGGGCCGGCCACGCGCTCGGCGCTTCAGTCGAGCGCGCGCTCGCCGGGGTGACCGACTCGCCGGCCTTCCTCGACGGCAGGTTCACCGGCACGGCCGGCTTTCACGGCATCGACCTCGCCGCGCACTGCGACCAGCTCACCGCCGCGCTCGCGCATGCCGCCGAGGTGTCCGCCGCCCGCGCGCACCGGCTGCTTGACCCGCGGGTCACCGGCCTGCCCGCGCAGCTGGCCAGGATCCCGGGGCCGGACGCCGGTCTGGTCGCCGTGCACAAGCGCGCGGCGGGCGAGATCCACGCGATGCGCCGGCTGGCGCTGGCTACCCCGGTCGGCATGATCGAGACCTCGGGCGGCCAGGAGGACGTGCAGTCCTTCGCCTGGGAGGCCGCCGAGGCGCTGCGCGCGGCCCTGCACCATGCGCGCGTCGTCACCGCGTGCGAGCTGCTCACGGCCTGCCGGGCGATCGCGCTCACCGGCCTGCCCGCGCCGCCCGGCTGCCGCGGCGTGCTCGGCTGGCTGGCCGGCGTCATCGAGCCCATCGAGGGCGACCGGCCGTTCGGCGAGGACATCGAGCGCATCGTCCGCGAGCCCTGGCCGGCCGACGGCCCCGCTAGCCGCCCGCCCTGGCAAGGAGATCGCGGGGAATAATGCGAGGTGACGGCTCGTTCCGAGACGGTTGCCGCGCGCAGTTGGCGACCGACCGCGCTCCCCCACTCCGCGACCGGCTCAGCCCACTCCGAGACCGACCCCGGGCCCCCACTCCGCGACCGGGGCACCAACACGGAAATCCGAGGGACCGCGCGATGACCGCAGCTGGCCAGTCACGGGACGAAATGCCTGACAAGGCATCGGCCCGGCCGGCGGACAGCGCACGAGGCCAGGCGGCGGACAGCACGGGAGGCCAGGCGGCGGACAGCGCACGAGGCCAGGCGGCGGACAGCACGGGAGGCCAGGCGGCGGGCGCGCTGCCCGATATCGCGCCAGACGCGGCGGCGGCACACCAGGCGCTGGGCGAGACGGACGGCCACCATCACAGGGATGTGTCGGGCGGCTGGCTGCGCCCGGCGGTGTTCGGCGCGATGGACGGCCTCGTGACGAACGTGTCGCTGATCGCCGGCGTCGGCGGCGGGATCGCCAGCGTCGGCGGCGCGGCGAGCCGCACCCTGGTCCTGACCGGCCTGGCGGGCCTCGCCGCGGGCGCGTTCTCGATGGCCACCGGCGAGTACGTCTCGGTTTCGTCGCAGAACGAGCTGATCGAGGCCGAGGTCAGCAAGGAGCGGTTCGAGCTGGAGAACCATCCCGATGCCGAGCGGCACGAGCTCGCCGCGGTCTTCCGGCAGCGAGGCGTGGACGCGGACCTGGCTGACCGGGTGGCGCAGCAGGTCTCCGCGCATCCGGAGCAGGCGCTCCGCGAGCATGTGCGGGAGGAGCTGGGGGTCGATCATCATGACCTGCCGTCGCCGGTGACCGCGGCGGCGGCCTCGCTTGTGACGTTCGCGGCGGGTGCGCTTGTGCCCCTGCTGCCTTACCTGGCCGGCTTCGACTCACTGGCCGCGGCCCTGATTCTCGCCGCGATCGCCGCCTTCGTCGGCGGCGGCGTGGTGTCACGGATCACCAGCCGGCCGTTCCTGCGCGGCGCCGGCCGCCAGCTGGCGCTGGCCGCGGTGGCCGCCGGGCTGACGTATGGAATCGGGGTTCTCGTGGGCTCCGTCGTCAAATGAGCCCCTCCTGCCGCTGAGCCCCGTCGTCCGCTGAGCGCAGCTGACGCGTTACCAAGACTCCGCGCCGAACGAGTCCTCCGCGTAACCGCCGGAGACCGGGAGCAGCTCAAGATCGGCTTCGACCATCATTGCCACCAGCTCCTCGAAACCGATCTTGGGCTCCCAGCCGAGCTGATCCCGCGCCCTGGCCGGGTCCGCGCACAGGTGGTCGACCTCGGCGGGCCGGATGAACGCGGCATCACACACCACGTGATCGCGCCAGTCCAGCCCGGCCACCGCGAAGGCAAGCTCCACCAGCTCTTGCACCCCGTGGGTGACGCCGGTCCCGACCACGTAGTCTGCGGGCTCGTCCTGCCCGAGCATGAGATGCATGGCACGCACGTAGTCACCGGCGAAACCCCAGTCTCGCCTGGCCTGCAGGTTCCCGAGCCGCAGCTGGCGCTCGTAGCCGAGCTTGATCTTGGCCACGCCCAGCGACACCTTACGGCTGACGAACTCGGCCCCGCGCCGCGGCGACTCGTGGTTGAACAAGATCCCGGACACCGCGAACATCCCATACGACTCGCGGTAGTTCTGGGTCAGGAAGTGCCCGTACGTCTTCGCCACCCCGTAGGGGCTGCGCGGGTGAAACGGGGTCCGTTCGGTCTGCGGCGACTCCCTGACCAGGCCGAACATCTCCGATGACGACGCCTGGTAGAACCGGATCTGGCCGTGCGCCGGGCTGCGCGAAGCGCTGATCCCGCTGCACACCCTGATCGCCTCAAGCACCCGCAGCACCCCGAGGCCGGTGACCTCGCCGGTGAGCTCCGCCTGCTGCCAGGACATCGGCACGTAGGAGATCGCGGCCAGGTTGTAGACCTCGTCCGGCGCTGCCCGCTCGACGGCGGAGATGAGGCTGCCCTGGTCGAGCAGGTCACCGCGGACCAGCCGGACATCGCCGGCCAGCTCGCGGAGCCTGCGCACCCGCGGGTTCGCCTGGCCCCGGATCAGGCCCCAGACCTCGTATCCCTGGGCGTGCAGGTGCTCGGCGAGGTAGGAGCCGTCCTGGCCGGTAATCCCGGTGATCAGCGCGCGCTTCGTCAGCAGAGTCTCCGCTCTTTCCGGGGCAGCCAGAGCCGATTAGGCCACGTCGCGGCAGCATACCGACAGACGGCTGTCCGGCACGTCCCCGACCGGCTTGCGCGGGCGCCCGGACCGGCTCTGCCGCGAATTCTGTGACTACCTTGGGAGCGTCTTGACTGCGAGAACGCAGGCTAGGTGGTTGGATCAAAGAGACCTAGCTTTATCTCCGTTAGGAACTCTTGCCACACCTGAGACCTGACATCGATTGTAACGCCAGTTGGATCTGACGAGTTATGAATCATAACCTCATGGTGCCCGATGCAGACCTCTACGCAAGCACCCGCGTCGCATTTCTTGCTACGCCGCCAGCCCAGCTCTTCTTGCGTCACTAGTCCTCTCCGAATGGTCTCACGTAACCCAATTTGCGCCACAAAAAGACTCAAGATATGTTAACATTGGCTGGGCGTTTCGTCAACATATGCCTTGTCGGTCCGAGCGCAAAGAGTCGTTACAGCACTGGGCGAGGGCCAGTACCGGCCCTCGCCCAGTGAAAGGACTTCGCATCAGGTAAGGTCGTCGAAATCCCCCCGCTTGATCCCTTGAACGAACTCCCTCCATTCAGCTCGTGTGTAGGTGTTTGTAGCACCGTTGGGATCAGATGAGTTTCCCAGCAGGATCGCGTCACCATGACGCGCTACAGTCACACATGCACCACTTTCGCAGCTGAGCGATTTACGCCAAGCTATTTCCCCCGTGCTTGATTGATGTAGCGTCATCTTGTCCTTCCTAGTTGTAATATGGTATCCTAGACAAGCAACCCATCATTCGTTGCTTGCATAGAATTTTTGCATTTCATTGATCCATTCTACGGTATCTTTCGGGGTCAGGGCCGATTCTTCTAGGCACTCGATCGCTTCTCGATAGCGCGCGATCTCGCCATCGCGCTCCTGCAGCAGATTCGTTGTCAAGACCTCGACGAAGACAACGGGGTGAAGCTGTGCTGCATCAAATTCCAGCAGCACGAAATTGCTATCCGCAACACCCCGAAGTCCAGCTCCGAACGGAATGAGTTGGACTGCTGCATGAGAATCGTTGTTAAGCTGAACGATCTTTTCGAGTTGAGCAGCCATGACGGTTGGTCCACCTACCGGGCGCCGCAAGACGGCCTCATCGAGCAGAGCACGGTAATTGGGGGGCTTCTCCCGGTCAAACAACTGCTGACGGTGCAGGCGCGCCTCCACGCGTTGCTCATGAACTATAGGATCTATTTGTGGAACGACATCCTTAATGATTGCCCGAGCGTAATCCTCGGTTTGAAGCAGTGCCGGAACAAAGAACATCGAGAAGCATGTAATCGAATTTGCTTCCTGTTCCAGACCGATGTATGGATCCAGCTTGAGGTCATCATACGCATCCCACCAACCTAGCTCACGTGCGCTCTTGGCGAGATCCATAAGATCAGCTGCAGTGGATGGGCTAACGTCGTAAAGAACAGCCAGGTCTCGTACGTCTCGCAAAGTCGCGCGGCGAGTAGCTGTCTCGATTCGGCTGATTTGCGATGGCGAGCACATGAGCTGCTTCGCGACATTTTCTACCGTGAGGTTCCGCTCAAGCCGCAATTCGCGCAGACGCGTGCCGAGTTGGCGCTGGCGCACAGTTGGGCTTGGAATTGGCATACGTCTCGCTCCTCATGCAGCCAGGCGGGCGGCGCCGCTGCCGTCATCAGCTCCGGGGCACCTGCACCGGGGATGGCAAATTCCCATGGAAGTTGCAAGTACCACATGCTAGCCCCTCACGTCAACGACCACACGCCGACCTGACCTTAGAATTTGACGACTCATTGTAATTGACCGAACACGAATCGGCCATCGAAAGTTTCGACGCTGGCGCGCGCTCGCCTCCCGTCGGCCGCTGGCATCTACCTCCAGCCTGCGACGTTCAAGATCATAAAAAGTTCCTCTGGAATGTGCCTCAGGATTGTGCGAAACTGAGATCGGGGTTGTTTGAGGAGGTCCCGGTGATCGAGATCGTTGTGCTGGCGACAGCGTCAGCAGCCCTGTGTGGCGCGGTGCGCCTTGAGCAGATTCGGGAGGGGGAACGTGGCCTGGTACTGCGTCTCGGGAAGCACCGCCGCACCATCGGGCCGGGGCCGTGCCTCCTGCTTCGAGGCGTCGAAAGCCTCACTCGCGTGCCAACCAAGATCATCGTATTCAGGGACCTGCTCGCTGAGAGGTGCCGCACAAGCGACGGCGTCATGGTGTCAGTCCGCTACCACGTCAGGCTTCGCGTCGCCGATCCTGCCAAGGTGCTGACCGTCGAAGACTGGCAGGAGATAAGCCTCGTCCAGGTGGAGGTGGTGGTCCGGAACGCCGTCACGAGCCAGACTGCCGTAGCTCTTCTGGGGGAGCGCTCGCAGCTCGGGACATACCTGAGCGCCGAACTTGACCAAGTGATCTGGGCGTGGGGCGTCGCGGGCGAGATCGAGATCGCCGACCTGCTCGTCTCGTCACGGCGTTAACTGGTCTCACCGCCGCACCAGCGCGCGCTCCCGTGCAGAATCCTGCGCCGGTTTGAGGTCGGCCGACCGTGACCGCTGGTACTGCAGTGCGGCCCGGACATTACCGCTCGCGCGGACGCCCGACAGGGCGCGAGGGACCGGCGGTACGCGAGGTACCTCCTGGTAATGTTCCCGGCTTAGGGGCCACGCTGCTCGCCTCGGGATCGTCGGCAGCCAGCGGCTGAGGAGGAAGCGCAATCTGCGTGGGCACCACCGATCGCCCGCTCCGCGTCGCCATGCTGTCCTACCGGAGCAAGCCGCACTGTGGTGGCCAGGGCATCTACCTGCGCCACGTCTCCCGCGAACTCGCCGCGCTCGGTCACCACGTCGAGGTCTTCTCCGGCCAGCCGTACCCCGAGCTTGAGCCAGGTCCGCTGCTGCGCGCCCTGCCGAGCCTCGACCTGTACCGGGAGCCCGACCCGTTTCGCACGCCGCACCTGCGCGAGTACCGCGACTGGATCGACGTCCTTGAGGTCGCCGCGATGTGGACGGCGGCCTTCCCCGAGCCGCTCACGTTCAGCCTGCGGGCGCTGCGCGCGCTGCGGCAGCGGCCGGGCGACTTCGACGTCGTGCACGACAACCAGGTGCTCGGATACGGCATGCTCGGCATCGCCCGGCTTGGCCTGCCACTGGTGACGAGCATCCACCATCCGATCAGCGTGGACCGGCGGATCGAGCTCGCGGCCGCCACCGGCTTCGCGCGTGCGTCCAAGCGCCGGTGGTACGG
>Ga0302325_10009959_pt1 | contig 20672 bp, 16 predicted proteins | sample Palsa_T0_2_FD_201948 | JGI IMG/M metagenome (GOLD analysis project Ga0302325, IMG submission 201948) | Peat permafrost microbial communities from Stordalen Mire near Abisko, Sweden - Palsa_T0_2 | ecosystem: Environmental > Terrestrial > Soil > Palsa > Peat permafrost | place: Sweden: Abisko...
GTCGGCGAGGTAGTCGAAGATTTCGCGGGGCGGGCGGTTGACGGTCACGGTGTGCTCAGCGTGGGGCATATCGGGCTCAGCCTTTCTTCTTCGGTTTCTTGGCCGGGAGCTGTTTCGCGCATGCGGGTAACTCAGGCCGCTAGAGCAACCCAGGTAGGCCTCACGGAAACGCCGTTCCCTCACCGCATGTTTCCAGCGGATAGCGTCTCAGGATGCTTTGCCTCGCGTGCTGCGCCGCCCGTCCCGGATAGTTCCGCCGCCCCGCCCGTGAAGCGGCCTGTCGGGAAGCGATGCTCATACCGCCCCGGAAAATGAAATTCAGCGTAATAGCGGTGCTTACCAGCATGCTTGTTCCTGCCGCCACTCCCTCACCGGATCCGCAGCTGCGTTCGCTGACCGCTCGGGCTCGTGTGCGACTGTGCCGGCGCAAATCACGCCGGAAATGACATGTCACCTAATGATGGTCTATATCAGTTCATTATTTTGCCGGATAGAGGCGGCGATTTCCCTCTTTGGGCACTGGATTTATCCCGCTCATTCGCCGATTATGGAAAGGACAGCTGCTTTTCCCTGATGCGTGCCTGGGAGGTGGGCTGGATGTGCGCGGCGCCGATGGGGACGATGGCCGCCGGGGACCAGCGGACGGGCCGGGATGCGCTGGCAGCGTGGGCGGAGAGCCTGGCCGGCCGCGGGCGGGGGATGCGCAGCCGGGGACGCCTGCGGTTCATCTTCTACGGGCGGGTCTCGACCGAGGACTGGCAGGATCCGGTGACCTCGCGGGCCAGGCAACTGCAGCAGGCCGTCATGCTGACGGCGGGGCACGGGGTGATCGTGGCGGAGTCCTTCGACGTGGGGGAGAGCCGGACGCTGCCGTGGGCAAGGCGCCCGCAGGCCGCGGCTCTGGTGGCCGCGCTGGCGGATCCGGACCGCGGCTGGGACGCGATCGTGATCGGGGAGTACGAGCGGGCGTTCTACGGGACCCAGTACGCCTCAATGGCGCCGCTATTCGAGCATTACGGCATCCAGCTGTGGATGCCCGAAGTCGGCGGCCGGGTGGACTGGCACGCCGAGGACCATGAGGAGACGATGCTGGCGCTTGGGCTGTCGTCGAAGCGGGAGATCACCCGGACCCGGGTCCGGGTGCGGACCGCGATGGCCGCCCAGACCAGAGAGCAGGGCCGGTACCTGGGCGGCCGGCCGCCGTACGGGTACCGGCTCGCGGATGCCGGGCCGCACCCGAACAAGGCGCACGCGGCGTGGGGGAGACGCGCGCACAAGCTGGAACCTGACCCGGCCACCGCGCCGGTCGTGTCGTGGATGTTCGCGCAGCGGCTGGCCGGGCACAGCGCCGCGCGGATCACCCGCGCCTTGAACGACGCCGGCGTGCCCTGCCCGTCCGCGGCTGACCCCGGCCGGAACCCGCACCGCACGGGCACCGCGTGGACGCTGCGCACCGCCGCCGCTATCCTGGCGAACCCCCGCTACACCGGGCGGCAGGTATGGAACCGGCAGCCGACCGATTTCGACCTGGCTGACCCCGCCAACACCACCCTCGGGCATCGGCAGGTGCAGCGGTGGAACCTGCCCGAAGGCTGGGTCATCTCCAAGCATCCGGCGCATACGGCGCTGGTCAGCGAGGCTGACTTCATAGCCGCCCAGGACATGGCAGTGCCGCGGGGCGCGGCCGGCCCGGCGGTGCGGCAGTACCTGCTGGCGGGGCTGCTGGCGTGCGGTGTGTGCGGGCGCCGGCTGGAGTCGGCGTGGTCGAACGGCAACCCCGCCTACCGGTGCCGTCATGGCTATGCCAGCGCCACTGGCCCAGAACCAGGACGGCCCCCGAACACTTACGTGCGCGAGGACCAGATCCTCCCGCACCTGGCCGCTATCGCCATCCTGCTCGCCGGCCCTGCCGGGAAACCCGCCCTAGGGAACGGCGGCCTGGCTCAGCTAAACGGCCCGGACGGTACGGCAGCCTTGATCGGCCTCCTCCGCGCCGACGGCACCGTCCTGACTTACGACCCGGACGGCCGGACCCTGCGCGCTGGCGGTCACGATGCGCCGTCCGTCACCATCGGCAAGGACACCACTAGCACTCACTCACGCCAGAACAGCGAAAGGAGAACCGCCTGAGGCGAAACGAGAGAAAGAGCACCCGCTGCGGCCGGAGGCTAAGCGCGGGTGACGAGCGAGCATGCCCGTGAACGGCCGCTCATGGGGATTTGACGTGTCCGAGACTTGATCCCCGCTCGTGGTGGTACATCCCCAAACGGGGGATCCATCACCACTCCAAGTTAACACGGCAAGGGCCGGCCGGGCCCGCATTTCGCCGGCGAAAAGCGGCGGCAGTACCGGCCTGCCCGACCGGTCCAGGCATTTGACCGCGGAAACGATGAGGGCGGTCAGCCGGAATGGGACCGCAGGCCCGGGCCGGACTGTGGCAGCCGCCTCACTACGCTTCATCATCAGGGAAGCACGGTGACAGCCTCCCGCTGCTGCCCGGCAGTTCCCGCACCGCAGCCGCAGTCTCGCGAACCGGCCAGATTGTCCTTGCCGCCGAGTTGAACCCCCATGAGACCGAGTTGAACCCCCATAGGGCAGTCCCCGGCGGCTAGCCGCCAGAGCAGATCAGAAGCGGGGCTTTCCGCGCACGGGCCATAGCCCGCCGGCACGGCAGCTGGTAAGGGCAGAGGGACGGTCACGTCGCCTGCGATCCGCGGCGCCCGTGACGCTCAGCTGCCATCGCTGGCTTGCGCGGCAGGTGCCGGCCACCGGGCCGCCGAAGCCGTCCATGGTCGGCATAATCGTCTGATGCCCCTATCGCCGCATGCTCCCAGTCCCGCGGATCTCGCGGGCCGTCTGAGGGGAGCGGCGCCATGCCTCCCTTCCGGCGCGGCCGCCAGGGAACCAGGCCAAGCCTGCCGCGGACATCACGGACTGGGCGGCCCTCACCCCGGACGACTTCTTCGCGGCCCTCAAGGCCGCATGCCGGACCGAATCCGTCCCCGCGGCCGCCGTGCCGGAGACCGAGCGCCGCCTCGCGGGCGGTGTGCTGCAGGCCCGGGAACTGCACCAGGTCCTTCTCACCTCTGGACGCAGCGACAATTGGGCTTCTGTCCGGCAAGCTGCTCTCGTTGCGTTGACGGAGCGGCCGGATATGGCGGTCACCGTCGTTCACCTCGAATCGCAGCGGCTCGGTTTCCCGGCCGTGTTCGAGGAAACCGCTGACGGGGCTGCCTTCACCGCCCGGGCCGCCCTCACGGTCGATGGGCAGTCCGTAACCGGACAGCCGGGACGAGGCGCGAGTAAGAAGACGGCCCGCCAGCTCGCCGCCCTGTCCCTCGTCGCGACGCTCGCGGGCCTGCCCGATCCAGTCGGCCAGACGCAGGACCTGGATACCGGGGATACCGGATCCTGTGCGATCGGCTCCGAGGAACTGCTGGCGGCGATACGTGACGGGAGGCCTCCTGTCCCGCAGCTCGCGGAGGGCCTCGCGGCCCGGCGGCTGTCCGTTCAAGAGCTGCACGACTTGCTGCTGGCCGCGGATCCCGTTACCTGGGCCGCCGCCCGCAAGGTCGGATGGGAGCAGCTCATCCGGAGCCCGCAACTGGCCGGCGGCATCCTCTCGCTGTACACCCAGTCGCGAGGCCAGGCGTCGGTTCGCTACGTGACCATCACCGACGGCGTCGTCGCTGTCCTTCCGCACTACGACTGGATCCAGGAGGGTACCCACGTCGGTGCTCCCGGCCGCGCCGCCACGACCAAGGCCGCCCAGGCGGCCGCCGCGCTCACGCTCCTGGCCGACCTCATGCCGCCGCTCGCCGACGAGGACCAGGTGACCGCGCCGGGCCGCAAACCGCTCATCGAACTTAACGAACGTGCCCAGGTTGGTGCGATTACCGATCTGGGTTTCACCGTCACGGCCGCCGGGCCGCCGCACGATCCGGTCTTCACCTGCTCGGCCGCCTGCCGCCACGCCGACGGTGAGATCTCCGGGACGGGGCAGGGACGCACCAAGGCAGCGGCCCGGGCCGCCGCGGCGGAAGCCCTGCTCGCCGAGCTGGCCGGACCTGCCGAACCGGCGCCGCCGTCGCACGTTCAGGCTGTCTCCCGCTACGCCACCAGTCCGGTCGGCGTCGCCGACCGTCTCATCCAGGCCGGCTGTGCTATCGGGTACGCCGGGGGACAGTTCCATCTGGGGCTTCCCGACGGCTGGCCGCTGCCCGAGGAACTGCCGGATCTCCCGGTGCCGGCGGCGCGCCTGCTGCCGGTGCTGGCACGCGTCCAGAGTCAGGAGGCCCACCCGAGTGTCCGGGCCTGGGCGCACCTGGCCGCGGCCGCCCTGGCCGCGGTAGCCCGGCGTGACGTGTATCCCGCCGTGGACGCCGCCGGCTGCGACCGCTGGGCGCTGGTGCTGCCCGATGGCATTCTCACTGCGGAAGACGACGGACTCGATCAAACCGATGCCCGGGAATTCGTCGGCCTGGTGGCCGAACATCTGCTGCGACCGCCCGGGATCGCCCTCATCGCCGGGCCAGCCCCTTACGCCGACCCCCCCGCGCTGCTGCCCCGCGACGTCGCCGAGTGGGCCCATCGGTGCGCTGAGCTGGCCGACCCGCGCCCTGGGCGACCGCTCGCCATCAGGCTGCATGTCCAGGATGAGGGGATCACCGCGGAGCTGCGGCCTGGTCTAGATAGGCGTACAACGCCTATCTGAAAGGCGTCCCTAGTACTGGCCGGTCACCGAGGCTGCAGTGATCCGCTGCTGGAGGTGTTCACGTTGCCGCTGGTGAACGTTTTCGTCCGAGCAGAAACCGGTGCCGCCGCGCTTGAGACATAGCAGGCCGAGCAGCGTGCCATCCGGCCCGACAACGGCAAGCCGGCGACGGTTGGCCGCGATCAATTGCTGCAGTGCCGTATCCGCCGGCGCCGTCGGCGTGGTCACCCGCCCGCTCAGACGGCCAAGCCGCGCAGCGGGCGCTGCATCGGTCGCCTCCGGGCCGAGGTCGGCACGGTCAATTACGGTGAGCAACTGGGTACCGCACATAATCAGGACGGCGTGCACGTGATCGTCGGCGAAGAGCTGACGAACGTCGCCAACGGTACTGTCCTCATGACAGAGTTTCGGGTTGCGCACCATCACGTCAGCGACGGTTTCCAAGCAGTTCGCGTCGGCACCGGTGATCAGCGCGACAGTCACGGCAGCTTCTTCTCCGTGGTCATGTCGTGGCCCGGCGCCGTGCCGGGGGACGGCGCCGGCGATCCGGATGAGGGTTCATGCGGATGGCGGGCGAGCCGGGCGAGGAACGCGGCGGCGACCAGCGCCCATGCCGCGACGGCGACCCAGAGCATGAACCGGGCGAGGGGTTCCATGAATGCCAGGTGGCCTGCTTTCCCGAAGGTCAGGGTGGCAACGCTGTACATGCCGAGGGGGAACACCACGCTCCACAGGGTGGGCTCGTAGGTGAGCGGCCAGTGGCGCCGGACGTGCCGCCACAGGCCCAGGATGACCAGCAGCGGGATCCACCAGGTGCCGAACGCCCACAGGGCGAAGGTGAACCCCTCGACGAACCCGGCGGTCGCGCGCACGACCGGGATACCTGCGGGGAGAGCGAGGTCCCGGGCCCCGGCCAGGACGGAGATCGCGGTGGCGCCCATCAGGATCCAGTAGGGCGGGCCGAGGGTGGCGGGCGTCAGGGGGACGGTGAGCCAGCGCAGCAGGATCAGCGCGACGACCATCAGGTACAGCAGCAGCCCGACGCACCACAGCCCGCCGGCGACCGGGGCGAGCAGCGCGGTCTGCGACGGCCATACCGGGACCAGGACCGCTGCCGCGATCGACAGGGACTGGGTGGCGACGATCCACAGCAGCCAGCTGCCGTTGACGCCGCCGAGGACCGAGTCGTGGGCCCGGGTGAGCAGCAGGCTGGCGGGCACGCCGTAGCTGAGCACGAGCCACACGGCGGCGGCGAGGGCGGCCAGGATGGCGGTGGCCAGCGGATGGCCGGCCAGTGCGAGCCGGACGCCGAGCACGTCCAGCCCGGCGGCGATGGTGAAGAACCCGAACACCCGGTCCGGCGCCTGGATGTCAGCGGCCACGCTGGAGCGGAAGAACACGAGCCGGGCGGCCAGCGCCGCGCCCAGCACGACCAGCCCGGCGGAGGCAGCGGCCAGCAGCGCCCGCGACAGCCACGGCGGCCCGAGCAGGAACGCCCCGGTGGAGATGATGCCGGTGGCCATCACGAACGCGAAGTAGCCGGGGTGCAGGTCCCGGACAGCCGCCGCTGCCCGGCCTGCGGATCGTGCCTGCCCGTCGGCGTCGGTGCTCACAGCAGCGATTGTTCCCCGATCTGTCGGCGGACTAGTACCGGACGCCGATCTTCCGCCAGCGTCGGCCGCTTGTGCCGGGCTCGGCGGGACGGGCGGCGACGCGGCTGCGGTAGACGATGTAGGGCCGCCACAGGTACCACAGCGGGGCGCTCCAGGCGTGCACCAGGCGGCTGAACGGCCACACCACCCAGATCAGCCACGCGGACGCTGCGTGCACCTGGTAGAGGACGGGCGCGCTCGCGATCGCGGTGACATCGGGAGAGCCGCTGAACAGCCCCCGGAACCAGGGAGCGACGGTGGTGCGGTAGTCGTAGCCGTGGCCGAACAGGTTGACGAACAAGGTCGGTACGACCCCGGTCACGATGATGACAAGCAGCAGGATCAGCGCCACGTAGTCGACCGGGCTGGTGGTGGCGCGTACCCGGGGTACCAGCAGCCGCCGCCCGGCCAGGATCAGCACCCCGGCGATGATCAGCACGGCGGCCAGTGTCCCGGCGCCGGCGGAGAACCACCGGTAGGTCGTCTCGGGTATCCCGATGGCATGCGTCCAGCGTTCCGGGATCAGGACGCCGATCACGTGCCCGCCGATGGCGGCGAAGGTGCCGTAGTGGAAGATGGGGGAGCCCCATTTGAGTAGCCGCCGTTCCTGGAGCTGGGTGGAGCGGCTGGTCCAGCCGAACTGGTCATACCGCCACCGCCAGACGTGGCCGACGACGAAGATGCCCAGCGCGAGGTACGGCAGCGCCACCCACACGAAGACCTGCCAGGCGCTGGTACCGCTCATCGGGAGACCTCCGTTCCGGTCAGGTAGCCGGGCGGCGCGAACGGCTCAAGGCCGACCTCTTCGTCTGGCGGTCCCGATTCCCAGAATTTCCTGACCAGGGCCTGGCCAGGCCGGCGCAGCGCGGGGAGTTGCGCGCAGACGGCCTCCACGACGTCCGAGTAGGCGGAACCGGCGTCCCGCAGCGCCCGCAGCAGGAGCTCCAGGTCGGCGCGGTGGGCGCCGAGCAGCCTCTCGCCGCGCGGGTGCAGCGCCGCGAAATCAAGCACGAGCGGCAGGTAGTCCGGCAGCTCGCTGTCGGACGGGTCGAACCCGGAGGCCCGGTAGGCGGCCTTGTAGGCCAGCATGGCCATGCCGCGCTTGCGGGTGTCGCCGTAGCGGTAGTAGGTCAGGTAGAGCGCGCACCGCCGCCGCAGGTCGAAGGTCTCCACATAGTGCCGGGCGACGGCATCCGGCGGGGTGCGGCTCAGCCATTCCAGGAATATTCCGAACGGTTCCCGGCTGGCTCTGGGCGCCGTACTGGCTGCCTCGGCCAGCTGACCGAGGCCGTCGAACAGCGCGACGGTCGGGTACTGCAGCAGCACCGACGCCAGCTTGAACGGGGACACCCCGGTCATGACGCGTCGCCCCGGGGCGACAGGCCCAGGTGGAGGCGCCCGTCGTCGTCCCGGAACTCCTCGGTGGCCGGGGGATGGAAATCATCGGGCCCGCCGGGCTGGGTGCAGAACAGCTGCTCGTGCTGGGCCATCAGCCGGCCGGCATCCTCGGCGTGCGCGGGCGGGATGACGTACCGTTCGTCGTACTTGGCGATGGCCAGCAGCCGGTACAGGTCCCCGAGGTCGGTTTCAGACGCGCCCACCGCTTCGGCCAGCCCGTCCGGCACGCTGAGCCCGAGCTGTCCCGCGCGCATCACCGTGCGGACGGCGGCCAGGGTGCGGAGTACCCGCCTGACCGGGCCTGGGTCCCCGGCGGTGAACAGGTTGGCCAGGTACTCGGCGGGAACCCGCAGCGCCTCGATCGCCGCGAACACCTGGTCGGGGTCGTGGTCGTCGTACCCGGCCGCTGTCACCGTGTCGGTGACGGGGGACAGCGGCGGGATATACCAGACCATCGGCAGCGTCCGGTACTCCGGGTGCAGCGGGAGGGCCACCCGGTGCCGGGAGATCAGCGCGTGGACGGGGGAGCGGCGGGCGGCGTCAAGCCAGTCGGCCGGGATGCCCTGGGCGGTGGCCGCCGCCTGCACCCCCGGGTCGTCCGGGTCAAGGAACACCGACAGCTGGGCGTGGTACAGGTCGCGCGGGTCCGGGGTGGCTGCGGCGTCGAGCACCTTGTCGGCGTCGTAGAGAACGAGGCCGAGGTAGCGCAGCCGGCCGACGCAGGTCTCCGAGCAGATCGTGGGCTGGCCGGCCTCGATCCTGGGGAAGCAGAGCGTGCACTTCTCGGCCTTGCCTGTGCTGTGGTTGAAGTACACCTTCTTATACGGGCAGCCGGAGACGCAGAACCGCCAGCCGCGGCATTTATCCTGGTCGACCAGCACGATCCCGTCCTCTTCCCGCTTGTACATGGCGCCGGACGGGCAGGATGCGACGCATGACGGGTTGAGGCAGTGCTCGCAGATCCGCGGCAGGTAGAACATGAAGACCTGCTCGAACGCCAGCTTCACCGCCTCCCCGAGCCCGGCGAGGTCCGGGTCGCCCCCGGCGTGCTCCGGGCCTCCGGCCAGGTCGTCGTCCCAGTTGCTGCCCCACCGCACGGCCATGTCCTTGCCGGTCAACGCGGAGATCGAGTGCACGCTCGGGGTCAGCTTCCCGGCCGGCGCGTCAATGAGCGTCTGATAGTCATACGTCCACGGCTCGCCGTAGTCGTCGATGGTGGGCAGGTCGGGGTTGTAGAAGATGGACAGCAGCCGCCGCAGCCGGCTGCCGCCGCGCAGCTGCAGGCGTCCCTTGCGGTCGAGCGTCCACCCGCCCTTCCATTTCTCCTGGTCTTCATAACGGTGGGGGTATCCCGTACCTGGCTTGGTTTCGACGTTGTTGAAGTAGACGTACTCGGTGCCTGGCCGGTTCGTCCAGGTCTGCTTGCACGTCACCGTGCAGGTGTGGCAGCCGATGCACTTGTCCAGGTTCATCACCATGCACATCTGGGCCATGACCCGCATCAGAATTCGACCTCCTGGGAGCGGCGCCGGATGACGGCGATCTCGTCGCGCTGGTTGCCTGTCGGGCCGTAGTAGTTGAACTGCCAGGACAACTGCCCGTACCCGCCGATCAGGTGGGTGGGCTTGATGACCAGCCTGGTCAGTGAGTTATCGGACCCGCCGTGCCAGCCGGAGATCTCCGATTTCGGTGTCATCAGGTGCCGGTCCTTGGCGTGGTACATGTACACGGTGCCCTTCGGCATCCGGTGGGAGACCACCGCACGGCAGGCGATCACCCCGTTGCGGTTGTACGCCTCGATCCAGTCGTTGTCGGCGACGCCGATCGCCGCAGCGTCGGCCGGGCTGATCCAGATCACCGGGCCGCCGCGGAACAGCCGCAGCATGTGCAGGTTGTCGGCGTACTCGGAGTGGATCGACCACTTCGAGTGCGGGGTAAGATACCGCACGGTCAGCTCGGGCCGGCCGTCCTGCGGCACTCCCTGATCCCCGAAGTGACGGCGGTAGTCAAGCGGCGGCCGGTAGGCGGGCAGCGCCTCGCCGTACTCGTGGATCCAGTCGTGGTCGAGGAAGAAGTGCATCCGCCCGGTGAGGGTGTGCCACGGTTTCTTCCGCTCCACGTTCACCGTGAACGGAGAGTAGCGGCGACCGCCGGTCTCGCTGCCTGACCACTCCGGCGAGGTGATCACGGCCCGGGGTTGCACCTGGGTGTCCGCGAACGTGATCCGGTCGCCGGCGCGCTCGGCGGCCAGGTCCGCCAGCGGTACTCCGGTCCGTTTCTCCAGTTCCCGCCAGGCCTGCAGCGCGACCTGGCCGTTGGTGGTGCCAGACAGCGCCAGGATCGCCTCGGCCAGGTGCACGTCCCGTGACAGTACCGGGCGGCCGTTCGCGACCCCGCCGCGCACCGTCCCGTTGGCGCGGCGCAGGTACTCCACCGCCTCCGCCGGAACGCACGTGACGCCCTTGACCGACGTGCCGAGGGTGTCGGTCAGCGGGCCGAGCGCGGCCATTTTCTCCGCGGTCGCCGGGTAGTCCCGCTCGACGGTCACCAGCCGCGGCATGGTCACGCCGGGCACCGGCTCGCACTCTCCCGCCTTCCAGTCCCGCACCTGGCCACCGGGCTGGGCGGCCTCGTCCGGCGTGTCGTGCAGCAGCGGGACGGCGACCACGTCGGTGCGCTTGCCCAGGTGCTTGGCGGCCAGCCGGGAGAACGCGGCAGCGATCGCGGTGAACGCGTCGAAGTCGGTGCGGGTCTGCCACGGCGGGGCGATCGCCGGGTTGAACGAGTGCACGAACGGGTGCATGTCGGTGGTGGAGATGTCGTGCTTCTCATACCAGGTGGCCGCGGGCAGCACCACGTCGGAGAACGTGCAGGTGCTGGTCATCCGGAAGTCGATCGTGGTCAGCAAGTCCAGCTTGCCGCGCGGTGTCTCCTCCCGCCAGGTCACCTCGGCCGGGCGCAGGTCCTGCGGGGACTCCTCCGCCCGGACCGCGTCGTGGGTGCCGAGCAGGTGCCGCATGAAGTACTCCATGCCCTTGCCCGACGAGCCCAGCAGGTTGGCCCGCCATACCGTCAGCACCCGCGGCCAGTTCGCCGGGTCATCCGGATCCCCGGCGGCGAACCGCAGGCGGCCTTCGGTCAGCTCGCGAACCAGGTACTCCGGAACGGGAACCCCGGCTCGTTCGGCCTCATCGCAAAGATCCAGGGGGTTACGGTCGAAGGCCGGGTGCGACGGGGTCCACCCCAGGCGGGAGGCCTGGGCCAGGCAGTCCGCGAACGTCTTGCCGGCGAACAGGCCGCGGCCGAGCGGGCTGGCCAGTTCGGCGGGGCCGAACTTCTCATACCGCCACTGGCCGGTGTGGGTGTAGAAGAACGAGGTGCCGGTCATGTGCCGGGGCGGCCGCTGCCAGTCAAGCGCGAACGCGACCTGCTGCCAGCCGGCCAGCGGCCGGACCTTCTCCTGCCCGACGTAGTGCGCCCAGCCGCCGCCGTTGACGCCCTGGCAGCCGCACAGCATGATCAGCGTGAGGAACGTCCGGTAGGTCTCGTCCGAGTGGAACCAGTGGTTGGTGCCGGCGCCCATCGCGATCATCGACCGGCCCCTGGACAGCTCCGCGTTGCGGGCGAACTCCCGCGCGACCCGGGCCGCTGCGGCGGCGGGCACGCCCGTGATCGGCTCCTGCCACGCCGGGGTACCCGGCGAGGCCGCGTCGTCGTAGCCCGTCGGCCACTCCCCAGGCAGCCCCTCGCGAGGCACGGCGTACTGCGCCATCAGCAGGTCGAGCACCGTGGTCACCAGGCGGTCGCCGACCCGGACGGCCGGGACGCCGCGGCGGACCGACGAGCCGCCTTCGGTCTTGCCCATGTCGAACCGGGGCATGTCCAACGGGACCGCCTCGTCGTGGCGGCCGTGCAAGGTGAGCACCGGGTCGATGCCGCCGAGGTCCAGGTTCCACTTGCCTAGGCCCGATTTGGTGAAGCGGGACCCCAGCGTGCCGTTCGGGATCTTCGGTTCGCCGGTCGCGGCATCAAGGACAACCGTCTTGTGGGCTGCGCCTTCGGCCTCCTCTCCCAGGTCCGCCGCGGTCAGGAACCGGTCAGGGACGTAGGCGTCGCCGTTCCTGCGCAGCGTGACCAGGAACGGTGCGTCCGTGTAGGTTTTCACGTAGTCCGTGAAGTAGGGCACCTGGCGGTCGCGGAAGAACTCGGTGAGAACGACGTGCCCCATCGCCATGGCCAGCGCGCCGTCGGTGCCCGGCGCGGCGGGCAGCCAGTCGTCGGCGAACTTGGTGTGATCGGAGTAGTCGGGGGAGACCACCACGACCTTCTGCCCCCGGTACCGTGCCTCGGTCATGAAATGGGCGTCAGGGGTGCGGGTGATCGGGATGTTGGTGCCCCAGATGATCAGGTAGGAGGAGTTCCACCAGTCCCCGGACTCCGGCACGTCCGTCTGGTCGCCGAACACCTGCGGGGAGGCGGGCGGCAGGTCCGCGTACCAGTCGTAGAACGACAGGATCGTCCCGCCGATCAGGGAGAGGAACCGCGTCCCGGCGGCGTAGGAGACCTGCGACATCGCCGGGATCGGGGAGAAGCCCACGACGCGGTCCGGGCCGTACGCCTTGACGGTGTGCACGTGGGCGGCCGCGATCAGCTCGCTCACCTCGTCCCATGTGGATCGCACGAAGCCGCCCTTGCCGCGGGCCTGCTTGTAGCGGTCTGCCTTCTCCGGGTCGCCGGTGATCTCCGCCCAGGCCTGGACCGGGTCGCCGAGCCGCCGCCGCGCGTCGCGCCACAGCTGGAGCAGTTCGCCCCGCACGTACGGGTACCGGACCCGCGACGGGGAGTAGGTGTACCAGGAGAACGACGCGCCCCGCGGGCAGCCCCGCGGTTCGTACTCCGGCGAGTCCGGGCCGGTCGACGGGTAGTCGGTCTGCTGGGTCTCCCAGGTGATGATCCCGTCCTTGACGTACACCTTCCAGGAGCACGAACCGGTGCAGTTCACCCCGTGCGTGGAGCGCACCACCTTGTCATGCCGCCAGCGTTCCCGGTAGAACTCCTCCGCGCCCCGCCCGCCCTCGCGGTGTACCTCGCGGAAATCCGGACTCGGCGTCCCGCCCGGCACGAAGAACTGCGCCTTGCGCAGCAACTGCTCGACCGGCTCCCCGGCGGGCAACAGCGGCGCCAGCAGGTCACTGGCCTGGTTGCCGGGCTTGATCAGGCCCTGCCCGTCACGCGTGATCGTGTGCCGTGCGATCGGCTCGCCCACATTAAAACCCCTTGTCAGTCCGGCGCCGGCGCAGAAGGCCAGCAGGAACGCGACCAGTATCAGGCGGACGGGTGGCCCGCGATCTTGATCTTGCTGTACACGGCATCTCCTTTTCCGCCACTTCACCCGTCGCGCGGCCACCGTACCCGTGCCAGCTTGCAACTTCCTTGCAACCTTGCAGGTCTCATGCTTGCCTTCTAGCGTTGCTGGCAGTGCGGGCAGAAGTTCGTCGCGCGGCCCGCGACCGTGGCGGGGATGATCGGCGTGCCGCACCTCGCAGGACAGCCCTGCCTGCCGAACACGTGCGCCCGGCCGAGGTAACCGGGCGCGGTTTGCTGGCAGCTTGCGCGTGTCCGGAGTCAGCGGCCGGCGAGTTCACGCAGCCGCGGGACCAGGAGCAGGTAGCCGCTGTCCTGGGCCTGGTCCAGGGCGGTGGCGGCGGCGGCGCGGCACGCCTCGTCGTCGCCCTGGCTGGCGAGGAGCTCGGCGTGTGCCCACCGGGCCTCGTGGCGGGTGAGCGGGGTGCCGCTCGCGAGGGCGGCCCGGACGCGCGGAGCCGCCTCGCCCGGCCGGCCCTGGCGGGCCAGGAAGGCGCCGAGCCGGGCCGCCGCCCAGGCGCGGAACAACGGGATGCCCTCGGCGGCTTCCAGCGAACGGCGGTAGGCGGCTTCGGCGCGGCCAGGCAGCCCCGCGGCCTCGCAGGCGATACCCAGGCCGCGGTGCGCGGCGGCGGTCCATTCCGTATGCCCGATGCGGTCGGATATGCACGCTGCTTCCTCCGCCGATCCGATCCCGTCGGCAACCCGGCCGAGGATGGCCAGGGCCTCGGCGCGGTGCCACAGGCACTCGGCCTCGACGGCCGGGTGGCGGACAGCGCGAGCCCAGGCGAGAGTGTCCTCGATCTCTGTCAGGCCGTCGGAGGCCTGGCCGAGGAGTGCGAGGGCATGGCCGCGGGTGGCACGTGGGCTCCACAGCCGCAGCATCTCGCCGGGTGCTACCGGCAGGTGGGCGAGCCGGTCGAGCTGGGCGACCGCGTCGGGCAGCCTGCCTTCGACGAAGCACACCATCGCCCGCCAGTACAGCAGGCGGGCGCTGCCGCGGCTGTCACCGGCCCGGTCCAGCAGCCGGGCCGCCCGTCGCACCCGGTGCCGACCGCGGGACAGATTGCCCCCCGTCAGGTCGATGATCGCGGCCGCCGCCAGAGCCTGGCCCAGGGCGGCGGGCTGGTCGCCGGCTTCGGCGATCGCCAGCTCAGCCACGTCCCTGCCACGGGCCGAGCTGGCGGTCCTGGCGTCCAGGATGGCCAGCTGGGCCAGCACCCGGGACCGGGCGGCGGGATCGTCGAGGCTGTCCAGCGCGGCGGTGAAGTCGGCGCGGGCCGCGAGGAGCTGGCCGGCGCGGCGGCGGGCTTCCCCGCGCGCCTCCAGCAGCGCCGCCCGGGTGCGGCCGCCCGGGTCGAGCGACAGGCCGGTCCCGGCCAGGCGTATGGCCTCGCGGTCGCAGATCCGCTGAAGCTGGCGGCGGGCGGCGGCGGCGTAGGCCACGGCGGCCCCGTCGCTGTCGCCGCTGGCGGCCAGGTGGCTGGCGGCCTCGGCCGGGTCAGCGCCGTATTGCCGCAACGCCTGGGCGAGCAGCGCGTGGCACCGGGCGGCTTCGGCGGGGCGCATCGTGGCGGTGACCGCCCGGCGGAACAGGTCGTGGCCGAGCGCCCAGCCCTGCGGGCCCGGGCTGGCCAGTCCGGCGCTGCCCAGCCCTTCCAGGGTGTCCAGCGCGGAATGCAGGTCGGTGCTGCTCGCGGCGGCGAGCAGCGGCGGCGGCGCCGGGCGGCCGAGTAGTGCCAGCAGGCCCAGCATGTCCTCCCACCGGGAGGGCAGTCCGGCCAGCCGGTTCCCAGCGGCCTGCCCGATCCCTGCGGCGACGATGCTCGCGGCCCCGGTGGCGTCGCGGCCCGGCCGCAGCCGCCACTTGCTGTCACTGTCGCGGGTGATTGCCCCCTGCCGGGCCAGGGCGGCGATGACTTCGGTGACGGTGAACGGGGTGCGGCCTGCCTGCCTGATGATGGCCTCGGCCAGCAGTTGGTCGCTGAACAGGCCCCTGATGACAGCGGCTGGCAGCGGCCCGAGCGTGATGCCGGTCATCTGGGAGGCCGGTATGCCGAGTGCCTCGGCGGGGTCGAAGCCGGGATTGCCGTCCGGCCGGTAGGCGGCCGCTAGGCTAACACCGTCCAGGCGGCGCAGCAGCAGGCCCAGCAGGGTGAGGCTGGTCGGGTCGGCCCACTGCAGGTCGTCGGCCGCGAGAAGGCAGCGTGGCTGTGCCGTGGCCGCGATGAGGCGGACCGCGCCCTGCAGGGCGAACGTGTGGCGGTTCTGCTCGCCCAGGCTGGCGAGGACGGCACCGGCTGGCACGGCGAGGCCGGGCACGACGTCGGCCAGCGCGCTGGCCTCCGCCTCCGCCAGCAGCGTCGCCACCGGGACTGGCAGCCGGGCGGCGGCCTGGCGGAGGATCCGGCTGGCCAGCGACCACGCCTCGTTCTGGTCCGGGGCGAACGCCTCGGCGCTCAGCACGGGCACGTCAGCCTGTCGTGCCGCCTCGGCCAAGAGCGCGGACTTGCCGATGCCGCTGGGTCCGGTGACCAGTACCACCCGGCGACCGTGGCCAGCGGCCGCGTCGGCGATCACCGCGTATTCCTCCCTGCGGCCGAGGAACGGGTCCCTGCGGCCGGGGACGGACCCGTGCAGTCTGGCGGGCCATGCCGCATGACGAGGCTCCGGCTGACCGGCTTCCTGCTGGCCGGCCAGTATGCGCTGGCGGATCTCGCGCGCCTTCGGCGTGGGCTCCAGTCCGGTCTCGGCGGCCAGACGGTCCCGGTACTCGCCGAAGGCGGCCAGCGCCCCGGCCGGGTCTCCGGCCGCGGCGAGGCCGCGGACCAGCAGCAGCACCGAGGACTCGCGCAGCGGCTCGGCCGCCAGTGCCTGCCTGGCCCAGGAGGCCGCCTCCGCTGTCCCGGCGGCGCCAGCGCTCTCCAGGGTGGCTGTCGCGGCTCCGTCCAGCGCCTCTAGGTAGGCTATCCAGAGGTGCCGCCGGTCGGCTTGCGCCCAGTCGGTGTAGGTGTCCTCCGGAAGCGGCTCGCCCCGCCAGATGTCAAGCGCTGTGCGGAACGACGCGAGGGCCTCGCCCGGCTGTGCCGCCAGCGTGGCCCGGCCGGCCTGCACCGCGGCGAGGAACTCCTCGGCGTCAACCCGGCAGCGGCCGGCGTCGACCAGGACGTATCCGCCCGGGCCCATCCGGATCAGCGTGCGGTCGCCCATCGCGCGGCGGAGCCGGCTGACCAGGACCTCGATGTTCCCCGCCGGATCCGCCGGGGGATCGTCCGGCCACAGCACGCCGGCGATCAGGTCCTTCCGGACCAGGGTCCCGCGCCGCAGCGCCAGCAGCCGCAGTAGCCGGCGGGCCAGCCTGCCGCCGAACGCGCCTAGTGCGATCTCCTGGCCGTCATGCTCTACCGCGAACCGGCCGAGCAGCCTGATCCTGATCACCGCAGGGTCGCATGGCAGCCGCCGGCCCGGAGCGCGCTGCCCGGATGACCCGCGTGCCGCGGCAACGCTGGCTGGCGGAGAACCCGCCACGCCCGGGTGCCTGTCGGTGATGACCGTCATCGGGTTCACCGGCCAGGCAGGCCGCGTATGAATGTCCCGTGGCTGCTGTCACCTCGCACCTTTATCGTGCCAGGGTGCACGCAGCCGCGGCGGCTGGCGCTCATCTCCAGATGTTAAGCCTCCGCCGCGTGCTCGTGCCAGGGACCAAGGTCCGTGCCCGCCCCGCGGCCCAGGCCGCGGAGGAACGCCACCCGCTCGACCGTCCCCAAGGTGGCGTGGGCGACCCTGGCCACCACGAAGATGGCGGGCTGCGGCAGCGCCAGTGCCGTGCCGGTGGTCACGGTGCGGGTTCCAGCGTGGCGTCGACGGTGATCTTCGCTCCGGCGAACAGCCGGGATACCGGGCACAGCTCGCTGGCCTCGCCGATCACGGCGTCGAAGTCAGCCGGGTCGAGTCCCGGGCCCGTGGCGGTCACGTCGAGGTGTGATGAGACGATGGCCGGGACGCTGTCTGCCTCGTCGAGGGTGATGGTGGCGGTGATGGCCAGCCGTTCCGGGGCAGCCTTGTGCTCGCCGAGCCGGAGCGCCAGTGCCATCGCGTAGCAGGCGGAGTGCGCCGCGGCGGCCAGCTCGGACTCCGCGCCCTGGCAGCGGGCCGGCCGGTGACACTGCTGACCGCCACCAGGGACCTGGCCCTGAGCCAGGCCGCCGTCCTGGCCGGATTGCTGCGGGAGACCACGTAGCCGCACGGTACCCGCGGGCTACCGGGTCCCGGTCGCGGCCGGCTGGCGCTCGCCGGAGTCGTCGCATGCCGTCAGGCGGGCGACGCACAGGCCGGGCTCCACGAACGGTTCCAGCCGGTCGGCGGTGACCGGCGCCCGCATCCGGGCCAGCGCCCCCCGCATCAGCCCCAGATGCAGCGAGCAGATGACGTCCTGGTGATGCTGGGCCACCTCACGGAACGGGCACTGACGCAGGCACAGCCGGTACTGCCCGCCACCCTCGCCGGCCTCTGCCTGCGGCGCGAAGCCCAGCTCCTCCATGATCGCGGTAAGCTTCGCGACCGCCTCCTCAGCGGCCGGCCGCTGGTACGGCGGCGGCTGCTCGGTGAGGAAGGCACCCCACTCACGCCCCCGCCTCCTCAGATGCCTTCCCCGGCTCGGGCATGGTCCCGGCGATCAGGCTGGTCAGCATCTCCGCCAGCAGCCGGTAGCGCCGCCGCCCGGCGGGACCGTCGGCGGCCGCCCGGTAGCCGATCCTGGGCCTGCCGGGCGTCTCACGGTCCTCCGTCTCACGGACGGCCAGGCCCGCCTCCACCAGCGCCTCCAGATAGAAACGCGCGGTGTTCGGGTGCAGCCCCATCCGCTGCGCGACTTCCCCGACGCCGAGCGGGCCGTCCGCGGCGTGCAGCATGTCCAGCACGTCGGCGCGGCTGCGGCCGAGCGGCGGCTGTTCCTTGCCGCGGTGCTGGGCGGTGCTCTGGGCAATCTCGCTGACAGGCTCTTCAGGTCGCCGGGCTGAGGTCGCGGCGCAGTGACCGACTGGATTCGCGTCGCGTGGTATCCCGCGACCTTCAACGTCGCGGACGTCGCCATCCGGCTCGGTGCCGTCGGCGCGGCCGCAGCGATGCTCGGCGCTCGGGCTCACCCGGGACGCTGGCTGAGTACGCACCGGGGCACGTCGTAGCCGCGGCGGCATGCCCCCCGCCTCCGCAGGCGCCGGGACGCGCGACCTGGCGTGTTTCGCGCTGCGGAAGCCCCTGCCGCGGCGCGGTATCGCATCGAGTTGGTCTTCGAAGCTCGGCGCCGGGAGCTCGGCGCCCTCATGGTCCCCCGCGCGCTGGCAGAGTCCTGCACCGTCGTCCAGACGCCTCGGTGCCGCCAGGGAAACCTCCGGTGATCTCGGGGCGAAGCCGCCCTCGTCGCCCGGCCTGGTGGACAGCTTGCGGTCGGCCAACTCGCGACGCAGCGAGGCGTAGACCTCCGCGCCGGCCCGGACCGCCTCGGCTACCGACGGGACGCCGGCCGGGGCGATCATGAATTCCTGGAAGTCCATCTCGTCCGGGGCGCGCACGCCGCCGTTGAGCACGTTGAAGTGCGGCACCGGCACCGGCAGCGTCACCTCGCGGGCGCGTTGGCGCCGAGCCTGATGTTGCCGAGCACCGTGTTGCCCTCATCCAGCTGCGGCTCCTGGGTGAGCAGTGGCGGCGGTCAATGACGCATTTTCCCGCGTGCGGCGGGCCTCGGGGTGTTGTTCATGGCCCGGCGGTCTTTGGTGCGGTGGTGCTGAGGGTGAGGGACTGGCGGCGCTGGTGGACGGTGAGGTAGCTGAGCCCGTCCGGGCCGGCGGTGAACTGCCGCCGGGAGCGGCGGGGCAGCCACACGAGTGCTCCCGGGTGGAGCTCGACCGTGCCCAGTTCGGTGGTGAGCTGGCCGGCGCCGTCCAGGACGGTCACGAGCACGTCGAGGCCGGGCCCGTCGTGCGCGCCGATGCCGGCGCCCGGCTGCAGCCGGATGATGTTGGCGTCCAGGTCCCGCTGGCGCATCTGCAGCTTCCACACGGCGCCCGACGTACCGGGGGCGCTGTCGGCGGTGACGGCCGCGGCGTTGCACAGGACGCGGGGCAGCGGGGTCGACGCGCGCTTGCTGATCCGGATCCGCCACTCCTCAGGCCCATTGGTCAGGTAGTCCCAGCCGTAGCTGCCGGGGTGGTCGGTATCGAACTCCTCGCGCAGGTGCCTGGGGTCGTGGTTATTGATCAGGACGAAGGACTCGCCGGCGGTGAGGGCGTCGTAGGCCTGGAAGACCGCCGGGTGCTTGGCGGGCTTGCGGAGCGGGCGTACGTCGACTTCCTGGCCGGGCATGGTGCTCCTCTCGTTTAAATCTATTTATAGCAAGCTCTGATTGTGTAAACTCAAGCCATGGCGTACGTGATAGGGCTCCCCTGCGTGGACGTCAAAGACCTGTCTACCACCGGCGGACCTTGTCACGGTGAAAGCGGCGGTGGTCATAGCGCAGCAATTCCTGGCGCTGCCCGGAAAGCTCGGAGCAGATCAAGCGCCTCGTCTAGCTCACTGCCGATACCGGCCGGCCCGCGCATCGCTGCCATCTCAGCGCCTCCCGCCATATCGGACCACAATCAGCCGACCCCCGCCACTCTGTCAAGGATCACAATCGACCAATAGGAACTAAAGGCATTGGCAGCACCAGCCCCGCGATGGCCGCAGGGCAATCTGGTTTCCCTCCGGCAAGCTGCCAGGAACGCCGCGCATCCCCTATGCTGGTAAATGCAGCACCTGACCATCCCCGGTCTGCCCGTCATAGATGGTAACTGGACCTCCAGCTGACTTCGCTTGCCTGGACCGCCCCATGCAGGCTCCAGCAGATGGCTGACTCGCTGCCACCTCCGGCTGCGCCTGTTCTCGAAGGCCGGCACCTTGCGCCTAGTAAACGGGAAAGGCCGCCCCGCATGCCTCGCACGCGTCCGGGTGCTCCGCCTGGTTGAGCCGACCGCATTCCGGGCAGACGCGGTGCGCCCAGCAGGCCGGGTCGCCGCCTTCCTCATGCTCGGTGGCTGGAGATGGGGGGAGGCTTGCCCGCTCCTCGTCCATCGATGCCGTCATCCGCTCCCTCCTCGTGTGTGCGCTTTAGGCCAGCCCGCAGCCGGATCACGCCTTGATCACCGGCGATTCAACGGCCTTTTGTTCCTACTACGATCCGCGGTGAGCTGCAAGACCTCAGCCAGCCACACGACAGTCAGTACCGGCCCGCCAGGGCGCAGGCCTTGCATCCGGGCCGACGGGCCGCGCACCTGTACCTTTACGTTCGCCATCAGCCGCCCTACTCGGGCCTGGAGCTCAGTTTCGATCAAGTCCGCCGTGCCGGCGCGGATGGTGTCCGGGGACCTCCGGCAGCCAAACGGACTGCTGGACCTGTGATGCGGTCACGGCAGCTTGGCGACGGTCAGCAGCACCGCCGAGGCCTCCAGCGCCTCCAGGCTGTGGCGCGCGTCCGGCACGACAAGCAGGTCACCGGACCGCCCCTCCCA
>Ga0302325_10009961_pt1 | contig 20671 bp, 14 predicted proteins | sample Palsa_T0_2_FD_201948 | JGI IMG/M metagenome (GOLD analysis project Ga0302325, IMG submission 201948) | Peat permafrost microbial communities from Stordalen Mire near Abisko, Sweden - Palsa_T0_2 | ecosystem: Environmental > Terrestrial > Soil > Palsa > Peat permafrost | place: Sweden: Abisko...
TCGTACAGCATATACTGCCGCGAGGCTTTCCACGTATCCGCTACTTCGGCTTCCTCGCCAACCGCAGACGAGCCCGCATGCTGCCACTCTGCCGCGCTTTGCTCCACCAGGCCCTTCCTCAAGAAACACCGTTCCTCCAAAAGCCCTCGCTATGGACGTGCCCCCACTGCCATGGACTCATGCATCTCGTTGAACGGATGACTGCTTCACAACTCTTCTTCGCCGAACATGTTGAGGAGAAATACCGCCTTGATTCTTCCTAGCTGCCAGACCAAAGCGGCCTTCACCGCATGCTTCATTGCACGCTTAAAGGAAGTGTGCCTCAGGTCAGAAAAATGACGTTTCCTATCCGCACCGGTCGTCGTTCCCGAGCGTCTACTTCATCCAATTGGGCATCCCGCAGAAAGGGCTCGGCTCAGTTACCAGCCGGGCACACTGGAACTACCCAAACCAAAACGATGAAAAACCCATAGCCAACTTCCTGCCTCGTTCGCGCCAGCGCCTTCCTTCAAACCGCTCTATCCGACCTGCTCCGCGCCCGCTCACTCTACTCGTTAAGCCTGATCGCGCGGAGCAGCTCCGATAGAGTCCTGACGTTTCACGGCCAGTTGAAATTCCCAGCCCGCCTCTGCACTGTCACGGCATTCTCAGGAAATATTGGGAATCCCTGGGCACGAAAAGAAACGCACGTTAACGGAAGGAAATCGGTAATGCCGGGGTATGTTGCAGCCGGTTAGAACTCCTGCCCGTCGCGCAGGAGGCTGCGGATTCTAGTCCCGTCGCTCGCGCCAGAATTCGAGCCCTTCATTCCGAAGCTAGTCTCGGAACCAACTCGACGATGATGTGCTCATTGAGATCCGCGATTAACCCTTGCGAAACCGCTGATCCGGTGCTGACGCGCGGTCGCGTGCTATGTGCCGCTAACGAAGGGTGCGAATTGTACCTGTTGGTGCTGTTTGCCATTATGGCTGACCTTGTCCGCCATCCTGACTAAGGTTGCAAAAGAGTCCGCTTCCATTTTTCGCATAATGTGTCCGCGATGCAATTGAACGGTGTACTCGGTGATTCCCAACTCATATGCCACCTGTTTGTTTAATAAACCGCTAGCCAACATCGGCAACACCTCTCGCTCCCTGGGAGTCAAGGATTCATATCGGGTGACTAAGCTGGCGTGTTCGGTTGCCGCTCGGCGATTGACGAGATTCTGATGCAACGCCCGTTTCACCGAATTAAGCAGCGTGGTTCCGTCAACTGGTTTGGTCAAAAAGTCGCTCGCACCTTCCTTCATTGCATTTACGGCCAATGGAATATCGCCGCGCCCGGTAATGAAGATGATCGGTATTCGGCATCCTTCGGCCCTAAGCGCTGCTTGCAGTTCAATACCGGACATGCCTGGCATTTCAATGTCGGCAATCAGGCACGCGATCTTGTGTCTGGCTCCTGAACCCAGGAACTGCTCTGCGGAATCGAAGCAGAGCGTGGACATCGACTCCGATTCGATCAGATCTTGCAGTGCACTTAAAACCGACTTCTCATCATCAAGGATTGCCAGAAGGCTTGGGGTGGGCTCGATCAGCATGGCCAAAAGGTAACGCTTTCCACAAAAGCAGCGCAATAGGATCGCAGGCGAAAAAACTACTACTCAGGTGGTAGTCGACTAAAGATCGAGGAGGAGCGGAATAACAGCTTGTCTACACAGATGAGTCCAGGCTATTTAGGAACAACAAGCTTGAGCTTGTCCGCTATACGGACCAACTCAATTAGCGATCTTGCTTGCATCTTATCCATCAGGTTGGCTCTGTGGATTTTCACAGTGGCCTCGCTGGTCCCGATTTCTGTGGCGATCTGCTTGTTCAGTAGTCCCGAAACGATGAGAGCCATGACCTCCCGTTCTCGCGGAGTTAGGGTCTTATAGCGCTCGTGGACATCGAGAACCTGGGTCTGTTGTTCTCGCGCCGCGCGGTCACGTTGGAGCGCTTGTTGAATCGCGTCCAACAGATCTTGATCTCGAAAAGGTTTAGTCAAGAATTCTACGGCGCCCGCTTTCAATGCTTTAACGGACATGGGCACGTCGCCATGCGCCGTTATGAAAATAATCGGAATTTGCGTGCCAGTCTCGGCTAGGCGACTTTGGAAGTCGAGCCCACTCATTTGGGGTAGCCTTACATCCAGGACCAAACAACTCGGGCTAGTTGTGCGCTCTCTGCGTAAGAACTCCCCGCCGGTTGCAAAGGACTCAGCGCGAAGGCCTACGGATTCGACTAGGTCCTGGACGGCCCGGCGCATGCTCAGGTCGTCATCGATGATAAATACGGTGGGAATGTCCGCAGCTTTCATGCATTAGCCTCAGTTTCGCCAGGAAGCGTGAAAGAGAAAGTTGCGCCCGCTCCAAGATTCGCGCTTGCCCACACACGGCCTCCGAAGGACTCTATGATCGATCGCGTTATGGTCAACCCCATACCGGTGCCCTGCGGCTTTGTAGTGTGAAAAGGGTCAAAAATCCGCTCGGCGCATTCCGGCAGAAGGCCAACTCCAGTATCACTGACAGAAACGAGCAGTCTGCCGTCTTCATCCGCTCGTGCCCTAATCGTCAGTTCGCCGCCAGTGTCCTTCATAGCTTCGATTGCATTTAGCATCAGATTGAGCAAGACCTGCTGAAGTTGGACATGATTAGCCAAGAATTTGGGTATATCAGCGTCAAGCCTGGTGTCGATGGTTATCGAGTGCCGATCGGCTTCGGCCCTTAGCAGACCCGTCATCTCTCCAATTATTTCCTTCAAATCGACGCTTTGATGCTTCGCAGGTGTGCCCCTTCGAAAAAAGGACTGCAAACTGTTGATTACGTCGGCCGCACGATTTCCGTCCTGCTCAATCCGAGTTGCGGTGGCACGTGCTCTTTCCAGGTCGGGAGGGTCATGCGCTAACCACCGTACAAGCGCATTTGCGCTTGTAACCGAGGCGGCAATCGGTTGCTTGATCTCGTGCGCCAACGCGGCGGCCAGTTCACCCATCATGTTGACCCGGTTGATGTGGGCAAGATCAGCTTCCAACTGACGTAACCTTTCGCGCTCCTCCTCGGCGCGCTTTCGGTCCGTCATGTCCATCGTGATGCCAAAGTACTCCCCGATTTCCTGAGAGGGGTTGTGATGCCCGATGCCACGCAGAAATCTGATGGCGCCATCCGTACGACGAATCCGAAATTCGACGTCGTAATCCGTCCCCGTGCCAATTGCATTCTCAAGCCTTGGCCTGACAGCCCGTTCGTCCTCGGGAAGAATCGAGCCGTAATAGCGATCGAATGGAATCGGACCTTCGCTGGGATCGAAGCCGTAGAGACGAGCGTTTTCGTCCGAGGAGTGGAATATCTCCCGCGTGACCAGATTGCACGCCCAACTGCCAACGTGAGTCAGGCTTTGCGCTTCCGCGAGGTACGCTTGCTCTCGCCGCAGTTCCAGTGTTAACAGCTCTTGTTCGGTGATGTCTATCGTAGTACCGACAAATCCCTTGAAGACTTCATTTTCAACGACGGGAACAGCCACGCAGCGAACGTAGCGCATCCGCCCGTCGGATCGAACAATTCGCTCTATATGGTCGAAGCCACGGTGCTCCTCTTGCATGAGTCTAATATTTTCAGCGGTGGAAGCGCGGTCTTGCGGATGGACGAGAGCTAGGTACTGTTCGACGGTAGGAGGCCCGCTCTTTGGATCTAATCCGTAGATTGCGTACAGTTCGTCAGACCAATAGTGGCTTGAATCATTGAACGCCCAGCTCCCAATATGAGCGAGGCGCTGTCCTTCGCTGAGATAAAACTGAGTCTGCCTGAGAGCTTCCTCTGCGCGCTTGCGATCAGTGATGTCCTGGCACGTGCCAAACATCTGGTAAGGCCGCCCCGATGCGTCTCTCTTCAAACCGCCGGGGCTGTGGACGATTCGCACCTCGCCGCTGGGACGAACGAGACGGTGCTCCGTTTCGATGGAAACCCCATCACGAACTGCTCGTTCTGCGTTCTCGAATACGGACTCCCGATCTTCAGGATGGATCAGTTCTCGGATTATTTCTAAATCTATGGGATCTTCTTGCGGTGTTAGGCCATAGATACGGCAAGTTTCATTTGAAAAAGTCACGCGATCTGTCTCAAGATCCCATATCCAGTGGCCGAGGTGCGCGACTCGTTGGGCTTCTTCGAGTCTGGCGTTGCTCTCTTCTAGTTTGCGAGACAATGATAGGCGTTCTTCGTCAGAGCGCTTGCGTTCTGTGACGTCCTGGACGGTGCCAAACAATTTACGGGGCCGTCCGAACGCCTCCTTTTCCGAGCCATCCGACATTTCTCTCCCGCTCGCTGAGGTAATGGCATGCACTGTACGCACCTCACCGCTGGAAAGCAAAATTCGAAACTCGGCGACCGGATTCACCCCCGCGACAAGGTCCACGTCCACTCCGCCATAAAGTGACTCTCGGTCATCGGGGTGTACGATTGCGCGGACTGTTGCTATGTCCATGGATCGTTCTTGAGGTCTCAATCCAAAGATGCGATAGGTCTCGTCGGACCAGACGACAACACCGGATTCAAGATCCCATTCCCAGTGGCCGACATGAGCGACACTTTGTGCTTCTTCGAGTCTAGCGTTGCTTTCTCGTAAGTCGCGAGACAACGCCCGACGCTCTTCTTCGGCGCGTTCGCGCTCCGTAATATCGGTCACGACCCCGATGTACTCGCGATTGCCGGAGCTATCAAAGCCCGCATGCGCAACCACATGCACATGTTTAACGACACCGTCGGGCATTACCAGACGATGCTCGTCATCCAAATCCATTCCATCTTTCGCGGCGAGATCCCAGAGAAACCGCAAGCGCTCTCGATCATCCGGGTGAATTCGATCGAATACCAGATCAAGCGTGAGATTTGTTTCTCGCGTGAAGCCTAGAATGCTATAGGTCTCGTCCGACCAGTCCAACTCTCCACTGTTGACCTTCCATCCGAACGTTCCCGAATGACTAAGCCTCTGCGCCTCCGCCAGATACTGCCAACGTCTTTGCAGCTCAGCCTGCGCCGATCTCAAGTCTCCGTTTGCCTTTTCAAGCCTGTCCTGTCGCTCTTCTTCCTGCTTTGTTCGAACTGGAAGTGCCTCGGCATGCTGCTTTGACATCTTATGCTCGACCTTTCTCTCGTCCGGCGTGGGGCCTCCGAAGCGAGTGGGTCATGGAGCGGATATCACGATTCTCGAAGATCTGGCTCGGAGCGACTCCTATTCTGTTGACGACCAAATCCACCATGACTTGGGCTAGGTCGTCAGCCCTGATTACCAGACTGGGAAACAGAGCTCGAAACACCGGGTAAATCCGTCGCAAAATGAGATAGCTGAGATTCGGCTCCTTTCGCGGCTCGACGGGGTAGATATACGCGGGTCTAAGGATATAAAGGCGCGAAAACTCGGAAGCGAGAAGTGCATTCTCAGCTTCTCCCTTGTATCGGGCGAAAGCCAGTCGGCTTTTTCCGGTTGGGTCGGCACCACTCCCGCTTAAGAACGAGAACGCTGCATCGGGACTACTTGCTCGGAGAACTCTGGCGAACGCTATAACGTAGCCGACCGTTACCGCACGAAGTTGCGCGTCTGATACCGCCCCGGTATATGCCCCGAGGCAAAAGATCGCCGCATCTTGGTCCGAAAGGGCCGGCGCGACTGCAGAGCAATATCCGAACTCTTGATTTAGGACTTCGCGCAACTTAGGGTGCGATATGCCCAGTGTTCTGCGGCTGATCGCAGTCACACTTCCGACAGCGGGTTGATCGAGCGCATAGCGAAGAGCGTAGCCGCCCACCATGCCCGTGGCGCCCAGGATATCGAGCCGTGTTTGTCCAACCGTCGGAACATTCATTTTCGACCCCCAAGCACTACGACTGTCTTCGTCGACTCCATTCGGTGGTCCGATGGTTATGATAGTGCGCGCTCCTCTAGCCAGTCGACATAGAGCAGACGCTCCGCAAATAGCCAGGTGCCGTCCAATTTCACAAAAGTGTCTCGGTAGCGGAGCGAAGCCACCATCAGACGCCTCTTTTCGCCGTCAACGGTGACGTGATGCGCCAGGCAGTAGGCTTCCCCGGTAGCTCGCTCATTCGTTAGCGTGAAGATTGTGCTTTGCCCGACGAAGTGTGTGGTCGCGTCATACTTCTTCAGGTCTGCGAAGACGGGAGCTAACGCCTCACGCGAGTTGAGTTCCTGTGCCGGCGTTGGATCTTTGGCGTTCATGTACACCAAGAAATGCGTATCCGTGGTGAAAAGAGACATTTGACCTTGCGCATCGCGCCGATCAGCGCAATGCGCATAGGCCTCGACAAGTTCCCGGATAGCGAGGCGATCCGCGGCTTCCTCCGGGGAGATCGAAATGTGTTTGCTCATGTGTCATCTCCTTGTTCAATCTGCTAAACACTGCAAGAGATTATTCGAGGATCGCCCTCGGTTCTAGAAACGCGTCGATCCCGTATCTGCCGTATTCGCGTCCGACGCCGGAGTATTTGAACCCTCCCCAGGGCGCTTGCGGATCATCTGTCATGTTGTTGATCACGACACGCCCCGCCCGTATCTGCGAAGCCACGTGACGCCCTCGCTGTAAGTCGGTCCCGATCACAGCCGCGTGGAGACCGTATTTCGAATCGTTAGCGATCCGGATTGCCTCATCCTCGGAGTCATAAGCGATGACGGACAGCACCGGACCAAAAATCTCCTCTTGGGCGATCGCCATGTCATTCTTCACGTTGACAAAAATCGTCGGTTTCACGAAGTAACCCGCTTCGAAACCTTCCGGATGCCCCTCGCCGCCTACGAGAATCTCGGCACCTTCCTCAATGCCTTTGCGAATATAAGACTGAATGCGATCGTACTGTTTCTGCGACACCATCGGACCTATAGCAGTCTTAGGATCAGCCGGATCGCCCACGGGAAACGCGTGCATAGCGTCGAGTAGGCTCCGCCTGATCGTCTCCAGCTGGTTTCTCGGTACAAGGAGCCGCGTTCCTGCCGCACACGCTTGACCGCTGTTCAAAAAGGCCATCACGAGGGCTGATGGAATCGCGTCGTCAAATACAGCATCATCGAGCACTATGGTGGGCGATTTGCCGCCAAGTTCCAGAGTGACACGCTTCATGGTTGCCGCGCCGTCGCGCATGATCGCTTCGCCCACACCCACCGAGCCCGTAAACGATATTTTGGCGACGTCGGGATTACGTACCAACTCAGCGCCGACGACGTTGCCGAGTCCCGTGACCACATTTAATAGACCTTTCGGTAGGTTGGCCTCGTGCAACGCCTCGATTAATACCTGAGTCTGAATCGAACTCAACTCGCTAGGCTTAACGACGACCGTACACCCGGCGGCAACGGCCGAGGCGAGCTTCAGGCAAATAAACAGAGCGTTCGCGTTCCACGCGGTAATTAGGCCGGCAACGCCGACCGGCTCCAGAGTCACCGTCGTCTTGCCCCAACTTTGGCTCAATGGAATTTCCTGGAGCGCCTGCTCAGCGGCCAGAAACGCGTTGATGCCTGTCTGGACGATGAGACCAGCGAACTGGACGACGCCTCCGTACTCCTCAACCATCGCGGCCGTCAGATCGTCGAGACGCGCCGATGCGGCAGCATGTAGCCGTCGCAAGATTGCCACACGCTCTTCTTTCGTCGACTTGCCAAAACTGGTGAATGCGCGCTGGGCTGCGGCAATAGCGCGTCGCGTGTCTTCTTCATCGGCAAGCGTTACGCGGCCGATCAACTGGCCGTTGGTTGGTTTGCTTATGTCCATGACTTCGTGACCGTGGGATTCAACGAATTCCCCATCGATGTATTGTGTCGTGATTGTTTTCATCGCGCTTCTCCTTTGTTAGGAACGAGTCGCTTTCGGAGCGAAGTGACAACGCACCCTTTTTGATCGCCTTTCAGATATCTCCGAAGTTCGAAGTCGTCGGGAATGCAATTGACGAGGCAATCGGGACTCTTTCCGTATGCCTGATCGGGCATATGGAACGTGCTGTCCCGCTGTCTGCAGTACCCGGAAAGAACGCAACGAGCGTCATTTCATGGCTCCGTTGCGCGGGATCGTGTTCTCGGCCAAGAATCGATGAACGAGATGAACCGCCATTGCGCCCTCGCCGACCGCTGATGCGACCCGTTTAATGCTGCCGGCCCGAGTATCACCCACAGCAAATATTCCGGGGACGCTGGTCTCAAGAAGGAGCGGAGAACGACTCAATGGCCATTGAAAATCGCCATATTCGACAAGGTCGGGGCCCGTGACTATAAAGCCCTTTTTGTCGAGGACGAAGGAATCTTCCAGCCACCCCGTGCGAGGCGCGGCACCGGCCATCACAAACACGTGGCGAATTCGCTTGGTTATCCTAAGTCCTGATACATCTTCCTTCCAGACGATGCTTTCCAGATGCGCCGCCCCGGTCAAACCGACGATCTGCGTTTGATAGTGGACCTCAATTTTCGGGTGCGCCTCTATCCTCGCGATGAGGTACTGCGACATCGATTCTGAAAGCTGGTCCGAACGCACCAGAAGATGTACCTTGGACGATGTTTGGGCAAGGAAAACGGCGGCTTGACCCGCCGAATTTCCGCCACCCACCACAGCTACCTCTTCCGAATCGCAGAGCTGCGCTTCCATATGTGTCGCGTTGTAATAAATTCCTCGGCCCGCGAAAGCGTCTGCCTCCTCAACCGGCAGGCGCGCGTATTGAGCACCCGTCGCGATCACTACGCTACGCGCATTGAACTTCAGGCCAGATTCCAGGACAATCCTGTATGGCTGACGACTGCAATCGATATGCACAACCGATTGGGCCACCATCAATTGAGCGCCGAATTTCTGGGCTTGAGCGATTGAACGATTTGCGAGTTCTTGTCCTGAAAGCCCAGTCGGAAAGCCCAAATAGTTTTCGATCTTCGAGCTTGATCCTGCTTGCCCTCCCGGCGCAGACTTCTCGATGACCAGCGTCTTCAATCCTTCCGAGGCTGCGTAAACTGCTGCAGCAAGTCCTCCCGGCCCGGCTCCGATGACCAAAACGTCGCGCACGCCCTTGTCTACATTAATGTTGAGATCAAGACAGGCAGCCAACTCGGAAATGGACGGATTCCTTAAGACATATCGTCTGTTGCAGTAGACAACTGGAATTTCGCTATTCCGAACAGCAAGCTGCTCCATGAGTTCGCCCGCGCTGTTGTCGCAGTCAATATCTATGTAGGTAAACGGATGTCCATTTCTGGTGAGGAACTCTCTGATCGCAAGTGTGCGGGCAGAACTCTTCGTGCCGAAAAGAATGACATTGCCTTCGCCAAGCTGAATCATGAGCAGACGGCGCGCGACAAAGGCCCCCATGAGGATGTCACCAAGTTCCGTGTCCTTGGCCATCAAAGTCAACACTTTGTCCCGAGTGAGTTCAAGTACGACACCGTCATCCGTAACTCGAGCGGTCAGGAGCGATCGGCTTCCAGAGATTACGGACATCTCTCCTGTGAACTGTCCGGGCTCGCGAACGGCCAAGATCTTCTGATCCTCGCCGGCTCTTGTGATCGAAACCGTACCTTCAAGGACGACGAAGAGCGGAACGTTGGGATGAGAGGGCGCATAGAGTACCTCGCCTCTCCGCACTGATCGCAGCTGTGCCACCGATCTGATCCTGTCGATGTGTTCTCGACTCAGTGTGGGATTGTCCTCCATGCCGTGAATGCCTCGCTCCCTTTCGATCCGTGCCCCGAATTATTGGTGGACTCGGAAATCTGAGACGCCGTGTCTTTTCAAATAAGAACGAGGTGTTTTACGCCCCCGCACTAAGCGGGACCTCGCGCCCACAGAGATACCAAGTGCTTTCGCCGACTACGCCCTCGAAACCAGAAGATTCGCCACAGTACAGGGCGATGCTATCCCTATCGCAGGCACAAGAAAACTACATGTTCCTAGAGGTTCCATCGATTTGCTTCCGGAGGGGGTCTTCTTGAACTTCGTTTGGAGCCCGGGATCAACAAAGACATTTGCTCCTTGAGATCGGGTAAAGCGGATGACCTGGAGGGGAATCCATTAGTTTCTTCGACCGTTCGCAATCGCCACTATCACCCTGTTCCTGGACTTCGAGCGAAAACTCAGAAAGGCTTCGAGACGGACCTGATCTCTGCTGCTACAATTTGCCCGACACGCCATGGTTGCCGCACTCTGCATGTCAGGTGCCGAAACCCATGGCCAAGCCGTTGCTCAGCGGCCGGAACCAGCTGTCGACTTGCAGTAAACCGAGCTCTTAAGCATTTGCTTTGGTATGCGGAGGAGTAACACAAATGGAAATGACGCGCCGACAATTTGCCCTCTCTATTGCAGCTGCCAGCAGTATGGGTTCGTCCTTATTCAAACCGCTTTCCCCACTGGGTGTTCCTCGCGGCATAGTTCCCGGCCGAGTTACCTGGGCACACGATCCGGCGGCAGTGACGTGGGATGGGACAGGTTCCTGGTGGGCGGATGCCAACAACAACCAGGCTGTGATTGATCGCATGGTCTCCCACTCTATACGCGGCCTTACAAATCAAAAGAGCGATGCCCAGGCGTGGAGCGCCATCTTCCATTATTTCAATCGCACTCATGGTCGCGGCGACGTGGGATACAAGACAGGCGAGAAGATCGCCATCAAGGCGAACCTCAACAATACGACGGACCATGGCACGATCGACCGTCTCAACTCATCACCCCATGTGCTTCTTTCTCTTGTCAGGCAGTTGACCGGTCCGGTAAAAGTACCGCAATCTTCGATCACCGTCTTCGATTCCAGCCGGTTTATTCCCGGTAATCTCTACGACAAGATTCACGGTGAGTTTCCCGGCGTCGTATTCGTCGACCATATCGGCGGCGACGGACGATTGAAGGCTGAGTTCAAGCCCAACGCGATCCCCTACTCGATTACCAGCCGCAATGCGTCGGGACTTGATACCACCGTCACCAATGCAGCCTACCTGATCGATGCGGCCTTGCTGAAGGGACATGTCAGCTCAGGTGTGACACTCTGCGCGAAGAATCTGTTCGGGGCTACGAGCATCAATCCCGACTGGCACAAAAATGCGCACGATGGTTTTCCCCACAACCGCGATGGCTCGGCAAGTTACGCGGCAGTCGTAGATTTTTTGGGTCATAAGGATCTAGGCGAGAAAACCATCCTATTTCTCATCGACGGACTCTATGGAAACGAGAATGCGGACCCTCCGCCCATTCACAAGTGGATGATGGCGCCGTTCAACGATGCGTGGCCGAGCAGCATTTTCATGTCGCTTGACGGCGTGGCCATCGATTCAGTGGGCTTCGACTTTCTCACTTCGGAGTGGCCCCATCTCGTAGATATTTCGAATGCCGACAACTATCTGCGCGAAGCCGCTCTTGCAAACGATCCGCCTTCCAAGACTCTCTACGATCCCGAACGCGACGGCATCCGATGCCGCAGTCTCGGTGTATTTGAGCATTGGAACAATGCAATGGAAAAGAAGTACTCGCGCAATCTCGGGAAAGCGAATGGGATCGAGCTTTTCCAGGTCAGTTGATCGGTACCGAGGGAGTTCGAGATGAGCCGGAGAATATTTGCTTTATGCTTGACTGCCGCATCGATGCTGGCGGCAAATGCGTTTTCACAGTCATTTTTGAGCCAGTATAAGGGCACGCCCTATCACGACAGCCGCTATCAAGGCGGGCCGCAGAAAATCCCGGGACGCGTGTTGTGCGCCTATTATGACTTGGGCGGCGAAGGAGTGGCCTATCATGATGCCGATCCGCAAAATCACGGCAGCGGAGAGTTGAATCCTGCCGATGGGACCTACCTCAATGAATTTCGCATCCATGAGGGAATGGATACTTCCTACACTAAGTTCGACCGCAAGCCAGATCAGATGGATGATAACCCTTACGACAAGGTTGTTCCTCCTCGTGACTTGCCCTACGTTGGCTGGACCGAGCCTGGCGAGTGGTTCGACATCACGGTCGACGCGCCGCAGGAAGGAAACTACGCTGCCGATTTTCTTTACACCTCGAATCGCGGCGGAACCATATCAATCGATGTGAATGGAAAGGATGCCACAGGACCTCTGGAGATCGCGTCTACAAACGATCCGGCAGATCCGGTCGCCTGGCGTCAATGGCATCACTGGAATCTGGCTGCGCAACTATTCAAGGTTCATCTCAGCAAAGGAAAGAATGTTCTCACTGTGCACATCGTGACGAATGGGAACATGAATTTGGCCTATTTTGACTTCAAGCAGGATCACTCATGAGAGCGATATGGAATAGCCGGGGCGCATTCGACTCCCGTGGAGAACGATCAAGATGAATGAAGTCACCCGGCGCCGCTTTATCGCTACAACCGCCATGAGCATTGCCGCCACGAGCCTGCGGGCACAGGCAACGGCGCAGGTCACGTTAACCATTCCGGCCGCAGCCGATGGCCCGCACATGCCGATGGATTACATCGGGCTGTCCTATGAGGTGCAGCAGCTTCTGGATCCGGCGTTTTTCTCCGGGCAGAATGCGGGTTTGATTCGCGCGTTGAAGGCATTGAGCGCGCATGGTGTGCTGCGGCTGGGAGGGAATACAAGCGAGTTCGCGTGGTGGAGGCCGACGCCCGACGCAACGGAGGCGGTGCGCAACCTGGCTGCCTTCCTGCGCGAAACGGGATGGACCTGCCTGTACGGGATCGGTATGGGCACAAACACGCCCGATCGCGCCGCGGCGGAGGCGGAGTTCGTGGCGACAACTCTGGGCGGCGGACTGCAGTACTTTCAGATTGGCAACGAGGTGGACCTGTTCAGCAATCACCTGCGCGACCCCAAGACGTGGAACGCAAAGGCATACCTGGGTGAGTGGCTGGCAATTGCACGGGAGGTGGCGAAGGCTGTTCCGGAAGCCCGATTCGGCATACCGGACTTGGCCGGCAACGTAGGCTGGCTAACGGAGATCGCCCAGATGTGGCCGTCAGTGCAGGACCCGCCGCACGTGACCACACTGACGCACCACTACTACTTTGGCGGCCCGGCGACGAATCCCGAGGTGAGCATCCCGAATCTGCTGAAGCCGGCGACCATGGCGCGAGTGCAGAAGACCGCGGAGACGGCGACGGCGGCAGCAGACAAGATGGGCGCGCGGGTCCGCATGACCGAGGGCAACACATGCTATCGCGGAGGCAAGCCGGGCGTGTCGGACGTGTTTGCGGCCGCGCTGTGGTCGGCGGACTATGCGCTGCTCCTCGCAAGCAACAACTACTCCGGCGTGAACCTGCACGGCGGGACTGGTAAGTCGGTGGCGAACTCGGTAGGCGCCTTTCTGCCGGGCGATGTAATGCTGAAGGACGCGGGCGCGACGCCGGAGCAGATCGCGAGCCGTCCGCATCCGTTCTACACTCCGATTGCGAAATTCGGCGATCATTACTCGCTAGAGCCGGTGGGCTATGGGTTGAAGTTTGCGAGCGCGCTTTGCGGGGCTACTCTAGTCAAAGTCGATTTGACCAGCCAGTTCCAGGCTAGCAGCATCGATGCGACGGCCTATGCGGCGAAGCTGCCAGGCGGCGCGATGACTGAGGTGATCCTGAACAAGGATGCCGAGCGCGACCTCAGACTGACGTTCGACTTTGGAGCGGGACGGAACGGCGGCGTTGAAATCGAAACGCTTCGCGCGCCGGCGATTGACGCTCGCGAAGCGCACATCACGCGCGACGCGAAGCACGGCGCGCTGAAGCAGGGCCGATACACCGTGATAGTTCCGCACACTTCCGGGATGCGAGTGGCGGTGCGGTAACGGTCCTCAAACGGTCCCTCGATAAAACCCAACCTCACCTGTTGCGTACGACCGGGAGTGGCCATCTGTGGCCTAATGAGATAGTAAGAAAGAGGAGCTTTATGGAGAGAACTTCTGTATCCCAGGACGGATGTCAACAGGAAACAATAGTCGCATCTGCAAGCAGTATGTACAAGCGGAGCCTGCCCAAGACAAGCCTTTGCTCTTCGATGTTCAACAAGATTGGACTTGCACATGGGCCGGCTGTTCCCTTTTGTATCGTTCTATTGTTGTTTACCTTTGTCTTACCGACGCTTCGAGTCAATGCTCAAGATAACCCGGCCTCCATCGATGTCCCGCAAGGCAACGTTCTACTTCTTCAAGCGCAAGGCAAAGGGGCCCAGGTCTATGGATGCGTCGACAAGCGGTGGGTATTGACCGCTCCCGATGCCAGGCTGTTTGACGAGCACGGGGATGTCATTGGCAAACACTATGCGGGGCCAACGTGGCAGTTGAATGATGGAAGTCTGCTTACGGCAAAGGCAATTGGAAAGAAAGCATCGCCTAATACAGAATCTGTGCCATGGCTGCTGCTCCAGGTCGTCTCCGGCAATGGAAAGTTCGCAAACGTCGGGTATGTTCAGCGCACGGAGACGCATGGCGGAGCGGCTCCGACCGCGCCCTGCGGCGGCGAGCCCGAGCTGCGGGTTCCATATACAGCCACTTATTCCTTCTATGGTCCGCGCCCATAGAGCGGCTCAAACCCAAATGGGATGGAATGTGGCTGCTCGATTTATCAAGCCTGGTTGATAGCCGAACGATACAAAAGTATTCCCAAAAAATGAGGGGTAAATCGATTGACGAGCTCGATGAGATGGCAGCGAGCGGCACTCTCGGTTCCAACGTGGCTTCACTTCACAACTCATCCAAATCAGGACCGCCCAGCGCAAGGGGAGAGCGCCTAAATTGTTGTGAGTCCACGCGCAGTGGAGGTGGAGTCTATGCCGCATCCGATCGCTGGCGCCGTAAAGCAACAAATCCGGTATCGTATTTCCAACCACGCTTTCCGCCGGTTTCAGCTCACGATTCAGGACTGCGTCAACAATCCAGTTTCAGGAGCATTGTGAAAGAGCGCTGCCGGCTGGCCTCGTCCCAAGCCCGAGATGCGGCCTTGGGCGACATGGTCGTAAGGTATAGTCAAATGAAACAAGGCAGCAAGAGCCGCCAAAACTAGTTTCTCCCTGCCCTTGGCGGGGTCCGATGGTTGGCAGGGAACTACTTCGCGGTAGCGGGAGATCGATTCATGCGTGTCCGCGCCGCCGCATCGCTGGCGCAAGGCATCGGGCAGTCCAGTTGAACTGTGCGAGTTCGAGATTGCAGAAGATGCCGTCGACGATGTCCTTCGGCTTGAGGCCGACCAGTTCATTCCGGAAAACCTTTCGGATAGAGGCACTCCCTTGTGCCAGCTAGAGCGAATCCAGGATTACCGTGCCCCGAAATACACCGATCAGGGTATTGATATTTGAGGAAATCAATACTTTAAGGTCGTGTCCTGGGGTACACCTATCCTGAATTCGCAGTAGAGTCGCGATCGTTGTAACAACGGCGCGTTTCAAAGGATCTCCGCACCGGGCTGAACGGTAGGCGCGTGAGTTCAGTTGACCGCGAGAGCGACGGTGGTTGTCTGCGTGATTGCACCATTGACGCCGGTCACCGTTACGGTATAGCTCCCGGCTGTTGTTCCGGGGTTGGGAGGTGTTGCCGGCGCCCCCTTGCCACCGCACCCAATTACCGCGCCGGCGATGGCCAGCAAAAGCAACAGGCTCAGCAGCGTCTTGGCCTTTCGGCGGCGGATGGGCAGGCCAAAGAAGAGGAATGCCGAAAGGACACTGCCTCCTGCGATGGTGAAGATGCGCTTGAGCGGGTTGTGGAGGGTTGCGGTGTAGCCAGTGGGGTTGGAGGTTGTGCCCGCAGCCGTGGTGTAGACGGTGAGCATCGCCGTTACAGCCGTTGCACCGGTGATCGTCGGGGGTGCGGCAACTGCGCAGGTCGGGGGATCGACCGCAGCTGCCGGACCGGTGACGGTGCAGGTGAGCGCCACAGTACCGGTAAAACCGCCGCTGGGCGTGACGGTGATGGTTGAGGTGCCGGTCGCTCCAGGCGAGGCTATGCTTACTGCTGTATTGGTGAGGGTGAAGGCCGGCACTGGCGCCGGCACGATCACAGTGATAAATGCGTGCTTCAAGTCCCCAGTCATGCTTGGGGAGTCAACCTCCACAGAGTAGCTCCCGGGGGCCGCTGCCGCATCTATAGTGACGGGAATCGACACGTTCACCGGCGCTGTCCCCGAGATCGTCACTGGCGCGGGAGAGGTGCAATTTGGTTGGTCCGGTACATAGTCCGGGACACAAGTCAGTATGACGCTGCCGGTAAATCCCAGGCTGGGTGTGATCGTCATCGTCGCAGTCCCGGTGCCGCCGGGCGCAATGGTGACGGGTGAGCTGGTCAGCGTGAAGCTCGGCCCCGCAGTCACCGTCACCGGGACGGTCACACCGACGGGAGAGCCCTGATTGGCGTCGTTCATGGCGGTGCCCAACACTGTCACCGAGTAGTTTCCAGAGACTGTCCCGAGATCCGTCAAAATGGAGAGGCTCGCGGTCACCGGCGCCGTCGTTCCCGAGCTCGCCACGGATGAGGTAATTGAGCACCCGGGCTCAGTGCCAGTTCCCGTGTCGACGACATTACACTGCAGCGCCACGGTTCCCGTAAAGGCGGCGCTGGGCGTAATCGTGATGGTTGAGGTGCCGGTTGATCCCGCCGCGACGCTGACGGCAGTGCCCGTCAACGTGAAGACGCCGAAGGGAACGAGCACCTGCTGGTATGTGATGGTCTCTGAGGCCCCTTCGGAGGCGCCTGTCACCGTAACCAAATAGCCTAGCGTTGAGGTGGCTTGGACCGGCGCGGTAATGGTAAGCGTCGTTGTGGCCGCCGTCGCTCCCGAGAGGGTCACCGAGGGAGCAATCGAGCAAGTGGGCAATGGTGTGACTGCCGGGACGGTAGTGACGCTGCAGCTCAGCGCAACATTCCCTGTAAAGCCGACTACGGGCGTAACTGTAACCGGCGTGCTGCCGCTCGTGCCGGGCAGTATGCTGATTTGCGTGTTCGTCGCACCGCTGAGTGTGAATGGCGCCTGCCCTGTCAACCCGGTGGTGATGGAGATGCTGTTGTTATACGCAGTGTCGCCGGGATAGCTGGCCTCGACCAGGTGGGTGGGCAGGTTTAGGCCCGCGGGTGAGACCGAAACATTGTTCGCCGTCGCCGTCGCGGACTGTGACTCCGAAAAACTTAAGGTGATATATCCATCATCACCGTTCGGCGTCAAGTAAGCGAGATCCGTCCTGCCATCCCCGTTGAAGTCGGCCGCAACCACCCACTGGTCACCGTAAAGTGAATTCTGCGGGGCGACCGGAGCCGAGAAGGTCCCATCTCCGTTCCCCAGGAATATCGCTGCAACGCTGCCTCCCACGGCCAGATCCGCAATGCCATCTCCATTGAAATCCCCGACGGCGATCGTGTCGGGCCCGGTGATCGCCACACTCGAGCCTGCGGTAAATGTCCCGTCTCCCTTACCCAGCAGAATGGTTACGTCGTTGCCAGTTTGATTCGCGACAGCCAGGTCCAGGATCCCGTCGCCGTTGAAGTCTCCCACCGCGACCGATTGAGGATTCTTGTCGGTGGCCGGGCTGGCCGCCGCCGTAAAGGTCCCATCTCCGTTGCTCAATAGGATCGTCACGGTATTGCTTCCAGAGTTGGTCACCGCGAGATCGGGCTTGCTGTCCCCGTTAAAATCTCCCACAGCGATCGCAGAGGGGCTGTTGGCCGTCGCAGGACTTGCGGCGGCAATAAATGTGCCATCCCCATGGCCCAGCAAGATGGTTACGGTGTTGCTGCTGGAATTCACCACGGCCAGATCGAGGTTCCCGTCACCGTTGAAGTCGCCCGTCACAATCGCAAACGGTGCGGTACCGTTCACCGCACCGTTAATAGGACTGGTGGACACCTGTGCGAATCCCCCGCCTCCGTCACCCGAAAAAACTGTTACCGAACCGGTGCTGGCTGCGGGGTCGCTTTCATTGTAGATAGAGCTGGCAACCGCCAGGTCCAACTTGCCATCGCCATTGAAGTCTCCGGCCGTAATGGAAGCGAGGAGGCCCACAGAGGCGGTTGTAGTCGCCCCTATTCCAGGTGAGAAGGTTCCGTCCCCATTGCCCAGGCTAACTGCGATATTACCCTCCGCTGAGACCAGGTCCGGTATACCATCCCCGTTGAAGTCCCCTACTGCAAAGTTTGCGGGCTCACCCACATAGTTGGCGGGAAAGGGGGAGAGAAGGCTCAGCCCGGCCGCCACCGGCGTGAGGGGAGCCGTCGCCAGCGATTGGTTTGCGCTGCTGGTGTCCAGGAAAGATACTGTGCCGGTGGGCGAAGCACTTCCGTTCCCGGAGACCGTCGCGGTCAACGAGTAGTCGCCCGGGTTGCCGCTCACAGCGATGGTCGAAATTGTTGTCTCTAACCCTGTTACCGTGAGCGCTGAGGCCGTCGATGCGCTTGCCGCGTTGGCCGTTGTTCCAACAAAGACCGCTTTGTAGCTGTGACTTCCGACACCCGGACGAAGCTTCAGCGTCGCCGTCCCGGCGCTGGTCAACTGAGCCGTGCCGAGCAGATGGATGTCCGTGCAGTATTTCGCCGTCCCGTCGCAGAAATTGATCTGGCCGGGCGCTACAGGGTTGCCGGCGGCAGTGACCGTCGCCGTCAGCGTCACTACGCTTCCAGACGTCACCGTCGTTGCCGGGTTTCCACCTGAGGTCAGCGACAAAGTCGTCGTGGTGGCCGCAGTGGCCGCCCAGGCTTGTACCGTCCCTGCGCCAGCCGTGAAACACACAATAGGAAAGAGATAGGCAAACAGGTACAGGGAGACAGGCAGCCGCCGGCCGCCGAATTGTGCTGACTGAGAACGCACGGTTGAACCTCCTGTTGGAAGGAACTTCTGATATGGCTACAAGGTGAAAACTGACTGGGAGCAGGTTTATTCCCTGTGTTCTGAATGATTAGCGTGTGAAACTCCATACCCTTTGAGATCATGTCCGATGCCTTGTTAAGGAGATGCTGGTCGCAGTCTCGTTCAGCGAGCCTTCGTGAGAGCTTTCCGGCTTGAACATCATGTGGAAGCGCCAGAACTGATTCCTGCAGCGCGGATTCAGCAAGTTGGAATAAAAATCTCCAAGCTCAGTTCTCATAAGTGACGAGATGAGAATGATTGTTGAAACGGATGCTTAGGATGCTTAGCGCCACTCTTGGAGAGTTAAAGCCAGACAGCCGCACTGATCAGCAACGAGAACTCAAACGTTCAGAGGAGAAGTTATGAAGAACTATGCAAGGATTCTGGTCGCGGCCGCTTTCGTTCTGGGGCTCAGCGGGACAGCCAAGGCGGCGAGTCAAGAGGCTATCGTTGTAAAGCTCCCATTCGAGTTTGTGGTCGATGGAAAGACGCTCCCCGCAGGCACATACACGGTGCGTCGCATGTCGAATGATAACTCTGGGCCATTGACACTCACCAGCGAAGACGATGGCGCCAGCGTGTTTGTGTCCCCATATCTGAAGGAAGGCGCTTCTACAGAAGGCCCCCAGGTGGGTTTCAAGCGAGTTGGGGAACAAAACTTTCTCAGCACGATTCAAACGACATCGAACATTTATCAAATCCGCGTTTCCCCTTCGACCATCACGGAAGCTATCGCGAAGTTACGCAACAGCGTCTCTACTTCAGGCGGAGGCGAGTAGATCGCGGGTCGCTTTCTACCATGGACTCAACACAAGCCCTTGCAGCGCCGTTACTGTCGCTGTGGTTAGGCCGCTTCAAGGCTGATCTGAAGCAAACGGCGGGAATTAGTAGACATTTATTGAAGACTCGCTGCGTAACGGTCCACTACGCCTCCCTAAACCAGGGGGGCGTAGACCTTCACTGAAGACGCGTGTTGAGAGGTAGGGCAGGTGGTGCAACTAAGCGGACTTGCGATGTCACGTAGAGATTGGGCTCCAGGAGACTGCGGAAAGAGGCTCGCATTCGGAAAAGGCACGGGAGAAGAATACCCTTGGGCTGAACCCGTATTCATTTCGCAAGCTTTTACGGTACGCCTGAATTCGTGCCCTGACACAATGCGCTGCGCTGCACGAGTTTTCCGCAACCTGACAATAGTTTTCAGAGAATAAAGGGGTGAGAGTTTATGTCGGATATGTATGGGATTCTGGCCGGAATTGCCTTTGTCATACTTGCCGCAACCAACGTCGTGGTGATGCTGGAGACTTCCCGGCCCTCGCGTAGCGCTACGACGCGAAGCCGCTTGATTGCTGTTCACAGAGCAAGCGGGTACTTGTTTGTGATCCTGTTTTGCATCATGGTCTACAGCATGAGTCAGAAGCTTATTGGCGTTGGGATAACAGGCGACCTACCTACATACCTAGTTGTTCATATTGTGCTGATGCTCCTGCTCGTGCCTCTGCTTCTGCTGAAAATATTCATTGCACGCCGCTACAAGCAGAGCCGTTCGTCGCTGAAGGCACTCGGAGTAACGATTTTCCTGGTTTCGTTCTTGCTTGTGGCTATCCCCGCGTTCTCAGAGCTTCTTCGTTCGGCAAGCCCGGGAAGCCTGGGATCAATGGTCGCAACCGGCTTGGTTGTTGCAGTGTGCCTGGTCCAGTGCGTCTTGGCTCTTAAGAGAACGAAGCAAGCGCGCGTCACTGTGGAGAAATCGCATGTTGCGGAGACCCCTGCGCCAACAACCGCATTGACCGATGACGGAAACGAGAGGAGCCCAATCGCTCTTCTGTTGACAAAAAC
>Ga0302325_10009962_pt1 | contig 20671 bp, 24 predicted proteins | sample Palsa_T0_2_FD_201948 | JGI IMG/M metagenome (GOLD analysis project Ga0302325, IMG submission 201948) | Peat permafrost microbial communities from Stordalen Mire near Abisko, Sweden - Palsa_T0_2 | ecosystem: Environmental > Terrestrial > Soil > Palsa > Peat permafrost | place: Sweden: Abisko...
CTCGGTATGGGCAAATCGAGGACGGCGACGTTTTTCGCCGACGCCGGCGTGCCGGTTCACGATTCCGACGCCGCCGTGCATGCGCTTTATGAGGGGGAAGCAGCGCCGTTGATCGAGCGCGCGTTTCCCGGCTCGACCGCAAGCGGCAAAGTCGATCGCACAAAACTCGCGGCCATGGTGCTCGGCGACGACGCGGCGCTCGCCAGGCTTGAAGCGATCGTGCATCCGCTGGTGAGGAGCGTGAGAGACGAGTTCCTTGCGCAAGCACGGGCGCAACGCGCACCTGTGGTCATTCTCGACGTGCCGTTGCTGTTCGAAACCGGCGGCCAGCGCAACTGCGATGCCGTTGTCGTGGTCTCGGCGCCGCCGGACGTGCAGCGGCGCCGCGCCTTCGAGCGCCCGGGCATGACCGAGGAGAAATTTACCGCGCTCGTTGCCAAGCAAATGCCGGACTCGGAAAAGCGCCGGCGCGCCGACTTTGTCGTGGACAGTTCACAATCGTTCGATCACGCCCGGGCTCAAGTGCACGACATTCTTCGCGTTGTTGCTAAAATGCGCCGGAGCGCCGGTGATTCGTAAGTGATCGGCGATCTGGATCTACGGCCTGGATCGGCAGCGGCTCGGGACTTTCATGCGCGAGATTGTACTTGATACGGAGACGACCGGTCTCGACCCCCTGGACGGCCATCGTCTGGTCGAGGTCGGCTGCGTCGAACTGGTCAACCGCATACCGTCCGGCCAGACATTTCACGCCTATTTCAATCCCCAGCGCAGCATGCCTGCGGAAGCGTTTGCGGTGCACGGTCTCAGCGAGGAATTCCTCAAGGACAAAGTCTTTTTTGCCGAGGTAGCGGACGATCTGATCGCATTTCTGGGCGATGCGCCGCTGGTGATCCACAACGCCGCGTTCGATCTCGGCTTTCTCAATGCCGAACTCGATCGCGCCGGACGGCCGCCCATCGCGCGCGAGCGAATGGTCGACACGTTGCTCATTGCCCGCCGCAAACACCCCGGCGGATCGAACCGCCTCGACGATCTTTGCGTGCGCTATGCCATCGACAATTCCCGCCGCACCAAGCACGGCGCGCTGCTTGATGCTGAGCTCCTTGCCGAAGTCTATGTCGAACTGATCGGCGCCCGCCAAGCGCAACTGATCCTCTCCCAGGCGACCGGGCCGGGCCAGGCGATCGGCGCGCCGATTATCGTGCGTGAGCGGATGGTGCCACTGGTCGCAACGGTTACGGCTGAGGAGCACACCGCGCATCGGGCGTTTATCGCCACGCTTGGCGACGCCGCCATCTGGTGCGACTACGTCAGTTCGGAATGACCGGTTGAGGCGGCGGCGCCGGTTGTATGCCGGCGAGGCGCTGCCGGTAGAGGCTGACAAAATCAATCGGGTCGAGCAGCAGCGGCGCGAAGCCGCCATTGCGCACCGCGGTGGCAATGATCTCGCGCGCGAAAGGAAACAGCAGCCGCGGGCATTCAATCAGCACAACCGGCTGCAGACTATCCTGCGCTACGTTTTGGACGCGAAAAGCGCCGGAAAAGACCAGCTCGAAGCTGAACAACAACAGGCCCTGGGATTCGGCGTTGCCTTCCAGGCGGAGCGTTACCTCGAAATCCGTCCCGTTCATCGGCGCGGCGTCGACATTGACCTGTATGTTGATGGTCGGCTGTTGCCCGCCAGGCGCCATCGAACGCGGAGCGTTGGGATTCTCGAACGAAAAATCCTTCACGTACTGAGCCAGAACGCCGATTTGCGGAACGGCCGCTTGCGGCATCGCGGTTTGAGGCTGAGGACCGCCGTTCGTCGCTGACATACTCATCTCCGGCCCGCCCTTGGGCATTAAGGTTTGGCTAACATAGGCAAAGCGGGTGAACAATGCCGGTACCGGGAGCATGTTGCCCGGCTCGCCGGAGCGCTACAGCGTTCGGCTGGCTGCCCAAAAGCATGTCATTGTGTCCAGCAAGCGGCGGATTTCCTTGTGTTCGTTCGATAAAACGCGAACGGTTCCGCCGGTTACAATGTTGGCGTGGCGTCGGCGATCGTCTAAGCTTCGGCGTGGGCACGCGCATCGGACAGCGGCCTCTGGATGGTTCCCCGTGCGTGCTTACATAGGGCGGGGATCGAACGCCCCCGCGGGTTCGTCCCTTCGAGCCGCCACCGGGATATACCGTCCCGTCCGTCGTTCGCGACGCCGAGAGAATTGAGACGTGTTCGATATTTACACCATCATCTTCCTGGCGCTCGCAGTATTCATTTTCCTGCGGCTTCGCAGCGTCTTAGGACAGCGTACCGGCCGTGAGCGGCCGCCCTACGATCCCTATTCGGCACGCGACGCCGTGCGCAGCCCGGTAACCGACAAGGTCGTAACCCTGCCGCAGCGTCCCGCCGAGCCGGCATCGACGCGACCCGTCGAGGCCGCACCGCCGTCGGCGGATCGCTGGAAAGGCGTCGCCGAGAACGGGTCGAGCACCGCAGCCGGGCTGGATGCAATCGTGGCAGCCGACCCTGGCTTCGACGCCAAGCACTTCATCACCGGTGCGCGCGCGGCTTACGAGATGATCGTTACCGCGTTCGCCGAGGGCGATCGCCGGCAATTGAAGAGCCTTCTCTCGCGCGAGGTCTACGACGGTTTCGATGCGGCGATCACCGAACGGGAGGGTCGCGGCGAGACCGCCGAGACGCGCTTCGTTTCGATCGACGGCTCGACGATCGCCAACGCCGAATTGCGCGCGCGAACGGCGCAGATCACGATCCGTTTCGTCTCCAAGCTCATTTCCGCGACCCGCGAGCGGTCTGGAAACGTCATTGAGGGCAACGCCGAAAAAGTCACCGACGTCACCGATGTGTGGACGTTCGCGCGCGATATCTCCTCCCGCGATCCCAACTGGAAGGTTGTGGCAACCGAAGCCGGGCAGTGAAAGCCATGGCGGCCCGTGGTTCGGCGCTGCTCTTGGTCGTTGCCTTGATCGGTCTCGGGGGTCTTGCGACTGTGGCCCAAGGCGATGAGCCGGGGCCGCTCAAATTCCCGGACACGCAATATGAGCCGGTCGCTTGGGCGGATATCGATGGCTGGGCAAATGACGACCACGCCACCGCCTTTGCCGCCTTCCTCGAAAGCTGCCGGGCGCTGAATAGTAAGCAGCCGGGGGCCGAGGCGACGGCGATCGCCGACGCGCTCAAAATCATCTGCGTGCGGGGATTGGCGGCGGTGCCGCTCGAGGAAGACGGCGCGCGGAAGTTCTTCGAGGACAATTTCCGTCCACTGCGCATCAGCAAGCTCGGCGATAGCGACGGCTTTCTCACCGGCTATTATGAACCGATTATCGAGGGTTCGCGCGTTCCCACCGGCGAGTTCACGGCGCCGCTTTATCGCCGGCCGCCCAACCTCGTCATCTCGGGCCGGCGCAAGCTCGGCGATTCGTTTCCAAGCAAAGGCGTCAAGGTCGGTCGCCGCGTCGGCCGCCGCAAGATCGTGCCGTATTACGATCGCGCCGCGATCGAAGACGGGGCGCTCGACGGCTGGCATCTGGAAATCTGCTGGCTGCGCAGCCCGATCGACGTCCTTTTCGCCCAAATTCAAGGATCGGCCCGGATCAGGCTGGAAGACGGAACCATCCTGCGGCTCAACTACGACTCGCATAATGGCTGGCCGTACACGCCCGTCGGGCGTGTACTCATCGAGCGTAAGATCATTTCCAAGGACGAGGTGTCGATGCAGCGCATCCGCGATTGGATGGCGGCCGATCCGGTCGCTGCCAACGATGTGCGACGGCAGAACAAGTCCTATGTGTTCTTCCGCATCACGAATCTCGCAACGGAGGACGAGGCGGTCGGTGGCGAGGGTGTACCGCTGGTGCCGGGCCGTTCGATTGCCGTCGATCGTTCGTTGCATGCCTACGGCACGCCGTTCTTCATCGCGGCCGACCTGCCGATTTCCAGCGAAAAGGGCGGGACTAAGTTTCGACGCCTCGTCTTTGCGCAGGATACCGGCTCGGCCATCGTCGGGCCGGCGCGCGCCGACATTTATTTCGGAGCGGGCCCGGATGCCGCGCGCATAGCCGGGCGGATCCGCCATCCCGGCCAGTTCGTGATACTCCTGCCGCGTGAACTCGATCCGGTCGAAGCGGCGCGCAATGTGCCGCTGCCCCCCGAGCGCCCGGGCTTTTTCGCGCAGTTCAGCGCCGGAAGCATGATCGATCCGACCGCGGAAGACGTGCCGCTGCCGGAGCCCAAACCCGCGGTTGATCCGGACCCAAAGCCGAAATCAAAAATACACGCGCGGCAAATCCAATGAGCCGGCGGCGTCCATTGAGCGAAGAAGAGCAGGCGATGTGGACCGGCATCGTGCGTTCGATCAAGCCGCTTCGCCAGGCACGCCGCTCCGCTGACGATCAGCCGCCGCCCGCCCCGCCGCGCCCGGCGGTGCAGCCTGAAGCGCCGCCCGAAAGGAAAGAAAGAAAAGCGCCACCGCTGGCGCCACTCGGGCGACGGCTCAAGCAGCGTGTCGCGCGTGGTCGTGAAACGATTGATGCCCGCCTCGATCTGCACGGCTTCACGCAGACCGAGGCGCATGCGGCACTGCTGCGCTTTCTGCATCGCGCCCAGGCGGACGGCGTCAGGATCGCGCTGGTTGTCACCGGCAAAGGAACAGGCAAATGGTCGGACCAGCGCGAAGGTGGCGTGCTCAAGCGGCAGGTGCCGATGTGGCTATCGCTGCCACAGTTCCGGCTTCTCGTCGTCGGGTTCGAAGACGCACATGTCGGTCATGGCGGCCAGGGTGCGCTTTATGTGCGGTTGCGCCGAATCCGGCAATGAATCGGCCATTAACCGTAACCATTGGAAAGCCGCAGCACGTGCAAGAAACGGTCAATTTCATCTGCCAGGACTGACTCTCCTGATCGGAGTAGCCAGCCATGTCCCAGACCGCCGATACCCCATCGAGGCTCAACGCAAAACGGGATGACGCCGCGGACAAGCATGCTCTCGATCAGGTTGAGAAGTGGATGGCGATGATCCGCGAGATCAGCCACGAGCGCCAGGACAGACGAAGCTCCACGGCCGAGTGAGCGCACCGAAGCCGGCTACAAAATATACCGGCTCAGATCGGCGTTCTTGGCGAGATCGCCGACGTGCTTTTCGACGTAGGCGGCGTCGACCTTGACCGTTTCGCCTGCCCGGTCGGGCGCCGCGAACGAGATTTCGTCGAGCACCCGTTCCATCACCGTTTGCAGCCGCCGCGCACCGATATTTTCAACGCTCGAATTCACCGCGACCGCCATGTCGGCGACGGCATCGATGGCATCCTCGGAAAATTCCAGGATCACCCCTTCGGTCGCCAGCAGCGCCACATATTGCTTGATCAACGACGCCTCCGGCTCGGTGAGGATGCGTCGCATGTCGTCGCGCGTCAGCGGCTTGAGTTCGACACGGATCGGCAGCCGGCCTTGCAGTTCCGGCAAGAGATCGGAGGGCTTCGAGATGTGGAACGCGCCCGAAGCAATGAACAGGATGTGGTCGGTCTTTACGCTGCCGTGCTTGGTCGCGACGGTCGTGCCCTCGATCAGGGGCAACAGATCGCGTTGCACGCCCTCGCGCGACACGTCGGCGCCGGCGCGCCCGTCGCGCGCGCATATCTTGTCGATCTCGTCGAGAAAGACGATGCCGTTATTCTCAACGTTCTTGATGGCTTCCTGCGTGAGCTGCTCGGTGTCGAGTAGCTTGTCGGATTCCTCGTTGATCAGGATTTCATAGGAATCGTGGACATTGACGCGCCGCGTCTTGGTGCGGCCGCCGCCGAGCTTGCCAAAAATGTCGCCGATCGAGATGGCGCCCATTTGCGCACCCGGCATGCCGGGAATTTCGAACAGCGGCATGCCTCCCGAGGATTGAACCTCGATCTCGATCTCCTTGTCGTTGAGCTCGCCGGCGCGCAGTTTGCGGCGGAACGCCTCTTTGGTCGCGGGGCTGGCATTGGCACCGACCAGCGCATCGAGCACGCGGCCTTCGGCGGCCTGCTGGGCTCTCGCCTCGACATCCTTGCGCTTACGGTCCCGCGTCAACGTGATTGCGATCTCGACGAGGTCGCGCACGATCTGTTCGACGTCGCGGCCGACATAGCCGACTTCGGTGAATTTCGTTGCTTCCACCTTGAGGAACGGCGCCCCGGCAAGCTTGGCGAGGCGGCGCGAAATTTCGGTTTTGCCGACGCCGGTCGGGCCGATCATCAGAATGTTCTTCGGCAGCACTTCCTCGCGCAGCCGCTCGTCGAGCTGCAACCGGCGCCAGCGGTTGCGCAGCGCGATCGCGACTGCACGCTTGGCGTCGGCTTGTCCGACGATGAACCGGTCGAGTTCGGAGACGATTTCGCGGGGAGAAAAGTCGCTCACGCTTTCAACGTTTCAATGGTGACATTCCGGTTGGTGTAAACGCAGATGTCGGCCGCAATGTCGAGGGAACGGCGCACGATCGCCTCGGCGTCAAGCGGGCCGTCGGCGAGCGCGCGGGCCGCGGCCAGCGCGTAATTGCCGCCTGAGCCGATGCCAACAATGCCGGCTTCCGGCTCTAGCACGTCACCGGTGCCGGTGAGCACCAGCGACACGTCCTTGTCGGCAACGATCATCATCGCTTCGAGGCGGCGGAGGTAACGATCCGTGCGCCAATCCTTGGCAAGCTCGACCGCCGCGCGCATGAGCTGGCCGCGATATTGCTCGAGCTTCGATTCCAGCCGTTCGAACAGGGTGAAGGCGTCGGCCGTGGCGCCGGCAAAGCCGCCGATCACCTCGCCGCCGCCAAGACGGCGTACCTTGCGCGCGTTGGACTTGACGATGGTCTGGCCGATGGACACCTGCCCATCGCCGCCAATGGCCACGACGCCGCCCTTGCGGACGGTCAGGATGGTCGTGCCGTGCCAGGGGCCGGATGAGCCGGATTCTGAGGAATGCATATGCCGGAAGGCCTTTGTTCTGGGCATGATCTAGGAGTTGGCCGCCGGCAATGCAAATGCGCGCGCGGAAGATTGGCGAACCGGTCAAAGCCCTGATAAAAGGCGCGGCGCGTTGCGGAGAACACCATGCGTAAGGCGTCGGTGAAGCGGACAACCAAGGAAACCGCTGTCGAGGTGGCTATCGACCTCGACGGCGAGGGTCGCGCGTCGATCGCGACGGGCATCGGTTTCCTCGATCACATGCTCGATCTCCTGGCGCGCCATTCGCGGATCGATATCGACATCAAGGCCAAGGGCGACCTCCACATCGACCATCATCACACCACTGAGGATGTCGGGATCGCGCTCGGTCAGGCGGTCAAACAGGCGCTCGGCGATATGAAGGGCATCACCCGCTACGCCGACGTGCACGTGCCGATGGATGAGGCGCTCACGCGGGTAGCGATCGATATTTCCGGCCGGCCGTTCCTCGTCTTCGAGTCTGAATTCGTGCGCGACAAAGTTGGTCCGTTCGACACCGAGCTTGTGCAGGAATGGTTTCAGGCTTTCGCCGTCAATGCGGCCGTGACGCTGCATGTCGCTACTCTGTACGGGACCAACGACCATCATATCGCTGAGTCTTGCTTCAAAGGTTTGGCGCGGGCGCTGCGGGCGGCTGTGGCCATTGATCCGCGCGCCGCTCATGAAGTGCCGTCGACCAAGGGTACGCTCGGCGGGTAACGCGCTGTCCTCGTCCGCGAAGGCCCTGACAGCGCTGGAAACACATTATGTCCATTTACACCGTCCATGAGCCGCCGTTGCGCGCCGCCGAAGCCCTGCCTGATCCCGAACGCATCGCGTTCGTGCGCGATGGATTCTATTTCTGGGCGTTTCTGCTGCCGCCGCTTTGGATGCTGCGGTACCGGATGTGGCTGGTGTTTTTGCTTTACGTCGTGATCGCCGTAGGCATTGAAAGCGCGATGCATTATGCCGGCGTCGATGCCGGCGGCGTGCTGATTGTCCAACTGCTGATATCGCTCCTGGTCGGCGTCGAGGCGAGCACCTTGCGGCGCTTTACGCTGGCGCGGCGCGGCTGGAAGAATGTCGGGATCGTCAGCGGCCATGACCGGGAAGATGCGGAACGGCGTTTTTTCAACGCTTGGGTTGAGGCTGCGGCGGGCAAGCGCACCGGGCCTCCGCCGATCCCGCCTGCTCCATCGGCGCCGCCTGCGCCGCAAATGCCCGACGTCATCGGCCTGTTCCCCGAGCCGGGAGCGCAACGGTGAGCGTCGCGATCGTCGACTACGGCTCCGGCAATCTGCACTCGGCCGCCAAGGCATTCGAACGCGCTGCGCGTGATGCCGGCATCAACGAGCCTATCGTCGTGACGCAAGACCCGGGCACGGTGGCGTCGGCCGATCGCATTGTGTTGCCTGGCGTTGGAGCGTTTGCCGACTGCCGGCGCGGGCTTGATGCGGTTGACGGAATGGTCGGGGCCCTTGAGGAGGCGGTGCATCAAAAAGGCCGTCCGTTCTTTGGCATTTGCGTCGGCATGCAGTTGCTCGCCGAGCGCGGACGTGAATACGAAGTGACCGAAGGACTGGGCTGGGTGGGCGGCGAAGTGGACCGCATCACGCCGGCCGATCCGCAACTGAAAATTCCGCACATGGGCTGGAACACGCTCAATGTCGCGCGGCCGCACAAGCTGGTCGAAGGCCTGACGCTCGGCCCGCAGGGGCTGCACGCCTATTTCGTGCATTCCTACGAGCTCAAGGTGGCGCAGCGCGCCGACCTGGTGGCCGAGGCCGATTATGGCGGCCCGATTACCGCGATCGTCGCGCGCGACAACATCGTCGGCACGCAATTCCATCCCGAGAAGAGCCAAAAACTCGGTCTGGCGTTGATCGCGAATTTTCTCAAGTGGAAGCCGTGATCCTGTTCCCTGCGATCGATCTCAAAAACGGCGAAGCCGTACGCCTCGAACAGGGCGATATGGCGCGTGCGACGACCTTCCATCGCGAACCGGCCGAACAGGCGCGCGCCTTTGCGTCGCAGGGCTTCGAATACCTCCACATCGTCGACCTCGACGGCGCCTTTGCCGGGCGGCCAATAAACGCCGCGGCGGTCGAAAGCATTCTCGCCGCGGTGAAGATTCCGGTGCAGCTCGGCGGCGGCATCCGCGACCTGGCAACCGTTGAGGGTTGGCTCGCAAGAAACGTTGCCCGCGTCATTATCGGCACGGCTGCCGTGCGCGATCCGGCGCTGGTGAAGGACGCGGCGAAGAAATTTCCGGGCCGCATCGCCGTCGGGCTCGATGCGCGCGACGGCAAGGTTGCGGTCGCGGGCTGGGCGGAGACGTCCGAGCTTTCTACGACCGAAATCGCCGGGCGGTTTGAAGACGCCGGCGTCGCCGCAATCGTCTACACCGACATCGCGCGCGACGGCATGCTCAAGGGGCTCAATCTCGACGCCACGATCGCGCTCGCCAATGCCGTGTCCATTCCGGTCATCGCCTCAGGCGGTCTCGCTTCACTTGACGACATCCGCGCACTCCTGGCCCCGCGGGCGAAAAAACTCGCGGGCGCCATCACCGGCCGGGCGCTCTATGACGGCAGGCTCGATGCGTCGGCGGCATTGCAACTGATCCGCGCGGCGCAGGCGGCCTGACATGTTCAAGGTCCGTGTCATTCCCTGCCTCGACGTGAAAGACGGCCGAGTCGTCAAGGGCGTCAAGTTCGTCGACCTGCGCGATGCCGGCGATCCGGTCGAGGCGGCGATTGCCTATGACCAGGCCGGCGCCGACGAGTTGACCTTCCTCGACATCACGGCAAGCCACGAGGATCGCGACATCATGCTTGATGTGGTGCAGCGTACCGCCGAGGCCTGCTTCATGCCGCTTACGGTCGGCGGCGGCGTGCGGACGGTCGAGGATATCCGTGCGCTTTTGTCTTCCGGCGCCGACAAGGTTTCGATCAACACCGCAGCGGTCGCACGCCGCGCCTTCGTCAAGGAAGCGGCCGAAAAGTTCGGCGATCAATGCATCGTGGTCGCCATCGACGCCAAGAAGGTATCGAAGCCATCGGAGACGGACCGCTGGGAGATCTTCACCCACGGCGGACGCCACCCCGCCGGTCTCGACGCCATCGGCTATGCGCGCGAGGTGGTTGCGCTCGGCGCCGGCGAAATTCTCCTCACCTCCATGGATCGCGACGGCACGCGGCAGGGTTTCGATATCGCGCTGACGCGCGCCGTCTCGGATGCGGTGTCGGTGCCGGTCATCGCTTCGGGCGGCGTCGGCGACCTCGACCACCTGGTCGAAGGCATTCGCGACGGCCATGCCAGCGCCGTGCTCGCTGCCTCGATCTTCCACTTCGGCGAGTTTTCCGTGCGCGACGCCAAGACCCACATGGCCCGCGCCGGGTTGCCGGTGCGGCTCGATCCCTGACTGCCGTGGGTATTATTTTGCGCTGCTCGCCGAGGCGAGCGCGTTTTCAAGCCTGTCATTGCCCCAGAACAGCTCGCCGTCCTGTGTCTTGAAGGTAGGAGCACCGAAGATATCCAGCCGTTGGGCTTCCGCTGTCTGGGATCGGAGCTTTTCCTTAATGCCGTCGGTTTGTGCTGCCGCAAGGGCCGTTTCCGGATCGGCCTTCAGGTTCGAAAGAATATCCCGGATCGTTTCAGATTCGTCGATGCGCCGTCCGCCGGCGAATTCCGCGCGGAATACCGCACAACAGAAATCATTTCCCCACGTATCGTCGAGGCCCGCGAGTGCAACGCGCGCCGCCAGGAGGCTGGATTGCGGAAACGGCTCCGGGCGCCGGAACGGAAGGTCCAAGTCAACACAAATCCGTTCGACGTCGCGCCACATGTAGCGGCCCTTGGCCGGAAAAAGATTGAAGGGCGACGTGTTCCAGCCCTGCGCCTTAAAAATGGGCCCGAGCAGAAATGGCCGGAATTTGACTGTCACGCCGGCTTTGCTTGCCAGCGGGACGATGCGCATGGCCGTCGGATAGGAGTAGGTGGAAGCGAAATCGAACCAGAAATCCAGACTCGGCACCGTCATTGAGCGATCTTAGTCTTTGAAGTGGCGCTGGGAAATATCATCTATGCAAGCGGCCTCTCCCCGCTTGGGTGGAGAAATGCTAAGGAGCGCGCATGGCCGCTTTTACCCTTCATGACCTCGAAAAACGCGTGCAGGACCGGGCACAAGCGGCTCCCGGCACCTCCTACACGCGCACGCTGATCGATAAAGGCGTGGCCCATTGCGCCAAGAAGCTTGGCGAAGAGGCGGTCGAAGTTGCCATCGCTGCCATCGCCGAGGACCGCGGCCGCGTGGTCGCGGAGGCGGCCGACCTCCTGTACCACCTGCTCGTTGTCCTGCACGCCCGCGGCATCCCGCTTGACGAGGTCGAGGCGGCCTTGGCGGAACGGACGCGGCAAACTGGCCTGGACGAGAAGGCCGCCCGCAAAGGCGGCTGAGGCCAACGGCATGGAACAACGCACTGAATCGGACGTCTCGCCGTATCGCGTATTTTCGCGGGCGGAATGGGCGAATCTGCGCCAGGACACACCGATGACCCTGGAACCGGCGGAGGTTTCGCGGCTGCGTTCGGTGCATGACCGGCTCGACATATCGGAGGTCGAGGAAATCTACCTGCCGCTGTCGCGCCTTCTCTCGCTCTACGTAGCGGCGACGCAACGCCTGTTTCGCGCCCAACAGGGCTTTCTCGGCACCGAAGACGCCAAAATGCCTTACATCATCGGGGTCGGCGGGTCCGTTGCGGCCGGCAAATCGACCACCGCGCGCGTGTTGCAGGCGTTGCTCGCGCGCTGGCCCAACGTGCCCAAAGTCGATCTCATCACCACCGACGGTTTTCTCTATCCCAATGCTGTGCTCGAGCGCGAAGACCTGATGGAGAAAAAGGGCTTTCCGGAAAGCTACGACCTGCCGGCATTGCTGCGCTTTCTGTCCGACATCAAGGCCGGCCGGCGGCGGGTGCGCGCGCCGGTCTACTCCCATCTCATCTACGACGTCATTCCAAACCAGTGGATCGAAATCGACCGGCCGGACATCCTCATTGTCGAAGGTCTCAATGTGCTGCAGGCCGGGCGTCTTCCCAAGGACGGCAAAGCCATTCCGTTCGTCTCCGATTTCTTCGACTTCTCGGTCTATCTCGACGCCGACGAGGACGTGCTGCTGTCATGGTACGTGCATCGCTTTCTTGCGTTGCGCGGCACGGCGTTCGCCGATCCGAAATCCTATTTTCACCGCTACGCAAAATTCTCGGACGAGGAGGCGATCGCCACCGCGACGTCGATCTGGAGCCGCATCAATCTCGTCAATCTGCACGAGAATATTTTGCCGACGCGGCCACGCGCCGATCTGATCCTCAAGAAAGGCGAGAGTCACGAGGTCGAGCAAGTGGCGCTGCGGAGACTGTAAGGCGGCTAAGCCGCGAGCGCGGCGCTTCCGAATGCGGCGAGCGCGGCAGCAAGGCGCTCGCGGTCAAGCGGCTTGACCAGAAAACCGTCCATGCCGGCGGCGAGACAAGCCTCGCGATCCTCGGCGGAAGCGTTGGCGGTAAGCGCGAGGATCGGCGTTCGCTGCCCGTTCATCTCGGCCTCGATCGCCCGGATACGGCGGGTCGCGTCCAGGCCGTCCATGCCCGGCATGTGCAGGTCCATGAGCACACGGTCGAAAGGCGTGTCGGCAGCACGCGCGGCGAGCCAGGATTCGATGGCTGCGGCGCCGCTGGTGGCCATGGTTGGATAATGGCCGAGTCTAACCAGAAGGGCGTGCGCCAGCAGCGCGTTGATCTCATTGTCTTCGGCCACGAGGATCGAAAGTCCGTTGCCGGGCCGCGCCAGATTCGGCGCTTCCGTTGGCTCCATCGCGGCCCCGGGGTCGAAGGCATCGTCGGTCGAAAAGCGCGCGGCCAGCGAGGCGGCTCGCACCGGCTTGATGAGAAAGCCCGTGAAGCCGGCCTCCTTGAGGGCGGCAAGCTCATTACGCATCGCCGGAGTGACCAGCACGATTCGCCGCGGGATCGCGTCGGCCAGGCGCGCGAGCGCTTCGCTGGCTTCTGTGCCGAGTGCGTGGTCGACCAGCACCGCGCTCCACATTTGCTCCGGCAACAGCGCTGCCGCTACCTGGTCGTCGGGAACGATTTTTGTGCGCGCGCCCCACCGTTGCAGGCGCCGCGCGATCAACGAGGCTTCGGTTTCGGCCGGGGCGACAATCAGGATGTCGGTCCCGGCAAGATCGGGCACTGCAAGCGGCGGCTCGCTGGCATCGTCCGCGCGGGGCAGCGGAAGGCTAACGCGGAAAGTCGAGCCTTTGTTCGCAGAGCTGTCGACCGCGATCGTGCCTCCCATGCTCTCGACGATCTTGTTGGAAATGGTCAGGCCGAGACCGGTGCCGCCAAATTTTCGCGACGAGCCGCCGTCGGCCTGCTCGAATTCGAGGAAAATGCGCAGTTGATCCTCCGGCGAGATGCCGATGCCGGTGTCGTGCACGGAAATCGCTATCTCATCTGGCGTTGCGCTTGTCTCGACGATGATCGACACACCACCGCGCTCGGTGAACTTGATCGCGTTGCCGGCGAGGTTGAACAGAACCTGGCGCAACCGCGCCAAATCGCCCACGACGCGAGCGGGCAACCGTTCGTCGACGTAGCAGCCAATTTCCAGTCCCTTCGCTTGGGCGCGGGGTCCAAGGAGCTCGACCACTTCCTCGGCGAAGGCGGCGAGCGGGAACGGCCGTGCAGCGAGGCTGAGCCGGCCAGCCTCGATCTTGGAAAAATCGAGGACCTCCTCGATCAGCGACAGCAGCGTCTCCCCCGATGTTTTCACCGCCTTCAAATAGGTCGTCTGTTCCGGGGTGAGCGGCGTGTCGCCGAGAAGATCGGCCATGCCGAGAATTCCATTCAGTGGCGTGCGTATCTCGTGCGACACCATTGTGAGAAAGCGCGACTTTGCGCGATTTGCCGCCTCGGCCTGATCGCGCGCGACGGCCAAAGCGCGCTCGGCGAGAACGCGGTCGGTGACGTCGCGGCCGACACTCTGCATCTCGCTGCGGCCATCGGTTCGGATGGTGACTTCGCGCCAGGCGATCCAGCGTGCGCCGTCCGCGCCGGCTATCTTCTGGTCGCGTGCGCTCGCCCCGTCGGTCAGCAGGCTTGTTTCGCCTTGCTCCTCGACCGGCAGCGTGAAGCCGGTTGCCAGCAGATCTTCGCGCCGGCGGCCGGCGAGGGCGCAGAACGCGTCGTTGACGTAGGTGATCGCGCCCGTGCCATCGCGGCGCACGATCACGTCGTCTTGCGCCTCGAAAAAGCTCGTGGCGCGCTCTTGCGCTTCCCTTATTTCCCAGTTGCGGTCCACTGCCTCGTCCAGGCGTGTCTCGAGATTGCGCAGTTCGCCCTTCATCTGCCGGATGCGTGAGATGAGGATTCCCATGGCTCCGCAGGAGGCCCCGAACAGCGACGCCACGCCGATTGCGAACATGTAGGGGTCGTAATGCGCCGCCGGCGACGTAGCGCCCGCGAGGAAGCCGAAAGCGACCGCAAACGACATGGCCGTAATGATCGCCGCGCGTACGACCAGGGAAACCAGCCGGCGTCTGACGATGGCGGGCTTTCGGAGGTTGGCGCGAGGCCGCATGGTCCGTATCCCGCTCGGCACGGTCAGCGCGGCTGCTGATCACGAAACCGCGGCGGTGCCTGTTGTTATCGATGCAGCGACGCCCATTTTGGCCTATGAACCTTGCGCATCCCTTGCCGCCAGGATGAACGATTGGAGCGAGGGTTGATGCTTTGTTAACATTGTGTCGGGCTGGCCGATGGAAGGCAGACGGCCCGGGGCGCGGCCGGAGAGGACGAATGGATAAGCTTGTGAATTCGAAGCGTACGGGTACGAAATCGCCTACGCCGGCCCGGCCGGCGCGCGCGACGCGCGAAGAGGCGGAAGAAGCCGTGCGCACGCTCATCCGGTGGTCGGGCGACGACCCTGATCGCGAGGGTTTACGCGCCACGCCCGGACGCGTTGTGCGTGCCTATGAAGAATGGTTCTCGGGATACAAGGACCACCCTCGAGAATACCTCAAACGCACTTTCGAAGAGACCGGCGGCTACGACGAAGTGGTGGTGCTGCGCGACATCCGCTTCGAATCGCATTGCGAGCACCACATGGCGCCGATCATCGGGCGTGTGCATATCGGCTATCTGCCGCGCAACCGGGTGGTCGGAATTTCCAAACTGGCCCGGCTGGTCGAGGTATTCGCGCGGCGTTTGCAAATCCAGGAGAAGATGACGGCCGAGATCGCGACGTGCCTCGATGAGGTCCTCAAGCCCCACGGCGTTGCCGTCGTCACCGAGGCGACGCACCAATGCATGACCACGCGCGGCGTGCACAAGACCGGCGTCAGCATGGTGACGAGCCGCATGCTGGGCGTGTTCCGCGACCACGCCGAGACCCGGCACGAATTCCTCGCCGCGATCGGCATGCGCGGAGCGATCAACGGCGCGTGAGAGTTACGCCGCGCGCCTGATTTCGTCCGCAAGCGCGCGATAGGACAGTGCCTCAGCGAGATGCACGCGGCCGACTTTTTCCGCGCCGTCGAGGTCGGCGAGCGTACGCGCCACGCGCAGTACGCGGTGGTAGCCGCGTGCGGAAAGCCGCATGCGTCGGCTGCCTCGCGCAGGAGCGAAAGCCCGCTCGCGTCCGGGCGCGCCACATCTTCAAGAACTGCGCCCGAGACGGCGGCATTGCTGCGCAGGTTCGGCAATCCGATCGCCGCATAGCGCGCGGCCTGCCGCTCGCGGGCGAGTGCAACGCGCTCTGCGACCTCGCGGCTTCCTTCGGTTGGCGGCGGCAGGATGAGACCGGCGGCGGTCACCGCCGGCACCTCGATATGCAGGTCGATGCGCGGCAGGCGGTCACAATCTCCTGATGGTCGGGCCGCCCGGCGCCGGCAAGTCGATGCTTGCGGCGCGATTACCCTCCATTCTGCCGCCGCTCGATGATCTCAACCTCGGGGCTCGCCCATGCCGCTTCCGGGCCGCATTTCGCCGGACAATTAGGGAACAAATTGCGTCGGGCGGGGATTGCGGGACGCTTGTTAGCAACCGGCTGCGGCCAACAGTTCGTGCCGCGCCGCTTCCAGGATCTCGTTCGACAGTGAGGGATCCCCGACCGCGCGGGCGAGGGTCAAGGCGCCGACGAGGCCGGCCATGGCCGCAACGGCCTTGCGCCGCCGCGCCGTCTTCGATCGCCCGGGCACGGCTTTGGTCAGAATTTCGATCAAAGACTCCAAGCCATCCGCGAAGGCGTCGCGCACGGCCTTGCCGCTACGTCCGGCGTCAGTGCCGAGCGCGGCAAAGGCACAGCCGTGCCCTGGTTCGTCGCGATGTCGGGGCGTGAGGTAATGCCGCAGCAGCGCCGCGTAAGGCTGGCCGGGAGCATCGGCTACGACACGTTGCCAGTTCGCCGCCGCACGTGCGGCGGTCCGCCGGCTCGCTTGCGCCACCAGATCGTCCTTCGAGGCAAAATGGCCGTAGAAGCCGCCATGCGTCAGGTCTGCGGCCTTCATAATGTCGGCGACGCCGATGCCACCGAAACCCTTGGCGCGAAACAGCGAGCTAGCCGCATCGATGATGCGTTCCCGGTTCTCGGCGGCTTTTTCCCGGCTCACTCTCATCGCACAGCCCAGCCATGCTTCCGAACAACGCGTCCGGCAACGATGCTTGACAATTTATATGACGACCGTCATCAATAATCAATACAAAGATGACGAGCGTCATCTGACGATTTTACGGGCGGTGCGCGACGATCATGGTCTCTTCTGGGCTTGCCGCGGCGCTGGCTCGCCGCAACATCCACTACGGTTGGGTGGTCGTCGTCGTTACTTTCCTCACCATGCTGGTGACGGCCGGCGCCATGGGTGCGCCCGGCGTACTCATCGTGCCGCTCGAGCGGGAGTTTGGCTGGGATAATTCGCAGATTTCGGCGGCGCTGGCGCTGCGTCTTCTGCTGTTCGGTTTGTTTGGTCCCTTCGCCGCCGCCTTCATGAACCGTTTCGGCCTCCGCCGCGTCATGATCTGCGCCATGACGCTGATCGTGACTGGTCTTCTCGCGTCGCTGGCGATGACGCGCGTGTGGCAACTGATATTGCTGTGGGGCGTCGTCGTCGGCGTCGGCACCGGCCTCACCGCCATCGTTCTCGCGGCCACCGTGGCGACCCGCTGGTTCACAAAGCGCCGCGGCCTGGTCATCGGTCTCCTGACCGCGAGTTCGGCAACCGGACAGCTTGTCTTCCTGCCACTGATTGCGGAGTTGACCGAACGTTTCGGCTGGCGCTGGGCGCTGATTTTCGTCTGTGGCCTGCTGGCGGCGGCGGGGCTTGTCGCATTGGCGTTGATGCGTGACCGGCCGAGCGATCTTAATCTGCCGGCCTATGGCGAAACTGCCGTGACACCGCCGCCGCCTGCCGGCGCCGGTCTTTTGTCGTTGCTGTCGTCTCCGCTTGCGGTGCTAACCGATGCCGCCCGCGTGCCGTTGTTCTGGATATTGTTCGGCACGTTCTTCATCTGCGGGGCGAGCACCGGCGGCCTCATCCAGACGCATTTCATCACGCTCTGCGGCGATTATGGGCTCGCCGCCGTCGGCGCCGCGAGCGTGCTCGCCATGATGGGCGTTTTCGATTTCGTCGGCACCATCGGGTCCGGCTGGCTGTCCGATCGTTTCGACAATCGCTGGCTGCTGTTTTGGTATTACGGGCTGCGCGGGCTTTCGCTGCTTTATTTGCCCTTTACCGCCTTTACGTTCTACGGCCTTTCGCTGTTCGCCGTTTTCTACGGCCTCGACTGGATCGCAACCGTCCCGCCAACGGTCAAGCTCACTGCCGACCGGTTCGGCCGGGAGCGCGCCGGAATGGTTTTTGGCTGGGTCTTTGCCGGCCATCAGATCGGCGCCGCGACCGCGGCCTTCGGCGCCGGCATTTCGCGCACCGAGTTTGCCAGCTATCTGCCGGCCTTCTTCATTGCCGGGGCGCTGTGCATCATCGCCGCGGGGCTGGTCCTGACCATCGCCAAACCCTCGTCCGCGGGTTTCGGCGCGGCTTCGCCGGCGCCGGCACGCGGCTGAGGCTATTTCCGCTTTTCTTCGATCTTGTCCCAGATCAGGGCGGCGACGTCAGGGCCGCCGAGATTCTTGATCGCGCGGATGCCGGTCGGCGACGTGACGTTGATCTCGGTGAGGAAGCCGTCGATCACGTCGATGCCGACAAAGAGAAGGCCACGCTCGCGCAGCGGCGGCCCGAGGCGGGCGCAGATTTCGCGCTCGCGCGCGGTGAGATCGGTCGCCTTGGGCACCCCGCCGCGTACCATGTTGGAGCGCAGATCGTCCGGCGCCGGCACGCGGTTGACCGCCCCGGCGAACTCGCCGTCGACCAGGATAATGCGCTTGTCGCCTTCCTTCACCGCCGGCAGGAATTTCTGCACCACCCACGGCTCGCGGAACATCGTGGCGAAAAGATCGTACAGCGAGCCGAAATTGAGATCCTCGCGCGCCAGCCGAAACACCGCCTCGCCGCCCTTGCCGTAAAGCGGCTTCATGACGATGTCGCCCTGTTCGGCGCGAAACGCCTTGATCGCCTCGAGATCGCGGGTGATCAGCGTCGGCGGCATCAAATCCGGAAATTCGGTAACGAAAATTTTCTCCGGCGCGTTGCGCACGTGAGCGGGATTGTTGACCACCAGCGTTTTCGGATGGATGCGCTCCAGCATGTGCGTCGTCGAAATGTAGGCCAGATCGAACGGCGGATCCTGCCGTAGCAGCACGACGTCGAACGAGGCCAGATCGACATGGCGCGGCTCGCCAAGCGTGAAATGGTCGCCGGCGGTGTCGCGGACGACAAGCGGCCGAATCGAGGCCGATAGTTTGCCACCATCGAGGACAAGCCGGTCGGGTGTGTAATAGGAGAGGGGATACGCACGGCGTTGCGCTTCCAGGAGCAACGCAAACGTCGAATCGCCGCGAACGTTGATGCGCTCGATCGGGTCCATTTGCACGGCGACATTCAAACGCATGAGCTTGTCCGGAAAGAAGGGTTGAGGCCGCCAACGTCTACGCAATTTCGGCGGCGGCCGCTACGGCGCTTCGCGGATCAGCGGGTTGCGTCGAAGGCGTTGGCGATGTGCTGCGGTATCCTGCCGGGCGTGACGAGCATGACGTCGAAGCGGATCGCGCGCTGCGCATCGTCGGGACGATGCGCTAGCCAAAGCTCCGCCGCGGCAATGATCCGCCGTTTGGCGCGTTCCGTCACCGCTTCCGCCGCGTCGTCGGCACGCGCGCGCGCTTTGACCTCGACAAAAACCAGTGCTTGGCGGCCCCGCGCCACGATATCGATTTCGCCAAAGGGCCTTTTCCAGCGCCGGGCCAGGATCCGGTAGCCTTTGGCGATGAGAAACATGGCGGCCCGGCTTTCCGCGGACAGGCCGAGCCGGAACGCGGCAATGCGTTCGCGCCGCGGTCCGGCAGGGGGCTCGACCGGCTCAGCGCGGCGCGCCATGACCCCTCTCTCCGCCTTCCTCTTTCGCCAACGCGAGTGCACGCTGATAAAGCTCCCGGCGCGAAAGGCCGGTCGCAACCGCGACTTCGCCCACGGCGTCCTTGAGCGAGACACGGGCGAGGGCCTGCCGCAGCAGCGTGTCGGTGTCGTCGGCACTGGGCCGCTCCGGCGCGCTCGGCGGTGCGATGACAAGGACGATCTCGCCCCGAGCTTCGCTCCCGGCATAGCATTGCGCCAGCGTCGCGAGATCGCCGCGCCGGATTTCCTCGTGCATCTTGGTGAGTTCGCGGCACACGGCGGCCTCGCGGCCGCCAAGCTCTGCGGCCAGGTCGGCGAGCGTGACCGCGATCCGCGGTCCGGTCTCGAACACCACGAGGGTTGCCGGGATACGCGCAAGTTCGGCGATGCGGGCGCGCCGCGCCGCTTGTTTAGGCGGCAGGAAACCGGCGAACAAGAATTGGTCGGTCGGCAGGCCGGCGACGGTCAGTGCGGCGAGTGCCGCCGACGCCCCCGGCAAAGTAGTCACGGTGTGTCCGGCCTCCTGGGCGGCGCGGACCAGTTTGAATCCGGGATCGGATACCAGCGGAGTGCCGGCATCCGACACGAGCGCGACTGCGGCGCCTTCGGCGATCCGGCGCAAGAGCTTCGGCCGCGCCGCCGCGGCATTGTGGTCGTGATAGGGTGTCAGCGGGGTGGAGATGGCGTAGCGGTCGAGCAGCTTGCGGGTGACCCGGGTATCCTCGCAGGCGATCAGGTCGGCGCCTGCCAGTGTGGCGAGCGCTCGCAAAGTGATGTCGCCCAGATTGCCAATGGGGGTCGCTACGACATGGAGGCCGGGGGCGATCCTGCCGACGTCAACGGAATGGCTCGCCAGGAGGTAGCGCCGTTGCGGGTGATCCTGTCGGTCAGGCGGGGTCGCATTCGCGGTGCTCATTGGCCGCACCCTAGCGTTGCCCTGCCTTGCCGTCATGTGTGACGCAGATTCCCCATCTTTTTCACTTGGTTAACCATTCGCCGCCAGAATGACAGATTGGTGCTACCCTTTTGTCCCGGCGCTTAAGGCCGCCGTGAGGAGAGCCGCTGTGTCCGCGGAGTTGCCGGTTAAGGGGTCGGCCACCATGCCAACACGGCGGCGTACGCTCGCGGGGCTGACGGCTTTGACCGCGACTCTGCTGGC
>Ga0302325_10009963_pt1 | contig 20670 bp, 14 predicted proteins | sample Palsa_T0_2_FD_201948 | JGI IMG/M metagenome (GOLD analysis project Ga0302325, IMG submission 201948) | Peat permafrost microbial communities from Stordalen Mire near Abisko, Sweden - Palsa_T0_2 | ecosystem: Environmental > Terrestrial > Soil > Palsa > Peat permafrost | place: Sweden: Abisko...
TTGCCATCCGGCCCAAAGCACCCTCGCGCGACCCATCCCTATTTTTTAGACGCCCACTTAAGGCCCCACCGTCTCCCGCGGCCGAACGGGGACGCCATGTTGGGCGAGGTACTGCTTCACTTCGCTCACCGTGTAGGTTCCGAAATGGAAGATGCTCGCGGCCAGGACGGCATCCGCTTTGCCCTCGGCGAGGACTTCGACCAGGTGGTCGAGCGTGCCGGCGCCGCCACTGGCCACGACCGGCACGCCCACGGCCTCGCTGATGCGACGGGTGATCATCAAATCGTAGCCCTGCCTGGTGCCGTCGGCATCAATGGAGTTGAGGACAATCTCGCCCGCGCCCCGCTGCACGGCCTCGATGGCCCACGCGACGGCGTCGAGCCCGGTGGGTTTGCGGCCACCCTGGACGAAGACTTCCCAACGATCCGGGCCGGTCTTGCGGGCATCGATGCTCACGACGATGCATTGGCTGCCGAACTTCTCCGCACCCGCGCTGATCAATCCCGGCGTCGCGATGGCGCTGGAATTGATGCTTACTTTGTCCGCGCCGGCGTGCAGCAATGCGTGCATGTCGTCGGTGGTGCGGATGCCGCCGCCCACGGTCAGCGGCATGAAGCAATGCGTGGCCGTCCGCTCGATCACATCGACCATCGTCGCCCGCCCGTGGGCGCTGGCGGTGATATCGAAAAAGACCATTTCGTCGGCGCCCTGGTCGTCGTACCGCACGGCCAATTCCACCGGGTCGCCGACATTGCGCAGACCGCCGTCCTCAGCGCGGCCAAATTGCACGCCACGAGTCACTTTTCCATCGTGAACATCAAGACACGGAATGACACGTTTGGTCAGCATGAGTTATAATAATACAGAAATCCGTCAGGTTTTTCCTGATATTGCCCGAGATTTGTAAAATATGTATGTCGGAGGGAAAAAATCTGTTGACGGAAGATAATTGAACCGATAGACGGCGCGGGCGTCCAACAAGGCTACGCCGAAACGATAGGAGTATTAATTATGCCCGAAACCAATCCTGATCCAACGAAAACCACCCGGCCAACATCGATGAAAAGGAATGGCGCATTCCAGATTTCACCCGATCCCGTGATCGCGGGTGTGGAGGAGGTGGAAGCCTATAAATTCGACATCGGAGCGAAGGCACAGGGTGGCAGCGCGGGGACGCCGGCCTACGAGGATTTGGGCGACCTCCCGGCGAGTTATTTCGAGGACACGCTTTTCCTCGTGGCGCGGGACCCGCGCTGGCTCTTTAGCTATTGGGATTTCAACTGGAGTAAGTACCCGGCGGGTGCGTTTCGCGGCGGGGTCAAGCAATTCTACCTGAAGATCACGACCGCGGCGGGCGCGGATGCCGCGCTGGTCGAGATCAATCCCGAGGCGCGCAATTGGTACGTCGCGGTCAACTGCCCCGAGACGGCATATGGCGCCGAGATCGGCTTTTTCGACAAGACGGGCGCCTGGCATGGCGTGGTTCAATCGGGTGTGGCCGTCACGCCAGCCGACGCGCTTTCGACGGATGGCGCGGCGGATTTCGCGACGGTGCCCGCGCACCTCACCTTCGAGCGGCTGCTCGAGATGGTGAAAGAAAAGATGCTCGAGGGTGAATCCCTGATCGAGGCGCTGGCCCGCATCGCCGGGGATGGCCGCATCGAATTCCGTGGCGGCAAGCCGCCGACGTGGACCGACGAGCAGAAGCGGCTGCTCGCGGCGCTGCTTGGCGACACGCTCATCGACCGCCTCGGCCTCGGCTCCGAGGAAATCGATCAACTGCTTCGCAAACAGCTCCAGCAGAAGTTGCACAGCGAAAGCGCCAGCGGACTTTCCGGCGCCGTCTTCGAGACGCTCGGCCCGACCACGACGAGCCTCTTCAGCGGCATCGGTGCGAGCTGGAGCGCCCAGCCATTCAGCGTCCGGCGTGAGCGCGGTTTCTTCCTCCACGTCAACGCCGAGATCATCTTCTACGGCGGCACCCATCCCGATGCCACCGTCTGGGTCGACGGCCAGGAGGTCAAACTCGCGCCCGACGGCTCGTTCCGCTATCATTTCACCCTGCCCGACGGCGACTTCGCCATCCCGATCGTCGCGCAATCTCCGGACAAGGTGGAAAAACGCTCGGCGACGCTCTCTTTCGTGCGCGGCACCTCGCGCCTGGGCGATGTCGGCGCGACCGGCCAGCCCGGCGAATTGAAGCCGCTCATCGGCCGGAAGTAGGCCTCTCTACTTCCACGCGATTTAGTTGATCTTTGCGGTCGGTCGGCAAACCGCTTAGGATCGCCGCGTTTTGAAACACCCGAATCGCGATCGCTTCGCCGATGATTTCCTCCGCTTCCTCGAAGTCGAGCGCAACGCCTCGCCCCGCACGCTAATCAATTACCGGCATGCCCTCGCGGAATTCCGCAAGACGGCAAATCTGACCGGCTGGAAGGATCTGACCGCCGACCATTTCCGGCGGTATTTATTCGACTGCGGCAAGCGCGGCATCGCCCGCCCGACGATTCGCCTGCACTTCGCGGCGTTGCGCACGTTCTTCAAATTCCTCACCGAACGCCACGGGCTGAAGGACAATCCGCTGAAGGAAGTGCAACTCCCGAAGATGGAAAAAAAGCTGCCATTGGTGCTGACGACGAAGCAAATCGAGGAACTGCTAAGCGCGCCGTTGCGCGTGGAGAAGTCGGGCCGGGCTCCGGCCTGGATGCCTGCCCGGGACGCGGCCATCCTGGAGCTTTTTTACAGCAGCGGGCTGCGCCTGGCGGAGTTGGTGGCGCTCGATGTGAAAGACGTCGACGATTATTCGGAAAATGTCCGGGTGCTGGGGAAGGGCCGGAAGGAGCGCGTGGTCCCGGTAGGCGTGCCCGCGCTGGCGGCGATCCAGAAATATCGGCAGGAGGCCGGTGTGCACACGGGCCCGCTCTTTATCAGCAAAGTGCGCCGCCGGCTGGCGCAGGGCAACGTGTGGCTGGTGCTTCGGCGGTACCTGCCGCACACGAGCATTCCGGTGCGGGTGAGTCCGCACAAGCTGCGGCACAGTTTTGCCACGCACCTGCTCGATGCCGGCGCCGATCTGCGCAGCGTCCAGTCGCTCCTCGGCCACGCCAGTCTGTCGACCACGCAAATCTATACCCACGTGACCATCGAACGCTTGAAGACCGCGTACGATGAAGCCCATCCGCGGGCGTGAGAGTGGCCGTCGCCACCCAGTGCGTAAAGCATTCCGATTCTGGGGGATGTGCCGCGCACTCGAATGCGGCTGGCGAACTCTGCCCAGGGATGGCGTGATGTGGAATTTTGTCCACCTGTCACTAAATTTAGCACCCGGACTGCCTAAATCGGGCGAGATGCGAATGAGGGGTTTCGCGCAACGCACGGAGGTTTCTCTGACAGTGTAGGTTACGGGGATGATTGGCACAAGCTGTGCTGTTCCCGCGCGCCGACCGTAGCAGCCACCGCTACTTAACCCACAACCACCACACTACCACCAATGTCACAAGAAAAAACTGCACCTACCACAGGCACCCTCGGCCTGGGTGGGCTTACGATTAATGCGATGGCGCTCATTGCGCCGGGCGCATTCCTCTGGCTCACTTTCCAAGAACAATCCCTCTACGGCGCGCCGCTGGCCGGCCAGTCGATGTGGTTTGGCATTCTCGCTTCACTCGCCCTGTGTTTCGCCACCGCCTACAGCTACGCGGAACTCTCGAAGATTTATCCGGGCGCCGGGTCTTCGTACCTTTACGCCGAGCAGGCTTTCATCGGGAAGACCAAAGCGTACAAGTTCGCGCGTATCGCCAAGTTTTTCACCGGCTGGGCGAGCCACTTGTACTATTGGGTGTATCCCGGGTGCATGGTGGGGGTCACGGCCATTTTGAGCGGCTACCTTTTGAACCAGTTTTGGCCCGATACCTTCAGCGGCAGTTACAACAGCCCGCCGTTCATGATCCTCTTCTGCATCGTGTTCTCCCTCGGGGTGGCCTACATCGCCTACCGCGGCGTGACCGGCACCACCGGTGTGAACACGGTCATCAACATCATCCAGATTTCGGCGCTGCTCGTCTTCTCGGTCATCGCGCTCGCTTACCGCATCCAGCATAAGGACGGCGATCAAGGCATTCACCTCTCCAACGGCGCCCCGGTCAGTTATCAAGTCGACACCACTCCGGTGCTCGATGACAAGGGCCAGAAGGTCCAGGACGCGTGGGCGGATACGCCGCCGACTCCGAAGGTCGATGACAAGGGCCAGCCCGTTTGGAAGACGCAGGATCGCGCGGTGGTCGACGCCGACCTCAAGGATGCCGACCATCCGCTGCCGGACGGTTTCGCTGTCGGCGATCCCTATCCGGTGGTCGAAATGGATGGGGACAAGCCCAAGCTGAAGGATGGCAAGATGATCCCAGTACCGTTTAAGGTCAGCTACGCGCACGCGGACGCTGTGTCCGGCGCCGGCACGGACAAAGATCCGACCATGTTCAACTTTCACGAAACGGCGGCTTCGGTCATCGCGCCGCATTCGTTCAACTTCGTCTTCATCCAGGCGTGTATCGCCATTCTCATCCTCGTCGGTTTTGAATCGGTGACGGCGATGGGTGAAGAAGCGAAGAACGCCAAGCGCGACGTGCCGCGCGCGGTGCTCCTCTCACTGGTCATTCAAGGCGCGTTCTGCTACCTCATTGAGTATTTCTGCGCGAATTACCTGCTTCACAACGGTTATACGCTGCCCAATGCGGGTGGCTCCGGCGCGCCCATCGGCGACATGATGATGATCGTCGGGACCTGGCTGTTCGGCAGTCCTGCCGCCGGCAAGGCCTTCATGCTCGTGCAAGCTTTCACCGTGTTCCTGGCGCTGATCGGCACGACCCTTTCCTGCCTCAGCACCGGCGCCCGCGTGACCTACGCGATGGGCCGCGATGGCGAAGTGGGCTCCCACTTTGGCCTCCTGCACGCCAAAACCGGTTCACCGCACCGCGCGATCTGGACGCTGGCCTTCTTGTCGGCCATTATCGGTATCGTCACCGTCTCGATCTACCTCGGCGCGCAATCGACCGCGCCGGCGCCGCTGGATCCGAAGTACCACAACTTTTGGTACAGTTTCGGCATCTTTGACCCAGCCGCTTACACGAAGCTGCCCAACACGCTGCTCATCGTCACCCTGGTGAGCAACTTCGGGACGTTCCTGCTCTACATGACGACCTGCTTGATTACCATCGTGGCCTTCAAGGAGCATGACGCCTTCCATGGCTTCAAGCACATCGTGATCCCGATCTTTGGCCTGCTCGCCAACCTGGGTTGCATGCTCTTCTATTTGATCGGACCATTCACCGTGGCCGGGATGAGCTGGCATGAGTCGTACATCGCCCTGGCGGTAGCGGCTCTCTGGGGCATCTACGGGGTCATCTACTTCGTCATTGGCAGCAAGAAGGCGGCCAAGTCGATCTACGTCGATGCGCCCACCTCGGGTACCGCCAAAGCGGCGTTGTAATCCATCCGGGTTCTGTAGTTGAATAGGTCGCGGCCACATCCCAATCGGATGTGGCCGCACCTATTTCCGGTATGTTACGGGATATCGCATGCTGCTTAGTTGTGTCTCCAAGTCTGATACCGGTCCCGTCCGAAAACGAAATGAGGATTATCTGGGCTTCTGGCAGCCGTCCGATGACGACGACCGATTGAAGCGCGGGGCCATCATGGTGATGGCCGACGGTTTGGGCGGCGAGGGCAATGGCGATATCGCCAGCCGCATGGCGGTCGAGGCGGCGCTCGATTATTTCAAGAGGACCGATCCCGCGACGCCGGCCAAGCGTCTTTTGACCGATATGTTCATGCGGGTGAATCTCGCCGTTCATAACGCCGGCTTGAACCAGACCGTGGCGGGACGCATGGCGACCACGCTGTCGGTCTGCCTTTTCCGCGACAAGGAACTGCACGTCGGCCACGTCGGCGACACCCGCGTCTACCTCGTTCGGCACGAGACCATCGAGAAGCTAACCAGCGACCACTCCTACACTGGCATGCAGGTCAAGATGCGGCTGATCACCGAACACGAAGCGCGGGCCAGCCATTTGCGCTCGGTGCTGACCCGCAGCGTCGGCCAGGAACCGACGGTGCGGCCCGATATCAAACGCCTCAAGCTCCTTTCCCGCGACCGCATCGTCCAGTGCACCGACGGCCTCTATTGTTTTATGAACGATAGCGAGATTTCGGAGGGGGTGGATCGTCTGGACATGGATGAGATTTGTGACTATTTGACCCAACTCGCGGTCCGGCGCGGCACGGACGACAATTTATCCGTGCAAGTAGTGCAGGTAAACCGCTTGAATGAACCGAAACATGACCAAGGCATTACGATTTTGCAGAAAACCAGCGGCGGAGGACAGGGGACCGTGACCAACGAAGTCGTCCCAGGACAGACCCTGGACAGTCGCTTCCTCATCGAGGACGTCATCAGCCGCAGCGGAATGGGGTCGATCTACAAGGCCAGGGACACCTCCAATAATGAGACCGTGGCGATCAAGATTCCGTACATGCAACTCGAATCCGATCCGGGTTCGTTCTCCCGATTTCAGCGCGAGGCGGAAATCGGCAAGGTGCTGCATCACCCCAACATCCTCCGCTTCATTCAGGTGCCCGACCAGAGCCGGCCGTACATCGTCATGGAGTATCTCGAAGGCAAGCCGCTGAGCCAGGTCATGGCGGAAGTGCGCCCGGTCCCCGTGGAGGACGCCGTGCAGATCGCCAGCCAGGCCTGTGGCGCGCTCTCGCACATGCACGAACACAAGATCGTCCACCGCGACCTCAAGCCGCAGAACATTATGATCTGCAACGACGGCAGCCTGCGGATCATCGACTTTGGCATCGCCAAGGCCACGGAGATGCGGCGCATTACCTTTGCCGGATTCAGTCCCACCCTGGGCACGCCCGATTACATGGCACCTGAGCAGGTCAAAGGCCAGCGCGGCGACGAACGCACCGATATCTACAGCTTGGGCGCCGTGCTCTACGAAATGACCACCGGCAACGTCCCGTTCGAGGGACCGAATCCCTTCATCGTCATGAACTCGCGCATTACCGGCGACCCGATTGCGCCGCGAAAGCGCAATTCGTCGATTCCCGAGGAGATTGAGGAAATCATCCTCCACGCGATGGAGCGCGAGCCGCATCGGCGCTATAGCTCGGCGGCGGCGATGAAAGCGGAGCTCGATAATCCGGAGTCCGTAAAGATCACCGGCCGGGCGGAGAATTTGCAGGCGCCCAAAGCGTGGAAGACGCACTGGCAGGGAATCAGGGTCGTGGTCCTCTCGGCCTTGATTCCGATCGTCTTGTTCCTTCTCGCCTGGCTCTTCACGCACATGCAGCACCACCATCATTAGCGCGTTTTCGGTTTAGGTCGGCGCCCGGAAGTCGGATCAGCGACCACGATGAGCCCGGCAGGGCGACCGTTTTCCTGAACCCGTTCCGCCGCTGGAATACAGATTCGACGTGCGTCCGGAGTTCTGGAATGGTGTCACCACCATGAGCGACCCCACCGAACTCCAGGCCGAGGCCCAGCAATTCCGCACGGATTTTCAAAAACTGCGCGAGGCCGTCGGCATGGTCATCGTCGGACAGCAGCGCGTGGTGGAAGGTGTGCTCACCGCGGTCGTCGCCGGTGGCAACGTGCTCCTCGAAGGCGTGCCGGGGCTCGGCAAGACGGAATTGGTGAAAACGCTCGCCCGCGCCCTCGCCCTGGACTTTCGCCGCATCCAGTTCACACCAGACCTCATGCCGGCGGATATTGTCGGCACCAATGTCATGACCGCGGGTCCCGACGGACGCTACAACTTCGAGTTCCGGCGCGGACCGATTTTCACGCAGCTCCTGCTCGCCGACGAAATTAATCGCGCCACGCCGAAGACGCAGAGCGCGCTGCTGGAGACAATGCAGGAAGGCAGCGTGACCGCGGCGGGCTCGACACACGTGCTCACCCAGCCATTCTTCGTTTTGGCCACGCAAAACCCGCTCGAACAGGAAGGCACCTATCCTCTGCCCGAGGCGCAACTGGACCGCTTCATGTTCAAGCTGAACGTACCTTTCCTCAATCGCGCGGAATTGAACGAGATGGTGCGGCGCACCACGCTCGGCGGCGGCGCGGAGGTGCCAAAAATCATGGACGGCGCACGGATCCTCGCCTTGCGCGGCATCCTCGAAAAGGTCGTGGTGGCCGATCCGATCCGCGACTACGCCGTCCGGCTCGTCCTGGCCACGCATCCCGACACGGTGGAAGCCGGCGACACGGTGAAGCGTTTCGTCAGATGGGGCGCCAGTCCGCGCGCGGTGCAGGCGCTCATTCGCGCGGCGCGCGTCCGCGCCCTCGCCGAGGGCCGCGCTCACGTGGCCTTCGAGGATGTGCGGCATTTTGTGCCCGAGGTGCTCGGCCATCGCGTCCTCCTCAATTACGACGGGCTCGCTGAGAACCTGAGCGTTCCCGCCCTCGTGGTCGAGGCCGGCAAGGCCGTGCCGGAGGAAGCTGCGGCGTAACGAGTCTCGATGCCTGAACTCTCGCAACTCACCTCCCTCCTCACCAACCGCGACCTCGACCGGCTCGCGCGGTTGCGGCTGAAGGTTTCCCGGCGATTCACCAATCGTGGGCGTGGCGAGCATCTCGGCGTCAAGGGCGGCACGAGCACGGAATTCTGCGATTACCGCGATTACGCCCCGGGCGACGATGTGCGGTTCGTGGACTGGAACATCTTCGCGCGCATCCAGCGGCCCTACCTCAAGCAGTTTCACCAAGAGGAAGAACTGCACGTGGCACTGCTCATCGACGCGTCGCGCTCGATGCTTTTCGAGGACAAACTGCCGCTCGCGCGACGGTTCGCGGCCGCCCTCGGCGTGCTCGGCTTGCGCGGTGGTGAAAAAGTGAGCGCGTATGCCCTGGGCGGCGTTTCACCAGACCGCCTCACACCCGGCCGCGGCCGCAGTGCGCAGGGCAAGCTGTTCGCCTTTCTCGAAAACATCGAGGGCGGCGGCCGGACGACCATCGATCGCGGCATCGAGGATTTTCTGCGCCGGCACAGCGGGCGCGGGGCGGCGGTGATTCTCAGCGACTTCCTCACCGAGGGCGACCTGCGGCGGGCCTTTAATCTGCTCCACAATGCGGGTCTGGAAATCTTTGCCGTGCAATTGCTCGGCCCATCCGAACTGGCGCCGGAGATCGCCGGCGACCTGCGCTTTGTCGACAGCGAAACCGAAGCGCATCTCGACATCTCTTCGGCGGGCGACCTGCTCGCGCTCTACCATGAATACCGCGCGGCACACGAAGCCCGTCTCTCGGCGCTTTGCGCGCAGCGGGCGGGGCGATTCCTTTCGATCTCCAGTGCCGAGCCTTTCGAACGGGTGGTCTTCGATGTCATGCGCCGCCGGGGCTGGATCATGTAGCACCCCATGCTTCCCGGCTTCACCTCGCTCACCAGCGCCTGGCTGCTCGCTCTCCTGGCGCCGCTGATCGCCTTCTATTTCCTAAAGCTCAAGCGGCCGCGCGTGGCCATCCCCTCGCTGGTGCTTTGGCGGCAAGTGTTGAATGACCAGCGCGTGAATTCGCCGTTCCAGCGCTTCAAGCGGAACATCCTCCTCTTCCTGCAAATCCTCGTCCTCCTGTTGCTCGTGCTCGCGGCGATGCAGCCCTTCCTGCGGCGCGAAGCGGCGCGCGCGCGCCGTCTGCCGGTGCTCATCGATGTCTCCGCGAGCATGGGGGCGCTGGATCATCCTCGCGGCAGCGCGCGACTCGACGAGGTCAAGCGCCGCTTGCGCGAACGCATTGACGCGCTTCTTCCCGACCAGGAAATGTGCCTGGTGGCCTTTGGAAAAACGGCACGCCGGCTGACGCCTTTCACCAACAACCACCGTGAACTGCGCGAAGCCCTCGATTCGCTGGCGGTCGAGGATGTGCCGAGCGATCTCGAGGAAGCGCTCCGCCTCGCGCAGGCCCTGGGCCGCAGCGAACCGTTCGACCGGGTGCTCCTGCTCTCCGACGGCAACATTCCCAGCCAGGCCAATTTCGAACTGCCCTTCCAGATCGATTTTCAAAAGACCGATCCCGCCGGCTCGAATTTCGGCATCGTCGCCTTCAATGCGCGGCGCGCGCCGGGCGGCCACTGGCAGGTCTTCGTGCAATTGGCCGGCTCGACGAACGCGGAGTCCACTAGCGGCACGCTCGAACTCCGGCAGCAGGACAAAGTGATTGCGCACGAAGACGTCGCGCTCACCCGTGGCAGCAATCCGCGCCTCGCCTTCGACCTCGCCGGCGGCCCCGGCGCGCTCCTCGAGGCGCGGCTAAGCTTGCATGATTTCGATTCCCTGGCCGCGGACGATGCGGCGTGGCTCACCCTGCCGGCTTCGCGCCCGCTCGCCGTCTTCGTTCCCGAGAAAATGGCCGACTACCGTCATGCCTTGGCCGCACTCGAGGACGTGAATGTGTTTCCGCAGTCCGGCGGCGTGTCACCGGCGGCGTTCGATCTCGTCATCACCGACCGCGAGGAAGACCTGGTGCTGCCCGCGCTCGTCCGCTGCTCCGTCGGCATCGTTCCAGCCGATGCGCGTTCACTCGTGACCGTGGAAAGCAAGAACTCGCAGGCCATTGACTGGCGCCGCGATTCGCCGTTGCTGCAGCACGTCAGTTTGCGCGACGTGGTGTTCATGGATCAGCCGGTGACCAGGAGCGGCGCCTACGAGGATGCGCTCGCCCAGCTTGGGTACGAAGTGATCGCCCAAGGCGAACACGGGCCGCTGATGCTCGAAAAGCACGCGGGCGATACGCTCAACGTCTCGCTGCTCTTCCACACCGACCGCTCGACGCTGCCGTACCGCGTGGGCTTCCCCATCTTCGTCTCCAATCTCGTGCAAGCGGCGCTTCTCCAGAGCGGACTCGCCGAGGCCGAAGCCCCACGCACCGGCGTGCTCACCGCGGAGGGGTTTGCGCCAAATGCCGCCTGCACCATCGAAGGGCCGGCCGATTACCGCCGCACGGTGCAAGCCGACGAACAGGGCCGGCTCAGCGGCGTGCCCGCTCCGCGCGCGGGCGAATACGTGATGACGTCGAGCGGCACGCCGCCGCGGCGGATCGGCGTGAGCCTGCTCTCCCCGAGCGAAACATCCCTGGCAGCGGTGGACCAGCTTCAGTTCAACGACCAGCTCACCGTCACCGCGGCGACGGCGCCGGTGAAGACCGACCGGACGCTCTGGTGGGGAATCGCCCTGGCCGCGTTCCTCGCGCTGCTCGTGGAATGGTGGTGGTTCCAACGCCGGGTCGCGTGAGCAGGCCAAATATGAACACTCCGCCCCTCCGGGAAGTAACCGCCGTAAGATTCGCAATTGGCGAACGGCTGCTCCCGTCTACACTCGCCGCCCGAATGATCCGGCTTCTCCAGTTTCTCCCCGGTTGGCTCGGTTTGCTGCTGGCGACCGTAGGTCCACTTCGCGCCCTCGAGATTCAGCAGACCATCTGGGGCTTTGATGGGCATGTCGTTCCGGACTGCTTTAATCCGCTCTCGGTCCTGGTTTCCAATCCGGGCAACGGAGCTTTCGATGGAGCGCTGATCCTGTCCCCGGAGGGAATCGGAGTGCGCAGCGCGGAGTTCGTGCAGCCCATCTTCCTCGCGCCGCACACTTCGCGCTGGGTGCAATTCTACGTGCTCACAGGCAATGGGACGGAAGGCGAGGAGCTGCGGTGGGGCCGCGGCGATCGGGAGCGATGGCCGCTCGACCCGGTCAAAGGCGCGCCGCCGGCGTGCGTCTGGCTGCGCGATACCGACAGTCCGTTCGCCGTCGCCGGCTCCTTGAAGTCTTTCCCCGACCAGCTCTTCCCGACGACCGCGTCGGCGGCCGAAGGTCTCGACGCGGTGGTGCTCGATCACGTGCCACGCTGGGAACCGGCGCGCCGCGAGGCGTTCCTCGTATGGGTCAAGCTCGGCGGCATCGTCCACCTGCTTCCGGGCGCCGATGGAAAACTGCCCGTGTTCGGCGCCGGGCTGGAGGCGCTGGATACCCGGGAAAATATCGCCTCTGTCGGTCTGGGTCGCGTCGTCCACCACACAATCGTCCCGCAGGAGATGAGTGAAGGATTTCTCGCGGACCATGGGTACCACCCGCGCACGATCGTCAATACCCAGAACCCCGTGCTCTTTGACTTCGACGGCCCGATCTTCCGCAAACTTGGCTCTCTGACCAAACCGAAAGTGAGCTGGTCATTGGTGAATCTGCTCGTGCTGGCCTACGTCGCGGCGATCGGCCCGGTGCACAATTATTACCGCCGCCGCCTCGACTATCGCGTGTCGATCCTGGTCTTCCTGGGGTGCGTGACCGTCTTCAGCATGGCCCTCGGCATCACTGGCCGGCGCGGCTATGGCGAAAGTCAGACCGTCCATTCCCTGGCGGTGGCCCACGCACTCGGCGGCGGCCAGGCGGATGTGACCCAATGGATCAGCGCCTTCGCCACAAAGGGGGACCGCTACACCCTCACTCACCGGGCGCCGGTCAATCTCTACGCCACCGACCGTTCGGCCGAAGCGGGCAGCGGCCTGATCTTCAATGGCAAGGACGGACGAATCCAACTGGACATTCCGCTCTACTCGGCGCGGGCCTTTGTCCATCGCGCGATCATGACCGGCGACGACACCTCCGTGACCGTGGAAAAATGGGAAGAGTCCGGGGGTGTCATTCGCGCTTTGCGCTTGAAGACCGCGCCCGGCTTTCCCGCACTTCCGGTGGAGATTCGCGCCGTCCACGACGATCGTTCCTATGCCGTCGTCCAGAAAAATGGCGGGCTGGAACTCAGCGGCACGGCGCCGGAAAGGCTCGAAACCGAGTTCAGTCGCGAAAAACTTCAGCCGCTGATGTATGCCAATGGGATGGTCTTCGGCGGCAACAACAACCCGGTCGATTCCGACGCTTTCAACGAGTTGATGCCGCTTCTCAAGGCGCGCGCGCTCAAAGTTCCGGGGCTTTTTCCGAACCTGGTTTCGACCCTGAGCCACCACGCGGATTTGCAGTTGCTCATCGTCGCTCCCGCTCCGCCCTCCTTTCAACTCCAGGGGGAAGGCTTCACCCACGAAAAGGGCTGGGTGCTTTACGTGCAGGACGTCTTCAAGCCGTGAATCTCCGCGCCTCCCCAATCTCCCATGGAAACTGAAACCGTCATCGACATCCACGACCTCCGGCACCGCTACAAGGCGCATCAGGCGCTGGCAGGCGTAACCTTCAGCGTCAGCCGACAATCCATTCACGGCTTCGTCGGGCCAAATGGCGCCGGCAAGACGACCACGCTCAAAGTGCTCGCCACGCTTCTCAAGCCGCAGTCCGGCAGCGTCGGCGTTTTTGGGCACGATATCGTCAAGGAATGCAAGGCCGTGCGCCGCCGGATCGGCTTCATGCCGGACCATTTCTCCATGTACCGCCAGATGACCGTCTTTGAGTATCTCGATTTCTTCGGCGCCGCCTACGGCCTGGGCCTCGCCGAACGCGACAAGATCATCGGCGATGTGCTCGCGCTCACCGACATGGCGGGGCGCAAGGACGACCTGATCAACGGCCTCTCGCGCGGCATGCAGCAACGGGTCTCCCTGGCGCGGGTGCTCGTGCATGATCCCGATCTGCTGCTCCTCGACGAACCCGCCAGCGGCCTCGACCCGCGAGCCCGCATCGAGCTGATGGAAATCCTCGAGGAATTGCGCCGGCTCGGAAAGACCATCTTCATCAGTTCGCACATTCTCAGCGAGCTCGCGACCTTGTGCGACCACGTGACGATCCTCGATCGCGGTGAAGTCAAATATACCGGCTCGATGCGGGGGCTCATCGCGACGAGCGACGGGGCCACGACGACCTACCAACTGACCCTCGCCACCGAGCATCCGCCCACCGGCAGCGCCCTGTCCGGGCTTCCGGGCATGAAGCGGGTCACACCGCCCCTGCCCAACGAGGCGCGCTACACCCTCGCCTTCGACCCGGCGCAGCTTTCGATCAATGCCATTCTCGGCTGCGTGCTCGAGGCTGGCGGACAAATCGTGAGCTTCACCGAGGACGTGAAGCACCTGAACCAGGCCTTCATGGATCTCACCGAGCCGGGTGTGCGCGCGTGAGATTGCCGCTGCTTGCCCTGTTCGTCCGCTCCGTGCGCCAGGACGTGCGTAGCGCCGCGACCTATTGGGCGCGCGCGGGCCTCGGCGTCTTTCTCCTGCTGGTGTTGTTGGTCATCGCGCTATTCAGTTCCTGGACGGGCGCGCCGGGCCGGGGCTTCTTCATCAGCATCATCACGCTCCAGATGATGGCCATTACCTTCGTCGGCTTGAGCTACTTTGCCTCGGCGATTGCCGAGGAAAAGGAGGAACAGACTCTCGGGTTGTTGCGGATGACCGGGCTCGATTCTTTGTCAATCCTGCTCGGCAAAAGCACCAGCCGCCTCTGCGGCGCCCTGCTATTCATCACGGCCCAACTGCCTTTCACCATCTTTGCCATCACCCTCGGCGGTGTATCGCTCCGGCAGATTGCGGCGGCCTATTGCACGCTCATCGCCTTCACCTTTTTTCTCGGCAATGTGGCCCTGCTCGGTTCGGTGCTGGCCCGGCGCACCGGGGGCGCGGTGGTGTTTTGCCTTTGCACGCCGATTATCCTGGCCGTCGCCTGGGCCATCCTGAAAGGGCTGCACCTGCTATTAAACAATTACTACGGCCTGCATTGGCCGCTGGATCACGTCGCTGCGGTCATCCCGGCCGCTTCGCCCATCGCCCGATTGGAGGAGATCTTCGGCACGGGCTTCAGCGGCCCGCCCATCGGCCGGCAGGTGATCACCGATGTAGCCTTTGGCACTGGTTATTTCCTGCTCGCCTGGGCGGCGTTTGAGCGCCTCTGCGATCGGACGCAGGACCAGGCCTTCGCCGTCAGCCGCACGCCACCCACCAGCCGCGGCGCAAAGCGGCGCTTTTACCTGCGATGGCTGCAACCGCCACGGGCATGGAAGGACGCACTGCTCTGGAAGGATTTCTATTTTGTCCATGGCGGACGCGCCGCTTTCGCGCTCCGCACACTTTTCTATGGCGGCGTGGTTCTGGCCAACGCATGGCAGTTCACGAACGGCGGTTCGCCCACTTCCTCGATGAATATCAACACGGGCACGACCTCCATCCTGCCTTTCCTCTTTTCCATCGACCTCGCCATCATGACCAGCCGGATTTTCCGCATCGAACTCAACGAGCAGACGTTCGCGGCGCTGATCGTTCTGCCGTGCACGGTGCGGCAGATCGCCAACCGCAAAGTGCTCGCCTGCCTTCTCGCCGCAGCGCCGGGTGCGCTCAGTACCATTGCCGATCAAACGCTTTTCCTCGGTGACTCCTCGGGCGGATTCGCGAAGGGCTCGATGCACCCGGCGATGTTCGTCGGGTTGTTGAGTGGGTGGGCCGCCGTGGTCCTCCTGATGGGTGTGGTTGCCTGGCTCTCGTTGACGATGAGACGCGGCGCGGCCCCGCTGGGCTGCGTGCTCACCGGCGCGCTCTCGGTCTTGGTTACACTGATCTGCATGATGGTGGTTTCCGCTACCGCCGCTGCCCTGTCCTACCCCGCGCCATGGCTTCAATCGCTGGATGTGGCGGATGTCGTGGCGCCGACCCTCACGGCCGTCTTGAGTATCGGGGCCGCCTGGATGCTCCGCGGCCTTGGCCTGGTGCGGCTCGAGGAACTGACCCGCGAAAATTGAGTCACGGGAATTTCCACCGCATGAACTCTCCGCTGCTCGCCCTTTTCATCCGCTCGGTGCGCGAGGAAGTGCGGAGCCGCGCGACCTACTGGGCGCGCGCCGGATTGGGTGGATTTCTCCTGCTCGTCGTGGCGTTGTTCGCCCTTTCCAATCGCTGGACTGGCGCGCCGGGAAAAGTATTCTTTACGACGGTGATCTCGTTCCAGGCCGTGGCCGTCGCTTTGGTGGGCTTGAGCTATTTCGGCTCGGCAATCACCGAGGAAAAGGAAGAGCAGACGCTTGGGCTGCTCCGAATGACCAGCCTCAACCCGTTGTCCATCCTGCTCGGCAAAAGCACCAGCCGCCTCTGCGGCGCCCTGCTCCTGCTCGTGGGCCAGGTTCCGTTTACGATCTTCGCCGTCACCCTCGGCGGCGTTTCCCTCGGCCAGATCGCGGCGGTCTACTGCGCGCTCGGGGCGTTTATGTTTCTGCTCTGTAATCTCGCGCTGCTGGGTTCCGTGCTCGCGCGCCGCACTTCGGAAGCAGCCGCGTTTTGCGTGCTCGTGCTGGTCATCCTCCTCGGCAGCGTCTGGCTGTTCGGATTCCTGCACGACCAGTTGACCGGCTTCCCGCGCCTGCAAACCGCCTTTGGTGACGCCGCCGACGCGCTGTGGAATTCGACCCCCATCGCGCGACTGCAGGAAGTGCTCAGCACTGGATTCTCCGGTCCGCCGGTCGGCTGGCAGGTGCTGAGCAATCTCACGGCGGGAATCGGCTGCTTTTTCCTCGCATGGGCGCTCTTCGGCCGCTTTTGCGATCGCGCACCGGGCGGCGCGTCCGCGGAGAGCGGTCCCGGGGGCGGACGATTCGGCCGGCGATGGTTGCGCCCGCCCCGCGCCTGGAAAAACGCGCTCGTGTGGAAGGATTTCTATTTTGTCTGTGGCGGATCACTGGGCTTCACGATTCGCATGGTATGTTATGGTGGCGCCTTTCTCCCTTTTATCTGCCGCGCGACCGGCGTCTGGGGCGTGATTGCGGACATGGCGCGGGCGATGAGTGAAGTGACTGCATTTGTCTTTTCCATCGACGCGGCGTTGCTGGCCTCGCGAATTTTTGGTCTCGAACTGCGCGAGCAGACGCTCACAGCCCTTGCCGCCCTGCCCTGCACGATGCGGAAGATCGTTTACCGCAAAGCGTTTGGCTGCCTGCTCGCCGCCGCGCCCGGGATCGCCGCCGTGATCGCGATCCAGATGCTTTCTTTGCATTCTTTCGCGGTGATTCCAGCCGGCACCTCACTTCCCTTCTCGATGAGGCAGTTCATGATTCTCCAGACGTTAAGCGGCTGGGCGACCACGGTCCTCATGGTGCAAGTCGCCGCCTGGCTCTCGCTCTATTTGAAACGCGGCGCGGCGCCGATCGCCTTCGTGGGGACGCATGCGGCCATGATGGTCGTCGCGATGCTCTGCTCGGTTGTGGTCGCGATGAATGCCTTCCGGGCCTTCAATTCCGCCAGCGCACTGACACCCAATTTCTCCTTCATCGTTCTGGGGCCCATCATCAGTGTCGTCGTAGGTATCGTGGCCGCCCTCGTTTTTCATTTCCTGGGCCTGCGGCGCCTGGAAGTGCTTGCCGGCGAGTCTTAAGAGGGCGTCCAGGCTTTTGTTTCCGAACGTCGCATGAATCCCGCGCTCCTCGCTCTTTTCATTCGCTCTCTGCGCGAGGATAGCCGCCTCAAGTTCACCTACTTTTCGCGGGCAGCGCTGGTCCTTCTGATCCTGCTCTTTGTCGCCGCCACGAAAGCCGAACTGGGCTGGACGAACGCGCCCGGTCTGCAGTTCTTCAGAATCGTGGTCCTGATCGATCTGATATTCATCGGACTTGCCGGGGTCAGCTACTTCGCCTCTGCCATCAGCGAGGAGAAAGAGGAAATGACCCTGGGCTTGCTGCGCATGACCAACCTGAATCCGCTCTCAATCCTGCTGGGCAAATCGACCAGCCGGCTGTGCGCCGCGGCGCTGCTCTTCGCAGCCCAATTTCCCTTCACGCTCCTGGCCATCACCCTCGGCGGTATTTCGCTGCGACAAATTGTCGCCGCGTATCTCACCGTCGGTGCCTTCCTCGTTTTCGTGTCCACCCTGGGGCTGCTCGCCTCGGTGATCTGCCGCCGGACAAGCACCGCCGGGGTGCTCACCGGCGTGTCGTTGCTGCTCTTTATCGCGGCCAGCCCGCTGGCCCAGTGGTTCGGGCAAGTGCCAATTCAGCTCGCCTTGCTGCCGGAGCCGAATCTCTGGACCGAGTCGCTCGACTCCTTCGCTCGGTTGGCCAGCACTGCATCTCCCTTCACGCGCATCGGTGAGGTCCTTAATCCCGGCCGGACTCCACTCCATCCCGCCATCGCGTCCGTCCAACTCGCAAGCAATCTAGGCATGGGGCTCGCGTTTTTCCTCCTCGCGTGGCTGGTCTTCGAAGAATTTTGCGGTGAACAAAAGGAAAGCGCCGCCAGCCGATTCGGCGTCGCTCGCGCCCGCGGACGCTGGCGCCTTCTGAGCCCGCGCCGCACCTGGCGTCGCGCCCTGGCGTGGAAGGAGTTTTATTTCACCAACGGCGGCAAGCTCTGGAGCAGCGTCAAGCTGGTGACCTACGGCGTGCTGCTGGCGGGGCTGTTTTTTTCGGAGTGGTTCCGCGTTCAAGAAGCTTGGCCGGAGTTTTGGCGGGATTTCGCCCCCCTCGCTCTTGGCTTTGCGCTCATGTGTGTTTGCGCCGAGCTGGCCTTCGTCGCCGGCACCATTTTTCGACATGAGCACCAGGGGCAAACGTTATCCAGCCTGGCGATGCTACCCCAGGGCCTGCGCCGTGTGGCTTACCAAAAGCTGCTCGGCGTTGCGCCAGCGCTCGGTGCGGCTGGCTTTTACCTGCTGGTCAGTCTCCTGTTATTCGCGGTGCCGTTTCATCCCGCCGGAGCCGATATTCGTGACCAGCAGTCAATCGCCGACGTCGCCATGGGTTGGGCCTTCTACATTTCGCAATGTCTGTTCTTCCTGCACCTTGTGGCCGCCCTCTCGCTCCACGTGAAGCGTGGCGCGCTCCCCCTGGCCATCGGCTTCGAGGTGCTGTTCTTTATCTTCCTGGCCTGGTTTTTTGGACCCTCCCTTAACGAAACTATCGTCGGGATCGCGCTCATTCTGCTTGCTCTGGGCGCGACGGCCTTCCTGCACTTCAGTATTGGCCGGCGCCTCGAAACGCTCGCCGGCGAGGGGTAGACCGCGCTCAATCCTCACCGCATGAACTCACCGCTGCTGGCTCTTTTCATTCGCTCGCTACGCGAGGACAGCCGCCTCAAGTTTACCTACTTCTCGCGCGCGGCCCTGGTGGTTCTCATCGCCCTCTTTCTCCTGGCCGCGCGATCCGAACTGGGCTGGACGAACGCGCCGGGGCTGCAGTTTTTCGAAACCGTGGCCCATATCGATCTTTGTTTCGTCGTGCTTGCCGGGGTCAGCTACTTCGCCGCGGCCATCAGCGAGGAAAAGGAGGAAATGACCCTGGGATTGCTGCGGATGACCAATCTCGATCCGCTCTCGATCCTCCTCGGCAAATCCACCAGCCGGCTCTGCGTCGCAACGCTACTTTTCGCGGCCCAATTTCCCTTCACCCTGCTGGCCGTCACCCTTGGTGGCATCTCGCTGCGCCAAATTATCGCCGCGTACCTCACCATCGGCGCCTTTCTCGTTTTCGTCTCCAACCTGGCGCTGCTCGCCTCGGTGATCTGTCGCCGGACGAGCGGCGCGGCGATCCTCACCGGGGTGTCGCTGCTGCTTTTTTTCGTCGTCGTCCCGCTGGCGGGCTGGTCCGCGCAAGTGCCGATCTGGCTCGGCTGGCTGCCGGCGAAGAACCCGTGGACCCAGTTGCTCGAGTCCGTGGCCGCTTTTGCCAACTCGGCGTCACCCTTCTCCCGTGTCGAGTCGGTCCTGACCACGCGTCCTTTCGATCGAGTGATGTCCTTGCAGGTCTGGAGCAATCTGGGTCTCGCTCTCGTCTTCTTTCTTCTCGCCTGGCTCGTCTTTGAGACCTTCTGTGACCAACAAAAAGAGAATGATCCGGGCCGGGCTGGCCTCGGGCGTTCGCGGGGACGCCGCCGCCTGTGGAGCCCGGGCCGCGCCTGGGGGCGCGCGCTGGCGTGGAAGGATTTCTATTTCACCACCGGGGGCAAGCTCTGGATCGGCGTCAAGCTGCTCATCTACGGCGCGCCGCTCGCCGCGACGCTGAGCTGGCCGCGGAAACTTGGGGGATCTCCGAGTTGGGAGGATTTCGGCGTCGCTACTTTCTGGATGATGCTGCTCTTCATCGGCGTGGAACTGGCCTTCGCCGCCGCGACGATTTTTCGCAATGAAATCCAGGGGCAGACGCTCTCGACCCTGGCAATGTTGCCCCAAGGCCTTCGGCGGGTGGCGTACCAAAAGCTCCTGGGCGTCATCCCCGCGCTCGCTGCCGCCGGCATTTACCTGGTCCTGAGCCTGCCGCTCATCGCGCAGCCGGTTCACCAAATACTGGCCGAAATCCGAGGGGGCAAGCCAACATTCGACGCAGTCGCAGCGGTCTCCTTCGTGGCCTCGCAATGCTTGTTCTTTCTCCATCTGGTCGCCGTGCTCTCACTGTACTTCAAGCGTGGCGCCCTGCCCCTGGCCATGGGCATCGAGGTGCTGCTCTACATCTTCCTCGGCATCACCGTCCCCTTCATTGTCCACGACGACAACCCCTTCATCCCGCTGACGCTGATCACCCTGGGCGCCACGGCGTTCCTCCATGCCGGCATCGGTCGGCGGCTCGTCACGCTCGCCGGAGAGGGATGACACTGCTCGCAATCGCCACCGCATGACCTCACCGCTGCTGGCTCTTTTCATTCGCTCGCTGCGCGAGGACAGCCGCCTCAAGTTCACCTACTTTTCGCGGGCGGCCTTGGTGCTTCTCAT
>Ga0302325_10009964_pt1 | contig 20669 bp, 17 predicted proteins | sample Palsa_T0_2_FD_201948 | JGI IMG/M metagenome (GOLD analysis project Ga0302325, IMG submission 201948) | Peat permafrost microbial communities from Stordalen Mire near Abisko, Sweden - Palsa_T0_2 | ecosystem: Environmental > Terrestrial > Soil > Palsa > Peat permafrost | place: Sweden: Abisko...
AGTTCGACCCCTACCTGAATGTCGATCCGGGCACCATGTCGCCTTTTCAGCACGGAGAGGTCTTTGTCACCGACGACGGCGCGGAAACCGACCTCGATCTCGGGCATTATGAGCGGTTTACGCATGCCCACCTGTCGCGTGAAAATAACCTGACCACTGGCCGAATCTACGAGCAGATCATCCTCAAGGAGCGCCGCGGAGATTACCTTGGCAAGACTGTCCAGGTCATTCCGCACGTGACCAACGAGATCAAAAACGCCATGCGCAAGGTGGCCTCGCACGGCGCGGACGTGGTGATTGTCGAAATTGGCGGCACGGTCGGCGACATCGAATCGCTTCCATTTCTGGAAGCCATCCGGCAGATGCGGCAGGAACTGGGACGCGAGAACACGGTCTTCGTTCACGTTACGCTCGTGCCTTGGATCGCGGCCGCGCAGGAGCTGAAAACCAAACCCACGCAGCATTCGGTAAAAGAATTGCTTTCCATCGGAATTCAGGCGGACATTCTGCTCTGCCGCACCGACCGGTACCTGGCCCGCGACATGAAGTCGAAGATTGCCGCCTTCTGCAACGTCGAAGAGCGCGCCGTCATTACCGCCAAGGATGTTTCTTCCATTTACGAAGTGCCGCTGGTCTTCGCCGAGGAGGGCGTGGATACGCTGGCCTTGAAGTATCTGCACCTCGACGCTCCGGAAGCAAAGCTGGATAAGTGGAAAGACATCGTCCACCGCGCGTACAACCCTCAGGATACCGTCTCGATTGGGATTGTCGGTAAGTATGTCGAATATGAAGATAGCTACAAATCCTTAAAAGAAGCATTGGTCCACGGCGCGCTGGCGCATAACTTGAAGCTGCAAGTTACTTGGATCGAGGCCGAGGGACTGGAGTCGAAGGAACCCGGCGACCGCAGTTACGAACAACAGCTAGCGGGCTTCGACGGCATTCTGGTGCCGGGCGGCTTTGGCAAGCGGGGCATCGAAGGGATGCTCAACGCGATCCGCTACGCGCGCGAAAAGAAGGTGCCTTACTTGGGCATTTGCCTCGGCATGCAAACGGCCTGCATCGAGTTTGCGCGCAATGTTTGCGGCTTGAAGAGCGCTAACTCCAGCGAATTCGATCCGGCCGCCGAGCATCGCGTGATCTACAAGCTGCGCGAGCTGCTGGGCGTCGAAGAGATGGGCGGAACCATGCGGCTGGGCGCGTGGGAGTGCGTGCTGGAGCCAGGTTCGCTGGCCTCCAAGGCCTATGGGGCGACCGATATCAGCGAGCGGCACCGGCATCGCTACGAGTTCAACCGCGAGTACGAAGCGCTGCTCACGGGCGGCGGTTTGCGGCTGACAGGAACGACACCTGACGCGACTTATGTGGAGATCGTCGAGATTCCGGATCACCCATTCTTCCTCGGCTGCCAGTTCCATCCCGAGTTTAAATCGAAGCCGCTGGAGCCGCATCCGCTCTTCCGGGATTTCGTGGCCGCGAGCTACAAGAATCGCGTCGCACAAACCTCACAAGCCACAGAGAATGTAGCCGAAGTAACCGCAGTGAGAGGAAATTAGAGCAGAAGCAGAATTACCGTAATGTAGCGACCAGCGTGCAGGGCGGATTTTTCTTGAGGAAAAATCCGCTCGACCTCCGAGGCCTCACCTTATACCTATTCTGCTTCTGCTGTAGCCACTCCGCAGTCACATCCTTTCGGACGCAAGCCTGAATCATGCGCGTTGGCGCGAGCAGGCATGGCAGAACCAATTCCATGCCTGCCTAAAAAATATTTGACATACTGAAGCCCGGGACCTCAATGAAGGCGGAGTACGAAAAATGGCTGCTGGCCCGCGCCCAAAGCCAGGCCGCTCCTTCGCAGGATTGAAAGGCGCTATTACTTCCAAGGTTGGACGAATCCGTCAGGCCGGCCCGAACGATTGCACGAAAGCCTTCGAACTTATACACATCGCCGCGTTTGCCCAGCCGCGAGCCGCTGAGCCGTGCTGGAGTAATCAACCGATAGTTCAGGCCGTCTCCCACCTGTGGGTCAAGGACAAAATTCATCGCGATGTTAGGCTTACGGCAATCGATCCTACGCGAAAGCGGTAGATTTGTTGCCGGTGCAGCTCAGATGGCAGCTCGGCCTTTGGAGAAAAAAAGATGGGGATATTGAGTTTTCTCGCGCCCAAGAGGCCTCACATGGGCGGACAGCTAAGCGTCGCGCAAACGGCCGGCTCAGCCGGCGCGGCAAATGACTGGATCCAGCGGCCTCAGGTTGCGGGAAGCAGCGCCAACGCAACGAATGCCAAGACCAACCCGGCGGGAGACGACAAGGAATGGCTCAAATACCTGAGCAGCGCCATCCGAACCTACAGGAAGCCGGGACTCACCCTCAAGGACGAGCATGAAATATGGCTCAAGGCTCGCTCCCGGGGCTGATCCACGGACCTTGCTTTCCAGGCGATCGCATTAGGCTGTGTGTGCTGTCAGGGTTGTTTGCGGAAGACGCCTGTGTTCAGATAACAGGGATGCCAAACACCTTCGAAATCGGTCCCGTGCAGGTCGGCGCGGGAGAGCTTTTTCTAATTGCCGGCCCGTGTGTCATAGAGTCTGAAACGCATGTGAGGACGATGGCCGATGCGATCCAGCGCATCGCGTCGGACCTCAAAATTCCCTACATCTTCAAGGCCAGCTACGACAAGGCCAACCGGACCTCGGTGAAGAGCTTTCGCGGCCCCGGCCTGGTTGAAGGCACGCGGATTCTGGGCGCGCTGGCCAAGGCCACCGGACTGCCGGTGCTGACCGACGTGCATGAGCCGGGCCACTGCGAGATCGCCGCCGAAGCCGTCGATGTCTTGCAGATTCCGGCGTTCCTCTGCCGGCAGACGGATCTGCTGGTCGCCGCGGGCAAGACCGGCCGTGCCGTGAATATCAAAAAAGGCCAGTTTGTCGCGCCCTGGGACATGCAGTATCCAGTCGAAAAGACAAAATCTACAGGCAATGAGCGGGTGTTTCTGACCGAGCGCGGGGCGAGCTTCGGCTACAACACGCTGGTGGTCGATTACCGCTCGCTGCCGGTGCTGCGCGGTTTTGGGCCTGTGGTCTTCGACGGGACTCACTCGGTGCAGCAGCCTTCCGCGGCCGGCGGCGTGAGCGGCGGCCAGCCGGAATACATTCCTTTGCTGGCCAGGGCGGCCGTGGCCGCGGGCGTGGATGGGCTATTTCTGGAAGTCCATGACGACCCGGCCCATGCGAAGTCCGACGGGGCGAATGCGCTGGATCTGAAGCGGCTGAAGCCGCTCCTGGAGACGCTGCTGGCGATCCACAACGCTGCGCGGCCAAGGGAATCGGCAAGCTAGGGGCGCAACCGGCCTGATAGCATTTCGCTATGTCTGGAATGCCGATTCGCTCCTTCCTGCGGCGCATTGCCGTGTCCGTTGTTTGCATCGCCACCCTTATTTCTGGAATGCCGTCCACGGCGCAGAATGCCTCTGACAAAGCCCACGTCGACGAAATGCTCAAGGGATTGAGCCAGGGCCAGCGAATCGGCGCGGTAGCCATCTCACCCGACGGCTCAATGCTGGCCTATGTGCGCCCCGGCAAGGGCGGTTCGGAGCTCGTGCTGGCGCCCTTTGGCGATCCGGCGCATACGACGCAAGTGAGTGCCGCAAAAAAAGGCGGTCATTGCGGCGACAGTGATCCCTCCTGGGCGCCGGACTCCAGGCGTCTTGCCTTTCTGAGCACCTGCGAGGGCGGAGAGAGCGGTCAACCGGACGTTTTCGTGGCCACTGTCGGCGGCGATTTCGCTTCCGGCAAGCCGAAGATTGAGGTGGAGCGGCTGACCGAAGCCAGAGGCGAAGTCGGTTACCCTGAGTTTTCGCCCGACGGCTCGCATATCGCGTTCCTCTATGTCGAGGGAGCGACGCGCGCGGCGGGAGCGCTGGCGGCGATGAAGCCGTGGGCCGGTGTGATCGGCGAGGATGGTGTCGAGATTCAGCGCGTCGCGGTGGTGGATGCTTCCACACACAAGCCTGTCGCGCCGAGTTTCGCGACACCGGCGAAGCTGCATGTGTATGAGTTCGACTGGTCGCCGGATTCGAAGTCGCTGGCCTATGTGGCGGCCAATCCGCCGGGCGAGAACAACTGGTGGGTGGCCAAGCTCTACACGCAGGCTTTGGGCGCGGAGCCGCAGGCGATCTTCGCTCCTGCCGAAGCTGCGGGGCCGCTGCATGGCTTGCAGATTGCCGTGCCGCGCTGGTCGCCGGATGGGAAATGGATTGCCTTTATCGGCGGCCTGATGAGCGACCAGGGCTCGACGGGCGGCGACGTCTGGCTCATTTCCTCCACTGGCGGCGAAGTGAGGAATCTGACGCCGGAGGTTAAGGCCAGTGCCGCGTGGATTACCTGGGCGGGCAATGACAATCTCTATGCAAGCGAGCTTGCCGGGGGCAACAGCCAACTGGTCGAGGTACCTGCACATGCTCACGGCACGATGATCGCCGTTCCTGTGTACAGTGTTCCGGCTTCGTTAGGAGATGGGCGGCTGTCGATGAGCCTCTCTTCGACGCAGGATCGCTCCACGTTTGTCTTCCATGCGAACTCCCTGGAACACCCGATGGAGATTTACGCGGCCAAGGTTGGCGGCGAAACGGTGACATCCCTGGCGGGCTTGAAGCAGTTGACGCATGCGAATGATGGAATCCAGCCGGTATGGGGCAAAGCCGAGTCGCTGAACTGGAAGAACGAGGGATTCGATGTGCAGGGTTGGCTGCTTTATCCGGCGCACTACGATGCGGCGAAGAAATACGGGCTCATCGTACTGGTGCATGGCGGCCCGGCCGCCGCGGCTGAGTCCTCGTGGGGTGGGCGGGGCAGTCTGAGCGCGCCGGCCTTTTCGGCGATGGATTACTTTGTGCTGGAGCCCAATCCTCGCGGGAGTTATGGGCAGGGTGAGGCGTTTACGGCGGCCAATCGCAAGGATTTCGGTTACGGCGATCTGCGCGACATTCTGGCTGGCGTGGATGCGGTGACGGCGAAGATTCCGGCGGTCGATTCCAAGCGCGTGGGGCTTACGGGCTGGAGTTATGGCGGTTTTATGACCATGTTTGCGGTGACGCAGACGCAGCGGTTTAAGGCGGCGGTCGCGGGAGCCGGCATCTCGGACTGGAAGAGCTATTACGGCGAGAACTCCATCGACCAGTGGATGACGCCTTACTTTGGAACTTCGGTGTACGACGATCCGAAGGTCTATGCGAAAAGCTCGGCGATCGACTTTATCGGGCAGGTGAAGACGCCGACCCTTGCTGTTGTTGGCGATCGCGATGGGGAGTGTCCCGCGCCACAGTCGTTCGAGTTCTGGCATGCGCTGCGGGATGAGCATGTGCCTGCGCAGCTTGTGGTCTATCCCAACGAGGGCCATGGGTTTGTGAATCCGGAGCATCGCACCGATGTGCTGGTGCGGGCGCTGGACTGGTTTGCCAAGTACATGCCGGCGGGCGAGTAGCCGGCTTGTTTGCGCAGCGTGTGCACAAATTTCGATTTTGTGCAGACATTTACTGTTATCGATGCGCATGAGCAACGTTAAAGCTGCGACAGCTAACATTAACGGCGCGATTTTTAACGTTAGAAGTGCAGTTTTTGCCGCGGACACGTTTGGGCTGTGCAGTCGGAACGATGAGGTTGTCAAAGGTGAAGACGTTGCCGAATTCTGGGCGGGATTTACAGCCACCCACCCTTGACGCAAAAGACGCGTCAAGGGTGGAGCATCCAGATTTTCGGTAAGTTTGGGAGAAACGAAGCGCGGGCCAGCGGCCATTGGGCTAAGGCACGACGGTCATGACTCCATTTCCTGCCTGGACGAAGTAGTTCTCTCCGACGAGCGTGCCGCGGGCGAGGAAGATCGGATAATGTCCTTTTGGAGAGGATGAGGTTGCGGTCGTGGTCAGCACGGGGGCGCCGGTGAGTGAACTGGCTGCGGTGTCCCCGTTGACGAAGCCGGTCACGGTGTAGGTCAAGGGCGGCACTGGGCCGCCCTGAGTCATGGTGAGGTCGTTTGGGACTGCTTCGAGGGTGACTTTTCCCACGTAGACCGAGCCCTCGCCGTTGCCATAGAGACAGAAGTAGTAGTTTGTCGACGCGAGCGTGCCTATCTGCACGCCGATTTTGTAGACGCCTACCGGCGTGGCGGCGGTGACGGTGGTGGTGAGCACAGGAGCGCCGGTGAAGGCAGTTGCCGCCGTATCTCCGTTCACGAAGCCCTCAAAGTAGGGAACGAGCGGCGGCGGAGCGTGGCCGTAGACGGACTGTGCGCTTCTCGCCTGCACATGGAGCGGGGCTTTGCCGACTTCCAGGATCGAGTTCACGATGGTAGTTGCGTAGTTGGCCGCGTCTGGGCCGCTCACGACGGCCGTGACCGGATAGTTGCCGACAGGCGAGGCAGCGGTGGCCGTGGTCTGGGGAGTGACCGTGACGGTGTCGGAGCCGATGAGGCCGGCGACGATGTAAGTAAAGGTAGGGTTAGCTGCGCCGTAGTAGCGCCAACTGCCATGCAGGGTTACCTTGAGCGGAGCCGGAGAAATGTCGATCGGTATCTCCAATGGCGAGGCGATGCCGGTGACAGAGGCCATCGCGATCAGAGGCAAGCCTGCCTTATATGCGGTGAAGTCCACAGTTGCAATTCCGTTTGCATTGGTTATTGCCGAGGCTGGGGAGAATGTCAATCCCGCGCCGGCGAAATTCACTGTAACTCTCTGGAGAGGATAGCCTGACGAGTCGGTCACCAGGGCAGAGAGCGCAAGGTTGCTGAACTCGCCGTATACGTAGTGGTAGTTGAATCCTGCGTTGGCGATCGAGGCGGGCGGGCCGATCACGCGAAACTTGGCGATTGGATTGGGAATGCCGCTCGCTAGATGAGTCGCGTCGCCGGGGTAGGTGGCGTATGGCTCGTACAGCCCGGGCGCCAAGGACGAGCTCGTCCACGTAGCCGCTCCGCTCGCATCCAAAGTGATTACAGGGTTAGGCTGGCTGACTCCCATGATAGTCACCTGGCCGGTTGGCAGGCCGGCAGCGGGAGAGCCCGTTACCTTGATGGTGAGAGTTAGCGGCTGCCCTTGATTCAAAGACGCAACCGAGGCGGGATTCAAAGACACAACCGAGGCGCTGATCGAAACTTGCACTGGAAAATAATCTGTCGTCTCCTCAGCCAACGCCAATTTGGTCACGAAAGCGTTCGTGGCGCCGTTGGCCGCCGCCTTGTTTACCGTCTGAAAGGCGCCGCTGCTGATGAGGTAGCCGGACGTGGAGTCGCTTCCGGTGATATACACATTGCCCGCGGAATCGAGGGCAAGAGGAGTTGGCCCAGTGTCAGGATATCCTCCAAGCGACGTGGCGTAGTTCAGGGCCGTCGCGGCTGCATTCAGTTTGGCCACAAAAACGCCGCCGTTTTGAGTCAACGCGCCGGGCGTTCCGGTCAAATAGGGCGCGAGGCCCGACACATAGGCAACGCCGGAGCTGTCCACTGCAAGACCTTTTGCCTGGGCAAAGTTTTCGCCCACAAAGGTCGAATATTCCAGGCCGGAACCCGCCGCGTTCAGCTTGGTAACGAAGCCGGTTTGGTCGCCGGGCGTCAATGTCTGCAATAGACCGCCGTCAATCGGAAAATCCGTTGAACCGGTAACCCCCGCAACGTAGACATTTCCGTCGCTATCGATGGAAATGGCGTTTGCCAAGTCGCCTGGGTATGCAGGATTGTACGACACAAACGTATGCCCGCTGCCGCCCAGAAAGGTCGAGTACACCTGATCCGTCCCAGTCGAATTCAGCTTAGTAACAAATGCATTCGAATTCTGACTTGCGAAGCCGTGGTTCTTTGTCTGAAAGGCTCCGGATGTTACGGGAAAATCAGCAGAGTAGGTGCTCCCGGTCACATAGGCATTTCCGAGACTGTCAATGGCAATGCCGGTTGCTGAATCGCCGTAGACGCCTCCTGCGCTGTAAGGAAGGTTGCTAGGAACCGTGGCGCCAGTTCCGCCCAGGTAGGTTGAGTACACAAGCGCGGCGCCATCCGGGTTCAGTTCGGAAACAAAGGCGTTGTCGGCTCCCGCACTCGCCGCCGGGTATAGCGTCTGAAACGCTCCCGCGGTTACGGGGAAGTCGTTTGCGTTGGTGGACCCGGCCACGAAGGCATCTCCGAGGGTGTCGATGGCAATCGCGGCGCCTCCGCCGCTGCCGGTGATACCGCCAAGGTAGGTTGAATAAACGAGGCGATTGCCCTGGGAGTTCAACTTAGTCACAAAGGCTATCGGCTGGGTAAAAGTTCCAATGCCGTTATTGTAGGTATCTCCGTCCACGGTTTGAAAAGCCCCAGCGGTCACCGGAAAATCGAGCGAGTAGGTGGTACCCGTCACATACGCATTGTTCTCCGCGTCGAGCGCGATGGCTGCGCCGGAATCTCCATTGCCTGTGTAATCGAACTGGCCGCTCCCGCCAAGGTAGGTGGAATAGATCAAGGCTGTCCCAGCAGAGTTGAATTTGCTCACAAACACATTGGAGGCGCTGTTGGTAAAGGAAGGCGAAGCCGCCTTGTTCTTGGTCTGATAAGCGCCCGGAGTGACCGGAAAATTCGCCGAAACGGTGCTGCCGACCACATAGGCATTTCCGTTTGTATCGGCCGCGATCCCATTGCCCCGATCGCCGTAATAGTAGAGAAAGGCAATCGAACCGCTGCCGCCGAGGTAGGTGGAGTAGACCAGTACCGGGTCGATGACCAACGGGCGAGTGTGGTCGTAGCTGCCTAGCGAGAAGCCAACGGTGTTTCCAGCTACCATGCGGAAATTGCCGGCGATTGCTTTCCGGCCGCCATCTTCTTCCTGATAAATGACAGGCCTGCGGAAACTCGCTTCTCCGTGCGCTCCCTTAAGCACCAAGTCGCCGTTGGCGGCGATGCGCAGATGCCTGGCTCCGGCGAAGTGGAGCTGGATGGATGCGGCGTTGACTCCGGGAGCGACGACGAAATCGTATTCGAGCTGGCGCTGGTTGCCGTAGTAGATCAGGTCTACGCCGGGGTAGACGCTGCTGTAGCGGACTTTGGCGTACGTAGGCAGGCTGGTGCGCCAGCGAGTTGGATCGTTGCCGATGAAGTAATTGACTTTGCCGGGGAGTTGGTCTTCTCCGGATGCCTGGGTTGCGTGGCCTTGGCTCGCGGCTCCGGCGAGGGTCATGCGGACGATGTCCTGCGCGGCTGTTGACTTCTCGGGGCATGGGTTCGATTTGACTGCCGGGTTGGCGTTGCTTGGGACCCGGTTCCGGCGTTGGGAGGAGGCGCAACCGGTAAGATTTGGGCGGGATTGGCCCAGGGCCAGCACTGCTCCGTCGCTGGTGAGAAACAGCGAATAGCCGCTGCCTCTGGAGAGGAACTTCACGCTCGGGTCAGCCTGGCCTTGATTGGCCTCGAAGCTGAGAGGCAGGTTGCCGTAGTTTGCAACGGCTTGCGGCTGGCTTTTGGCTGGCGGGGGATTCGGGATTGCGGCTGTTGTTGCGGCGCCGGCAACCCATCCCTGGGCGAGCAGACCCGGAATGAGCAGGACGCGAAACGGGGAGAACGGAGCGGTCGCCAACATGGTCCCTCCCAGGGGTGGATGGGTTGACCTTGGAAGCAGTGCAGAGTCAGAGGTTGACTTCTGGGTTCGAAACGATCGTGAACCTATCTTGCGTGGTAACTGTACTCCGGATTCCGGGAGGAGTAAATAGGAATATCCATCCAAAATTTCCGGGTGGACGGGTTCTGATTGAGACAGAAAGATCCGGGAAAGTGTGAGCCAGTTATCTCCAGTCTTATGAGCCCACTTGGTTCCCGCTAACTCAGCTTCTGAACAGCTACGGCGTTGGTTATGGTTGGGTTTGAGGCGCGGAGGACGGTTTTTGGGCTGGGGGCTGAAATTTTTGAGGGGAAGTGCCGATAGGGGTTGTTGCCGCTGGCCGTGGCTGGCTGGGGAAGGAGCGTCGCTATGTCCTTATCTGGGATTTCTGCCGGTTATTCCGGGGTGAGCACGGAGAGTCTCTTTCAGAAGATTCAGGAAGAGTTTCAGCAACTGGGCAAGGATCTTCAGTCGGGGAACCTGACGGCTGCGCAGGCGGACTATGTGACTTTGCAGGAGGATATGGCGGAACGCGATGCCGCGTCCTCGATTCAGGCGCAGGCGCAGGCCCAAACGCAAACTCAGGCGCCAACGCAGAGCAGCGATCCGATTGCGACGGCGTTTAGCCAACTCTCTCAGGATTTGCAGTCGGGAAATCTGACGGCGGCGCAGACGGACTACGCGACGATTGTGCAGGATTTTTCGCAGGCGGGCGGTGTGGCATCGCAGAGCGGTACGCCCACGCCTGGCGGGACATCTTCGCAGAGCGGCAATCCGATAGCGCAGGAGTTTCAGCAGCTGGGCAAGGATCTTCAGGCCGGGAATCTGACGGCGGCGCAAGCCGACTTTGCTACCTTGCAGCAGGATTTTTCGCAAGGCAGCACGGCGTCGTCAACGCAGAGCACCAGCCCGATAGCGGCGGCGTTTAGCCAGCTCTCGCAGGATTTACAGTCGGGGAATCTGACGGCGGCGCAGCAGGATTTTGCGACGATTCAGCAGGATTTTCAGGCGCAGGCTGCTCAGGCGGGACAAGGCGCGGAAGGGCATCACCACCATCACCACGGCGGCGACAGCAGCAGTGGGTCGAGTGAGGCGTCAAGCAAGGGATCGGGCGAGATTGGCAAGCTGATGACGGAGTTGGGCACGGAGCTGCAATCCGGAAATCTGTCGTCGGCGCAGGCGACCTACACTTCTCTGGAGCAGGATTTTCAGCAATTCAGCCAGAGCGGCCGGAAGGTGGCCGGGACAGCGATCCAGTCGAGCGGGAGCGCGCTCTCGGTGAGCGCTTAGAGCAAAACCACGATAACCATGACAATGAGAGAGGCGCGGGCCGGATGGCTTTCGTTTCCGGTTGTGTTTCGTCCATCTGGCATGTGCCTGACGTGTGTTCCGGCTCGCTGGTCTTGCCCCGAGCGAGGGGCAGCCGCGTCCTGATACACTTTTCTTTCGGATTCCTTTCGGATTCTAGACGTTGTGATTGACCGTTCTGCTGTTTCGAAGGCGGGACGGGGAGGTTTCATGCAGCGGTTGCTGACGTTTGTTTTTCTGCTGTGCCTGGCGGTTCCGGCCGGCATCTCGATCTCCGGTTGCACGCGCAATCCCCAGGGGAATTATTGCAATGGCGAAGGGTTTGGACTGAAGCTGACCGCGGTGGCTACGGTCATCCTGCAACCCCAGACGACTGGCATTTCGCTGGCTTACGGCCAGACGCAGCAGTTGGCTTCGCCTACGGCCAAGACATGCAAGGGAACCTCGGCGTCGGTCGCCTCTTATACGTACGGAACGACGAACAATCAGATTGTGGACGTTTCGCCGACGGGGAATCTTTGCGCGGGCACATGGAACCGGAATAGCGGCGGCGGCATTCCCAACTTCACGGTCTGCAACATTCCGAATCCGCTGCCGACGACCAATGGGCTGCCGTATGTGACGGCGGGCGTGACGGCGACTGGCGAGGGAATCACTTCGAACCAGGTGACGGTCTATACCCATGCGCAGGTGACTTCGGTATCGCTGGTGCTGGAGCAATCGGCCACCAATACCACTCCGATTGCCGGATGCCTTTCGCAGACGCAGACGGCGCAGTTGGATTCGCAGGCGTTTTACAGCGTAGGTGGAACGCAGACGCTGCTGTGCGGACCTAACTCGACCTCGGTGCCGAGCTGCGCGACGGCAATCGGCAATCTGGTTTACACATCGCAAAACCCCTCGCTCGCGACCATCAGCGAGACCGGCCAGATCACGGCGGTGCTGCCGGGCACGACCTACATTACGGCCTCGGTGGCCGGTTCGGGGTCGTCGGCGGGGTATTTCTCGACCTGCCCGCCGGCCAATATCAACGTGACCCTGAATGGGGCGACCAACGGAACGGTGACCCAGGGCGTGACCCAGAACCTGGTGACCACGATTACCGACACCAAGGGCAATACCATCCAGGGTCTGACGCTGGCGTACCAGTCGACCAATCCATTGGACATTTCGGTTGGATCGGGGGGCGCGATTACGGCCAACTTTGCCGGCCAGGCGACGGTCTACGCGGTCTGCCAGCCGCAGACCTGCAATCCCTCGCCGATCGACAAGGTGGGCGTGAATCTGACCGGGACCTCGATCACCAGCAACCCGGTGACGATTACTACGCCGGGCATTGCCAGCGATTATGTCTGGATGGCGAGCCCGATGTCGCCGGCTGTGACTCCGGTGGCTGGGCAGCCTCTGCAGCCTGGCATGATTCCGGTGTCCGGTCTGGCGCCCAGCGCCGGGTCGCAGTACTTCACGCCGGTAGAGTTGCTCAGCGGGACGCTGGGGTCGCCGGTGAAGATGCCGTATATTCCCAACTCGATGGTGCTGGACGGGACGGGAACGAATCTCTACTTCGGCTCGGCGCACGAACTGATGATTTACTCGGCGACGAGCAACTCGCTGTCCAAGGAAGATCCGAATGTGCCGGGCGTGGTGCTGGCCGCGGCTCCGACCAACCAGCAGATTTTGATCAACGACCCGGTGCGGCAGGTGTTTTACCTGTATTCACCGAGCGGCGCAACGTTTTCGACCTATAGCGGGGTGGGGACGTGGGCGCAGTGGACTCCGGATGCGCAGACGCTGTACGTGGTGGGGTATATCACCAACGCCGCCGGCACCCAGATTCCGTCGTTTTTTGTCTATAACACCAATACCGGATGGACGACGTATCCGCTGACCAGCGGCCAGCCGAACCCTCAGACCAAGGCGGCAACCAACCTGACGGTCGCTATTCCGGGGGTTGGAGCGTTTTTGAGCGGCGATCCTACGGTTGCGTTTGCCTGGTGCCCCGCGGTGACCGCGACGAATACGATCGCGCAGGCCTATCCGGAGATTGCGCCGGTAAGCCTGCCGTGGACGGATATTGTGACGGCGACGACGGATGGCGCGCATATTCTGGGCGTGGGCTTGGACGGCGGAAATTCGCCGACTTTGACCGATGCCAATGTGAACATGCTGGCCAGCCTGACCAGCGGCGCCTGCCCCAGCGTCAATGGCAGCAGCACCAACGTCACTACCACTCCGGTGATCCAGACCGTGCAGACGAGCGCGCTTGGATTCCAGGCGGCGGCGATCAACCAGGTGGTTCCTTCGCCGGCTTCGAATCTGGCGTTTATCACTTACACGCCGGTGACCGGGGCTACTTCGGCGACGTTGCCGTATTACCAGCCGAATGCCAATGGGAGCCTGGGCACGCCGGGCAACATCGCTTTTGTCGAGCCGACAGGGACGGCCACCAATGCAACCGCGCCGCTGGCTGGCACCTTCAGCCTGGATGACACAATGTTCTTTGTCGCCACCTCGGGCGACGACCTGGTGCACTATATCAGCGTGAAGTCGCTGACGGATACGCAGCAGATCGATCCCGGCCTGGTGGATCAGAACGGTAAGCCGCTCCCGGTCACCGTGATTGCGGCGAAGCCGCGTCCCACCACCTAAGAAGCATTGCAACCGATGCAGTAACAGGAAGCCCGCTCGCGCTGTTGCGATGCGGGCTTCTCGCTGCGGGTACAAACTGTTCCCACATTGCCGGTGAAGGCTGCGCCGAAGCCGGTGAGCGGACGAAACCGGCACGATAGAATTGAGACTATGATCAAGGGCATTTCTTTTTTGCGCCCAGCCGGCACTGAATATGAGCGGTTGGCGAGCTTTTTTTCTGCGCTGGGCTTTACTCCAGGGAACGGCTGGGATGAGGAAGCCAGCCGGGGCGCGTCGTTTCTGGCTCCGCTGGGAAATCTAGAAATTGTGCAAGGCGAGATGCCTTCGGCCGCGGATGTGATGGTGGAAGTGACGCAGATCGACGCGGTGCGCGAGGCTGCCGCCGCGTGGCTTCGCGGGCAGGGCGAAGAGGCTGCCGGGCGCGTGACCGCGGTTGCGGATACGGATTGGAAGTCGCGGATGTTTACGGTTGAGCCGGTCGCCGGACAGTTGTTTGGATTTTGGGAGTGGGCGGACCCGCTGAAGGGAAAGCCGGTTGCCGTCGAAGGCGATCTTTCCGCTGAAGGAATGCGGTTTGCCATCGTGGTGGCGCGCTGGAATGCGGTGATTACCGAGCGGCTGCTGGACGGGGCGATGGATGCCCTGCTGCGCAGCGGCGCGGCCCGGCGGCATATCGAGATTGTGCGCGTGCCGGGCGCTTGGGAGGTTGCGGCGGCGGCGCGGACCCTGGCCGACCGGGTTCCGGCGTTTGGCGGACCGGGCGCGGTGGACGCGATTATTACGCTGGGTTGCCTGATTCGCGGCGAGACCGCTCATTATGAGGCCATTTATACGGAAGTAGCGCGGGGAATTGGGCAGTCGCAGCAGGAGACTGGGATTCCTCATGCCTTTGGCGTGCTGACCTGCGAGACCCTCGAACAGGCGCTGAACCGCGCGGGAGTCAAGGCCGGGAACAAGGGCTTCGAGGCGGCGATTGCGGCAATCGAGATGGTTTCGCTGCGGCGCAAGCTGTTGGATAGCACCTTTGACGGCGAGGGCGCGTGACGACCGGAACGCGGCGCAAGTCCCGCGAACTGGCGATGCAGATGCTCTTCCAGGGCGACCTGGGCAAGCAGACGCCGGAGCAGGTGGGCAAGACCTTTTGGCTGGCGCGCGAGGAGTCGGATGCCGAAGTGCGCGGCTTTGCCGAGGATCTCTATCGCGTGGCCACGCTGCACGCCGAGGAGATTGACGGGCTGATCGTGCAGCACCTGGTGAACTGGCGGCTGGAGCGAATGCCGGGCGTGGACCGCAATGTGCTGCGGCTGGCCGCGGCGGAGATGCTGGGCTTCAAGGGCACGCCGTTTCCGATTGTGATCAACGAGGCGCTCGAAATTGCGCGCCGCTACTCGGCTCCGGAGTCGGTGAGCTTTTTGAATGGCGTGCTGGATGCGATGGCGAAGGAACTCGTCAAGCGAATCTAATGCCGCCTTGGTGGAGGTTTCGCTGTGGGATTTGAAAACATTGTATTGGAAAAACGCGCGCCGATCGCGACGATCACGATCGATCGGCCGAAGGTCTTGAATGCTCTGAATCGGGCTACGCTGGAGGAGCTGTCTTCGGCGTTTGAGGATGTTGCCGCCGATCCTGAGATTCGGGTGATTCTGCTGACCGGAGCCGGGGCCAAAGCCTTTGTTGCCGGCGCGGATATTTCGGAGCTGGCTCAATTGGATGCGGAGAACGGGCGGGCCTATGCCAGACGCGGCCAGGAGATTTTTCGCGCCATCGAGACGCTGGGAAAGCCGGTGATTGCGTGCATCCAGGGCTATGCGCTGGGCGGCGGATGCGAGCTGGCGATGGCTTGCACGCTGCGGCTGGCCTCCGAAGAAGCGAAGTTTGGGCAGCCGGAGGTGAAGCTGGGCGTGATTGCCGGCTTTGGCGGCACGCAGCGGCTGCCGCGGCTGGTGGGCCCGAGCGCAGCTTTGAAACTGCTGCTGACTGGCGCGATCATTCCGGCGTCTGAGGCTTTGCGGATAGGCCTGGTGGATGAGGTGCTTCCATCTGGCCAGTTGATGGCCCGTGCAGAGGAACTGGCGAAGGAGATCGCGGCCAATGCTCCGCTGGCGATTGAGCGGACGCTGCTGGCGGTGGACTCGGGCCTCGATCGCACGCTCGAGGATGGGCTGGCCGAGGAGGCTCGCCACTTCGGGCAGTGCTGCAGCACTCGCGATAAGGCTGAAGGGACGACGGCGTTTCTGGCGAAGCGGCCGGCGGTTTGGACCGGGGAGTGAGAGTTTTTCTTCAATCTTGAGATGGTGATTTTTGTTATGTTTTCGAAAAGAATACAGGTTTGTACCGCAGGTCTTGTTCTGATTTTCGTTGGATTGATAGGTTGCCGCAAGGAAGAGCAGGCGGTGACGAAGGTCGCGAGTTCCGCGGCGGCTGCCGAGCAAAAGGCGCAGGCCGCCTCGGCGCAAAAGGAGCAGCAGCGCGGCCAATTGGCGCGCGTGGCGCTGCCCACCAAGAGCCGCTATGTGGATGTGCATGAGCCGGGGGCGTGGGCCAATCCGTTCCTGAGCTTCGATGCGCAGATGATCAATCTTCGGATTACGCTGGAAGACGCCAATCCCAGCCAGATCGGCAAGGGCGGTATTCTGCGGCCTGCGGCGGCGCGGCACCAGGAGTTGCAGATTCGCCAGAAGGACCTGGTGGATGCGCTGATTGCGCTGCCCGAGGGCGCCTGGCCTTACGGGCGCGTGGTGGCGATCGAGGAGTCTCCGCTGGCGGAAAAGAGGGCGCGCCCTCAGATCCGGCGGCAGATCGAGGCGGCGATTCAGCAGCTTAACGATCTTGGCGTGGTTGTGGATGAGTGGCCGGCGAGGTAGCAGCTGCCTTCTGCCTGAGCGCGGCCACTTCTTCCCGCAGTTTTTGATTGGTCATGAGCAATTCGCCCACCAGAGTCTGGAGGCCTTTGTATTGCGCCTCCATTGCTTGTAATTCTGCCTGCATCGTTGTTGTCTCCGGGGCCTGATTCGACTGAGATGGGGCCCACTGGGTTATGGCATCGTGCGGCAGGAGACCTTGAGGTTCGAGACGCGGCTCAAACCTCACCGATCACCCTGGCTGCGGCGTCGATGGCTTCGGTGATTTTGCGCGTCTGCTCGGGCGAGAGATTGCCCTGGCCGGCGCGCATCTTGAGTGCGAATCCCAGGTTCATCATGGCGCGCATGATCTGCGGGGAGCGGCCGCGGCCAAAGGCTTTGCCGGCTTGCTCCATGCGGCCGAAGATGGCCTTGATGGTGGCCTGGTTGGCCTTCAGGAACTCGTGGCCGAGCTCGGTCACGGTGTACAGTTTCTTTCCGCCTTCGGCTGAGGAAACGGTAGCGTAGCCTTCCTCTTCGAGCAGGGTTAGTGTGGGATAGACGACTCCGGGCGAGGGAGCATAGCCGCCGCTGAGGCGCTCTTCGATGGCCTTGATGATTTCGTAGCCGTAGCTGGGCTTCTCGGCCAGCAGGGCGAGGATGACGAGGCGCAGTTCGCCGGAGTCGAAGAGGCGCTCGCGGTCGCCGCCGCCGAATCCGCCGAATCCGCGTCCGTGGCGGCCCATGAAGCCCTCGAACATCTCGCGGCCTCCGTGGCGGCCGTGGTGGCGCTCTTCGCGTCCGTGATGGCCGCAGTGGCCTGGATGGCCTTCGGGGCCAGAGCCGGGGCGTTCGCCGCCGAATCGTGCTTCTGCAAATCTTTCAAACTTTTCTTTTCCAAACATGGTGGTTCTCCTTGTGTTTCGTTCTGGTCTTTCGATACATCGTAAGAACGAATCACGATATATCTTAAGATATATCTAAGATTATCGAATTGCAAATAAGATTCGGGAAAATTTTTGGGATTGGTTCTATGAAGAAAAGCTGCCGGGCCATTTTCTGGTACCGCGCAGAACGCGCAGGATATACAACTGATCCGAGTCGATTCGGTAAACGAGAATGTATGGGGTTCGACCGACTACGCGCTCATGTGTTCCAGGTAGGCGTCCAGTGCGGCCAGCGTGCGGCATGTCGCAGAGCAATTCGACTGATTTTGAGATTCGCGCGTTGACCAATTCCGCGTTTTGCGGACTATCTTCAGCGATGTATGCAATCAACTCGCGCAGATCGCGTCGGGCGCGCTGGCTCCAGATTAGCTTCATGCACTGGCTTTCAGCCTCTGGCGCTCACGCGCCGCGCGTATTATCTCGGCCGTTTCCTTCATGACCTCTTCGTGCGGGATGCCGGGGGAGTCGTCTGCGAGGGCCTCTTCGACGCTAGCCCTGAACCATTCTTCGTAACCGGGCTCAGGTTCGCCGGCTTCTTTTTGCCAGGCGGCGAACTCGTCTTCCTGGAGGGTCTGCAGGAGCCATTCCCGCTCATCGGCGGGAAGCTGACGTGCGGCTTCGCGAATTTCGGCAGCGGTCATCGGCATGGGGAGATTGTAACGCGATTTATTGTCGAAGGGCGAAGTTTGGGAAATGCGACTAGCCTTGCTTTGCTCCAGTTGATGTATTCCGTGCTGTCGTTTTTGGGAGATTCCCAGAAGGCGCGTTCTTCCGCTTCGCCGACGAATTTGGGGATGGGCTTGGTAGGTTTGCTCACAGAGATACCTCTGGCTCAGAGCCATTTTTTCCAGTATCCCGGCCGTCGTTTGGCGTGGGCCACGGCGACAATCTGGATCGCGTCCAGCAACTCGCGATAGATCACGGAAAATGGATAGCGATTGAGAACGCGCCGCTGGGTTCCGTGCCGGTAGACAGGATAGAGCTGCGGGCTCTTACGGATTGCGAGGAACGCTTCCTGCAATTCCACTGAAAAGCCGGCTGCCGCAGATTCGCTTTGTTCTTCGTACCAGTCGAGAGCTTTGTCTACTTCGGCTTCGGCCTCGCGAAGGATCCTTACCGATTTCATGCTCGCGACTTGGCTGAGAGCCGGGCATCCATTCGAGCTAGGACTTCCTCTAGCGGAATCAGCTCGACTTTGCCGGAGTCGATTTCATCGAGGCGGCGCTTGATCTCGTCGCCCCAGGCAGCTTCTATTTCTGCCTCGGTCGAGCCGTCGCCCGGAGGGTGAAGCAGTTCCTGGGCGAGCCAGGCGCGGTCGGCCTGCGAGAGGCGATTGGCTGCTTCGAGGAGGTCTTGGGCGGTCATCGGCATAGTGAGATTGTAGCGCGATTTCGGGTTCAAGCCGAGCGCCGTTGGCGAAGGTAGTGCTTCCAGTGAAGCAATCCAGGAAGGGAGATCATGAGAGCGCTGGCCACCCAGAGATAGTAGCCGTAGAGGGGGCGATACTCCGCCTGGGACAGGGCAACGCGGGAGGCGATGAGACCGGATACGGCGAGAGCGGCAAGGTACGGCTGGAGTGAAGTGAGCCTGGAGAGCTTCGGGTCGCGGTCGATGAGCAGCGAGCACAGGACCAGAGGAGTTACCCATCCGGCGAGAACCCCGGAGAAATGCATCGCGCTGATGTTGAGCATGGAAATAAGCGCTGCCACAGCGCATTCGTAGCCATACGCAGTGTTGCCGAACTCATCGATCTGGCGGCTGGTTACGGCGATGGGAAGAATCAGAGTCACAAGATAAAGACCTACACCCAGCAGCTGGCAACGTTTTGCGAACAGAATGCGCGGGTCTTCGTCTGGTTCGCTGAACATGCAGCCATCCTATCGCAGACTGATCACTCTATTCGAGGTCATTGACAAGATGGCTACATTGGGAAATGCCACACTACTCCGCGTTGTCGATTTGGGCGCGCTGGAGGGTGTTGCTGGAGTCGATATAGACGGACTTCCAGGTGGTGTAGAAGTCGAGTGCGCCGAGGCCTTCGCGGTGGCCGTTGCCGGTTTGCTTGACGCCGCCGAAGGGCAGGTGGACTTCGGCGCCGATGGTGGGGGCGTTGATGTAGGTGATGCCGGCTTCGAGGTCGCGGATGGCGGTGAAGGCGCGGTTGATGTCCTTGGTGTAGAGGGCCGTCGAGAGGCCGTAGTCGATGGAGTTGGCGATCTCGATGGCTTCTTCGAAAGTGCTGAATTCGAGGAGCGCGACGACTGGGCCGAAGACTTCTTCGCGGGCGATTCGCATTGCAGGTGTCACATTGCCAAAAACGGTCGGGGCGAAGAAGGTGCCGTTGGCGTAGGGGCCTTCGGTGAGGCGCTTGCCTCCGGTGAGAAGCTGCGCTCCTTCGGCGATGGCGATCTCGCAATATTTGGCGCTGGTCTCGATCTGCTGTTCGTTGACTTGCGGGCCGACTTCTATGCCTTCGCTGAGGCCGTTGCCTACGCTGAGCGCGGCGGCGCGGGCTACGAGCTTCTGCGTGAATTCTTCTGCGATGGATTTGTGCAGCAGGATGCGGCTGGTCGCGGTGCAGCGCTGGCCGGTGGTGCCGAAGGCTCCCCAGAGCGCGCCTTCGAGAGCCAATTCGAGGTTGGCGTCGTCCATGACGATCATGGCGTTTTTGCCGCCCATTTCGAGGGAGACTGGCTTGAAGTTGGCTGCGGCGCGCTGGGCTACGTGGGAGCCGACGGCGCTGGAGCCGGTGAAGCTGATGGCGCGGACGTCGGGGTGCTCAACGAGGGGCGCGCCGGCCTCGGGACCGAAGCCCGAGACGATGTTGACTACGCCTGGGGGAAGGCCTGCATCCATCAGGGTTTGGACGAGGTTGTAGGTGGAAAGCGGCGTGTCTTCGGCGGGCTTGATGACGCAGGTGTTGCCGGAGACGAGTGCCGGGAAGAGCTTCCACGAGGGGATGGCCATGGGGAAGTTCCAGGGGGCGATCATGCCGATGACGCCCACGGGCATGCGGATGGACATGGCGAATTTGTTGGCCAGCTCGGAGGGAGCGGTGACGCCGAAGAGGCGTCGGCCTTCGCCGGCGACGTAGTAGGCTTCGTCGATGGCTTCCTGGACGTCGCCGCGGGTTTCGGCGAGGACTTTGCCCATCTCGCGGGTCATCTGCCTGGCGTACTCTTCCTTGCGCTCGGCGAGGAGCGCGCCGGCGCGATAGAGGATCTCGGCGCGCTTGGGAGCGGGGACGAGACGCCAGGTGGCGAAGGCCTTCTTGGCGGCGGCGACGGCGAGGGCTACGTCTTCGGAATTGG
>Ga0302325_10009965_pt1 | contig 20668 bp, 21 predicted proteins | sample Palsa_T0_2_FD_201948 | JGI IMG/M metagenome (GOLD analysis project Ga0302325, IMG submission 201948) | Peat permafrost microbial communities from Stordalen Mire near Abisko, Sweden - Palsa_T0_2 | ecosystem: Environmental > Terrestrial > Soil > Palsa > Peat permafrost | place: Sweden: Abisko...
CGAAGCATAGCATTAGCCTGACTTGGGCCAGGAAGAGATCTCGAAGACTTGCAGAATTGGGGCTGCCGCCTGCGGTGGAGTATCAAATTAGGAGTTTGGCTGCTTTGGATGGGCATGGGCTAGGGAGTTGCTCTTTAAGGAGTTGAAACGAAACTTCTGAGTTTCCGCGAGGAAAAAAAAAAGATAGAAACGACATCATAGTATATGGATGGAGTCAGAACTGAAAATGCGATTTATTCCTACTAAAAGGGACGGTATTCTTGGTCTTATAACTTCGTGAACCCCTCCTTCGGTGGCTGTAACCAATTCCTCGCATCATACACCGCTCCCTCCCCTTCTATAACGTGGAAAGTATAAATGATCCGGCCCTTCTTGCTAACATTCTTCTCACTCTTATGCAGCAAATTCCCATGGATCAGCACCAAAGTCCCAGCCTTGACTTCCCCCAACTTATATTCTACCGCCACCTCTCCACTCCCAAACTCCTTCCCAGCCGGAAATCTCGCCCCCTTGTTGTCAATGAACTCCGTCCCTTCTCCCTCCTTCTTTCTCACAAACCTCTTCCCAATCCCAGCCGTCTTATGACTTCCAGGCAGGAAACTCAGGCAACCGTTCTCAACCGTCGCATCTTCCAACGCATACCAAAAGCCTACAGCGCTTGGTGGATCCGTATACAAGAACGTCGAGTCCTGATGTGGAGGTACTGCACCGCCGATTTCAGGCTGCTTGCAGATTACCATGCTTTGCAGGCAGCGGGGGTCCCGAAATCCGAGGGAGTGGGCAATTGCGGATGGAGGATGGGAAGAGCTAGGAAGGAGGAGCGAAGCGAAAGGAGGGGAGAGAACATGTAGATAATGGCCAATTTTATTTATTGCTAGGCCCTTAGGCTTTTTCAGGGCACCGGTGGAGTCGAATGCATCTTTGGATGTTAATCTAGACTTGATACACAAAGGAAGGAAGGGTACAAACCTTCTTCGAAGAAAAACCTTATCTTGTCCCCGCTCGTAAGGAAATAGTCGTCCCCTACATGCTCGCTGCTTTTACCGGTAGAGAATTTGGTCATTGGGTGGTCGTCTAGGGAGAAATTTTCCAGCATGAAGTGCGTTTCTTGAAGTAGGGTGGAAACTGTTTGCTGGTCGAGGGCGTCAGGAATGAGGAGATAGCCATCGCGGTTGAAGGTTGCGATTTGCTCTTTTGTGAGGCCTCGAGATACTGTTGAGGGATCTGGGGAGGTGCGTGAGGGTGTCATTTTGTAAAGTGCTCTTGGGGGAATATGAGTGAGGTTGAAATTGAGGAATGAGGAGGGAGGCTTATCGGCTGTAGGGTCAGTTGATAAGGGTGGGGATGATCTCCATCAGTAACAACAGTAGCTGGAAGTTGAAATATTGATTACCTGCGACTAGTTTCACAGACGATGAAAGCCAATTACGTCAATCTATTACATTGAAAATTGATCTTCATCAAATTGACAACTATCTGTGATCTCTGAAAAGTATGAGATATCTATGAAAGGCACGACTCCATCGAGAAAATGTTCAAGTGTAACTTAAATATTTATTTAAAGTATCTGTTCTAGATATACTACAGATTATACCCTTCGGATAGTTGGAGAATAGAAGATCCCAGTGATACTAACAATAATTTATCCCTTCTAGTTGTTTATGTCCCAGCTCCAGGCTTGAGCTCTTAAGCAACCCCGCCGAAAGAGGCAATCCCTCGCTTCCAGAGTTGACTAAAAAAAGATAAAACCATGCACGCCCTCTTCTTAGGAGGGTTTAGCAAAGTTGCAAAGGGGGAAACAGAAGCAAAAAGAGTTTGCCAGGACGCACCAAAAACCGGACAGGCTGCGCCTTTTGATGATGCGCACTAATACCAGAGGTACGGAGGTCCATTAGTGGGTCCCAGGCCCTGGCGCACGATTATCGCCTTCTTTGTTACTTGTAAAACCTTTTAATTTCTCGCTAAATTAGCCGAAGCACTCTCACAAAGGTTTACTTCGTACTCGACAAAACAATGCATTTACTTTCAAGACAGAAAGTAACGTGCATATACTCTCAAGACATGCATATTCTTCAAAAACAGGCCCAAAATGGAAAAAAATTGCTCCCTAAGGGTCACGTGCTGACTGTGAGGTTCGAACTCACGCATCTTTCGATAATGGTGATTTAAGCAAGCTTAAAACCATCGCCTTAGACCACTCGGCCAAATCAGCAGAAGCGGAAAACCGCGGCTTTAGACAGAAGAAGTCCTTATTTCAATTCATACTACTGCATCTCATAACGTTGTCTTGTCACGGGAATTTGTGGCTTTTGGGCACGTGAAAATGTTGCTGGAACACCTCTCGCAGATATGGAGATAACAACAATATTGTTACCTAGATGCTAGCATAACTAAATTATAGGCAGAATGCTACGCAAATGATTACATAGAGCCCCCAAAAATGTAGACTTCATGTAAGACCATACCCAAAATCCCAACCTTCACCTGATTCTAGAGGCCAAGCTCATAGACAAATGAGTATAAACGCCCCGGAGTACATGCAATCTCCCACATACCCATTTATCTGCCATAACGCTCACTGGGAATAAGTTCATAACCTCCTTCTGGCGGGAATATGAATGCCGACAGCGAGATAAATGCTGCTGAAAGCACCGCAATACTCCAAGAAACCGTGCATAGAATCCATGACTTATCAAGCTTCCACCCAACAAAAAACCTGTCATCCGTGTCGAACACGTAGGCCTGAATCAAATTAGCAATATATCACCCTATATCAAAAGTATACATACTACAATAGCCATACTCGCACATTGTACAACACCCACTAGCGTTAACATAAATGCCAAAATCCTCCATCCCGTTTCCCTCATTTGCTTCCCACCCAGTATGACCACCACGTACGCTACGAGCGTAGCCAATTCCAACGCAGCCGCAAACGACATCATAAATCCCACAGACCTCCACATTGAACAGAAATATCTGTCGGTGCCGGAACAATCCTCTCGGTGTGGGAAACGTATACAAGTTCCCGTTGTCGAGGAACAACTTTGATGCAGTCCAATAGTCTTTGTGAAATGTCCGCCGTCAGATGCATCAACCGTCCAAGTGATCCAATCCGGAATGAATATCGCAGCTATTGTCATCGCGGTCGCTGGAAACAAAATTTTAAGTGAGGAGTTGCCAGAAGAGTCGGGGACTTTGAGCTTACCAGCCACGAATGCGACAAGCGTTGTACTGTATACTAGAACTCTGGTCATTTTGAGCGCATTTGCTCCTCTGGAGCTCCCAGTATGCAATTTTTGATGGCGGCAAATCTGCGAGAGGAGAGTTGGTGAAGAAGAGCCTCAGGTCGATGTGAGGGGGTCGAGTCCTTTCGGTGTCTGCCTAGACCGAAACACAGACCGCGATCATCACCGAAAATCACGCACCCGCGTGCAAAATGCGGTGAACAAAATATGATGTCGGGATATGCTTGCTCGAGCACGATGATAAGGACAGTCTAGTCAGATAGTGAAGGTGTGGGGAATTATTTGCGCGATATTTCAGGAGATGGGGATTTCGAAGACTCGAAATGTGTCTATTGGCTACGGTGGGCAAGCCGCTGAAATCACTGACGTCGTTTGCGCTTCAAAAAAAGGAGGGGTGCAGATGCATTTGTTCACGAGGTACATTCTTGGCTTCGAGCTGCAAGATAAGAATCTAATCTCGCATTTGCATTTTCTATTGGTATTAAAAGGTTATTCACTTCGAATTTGGAAGGTCTTTTGAATTCTTGTCTAAAAGAACGAAACACCTCCAGTCATTGAATGGGTATTTAACCGCAAGTCATGTGAAATCATATCCTGACCAATTTTCAAGACGAGCTATCCTTTCTTGACAGCCACTGCAATTCATCTATTCATCATCATCCTCACTATCCTCGCTACTGTCCTCTGAATCCTCCTCACTGTCTTCCTCCTCGGAATTGGAGCTAGAAGAAGAGCTTGAGGAACTCGAAGAAGTATCGTTGCCTCCATCATTCTCTGCCGTGGACTCGTCCGACCTGTTGTCGTCCGAATCGTCCGAGTTAGATGAACTGGTCTCATCATCCACTGTAACCGTCCGTTGTTTCCTCTTTCGTGCGACCTTTTGGGACGATCCATCATTCGTTCTCAAACGCTTTTGGCTATCGTTGTCCCCGTTCATGTCTTTATCAGTGAGTCTACTACCATCTCCAGGCGTTCCAAGCTCCGCCAAGATCTGCTCCGCCCGTGTCCTCTTAGCAACTCTCTTTGCCATTGCTGCATCGGACAACCCTAACAAGACTCCTTCTTCGTAGCCCATCTTTGCAGAGGCATTGACTGCAGTCATGGTTGCAACATACTCTTTCATGGCCGCATCGTACTCTCGCTGCTTTTTGTCGGCGTTCGCCATGTCTTTTGGGAATCCAGCAACACCTTCTTCTTGATCTTTAACTTTGACAGCAAGAGCTGCATCTCGTAATCTCGCTCTGACACCTCCTTGAAGACCTCGAACGTACGGGTAAATCAAATGCGCATGATCTGAGGGTATGATATCGATATCGAAGACATGCTTGAGAAGGTGGCTTTGGTGGTTTTTGTTGAACTTCCACGTGTCTCTCGATTCGTGATATTGTCGCAAGTATTGAAGATAAGGCCGAGAAGAGGAGGGAATGGTAGGCCTGACAATCTTCTTGGGGTTCTTGGAGTTTGGCTTGTTGTCCCTTCCTTGCTTCAGTCTCTTAACCCTCTTCGCTCTCCTTTCTTTTTCGTCGAGGGTCGTATCCAGTTGTTCCACCACCTTGGAAGGTTCGGGTGTCCCAAAAGCTGGCTGAGAATTTTGCAGTTGAAATGAAGGGTCTTGTGATTTTTGCTCTGCTATCCAAGAATTGAAAAGTTGCCTTATGCTGTCCCCATCATCAACTTTCGTCTCTGGAGTGAATGTGACGGACTTCTTGCCCGAAAGAACAGGACTGAGCGGCGCTGTTAATGAGAGAGATGTTTTTTTTGTTTTTTTTGCTGGACCTTCGGTAATACTGGCTTTTCTCTTCCTCTTGGGCGACTCAATTGGGACAGAGGATTCAGACACTGGCTCTGAAGCTGCTTGTGATTTCAGTTTGAGGCCCAGTCTTTTCCAAGCGGGAATGTGAGTGGGCGCATTGTGAATCGCAGCAGATGGCATGATGTCGACCGGATATAAACGTTAACAAATACCTATAATAATGGGGATATCGTCGTCGTAAGCTACACAACAGGGCGTTCCTGATCAAATACTCAAGAAGCTAGAAACTTTTTCCCACTTCCCTTATCGCTATCGTTGATCACTTTCGGCTACTGAACACGTGATGCGAAGCTCATTCGCGGTCTTTGAAGCCTAAGCACCTTCTTCTCTTCAACACATTCACGAATAACCTCCACGACAAGATCTGCCATCTGCAGCTTGTTGTCCTCGAAAATTCAGCAACTGTACCATCATCTGCATCGTTCCAGCCACTCAAAATGTCTGGTAGGATAGCCCCTCACCAAGCTTCAACAGCTCCACGAACGATGGCTAATCCGATTTCTTGAACAGGCAGTGCAGGATACGACAGGCATATCACGATCTTCTCAGATCAGGGAAGATTATACCAAGTCGGTACGTATAGATTCGTTTTCAATACGACCCGCACTCCTCAACGCAACGGCCATCCGGAAAGCGTTTCAGCGTTGCATTTATGTATCCTCGAAGTACATTACTAACGACTGGCATGAGGATAGAATATGCCTTCAAAGCTATCACCGCTGCGAATATCATGTCGATTGGTGTAAGAGGAAAGGACTGTGCTGTCGTATTATCGCAGAAGAAGGTCCCTGTAAGAATACATCCTTCCATTTCTATTTCAAGCTGCAATGCTAATATATTGGGTGACATAGGACAAGCTTATCGACCCCTCATCTGTATCTCACATCTTCAAATTGTCACCCTCAGTGGGCTGTGTGATGACAGGATCCATCGCTGATGCCAGAGCATCCGTACAAAGAGCTATTGGTGAAGCCGCCGAGTTTCGATACAAGTTTGGATACGAGATGCCCTGCGATGCCTTAGCGAAGAGGATTGCTAATATCAGCCAAGTTTATACTCAACGGGTAAGCTGACGTAATCGGACCGCTCTCAGCACTCTATCGGATCTCACAGTTCTAACCTTGTCATAGGCTTACATGCGTCCCTATGGCGTTGCTACAACATTGATTTCATTGGATTCCGAGTACGGTCCGCAACTCTACAAATGTGACCCAGCAGGTTACTATACCGGCTACAAGGCCACGGCGTCAGGTCCCAAGCAGCAGGAGGCGTTCAATCATCTTGAGAAGAAGCTCAAGAACAAGGATTGTGCAGAAGGCAGCTGGGAGGAGGTTGTGGAGCTTGCAATCACTACGTTAAGCACGGTCCTCAGCGTGGATTTCAAGAAGGGCGAATTAGAGATCGGAATCGTGGGTGGACCAAGAACGGACGGGAAGGAGGGTACCGACCCGGGATTTAGAGCTCTGACTGAGGAAGAGATTGACGAGAGACTGCAAGCGATTGCGGAGAAGGACTGAACGTTGACGGGGCTTGTGATATCCAGAAGATCGGTTTAGCGTTCGGCGTCACCGATCAACTTGGATTACAAAAGGGCTCTTTCCTGCTTTCGCTTTGCAACGGTGTATTAGAACATAAAAGGACTGGCGTGAAGCCAAGTCTTCCTAATCTTGTGGCATTAGTGTGAATCACATCTGGGGGGAAACCAGATTCCCAAACTCCGTGCATTATTGGCGGTATATTCTTGGGGATGGGGGGGCGACTCAGCCTTATTCGTGGCTTGACCTGAATGAGCATGCAGCGAACGATCTGACCCAATGCAGCAGATCCAGCCCTACGCTGGAGATCGAGCCAAATAGCATCAGGCAGGGAAGAGGAAGTATTGGTGAAGCTCACAAGGCCGTCGGGAGACCACAGTGGACAGGTCTGACGACGTTTGCAGCCACAATGATGAGGGCTGTCCAAAAAGAATGCTCCATGTTATGGCGCAGTCGAGGGCGCCATGCCGTTCCCAGCACGCTGTATCTCAGCTGGGTGAAGCGAAAAGTTCGTCTTGCAGTCAACGCCGTCACGGGTGCCCATTGGCCCACGCACGCTGTGGCCGCCCGCGCGCGCCCTGATCAGCGGTGGAGTTTTGGGAAGATTTGGCGCAATCCCCGCGCCATCAGTGGCCCACGGCCTGGTGGCGCGCTCATGAAATGCTGAAGCGAAGACGGCAAGAATCACCCCTGCAGCACGCGAAGAGGCTCTCCTTTTGTTACCTCTTCCACAGTTTCCACGTTTCCATTCTCGTCATGACACTTGAACTGAATTACAGCTGGTCTAGGTTCATGGGTGGGTAGAGCTTTGAGCTCGTCAGGTTAAATATCAAAATAGTTTCTCCTTGTGTGGGGCTCACAGGGCTCTCCTGAGCTTCTCTCTTGACGGCGGCTCCAATGGACCGAATGAAATCTCTATCATGGCTGAAGATCCTGTGATAGCCAGCCACAACGGTTCCCAGTAGGGCCAGATGTCACCCACGGTGCAAGACATCTTGTTCCTGAGTGCTTCATAAACCTCCGTTGAGGGCTTCTTCTCCCGAGACATTTTCAACGGTCCACTATCTTTCAAGTTCTTCTTTCATTCGTTTCTATAGCTCTAGCTTCTGCTTTCCACTCCTTTTCTTGCACAGCACCTATCACTCCTTCGAAATGGCAGACGGATGTGAGTCGGGATACTTCTTTCTCACCTGTATTTCCCTTCAAGTTCCCCAGTTGAAGCTAGTTAGTCATATTGCTGACGCATGAACAGTAAATGAACAACGGACTGTTCGAGTAGCAGATCTGCTCTCAGACTTCCGGACCTTGCAATACTGGATTGCCGCCGCGCCTGTCGATCCTGAGAATCAGGATGATTACTACACAGAAGGCTGGGCCGCTCTGCGACAATGCTCCATCGACGGACAGCACATCCTAAACTGTGCTGCAGAGACGCGGGTGCCAAGAGTGAGGGGTGGACCAGAAGAGCAAGAGAAGGCAGAATTACAACAGTAAGTCATCGAGCCAAAGCAGATTCAGGGGCACTTGTTGATAAGTTCAGGGTCCTGCTTGATGCTTATGCCAGGCGACACGAGGGTCAAAAGATCTACCTGCGGCAACAAGCTGCACAACGGTGGATTAGCTGGCGAGACCAGGTTCTACAAGGACAAAGACCTCACTCAGGTCACACTGAGCAATTGGCAGCCTGTGATGCGCAACTACGGGTTGTAAGTACTCTCATGAGTTGTATCTCCTGGCGAGATCAATGCTAATACCACGCAACAGGAACTTACAGCCATCACAGACGATTCTATCTACTCTGATATGCGATCCTCTGACTATCAAATGGGGCGCTGGACGCACGAGGATCCAAGCCTACGAAGTGTTCAGAGATGGGTCAGAGCCAGACGCTAAGCCGACTCATGGAATAACGAAGGGATGGAAACGAATGACAAAGAATAATAGTAATTAGGACTTTGAAAGGAGCAGCAGGGCAGCATAGCGTTCATTTGTTTAGCAGCGAGCATTGGGAAGGCGCTTCGATTCATAGCCAGGCGCGGGCGACTAGGCACTCAATCTTTCTATCCAGCATAAAGCATTGCCTGGCGCTTTGTTTTCTAGATAAATACTACTTTCCCAAAGCAAACGCAGCTGATACCCAATGAACTCATATAAAAGTATTTTGTTCTACCCGATTCATTTGTTCTTGCTTTGGACGCAGAGCGCTATCCCAGATAATGAGAGAGCCATCCCAATCCAAGTGTCTGTGGAGGTTTTAGTCCTCCTCTTCCGGATTCTGAGTGGAGCTGATGACTTACCCCTGCTAATTACCTTCCTCTCAACCCACCAATCCCCAAATACCGTGAACAGGAACGCCAACGAATTGGTGATTGGAACCGTCAAACTCAGTTCTAATCTCACCACATTAGCACCTTATTTCCACCTCCTCACCCCACGTCCCCCACTCTCAGCCCTTTCCTCTCCTTTCACCCCTAGAAGTGGAGAATGGGAACTCACCAGCCTTGCCAATCAACAAGAAGAACCACACGCTTCCGGTGAGATTAATCACTAGCGGAATAGCATATTTCGGGTTCCGCAACAAATCGACAACGCCAAAGAAGGCTCCCAGGAATTTCGACTTGGCCCAGCTGGATTTGACAGAGGGAGAGTCTAGAATCGGGTGCAGTGGTGGCGAGTGAGTGCGTGCTGCGGCGCGGATGAATGGTGTGGTGAAGCCCCAGGCTATCCCGATGAGCAGGAAGCCGATAACGTACCGGAATATTGATGGGGCTGGGTCTAGGGAGGGCGTATTTTCCATGGTGAGCAAATAGGGAAGATGAATTGGTTTTGATGTAGGACGGAAGTTATTGGGATAGAGAGATGAGAGAGTCGTCGTCACGAGAAGCGGGCATGTCCAGGTTGGTTGATTGCCGAGTCAGAGTCACGTGAAATCAACGTCTGCAGCTGGGGACAAATTCAGAACTTGCCTTTAGTTTAAGTATTTAGAATATCACCAGAAAATGTGCTTTGAATTCTATGATTTTCATTGATTGATTGCGTGAGAGAATAAATCACCAGAGAAAGCAGCAGAATTTCCCTTCCGAAACCCAACCCATATCCCAGTCCGCTCAGCTATGCAATGTAGTTGTACCAGATTAATGAAAACTCCGCGGGAACATGCACTCCACAGCGCAATTTTTTTATTTATTTTTTTGGATGCCCCGAAGCCATTCCTAGAGCGTCCCAAAGCAATGTAGAATGTTGAAGTGAAGAACGCATCGCCAGAGCAACTCTCAGCCCCGAGCATAAGGGTGAAAGCCCCTGTTACCACCTCTACCACCACCACGGTAGTTCGCACCTGGCTTGCCAGCATTCTTCGGTCCAGTTGGTGCGTTAGCAGGCGGAGCACTTTGAGGTCCACCTTGTGGCGGAGCAGATCCCCTTGAACTTCCACCTCCACGACCTCCTTGATACCCCCCGCGGCCCCCTCCACCCCCGCCTCCGCCGCTGGGAATGTTTGGTTGCGGAACATCATCATACATCCCCTCCCAAGAGGTTGGTCCGCCGCCACCACCCATGCCATATCCTCCTTGACCACCGTATTGAGATTGTTCACGTGCAGCCCTACGAATCTGTTGTTGCTCATACTTTTGCTGCTCGAACATCTGCTGTTCATAGGCGTTGTAGCCGGGCGTACCAATTCGTCCTCCAGGATTACTTCCACCACCTGCAGCATAACCTCCTCCCATACCAGCATTACCGCCCATCCCTTGCATCTGCATTTGTTGCATTTGTTGCATCTGTTGCATCATAGCAGGATTCATGCCTTGCATACTAGCCATACCAGCACCAGGGCTCTGGGGACTCTGACTGCGGTTCCCTTGTTGCAGCTGCTGCTGCATAGCCTGCATCTGCTGCATTTGAGCCATCTGCGCCATCATGGCTGGATTCATACCTCCTTGCATAGGCATGCCTCTTCCACCACCCATCGCCATCTGCTGCTGCATCATGGCGAAGTATTGTTGCATGCGTTGCCAGTACTGAGCCATCAATTGAGGAGTCATACCACCTGGAGCCATCTGATTACCACCGCCTTGTTGAACTTGGCTTGCATTTTGATTATCATCTTGACCTCCTTTGCGGAACCGACCACCCTTGCCACCACGGCTCTCCTCTTCCTCACGCATATTGCCTCTTGGTTGTGCTTTCTTGACTTCGATTGGCTTGCCAAGGATCTCGAGTGGTTGTTGCAAGCACGCGTCGACAGCCGCCTCGCTATCGAATGTGACGAATCCGAAGCCTCGCGGTCTGCCGGTGTCTTTATCCATCATAAGAGTGGCGTCGATGACTCGACCAAATTGCATAAAGTACTCCTTGAAATCTGTCTCTGTGGCCTCTTGACTGACACCACCGACAAAGATCTTGCTAGTACGTTCTTGCTCGTCTCGTGGAATGGCTCGCTTGGGGTCGATCTTATGCTTGGGTGAGCTGGTGTTCTTCTTTAGGGAAGGGGGCGTAGAAGGATATTGACGCAAAGAATTATCATGAGTTTGGAGATCGGGTCTTACGATTTTGCCATCCAGATAGTGTTCCTTTACCATCACGATGTTGACTGTCCTAGCATCCTTGAAGGTCAAGAAGCCAAAGCCTCTTGATCGACCAGACGCACCGTCTCTCATGACAGTACACTCCAGAACCTCGCCAAACTGAGAGAAATACTCCTTTAGAGATTCTAAAGAACTGCGAGTTAGCCGTGCCGTGAATATCGGGCTTCGATTTTCACATACGATCGGTAGTCTCCCAATTCAGTCCACCAATAAACATCTTCCTGTAAAATCATGACTAATTAGCAATTGAACTTATCATTGAGAAAGAAAATTAATGCAGTAAGAGTAACAGAAACATGAGAAGATCGCAATCCATCATCTCTCCAAGTCAAACATGGCTTCAAATTTGGTTGTCTCTCGCTGATTATTCAGTTTCATATCTTCCTCGGCATGCTTCGCTTGTGGGATAGCTGGTCGAGAATCCAACCCCTCAAACAATTCAATGCCAAACGACAGGCCAACACAGTTGGTGAAATTGGAAGAGCACAGAGGTCGTTGGCACCGTAAGTACGATTTGACCAGATTTTGAGATGGTCTCCGCCTTCAAGTTCGGGGAGAAATTCCTTTGACCTGCAAATCCTCCACACCAGTCTGGCAATATGAGCCCGAAAGGAGTCATGCAACGAAGGATGACACCACAAGATATCCAAGAACAATGGTTGTCTTTGCTATCGTCATGCTAGGTACTGGCGTCGAGCGCTATGCGCTGCCCGTTCTGCTAAGCCTATCTGTGGCCTTCTTGTGCTCTATGAAGATTATCTCGACAATAGGCTATGTAGTAGGCTTGACTATGGCCGCTGTTGTTGGCGAATGCATGAGGCGAAATACCAGCTTCCTGTCTTGCCTCAAGACTGCCTGTCCATTTTCCAATTCGGCTCCTCAAGCTTTCATCCCCAGGACTGTGACGCATTCTGCTTCTGGCTCGCTAGCTCGCTATGGCAACTCAGCGCGCCACCTTGGATCCATAGCATAATTGAACGTCCCCAGTGACCTCCTGTATCTATGGCTCCTAGTGGCTGCTTGCATTCCATTCATCTCCTCGTGAGGCATTATTCCTTGCCATCCCAGCGATATGTCCCCCTCTCCTAACTCTGCGGTATGCAATAACGTTCCCCAATCTGCATGCATCACAAATGATATTCCTGAATCCATTCCATTTCTTGAAGGCCCTTGCCCTGCATCGGAAAGTTGATCGTATGAGGGCAAAACTGGATGTCTTGCGACCGCCATCATCTGCTAAATCGTATAGAAATATCCACTATCAAAATTAAAGAAATATTCGTAATCTTACCCGTCCTCTTTGATGCCAGGCCCATGTGCTTCATGCGTAGCTGGTGCATCATAGCTGCTACCATTGGGACCAAGGTTGAAGTCGATCTCATCATCATCATCCTGGTCACCAGTATACATCTGCTCATCGCCCCCCCCATTCTGCTCTGCATGCTCATTTGACTCTTCACCATTCGTTTCAGCTATGGCAGCCGGTTCGCTATTGACTTCGCTCGCTGGGGCTGCAGCTTGCGATACCTCTTCCTCTGTGTAACTGAACGCAGATCAGCTTGATGTTCTATACATTGAGGTTGGCGATATAGCAGGAGCATGAAGTCCAGAGATGGGCACCGCGTCAGCCCTCTCGGAGGATTGTGAGATTGACTGCCGGGCGGAGATTGGGAAATGATACTCACAGATCAGCAAAGAGATCCTCTTCAAAATTATCCGGCTCCGTCATCTTGAACGTATCTCTAGGCTGAGGATTAGATTAGTTGTCACCTGCCGCTGTGTACAACGATAGTGCACAGTGGGAAAGTTGTTGGTTGCCTGCCAGCTTGTGATGGTGATAGGGTGTTGTCGTTGATGGTTAAAAGGAGACTTGGGTATCAACGGCGAGGATGTCCTCGAAGCCACCAAACGCTAATTAACGGTTGGCGTGGAAGTGAATGTGAATGTGAATGTAAATGGGGAGTGGAAAGGAGGATATTGTGAGCAGAGCAGAGGCCCAGGCGAGGTTGCTTGTACAGACGCTAGTCCAAATTTGAACAATTAACGATCGACGCCTGAGGTTATTCATTAAGACAACCCACCTCTAGAGCCTCAGGAATGAAGCACAAGACCGAGAATTGACGGTCTGCAAGATGTTCTCTTCTTCAAATGGCAGTAAGAAACCGGTGCAGCAGGTTAGTCCATAATGATCCTTGTTTGAGAAAAACAAAGCTGATCATAGCTGCTTTTATGCAGGAGATGGTTCAGGTTGGTCAGTTCTCTCCCCCGTTAAAAGCTTTTGGAACGAGGTTCTTGTTCCGTTTGTAAGAAGGCTGGACCTGAATATTGCTAAAGTGTGCTTCTATATACTAGAAAGAGCCGAGTATGTACCAACTTTCTCTGCTCAAGGCCTTAGTCGAGCAGGGAAGGGATTGAGTTACAAAGTGGGCAATGCGCTGACCAGGAACTTCCAGATCTGCTTCTCCATTCTGGCGAAGCCGAACCTCAGATGGACATCGTGACTCTTCTCCAAAGAAACAGTCCCGAGAACCTGGGCTAGTTGTGGGGGCCTCGTATTCCCATGCCGATATGTTGAAGTTTGACAACCTGCACGTCTCAGATTTCCCTTCATCTTGAAAGGTGCTAACATCCCGACTCAAGATCTTTATCCTCGAGTTCAGCCCGCCCTAGAAGCCCTCCGTCTTCCTCCTCTCACAAGACCCGCAGCGACACCCCGCCATTCAACAGAGGATCTTCTGGACTGGCTTCTCCACCAAGAAGAACATACACAGATTTCTTGTCCACCACAAATAATGATTGGAATGCGGATGATGAAGGTGACGAGGAAGATGAATATGGTTATGGCAACGATGACGGGGATGATTTTGGGCTGCCAAGCATGTCAAGCATGAAACGGAAGACGAAGAAGGCAGCAGACCAGGGCAAAACAGATCCTGGAGGTAATCTCTCGCCCTTTGGGCATGGGTTGCAAGGCGGTTTTGGAGGCTTTGGTACCCGGAGGCTCTCAAACAGTGCCGACATCGCTATCGAACGCCCTGCGCCGAGTTATCCAGTGGCAAAGAAGAGCGAGGGGAAGATTTTGAGACCTCAGTACAAAGAAATTCTCAGGGATCCTGCAAATTCCTTGCACCTGATCCACCACCCGCCTGTGCCTACGGATGCTTCTCCCAAACAAATCGATATCCACTCGGCGCGGATCACGAGGATAAATAAGTTTAAAAAGATATTGCAAGCTACCTCGATAAATCTCACAGATCTGAGAGCAGCAGCGTGGTCCGGGGTTCCTGAGGAGGTTCGGGCAATGACATGGCAACTATTACTTGGATATCTTCCAACAAGTAGCGAACGACGGGTTGGGACTCTAGAACGTAAACGAAAAGAGTATCTCGATGGAGTCCGGCAAGCGTTTGAGAGAGGTGGCAATAGTTCTGTCTCAACAGGCAAAGCAAGGGGTCTAGATGAAGGAATTTGGCACCAGATCAGTATTGATGTCCCCAGGACGAATCCGCATCTGGAACTTTACGGTTACGAGGCTACTCAGCGGTCGTTAGAACGGATTCTATACGTCTGGGCTGTACGACATCCAGCAAGCGGCTACGTTCAAGGTATCAACGATCTAGTGACACCTTTCTGGCAAGTCTTCCTTGCAAGTTATATCACAGACTCCGATGTTGAGAGTGGGATGGATCCTGGGCAACTTCCCAAACCCGTATTGGATGCTGTTGAAGCAGATTCATTCTGGTGTTTAACGAAGTTATTAGACGGCATCCAGGATAATTATATTACTGCTCAACCGGGAATTCAGCGGCAAGTAGCAGCGTTGCATGATTTGACGGCTAGGATAGACGAGCCTCTAGCGAAGCATCTGGAACAGGAAAGTGTCGAATTTATCCAGTTCAGTTTTCGGTGGATGAACTGTCTCCTAATGCGGGAGATCAGTGTCAAGAACACCATCAGGATGTGGGACACGTATCTGGTAAGTTAACTCGCACTCTTTCGATCCATAAATAGAGACTAACTTTACCAAAGGCTGAAGAGCAGGGGTTTTCGGAGTTTCACCTTTACGTTTGTGTAGCTTTTCTCGTCAAATGGTCCGACAAGCTACGGAAGATGGATTTCCAGGAAGTCATGATGTTTCTCCAGGCTTTGCCCACACGAGACTGGACCGAGAAAGACATCGAGCTCCTACTGAGTGAAGCTTTCATATGGCAATCCTTATTCAAAGGATCTTCGTCACATTTGAAGGGCGGATCGGCGACTACACCATCCAATGCTGTAGCTTAGACGGGCCTAGGACAATGCACAATCTGACCCAAAAATGGAATCAAAACGATACCCCAGCGGCGTGCCCCTTTTGCATTGTCTGGACTGCATTTAGATATATATATCGAGGATATCTTAGGGGAGACTTACAACATTCCATCGAGTCTTCCGAATACTAGATCGGAAAGCGTCGGAACAGTGGGGGCAAGCACAACTCGTCACCACCCAGAACGGCAATGCCGCCTTCTAAAGTTGGTTCCGCAAGCCTACATGATCATTTGGCTTTATAGCGTCACTGATACCCATCGCTGATTCTATAGGGTCGCTCTCTGCCTTGTACAACTTTCAAAGATCTCAAGCGTGACGGACACTGATCTTGAGTTGGTAAACGACCAAGCCAGAGATGCGTTCAAAGGCAAAAAGAGTCATAGATTGAATGAAAATGCATTAGTGCAAGCCCTTTTCGTATCCCATGTGCAATGCGCAAACCCAGCGTACTAAAAGTTGTATGCTCCCTTGGTATCCTACAACGCCGTATTTCCCCATCCGCCCTCCCATCTAGTAAGAGAGAAGAACCACCCGCAGAAATTAAGACTCCTCACTCATCAGCAGCATCTTCCACCTTTGCCTGTTTTGCATCATCACAATCTTGCGCACCATTAAAGGGAGTCTCATTAACCTTAATCTTCTTGCTTTCACTCAGCTCAGCATCACCCTCAGCCTTGCGTTTTCCATTGGTACCGTTGGTGGCTGCATTTGGCTCTGGGGTCGCAGCGTCTGGCTTCGCCTTCTTGCGGCGGATCAGACCGGTGAGATCAGTTGCTGTCTTCTTTGCCTCCTCAATTCTGGCCGCAGCTTCAGCTGGGGATTCGCCCAATGTAGCTCCAAGGATACCGCCTGTAGGGTTGACGTCCAAAGGACCTGTTGATCCGTACAAAGCATCTTTGACGTCAACCGGAGGAGCTTTCAATTCAGCCAACTAAAAAGCAATGTTAGTATTTATTTAAGACTGCAGATGAAACTCGTGGAACTTACGCGCCCTTCCATCTCAGCAACAATCTCCTTGACCTCAGTAATTTGTGCTCGCGTGACCTCGTTGTCATCGGGAGATGAGCAAGAAGCGAGCTCCACCTCCTTGTTTTGCAACTTGAGCTTTGTGCTATTGATCGCAGCTTCCAACTCCTTGACAGCTTCGTCTCTCATGCCTTGGTCAACATGGGCCTCAGCCTCTGTACCGTCAGTGCCTTCCTCGCCCTCATCCTGGGTTCTCGTAATTGAGGCAAATTCCAACGCAAGAGACAGCTTGAAGTGGGCCTCTGCAATGATCTCGGACTCCTCGGGATACAACTCTTGCTTGTATGCTAAAGCAGCTCTGAAATCAACAACAGCACCCGGGAATCTAGGTTGCGTCAGAAACTACCAACAAAAATCGACATGGAGCATTTACCTCTCATTCTCAAGGGAAATCTCCGCCAGAAGATCATGAGTATCTGCCAACCGCTCCTTGATGTGCTTTGTCATGGAAGAATCGCCAACATCTTTTCCCTTGCCTTCGTCCTCCTCTGGCTCTTCCAACCTCTTTGTGAATAGGACTCGTGCCAGATCAAGGACCTCGAATGCGGCAGCAAGATCATCTTCCTCCTCCTCTGCTTCGGCTTCGCCTTCTTGTTCCTGATCATTGTTAGATTCTACAAACTTTCAAACTCAAGTAAAACTGACCCCCGCATCATCGTCCGAGTCCTCAAAGTTCTCATCACCAGTAAACTGAAATAGAGGCTTCTTCGCATCAACCGTCTCCTCTGGCTTTACACCACCGCCATTCTGCTCTGCGACAATCGCAACGCCCTCCTCGGCAATCTTCTCACTCTCTCTCTTGAGCTCTTTCTTTGGTGCTTCCTTCTTCGCCTTCGCAGTGCCATTCGGCTTCTTCTCAGTTCCAGCTTTGCCACCTAGAACATCACTTTTGCTCTGGCCGACCTTGAAGAGCGAGCGCCCATAAAGAAACAAGATCTCCGCGTTGTCAGGAGACATCTCGCCATTGAGTTCAGCTTGCAGCTCTGAAGCTCGGGCATACAGATCAGACGCCTCCTCGTAGTTCTTGTGCGCATATTGAGCGGTACCCTTGGCGCATAAGTCTGCGAGTGATACTTTGACGGAATTAAAGACTTCCAGCGCTGCAGAGGAGTCTTCTGAGAGCGTGATGGGCGGCTCAATTGGTTCGGCCATTGTTGATTGAAAGAGTTGGGTCTGGTTGATTGATGAGAATAGGATGGGAACGTTGTGCCGAGTAGTCGTCAAATCGAATTATAACGTCTAAGAAGTAGAAGACTTGATTCAATAAGTGAATGTTCATAGGAGTTGAAGGGGAATGGATGATTGCGACAGGTGATTCTAACAGTGATCAGTTTACAGGGATCACTGTCGCGAAAAGCACGACACTGCAGACAGAGCACGCGAGAAACACACTTTACTGTAACGCGGGCCACCCTTTCAAAACGCGTGTTGGCGCGTCTCCCAAAAGCATCAAAAAGTAATGGACTTGAAATTCAATCCTTTTACAACACAACCATTTTGAAAATATGTCTCGACCAAATCAAGCAGAGAAGCCTCGAGCTGCTCCTATATTCAAACCGCCCCCCACACCTGCGCCATTAAATCCAATCCCTTCATCGTCTCCTGCGTTTGGAACTCCAGCACATCCTATTCGACCTTTCAACCCCGCTGGAGCTCCTGCAAAAGCCAGTATACTCTCAATTCTGCTTCCTCCGGCTACTTTACGACCTCTGGCCTTTAGAACTTTCACCAAGAAGCATAGTTTAACCCTGACTTCGTCTGCACTGCAAGTTTTGGCTATCTTTATTGGGAGACATTGTGGAACAGAATGGCGAGAAGAGGGCTTAGCAGAACGCGTTCTGGAGGAAGTTGCGAAGAGCTGGAAAAACCGAAACGGAGGAGTTATCGTTGATGGCGAGGGAAATGATTTGAAAGATATATTGAAGAATCTGGAGGGCAGCATGAGTGGAGGGAGGATAGTCGCAGGTAGAGAGCTCAGTCGGCAGAACAGTCTAGTTCTAGGGTCGTCCCAAAATGAAGAAGTCTCACACACAAGACTTGGGATACGGCCGAGCGGGTTGGGTAGAGAAGACAGTCAGTCGAGCTTGGGTATGCCTACCTTAGACGTGGACGACAAGGAAGACGAAGACGGCCTCCGGGATCCCAGAAAGTGGCTGAAGGTGATTAATGCTTTTGAGCAACCTCGACTGGTATATAATGTCGCAAAGAAGCATTTTGACAGGTTTGTTTTGGTCACCCCTTTGCGGAATCGGTACTGACCCCTAATTAAGAGACGCTGCCAAACCCTCATTACTGCCACCTGCTTCTCATAAAACTCTGGTTTTTCGCAGTCGCTATAATCTCATCCATCAGCGTCTGCTGAGAAACGAGTCCTTTCAAGCGCCAACTTTCGAGGCCCAGAAACCCTCTCTGAAACGTTTATCGTCTAGCTTGGCAACAGCCCAGCAATCATACAAGCTGACACCAATTGCAAATCTGTTGGGACGCAATGGGAGTGGTCACATGATTCTCGGATTGTTGACAATATCCCCCACTGGAACATTAGCAATCAACGATTTAACTGGAAGCATTGCATTGGATCTCACACATGCAAAACCAATTCCTGAAAATGGAGCTTGGTTTGCTCCTGGAATGATCGTTCTAGTGGACGGAACCTATGAAGAGGAAGACAACAACGCTGGTGGAGGACTGGGAGGAAGTGGCGGCGTAGGAGGGACTATCGGTGGAAAATTCATAGGATTTTTCATCGGTGGACCTCGTTGTGAAAGAAGAAAAGTTACGTTGGGTCTCACGGGCTCTGAAGGTGAGGGTGGCGTGACTGCTGGGGGTGGATTTGGGTGGGTCGACTTCCTAGGGGTAGGCAGTGAACGCGCTGTGGGTTCAAAGATGCGAAAGCTGGAACAGCTTTTACTGCGACCAGGATCTGGAGATCAGGACTTGGGCGGCAGAGGTCGAATGGTGGTCATAGGGGAAGTTAATCTCGACTTACCGAGGACACTGCAAGCATTAAAGAAAGTTCTGGGTTTATACGCTGCAGAACCAGAAGAAGATACCCCCATGACATTCGTGTTGATGGGAAACTTCATCCAACACGCAATTATGGCTCGTGGAGGCAGTGGGGGAAGCATCGAGTACAAAGAGTACTTCGATGGTCTGGCATCAGCACTCTCCGAATATCCTACCCTCCTCCAATCAGCCACTTTTATCTTCGTTCCTGGCGACAACGACGGCTGGACATCCTCCTTCTCGGCAGGCGCAGCAACACCTCTTCCCCGAAAAGGGGTGCCGGAGATGTTCACTTCTAGAATCAAACGAGCATTCGCGACAGCCAACGCAGAAGCCGAGAAGGAACGAGGCAAGAAAACAGACGGAGAAGCGATCTGGACCAGCAATCCGTCTCGCCTCTCCCTCTTCGGCCCAGCTCACGAGATTATTTTACTCAGAGACAGTATGTCTGGCCGTCTCCGTCGAACAGCAATCAAATTCTCGTCATCTAAGTCCGATGAAGGAGATGAAGATGTGAATATGGTCAGCACGCCTGCACCGAACCCAGAACCTGAACAAGCAGAAATGGAAGTCGATACTGAAGTCCAAGCCCCGGGATCTCACGAAGCTGAGTTAGTTGCTGACGACACCCTGTCGAGTGATTTACATGCCGCGAGAAAGCTGGTCAAGACTATCCTGGATCAGGGGTATTTATCGCCGTTTGGGATGGCGATTAGACCTGTGCTTTGGGACTATGCTAGTGCTCTTCAGGTTTACCCATTACCTACTGCGATGGTGCTTGCAGACACCGAAGTACCTGCCTTTTGTATAACATATGAAGGATGCCATGTCATGAATCCAGGAAGTATAGTTGCACCTGGACGGAGAGGAGTTGCGAAATGGGTGGAGTATGATGTTCGTAATAAGGTTGGGAAGGTCAAAGAAGCGCTTTTCTGAGTAAGGAGATCATGAGAAGGCGTTGGGTATGGAGAATGTGTTCTGGAATTACGAAACGACTGATGCATTGCATGTTGGGTAAAGGCGTTTATTGCTCGTGATATATACAACTGCCAAGTAATACACTCACACGACTTTTGTACACCTCCGTGACTTATCCATGTACCGCTGGCCGCACTCATGTGTTGTTTATCTAAACCTTCACTC
>Ga0302325_10009966_pt1 | contig 20665 bp, 19 predicted proteins | sample Palsa_T0_2_FD_201948 | JGI IMG/M metagenome (GOLD analysis project Ga0302325, IMG submission 201948) | Peat permafrost microbial communities from Stordalen Mire near Abisko, Sweden - Palsa_T0_2 | ecosystem: Environmental > Terrestrial > Soil > Palsa > Peat permafrost | place: Sweden: Abisko...
CGCTCCTCTCTCCAGCTAAAAATGTACACTCTGTAAATATTCTTGGAAAGGTCGGTGCGCCGACGTGACAAAGCGCAGTTATTTGCCCGCAGGCGTCCGACGGTCCCTGATCGTGCAAGCGGCATCACGGCTGATCTCCCGAGACGGGCTGCACGGACTCACGATGGTGGCCGTGGCCAAGGAAGCTGGAGTCAGCCGTCAACTTGTCTACGACCACTTCCCTGACCTTCCGACGTTGTTCCGAGCTGTCTTCGCAGAGCAGGCGCGACAGTACGAGCTCGGTTTGGACGACGTGTTCGCCCTCAGTAGCGGCGATACCGCCACGATGGCTCGACAGCTCTTCGAGCACGTGCTCGCCTTGGGGCCTGAGACGCGCCGCGTTGTCCGAGCATTGATTGGAGGCGCCGTTCCGCTCGAGCTCACGGGAATTCGACAACAGTTTCGAGCAACCATTAGTGAGAGATGGTGCTCGTGGTTTCGCACATTGGGTTTGGACGATCAGTCGAGCAACGCCCTCGTATCGGTCATGACCTCGGCGTATCTGGGCGCGGCTGAGTTGGTAGACGACGGTGAGATCGGAGCAGAAGCGGCCGCGGCCATTGTTGCCATGCTGGCGGAGGGGATAGTCAGCCAGCTACCCCTTCCAGCCATCACGGGGACGTGAGAAGGAATTGACAAGAACGTGTCTTGCCATCTTGTTGCTTCGCAGCAGCGCATCCTCTATTGAAAGGCTCGTTTCAAGGTGAATGCCGATCCTCAAAGAATTGTCACCAACCACCGCGGCACTCGATACGGCGAGTTGTTTGCAATCTTTTCTGACGGAGAGCAGTTCACCGCGCACGTGTACGGTACCCAGCTTCTCAATGAGTGTCCCCAGGAACTATGGGAGACCCTTGACGCGGCGACAATTGCCGAAGAGCTGGGCGCTCTTATCGTCAAACTCAACGGACCTCGGTATTGGATGCTGGACGGCCTTGGATCAAAGGGTGAGCCGATTGAGCCCGTCCTCCACGAGTTCAACGGGCTTCTGATGCGTCGGATCGCCCTGCTCGCGCTTGGTTCGAATCCTGCTCAGGTCCCTTACACTGTGCGCAAGGTCGACCGGCGAGTCATCATGTATTTCGACGCTGGCAGCGACGTCTATGAGCTGATCGACCCCCAAGGTCTCGCCTATGTCTTGCAGGCGTACTGCACTGGAGTCGACACCACTCTCGATGAGAAATCCCTCGCAGATCTGGCCAACCGCCTCGCGCTCCCAACAGGCTGGAGATTTCGAACCCGTGTTCTCCAAGAGGAGTTGATTGTGGACACCTCGCATTCGGTGGCAACGGTGCTCCAAGACGAACTCGAGAATACATACACCCTGCCGTTCTGACGGGAAACAGCCCGGCCTCTTGAAGGGTAGGAACGACGAGGGTCTCGTAGTATCGGTTGTTTATGAGAAATGAGGCTTGAAGCGGCGTCAAACTTCTCGCGCCTCAGTAGCCGCAAGTGTGCGGAGTATTCCATCCCGGGTCACTCGCCACTGAGGGGTGTTCGTCCAAAATATGCGACGCCATTTGAAGAATTCTCTCCAGAGCAAACCGCCCTCGGACGGCCGGACCTCAGTCACGGCAGTCCTGAATGGCGTCAGCCACTCTGCAAGATGTGCAGGCCTTTCGCGGTCGGCACTTCCACCCTGACCCGCTCGAAGTTGATCGTTCCTCCGAGGCGCGGCGTGATGTAGGCGACTGTGGTCGCCACTAGTTGCAACTGGAGCGACGTACCCGCCTTGGCTGTGTACCCGATGCTTTCGAGTGGGAGAGTGACGGTGTGAGACTTCCCGTCGAGCGTGACCGGTATGGGAGTGATCTGGTTGTTGACGACGATCCGGGTGACAGGGTCGACCAACTGGGCGAATACCCGGGTCGGCCGCGTGCCAGGCGCCACGGTGCCTGAGTAGGTCATGGAGAGCGTCGGCGGTCCGACCAGCACGGCTGCTCGGGTGATCGGCACCGTGATGTTTAGGGCGCTCTTTGCCGGCCCTGGTGTGACAGGTAGGGCCACTGAATCGACAATGTTTGCCGCCTCGGCGTTGGCGGCGACCACCGGCGGGCCCGATCCGCCAGCGGCCTGGAGGGCGAGCGTGCCCGAACCGTTTGCCACGATCGGGGGTCCCGGGGGAAGCGGATAGCCGGGGGCCGCATATGAAGTCCCGTCCTGGTCGACGAATGCGAATCCCTTGAGCACGTGCACCGAGGCGTCGTCCGCGACGTAGTGCTCCATCCACGCGACCGAGAGCGGGCCGACCTCCAGGGCCGAGCCCGGGTCCGTCAGGCAGACGCCGTGACCACCACAGAACCACGCCATTGAGACAGTGGTCCTGTGGCGATGGAGCGCCTGGTAGTTCTCGATCCCCTCGTCCAACGTGAAGAGATCGTCGACCGTGCCCTGCAAGATCAAGGTCGGCACCCTCACCCGCGACAGGAACTGGGCAGGCCCGCGGCTGTCGAAGAAAGACACGGCCCTCGCGTCGATGGTGCCGGTCGTGTCCATCTCGTTGTCAGCGGTGGTGATTTCGGGGTCGAGGTGTGCAGTGGACGACACCCTGGCGAGGATGTTTCCCCACCCGGTCTTGGGGGTCTGATTCTTGTCGAGACTCGTCCCGAGCGAATGCCAGGCAATGGTCGGGGCTATTGCGTCGATACGGCAGTCCCGTTCGGCCGCCGCGAACTGCACGCCGCCTCCGTAGGACTCGCCGACCATGCCCACTCGGGGCACGCCCGGCCGATCCAGTTGGACGCCCGCCTGTTGTGCGACCCAATTGAGCATGGCCGACACGTCCCGTCCTTCGTCGTTCGGGCTGTCGACCTCGGCTTGTCCTCCCGAATGGCCGAATCCCCGGGGATCCCACGTCAGGACGTTGAATCCACCCCGCCAGAGCTGGGCGATGCTCAGCGCTCCTTGGATCCCGGCGGGTGAGGTGTCGGTATCGCCGGACGATCCCCAGCCGGGACCCATCAGCACAGTCGGATGCCAGCGTCCACTGGGGCCTCGCGGGTCGGGAAACCAGTGGATTCGGATGGTCGTGCCGTCGAAGGACGTGAGGTCATAGTCCGATGGGATTCCGGGCACAGGTGTCGCCTTGGTCGACTGCCAGCCAGTTGGTGGCTTACAGCTCTCCGCAGCCGCCGCCGGCGAGCCCGACCACGCACGCATCGAAGTGGGCGGCGAAGAGCTGAGCGCCGTATTGGCGCCGATAACGAAGAGAGCCACGGCGACCGCGGCGACGGCCGGCGCTCGCCAGAAGACGAGCAAGACGAACCGGCGATGATGCATTACTCCATTGACCGGTCCCGTCAATTCCGTCTCCTTCTCTGCGGTTCTTCGCGACGCTGGGCCGGTCCGACGATCATGCGGGTCATTTCATTTGGAGAGCACTGTCCGATCGCCAGGGACCCCTTGGCTCAGACGACGAGCGACCCTACTGCGCCTTCGCCGTTGGGGCCGGCGCTCTCGACGAGGTCGCTCGTCTCGCCGAAGGCAGGGCGCGGCTCAATTCTGCTTCCTACTCTGGGTCGGCGTGAGATCTGCCTCGGGCGCTGAGGTGTTTGGAACTGTCTGTCGGATCGGTGGTTCGACTCTTCCCTGGCGTCCCACTCAGGCCGCCGAGCGTTCGGCTTCTGACCGCTACGTCGGGGAGTCCGCCGGCGGTGCGACGGGGTAGGGCTGGTCGAAGTCAGCGGAGCGGCTCACCTGCCGCCACGTGCGGTCCTGGGCGAGGAGGTGCTCATCGAGGCGGATCGTGCTTTCGGCTGCATTCACCCCGAGGGGTAGGTGGTAGGGGATGTCGTTGCGCTTGGCGACCTGCACGAGGATCTGGGCGGCGCGTCTCGGGTCGCCGGGGGGACCTTCTGAGCTCTGCCGGATGCGGGTGGTGATGGCTCCGACAGTGGAGGCGTAGGCCTCGGGAATGTCGTGGACGATCATCGACGAGCCGGCCCAGTCGGTCCGAAAGCCACTGGGCTCGACAACCATGACCTTCACGCCGAACGGCTGGGTCTCGGCCTGGAGCACCCGGCTGAAACCGTCGATCGCGAATTTGGCAGCCTGGTAGGACGCAACTCCGGGTGAGCCACCGACGCGTCCACCCACGGACGAAATCTGCATGACGATGCCGCCCCCTTGCTCTCGGAGGACAGGGATCGCCGCTTTCGAGACGTGGTGGACGCCCCAGAAATTCGTTTCGAACTGGGTCCGGAAGTCCTGATCGTCGGTGGTCTCGATGGGCGAGACGTTGGCGTAGCCGGCGTTGTTGACGATGACGTCCAGACGGCCGAACTGGCGATGGGCTTCGGCGACGGCCGAAGCTGTTGCCCGTTCTTGCCGAGAGCGATGCGATCGACCTCGTCGCGACGGCAACCTCGTTGTCGGGTGCGTTCTGGCAGATGGCCACGCCTGGCCCCGAGGTCGCCGCCCTTTTCCGTACTGACCCTCGTCTCGCCCATGCTGTGGTCGACGTCGAACAGCGTGTCCGGAGGATCCTGACGGCCCTCATCAGGGGTCTGCTTGCCGCAACATGAGCTTGCTTGGGAGGGCCGCCGACCATCTCTTCGCCCAGAGCGAAACCGACAAGCCGGTCGACGCCAAATGGAACTCCCCCTTGTCCTGCGACCGGATTTCGCAGAACTGGCGGGGATCTCGCACGACCCCCGGTCGAGTGCTCGCTTGCGGATTTTGTGTTCCAATCGTGGAGTGGTCCGGAACGATCATCAGCCACCACACGGCCACTTCTCGAGTGTCGGTAAGTCCTCTCCGCCCGCCGCCGTCCCGGGCTTGACGCGCAGCGACCCCCACTCTCCCGGGATCGTCCGCGAGCGGAGCGCTAAAGGCTTTGACTACCTCGATCCCGCCGGCGGGCGGATCACGGACGCCGCAACGCTCGAGCGCATCGGTGCGATCAGTATCCCGCCAGCCTGGAAGGACGTCTGGATCTCGCCCGATCCCCTTGGTCACATTCAGGCCACTGGCGTCGACAGTAAAGGCCGGACCCAGTACCGCTACCACGAGGTGTGGCGGGAGCAACGCGAGGCTCAGAAGTTCACGCACATGCTCCGGTTCGCACATGCGCTACCGGACTTACGGACGGCCACGGCGAGGGACTTGGGTCGTCCGCATCTCGATCGTGATCGGGTGGCCGCGGCAGCGGTGCGGCTGATCGACCTCGGCCTATTCCGCATCGGTGGGGAAAAGTACGCCGAGCTCGATCATCACTATGGCGCGACCACCCTGCAAAAGCGCGATGTCGCTCTCACGCCGGACGGCGTTGCCTTCGACTACACAGCGAAGGAAGGTAAGCGCCGGACGATCAGCATCAAGGATCACGCAGTCTCTCTAGTCGTGCGTGACCTGATGCGCACGGACACGAATCTCGAGACGCTGTTCTGCCTCGAGTCGGGTGGCGCGTGGCGACCGCTGCGCTCTCACGAGGTGAGTGCGTACATTGCGGCCCGTGCCGGCGGACACTTCACCGCCAAGGAATTCCGCACCTGGAACGCGACCGTCCTGATGGCGTTGTTCCTCGCCGACTCGGGCCCTGCAGCGACGGCCCGGAGCCGCAAGAGCGTCATCGTCGCCGGGGTGCGCGAAGTGGCGGACTGGCTGGGAGACACGCCGACGGTGGCGCGCAGCTCCTACATCGACCCGCGGGTGATCAGCCGCTACGAGTCAGATGGGCAGCTGCGTACGATTCCTCGTTTGGCCGCAGTCCTTCCTGTTTCCGCGGAGGCCGAAGCCGCCGTCGCCCAGTTGCTTACTTGAGGTGGCGGCACCCAGGTTTCACGTCGAGGGCGTAGAGGGCCCACCGGTGGCTTGGCGGCGCCGGCTTGAGGGACACCGCTATTGGCGGGCCCCTGTCGTCCGATCCGGATCGCTCGACAAGGACGCGGGAGAGAAGGGCAGAAAGAGGGCTTCGACGAGTCTGAATACCGCATCCGGATTTGTTCCGTCGGGGTCTGCCAACCAGGCCAAGGTGAGGCTCCGTGGTGGCTCTGGGCCGAGCATTCGAAGGCGATGCGGGAGGGTCGGCGGGCCAGGACAACGTGTGATTGCTTGCAGACACGGCGTCGCCGGGGCTGGTCCCGGTTGAGCCAGGATGTTGCGACGATCTGAGTCGATGGGAGACGTGTCACGTGAGTTCGTCTGGAGATGTGGTCCTCATCACCGGCGCATCGGCCGGCATCGGCCTGGCCTGCGCCGACCTGTTGTACGAGCGAGGGTGGAAGGTCATCGGCGCCAGCCGACGTGGGACCTCACCCGGAGGGTGGAGCGCCCTCACCATGGACGTGGACAACGACGCATCGGTCGAGGCAGGCGTGCGCTTCATCGCCGAAGCCGAGGGACGGCTGGGAGCAGTGGTGGCCTGTGCTGGTTGGGGGCTGGCTGGAGCGGTTGAGGACACGCCCATCGATCAGGCCAAGGCCCAACTCGAGACCAACTTCTGGGGCGCCGTGCGGGTGGTCCAGGCTGCCCTCCCCGTCATGCGCCGCCAAGGGGGCGGGCGCGTCGTCCTGGTCGGCTCCATCGGAGGGATCATCGGGATCCCGTTCCAGGCCTATTACAGCGCCAGCAAGTTCGCGCTTGAGGGGTTCGGCGAGTCGTTGGCCTACGAGGTGGCCCCGTTCAACGTCGACGTGACCATTGTGGAGCCGGGCAACGTGAAGACCGACTTCACGGCCAGCCGGCGCACGGTGGAGTCGACCACGGGCACATCCGAATACGGGACCGCCTTGACCAAGGCGATCAGGAAGATGGCCCATGACGAAATGAACGGGGTTCCCCCGGCGGACGTCGCCGTTGCCGTGGCAAAGGTCCTGGCGGCGAGGCGTCCGCCCCGTCGGATCTCAGTGGGCTCGCTCGACGAGCGCGTGGGACCTCTCGCCAAGCGTCTGTTGCCGTATGCCATCTTCGAAAGGGCGGCCAAGAGCAGCCTCGGCGTGTAGCGATCCACGCCCATCCTGGTCTGAGCGCCTGAAGGCGATCCCTGACATGAGTGTCAGAGAATGGCCATATTCCGATCACACGGGAGCTCTCGCCGGCGTCGATTCGGAGCCGGACCGAGTAAAGGGGACTGGCATGGGGTTGGAACCAGAGGGGTCGCTTCGAACGCACGGAGCGGGCAAAGGCTCGAAGCGACGGCCTCGGCGGAGGAGTGCCAACCTCCTCGTCCTGGGGACAGCGGTAGCGCTCCTGGCGCCACTGACCCAGACGCTCCTGTCGGGCGGACCGGCATCGGCTTCGTCTTCCAACGCCAATCCCACGGGTGTCCTGAAGTTTGGGTTTTGACAACCGCGGTGGTCATCGAGAACGAGGGCCCAAAGGGAGGATGGATGACGTGCTTGCCTTGGACGCCCGCCACCACAACCTCCAAAATGACCAACAAGAGGAGTGCTTGGCTCAAGGCGCCAACGAGTGAGAGAACGGTGAAGCCCAAGATCTTCAGGCGCAGAGAGCCCAGACCGATCATGCATGACCGAAATCAGGGAGTCGGCCGGTGCGTACTCGGGACTGAACGTCGGATTCTTGGCGAAGGGGCGCTTCACTGGTCGCGCTTCTGCCGAATGGTCACTTGGCCCAGCAACGTCCGGGACCCTCTGACGCCGTTCGGTCCGCCCTCCCGCACCTTCGCGGGCGTAACCGAAGCTCCAAGCTTCATTTCCCGCTAACCGTGAACTTTTGATTCTTTCTCGGTGAACTTTTGAACTCTTGGTTACGAACTGTACAAATTCGCGCCATCCGGCGGGCGCAGACCGTCGAGAGAGGCAGCCGTGCCGACAGATCGAAGCCGAAGGAAACCCCTCCCGTGGGGCGCCGGTGATGTGTGGTTGCTGATGAAGGATCGACCTCGGTGCTCTGGGCGCAGTCACATGGCCAGCGTGGCGGGCCATACTGCACCCGTGGCCGTGCACATCACCACTCGCCGCGGACCACGTGGGCGTCTGCGCCGCCGCCTCGCGGGTGTGGTGATCCTGGTGGCACTCCTGGTGGTTCTGCCTTCGGTCGTCGTCGGTGGTGCGGGGGCCGGAGCGACGAGCGCGACCGGCAAGAAGCGCGTGGCGTTCATCGACCAGAAGGTCAGCTTCAAGGCCGGCGGTGTCACCGTCTACGCAACGTTCCGCCACCCCACGTCGGGACGCTCCGTGCCCGGCGTCCTGCTGATCGCCGGGAGCGGGCCCACCGACCGCAACGGGAACAATGCCAACGTGCCCGGCACCATCGGCAACCTGAAGGCGCTGGCTTATTGGCTCTCGGCCGATGGCGTCGCCTCGCTGCGCTACGACAAGCTGGGCAGTGGGAAGACGGGACTGGGTTTCTATGCGTTGGACCCCGACGCCATTGGCATCACGCCCTACGAGCAGGAGGCCGCGGCAGCGCTCACCTTCCTCGGCGCCGAGAAGGGCGTCGAGTCCAGCCGCCTCGGGGTGATCGGTCACAGCGAGGGTGCGCTCTTCGCACTGCTGCTGGCCACGGGGCATGCCGGTCCGGTACCACCCATCCACGCCCTCGGCCTCCTGGAGCCGCTCAGCCAGCCTTACCTCACCCTCATCGCGAACCAGTTCCACGCCACGTTGGCCGCCGAGCGGGCGCAGGGCAAGATCAGCGCCGCCAAGGAGGCCAAGGCGGAGGCCACACTGGCGAGCACCATCGCCCAGATGCGCGCCACGGGCACCGTTCAGGGGTATCCCCCGTACGGCATCGGTGAAGAGCTCAACCCCACCTCAGCCACGTTCTTGAGCCAGACCGACCGGTTCGACCCCGCCGCTGTGGCGGCCCAGTTGCCCCGCGGCATGCCGGTCCTGGTCACGTGCAGCAACGCCGACGTCCAAATCACCTGCGGCGAAGTGGCGCGCCTGAAGCGCGGGCTCAAGCAGGCGCACGCCGATGTCGACGCGATCCACCTGCACAACGTCGATCACGTGCTCAAGGTCGATCCGTCTGGTTCACCCGACGACTACGCCCTCCCTCTGCCGTTCTCGCGGCAGCTCAAAGCGGCGCTGGCTACCTTCGTGCAGCGCAACCTCGTCAGGAAGTCGTAGTCCCAACCGGCGGACCAGACGTCCCGGAGTCACCTTCAGGAGGAGACGTCTGCGTGCGCTCGGCCTCGGAAATGTCCCAGGCGGCGTTGATGAGCCCGATATGACTGAAGGCTTGCGGAAAATTGCCCAGGAGTTCTCCCCCGACGGGGTCGACCTCCTCGGACAGGAGCCCGACGTCGTTGACGAAGGCCACGGCTCGCTCGAACACGGCGCGAGCCTGAGCTGGCTGTCCGGAACGGGCCAGGGCCTGGGCCAGCCAGAAGGTGCACAGAAGGAAGGTGCCCTCCTGGCCCTCAATCCCGTCGTGAGACCGGTAGCGGTACACGAGTCCCTGCTCGTCGGTAAGACGTTCCTGGGTGGCCGAAATGGTGGACAGCACTCTGGGGTCGTTGGCCGGGAGGAAACCCACGAGTGGCACCATCAGATTGGACGCGTCGAGGTCGTCGGAGCCGAACGATTGCGTAAAGGCCTTGGCCGTGTCGCTCCAGCCTCTCGTCATGATCGCTTCGTGGATCTCGGCCTGAGTGCTCTTCCATGCGTCGACCCGGTCCGAGGCTTCCAGGGGGCCGGCCAGGGCCACCGCCCGGTCGAGCGCCACCCAGCACATCAGCTTGGAATACAAGAAATCCCGGGGGTCGCCCCGAATTTCCCAGATCCCCTGGTCCTTCTCCTGCCAGCGGCGGGCAGCGGCTTCGGCCAGTTGGACGAAGAACCGCCTCGTGACGGGGAGCAGGTCGGGTGGCGCACCCCACTTGTCCGGGGCGGACGATGGCCCGACCCGTCCGGTGGCATCGAAGAGGTGATCCGACAGGCGGTCCACGGCGCCCAGCAATTCGCCGTAGACGTCGAGCTGGCGCTGGTTCCACGCCCCGTTTCCCACGCGGACCGGAACCGAGTGTCGCCAGCCCTCCAGATGAGGCAGGTCCCGCTCCGTCAGGTCGCGTTCGCCGCCGACGCCGAACATGATCTGCAGGTCGGCGCCTCGTTCCAGTGAGCCGGCCGCGGAGGTCGTCATGTACTCGAAGAACTCGTTGGCCTCGTCGGGACAGGCCGCCACCCACAACGCCTCGATGGTGAAGGAAGCATCCCGCACCCAGGTGTAGCGGTAGTCCCAGTTCCGGGCCCCGCCCACTGATTCCGGCAACGATGTGGTCGCCGCGGCGCAGATGGCACCGGTGGGTGAAAAGGAGAGCGCCTGGAGTACGCGTCCACTGTGGTGCACCAGGTCTCGCCACGGACCCTCGTAGGCCTGGTGGATCTCCGACCACGACTCCCAGGCAGACACCGTGTCTTCGAGCCTGGTGGCGATCTCCGCTTGGCTCCAGACCCGGGCGGAGCCGGCCTCGGCCCGCCTCCTGTGATGCAGGGCGAAGCCCGCGCTCTCGTCCCGGCCGAGGTGGAACTGGCCCGAGGCCGAGGAACGGTCGACCGTGAGGTGAATCGGGGAGGAGAGGATCAGGACGTCCGGACCCCCGAACGCGCTCAGTCCACCGTCGACGGTCTCGAGGAGGGGATGCACGAGCCCGTACTCCGGACGCGGGACGTATTTCACGTGCAGGTCGACCTCTCCCTCGAGGCACGTCGCACGCCGCAGCAGCAGGTGCGGAGCGTTCTTACCGAGCTGGTGTCCCCGGTTGCCCTCGCCCATGGCCAGGGCGTCGGTGATCGCAACCGCGCCCGTCGGCGTGTGGAAGGTGGTCTCCAGCACCATGGTTCGGTCGAGGTAGCGGCGGGTGACCTCGGTGGCGCCCGGCGCCGAGATCGACCAGTGGCCGGCTTCGTCACCCAGGAGGCGGCCGAAAATCGAGGGGCTGTCGAAGCGAGGGAAGCTCATCCAGTCGATGGACCCGGCACGGCTTACCAGCGCGGCGCTGTGCCGGTCGGACAGGAGCGCATAGTCCGCGATGGGGGTCGTGCTCATTGGGAGCTCCTTGGCGTGTAGATCCGCGGGATCAACCTGGGGTCGCCCCGAAACCCTCGGGTTCCTCTCGGTTGCGGTCGAGGCCCGGACGATCGGTCCTTTGGTCAGCGTAGCCAGACCCGCCCGACGGGCCGAGTGAGCCGGACGCGCGCACGCCGACGGCACGACCCGCTCCGAGTTGTTCGAGTCGTCGCACGTCAGCCGATGGCTCAGCAGGACCGGCGCCATCGTTCCGAGGGGGCATGTCCGCTATTTTCGGCAATGGCTGCGCTGCTCGGCACTGCCCTGTGCTGCCACCATGAATACCCACGCCCGGAGGAGGTTCGGTCATGGCCACCGCGATCATCGGCACAGGGGGGATCGGTTCGGTCATCGCCCGCCACCTTGCCTCAGGCGGCGAGGCTCTGCAGTTGGCGAGCGCCGACAAGGATTCGGCGCAGAAACTGGCCACGGAAATTGGTCCCGCCGCGGTTGTCGCCGCCGACAATCGCGATGCGCTGCAGGGCGCCGACGCCGTCGTCCTCGCGCTGCGATTCACCGTCCTCAAGGACGTCATAGACGAGATTGCCGGTGTGCTGGCAGACAAAGTCGTGGTCGTGCCGAGTAACCCGTTCCACGCCGACGAACACGGGAACGTCACACGTGTCTTGCCCAATGGGCAATCGTCCGGCGAGGTACTTGCCAGGTGGCTGCCCGCTGGGGCCCGCTTGGCCATGGCCTTCGGGACCATGTCGGCCGGTCTCTTCGATTCCTCCAGTCACCGGTCGCCGGACCCGGCGGTCCTCTTCTACGCGACCGACGACGATCGCGCTGGCGGGGACGTCGAGCGACTCATCCGAACGGCCGGTTTCGAACCGGTGAATGTCGGCGGAGTCACTCAGTCGACCCGGCTCGAAGTAGGCGGCGACCTCCACGATCTCGTCGTCGGCGTTGCAGAGGCGCGGTCATTGGTCGCCGAGACCTGACCGCTCCGCTCACAGCCACGGCGACCAGTCGCCCTCCGGGTCGGTGGTCTGCCCGACTTCGATCAGGTGACCGTCGGGATCGCGGATGTAACAACGGATCTCGTACGCGTGCTGCTTCGGAGGCGTCAGGAACTCAGCGCCTCGGGCCTTCCACTCCTCGTACTTGGCATGAATGTCCTTCACCCGGATGTTGAGGAAGCTGCTGGTCCGGTCGGGGTCGCGTGGCGCCTCCAGCGTCACGGTGGGCTTGTCGTCGGTCGGCCCTCCGCCGACGTTGATGATGACGAAGGTGTTGCCGAGTTCGACATACGTCACATCTCCCGAGAAGGCCAGCTTGCCGCCCAGCACCTCGGTGTAGAAGCGCCGGGAGCGCTCGACGTCGTCCGACACAATGAAGTGAGCCACCACCATGTCCGCTTCGGGCTCTACGGGTCCGGCCAACTGCCACCTCCACTGGTTGGGACCCGTGCACCGTCTGCGACGGGGTCTGTGGGACTTTGCGACGAGGGGATGTCCTCGTTTCTACGGCACTGCTGCGGGCCACATCGTTGGACCCGAATGCTCCCGCAGTTAGTAAATCGCTTGCGGGGGTGGAATGGAAGGCCCAGAGAAGACCTGAGCGGGACCCCCGGCCACCGCGCTATCCCTCCCGTATGCAGCAGGACGAGGAATGTCCAGGTGAGAGGCCAATCGGGCGCGCCGGCTTCCACGCCCGGAACCAGACGGAAGGCTCCCTTGGCGACTTACCCAGCCCGCTTACTCGCTGTGGCCCTGCACCTCGGTCAACCGTTTCGTGCGCTTTGACACCATGGGCCTCCCATTCTTCAGCTCGCCCCGTACCACGGACACGGAGGGATCGGGGGCAATCGACACGAATCCGATGGCCATGGCGGCGTCAGCCTCTATCAGTACGACGACAACCGCCTGAGGTACAGAGTTTGGGCACTGCCGCCTTCGACGTGCGGCGCATGTGAGCGAGATCCGCCCCCGGCGAACCAGTGGTTCCAGACGCGACCCGTGGAGCTGGGCCAATGGCTAGGCGCGAAGCCGGCTCTCCAACGCGGGACCGTCGAAGAGCACGCGTGCATCCAACGGCTTTCCGTCCAGCCACGCGGCCGGGGTCCCCTGCGGGTCCTGGTTCTGGAAGGCGGCCTCCTGGCCAAGTACCCACTTCTCATATCGCCCTTCTCGGACACCGGCCACAAATTCGGACCCGGTCAACCCGGCCTGGGCGCCCAGCTCCAAAAGGACTTCGACGGTGAACCCCCCGGTCCCCTCGGGCGGCTGGGCTTCAAAGAGCTCCTGACGGAGCTCGTTGAAACGGCCGACCTCTCCCGCAAGGGCCAGAGCGTTGTCTGCTCTTACTGATTCTGGTCCGAGGAAGGAGCGCATCCGATATTCCACGGCCAGGGAGCCCGCCCCTATGGCAGCCGCCACGACGGGTCCGTTGAGTTCTTCGAACTCACGGCAGTAGGGGCACTGGGGATCCTCGAACAGGAGCATCCGGTGGATCGAGTTCGCGTTGCCGACAAGAACGCCGCCTTCAGGGGTATGACCTGGCGGCATCGCTCTCTGACCTGTCGCTTCCATGCGCGCCCAAAGCTAATCGGAGAACCCGTCGGCATGCGTACCCGGTCGGGCGCGGTGTCGAAGCACACTCCAGAAGACATGACCCGCCTCTGAAGCCCGGTCCTGTGTAGGGATGGACCTGAGACCCAGCGCCGAGGTCGAGACGCATGGACCCCAGGATGGAAAAGGTCGTGCTTCGGGTGAACTCCTCGGTGCTACCGCCAGGGCCGCGTCCATAATGGCGTCGAGTGCGTCCTTGACCGCGGCCCAGACGATGACTCCGTCACTCGCCCGAGGTGACGATGTCGCCGAGCGTAAGCGCATCGTGGCTCAGTTGCGGGACAAGTTGTGCGCTGATTGTGCATGGCGTCCGAACGGATGAACAAAGAAGCCGCGTTGTTGCTCGTCCATGGTGCGAGGAAGTGCTTCATGGATCGTTGTCCGGGGTAATGGTTGTCGGAGGCGCTCAGTCCGGTCCGACGGGAGGAGTTGAGGTGCCCAGGCCGTCCGTATGCTGGTTCCATCATCGAGAAGCCAAAGCCGATGACTGCACTCCGGGGCGGACCTGTTTCATCAGCTCATCGTCCCGCTCTTTGCCAACGGCGAGGAACCGTCGGGATGCATGAATCTTCCGGTCGGCGGCGTCAGCGCCGCTGGCAGTTTCCGCTGGTCCGCCCACCAAGCATCCGAGCTTCGCTCGTGATCGTCGCGCTCATCCCTCTCGTGGTGGCCGCCGTCTTCTGTTCGAGCGTGCTGCGAAATCAGTTCTCGAGCTTGCGACAAGCGAATGCAGCCCGGCAATCATCGCTTGCGCTCGATTCGCTCTTGCGAGCCCGCGTCAGCGTCTACGACGAGTACGTGCCCAGTGCCGCAATCGTCGCGGCGCGGGAGAACCATCTGTCAGAGCCCCAGCTCGACGCTCTCCTGGATACGAATTTCCAGGCGGAGCTTCAAGGCGCTCGGAAGGAAGTCGACGGGCAGAATGTGTTCGGACCACGGGGCGCATTTGCGAGCAGCCACGCGCCGCTGCTCGCGTTGCGTCGGTCGATCGATGGCGGCACTGCGTCCTCGCTCCAGGTGGAGGATTTCTTCACCGAATTGGGATCGAAAATGGATGCCAGGTGGCAGGAGACGTTCGATCAGTTGCTGGCGAGGGTGCAGTCGAGCGATCCTCCCAGCACGCGAAGCCGCCTCACCGCGCTTGGGAACGCCTTCAGTGCCTTCACATCGGGGCTCGGGGAGGAGAGCCTGCAGAGTGGAGGATCGCTCGAGACCATTCTCACGTCCCCCGCCACTCCGGCAGATGTGCAGAGCCTCGTCGTGAGTCGTGAGCAGTTCGCGACAGCCACCAGGGCGTTTCCGAGCGGAATCGGTCCGAATGCCGCGAAGGCTTGGGAGTCCCTCACCAAGAATCCCCTCAATGCCGAGTTCTCCAGGGACGTGCAGCTCGGCGTCGCCACAGGCCTGGGACACACGGCCCCGCCGTTGGCGACGGATCCGGCGGGGATCGGGCGTGTTGCCGACGCCGAGGTGGCGTGGGAGGTGTCGCTCAGGGGCCTCGTCTTGGCTGCCTCTGCTGACCTGCGTGCCGCGACGACCAAGCAAACGAGCTCCGCGACGAGTGAGCTCTACTTCGCCGTCGCTGCGTTAGCACTGCTGTTGGCGGCCGAGATCACCGCTGTCATCGTCGCCGGTCGTTCGGTTCGGCGACCTCTCGCGCGGATCGTTTCCGCGGCGACTCTGGTTCGAGAAGGGGAGCTCGAGCTCCCGTTGCTTGACGAGTCCGGACCAAAGGAACTGGCCCTGGCCGCGTCAGCGTTCAACGACATGTCCTCGACGCTTCGCGCCGTGCAGGAGCAAGCCATCGCGTTGGCTCACGTCGATCTCGATGATCCTGCTCTTCGACGCTCTCTTCCCGGGCGGACAGGCGCCGCCCTCCAGTCGGCGCTTCTGGCCCTGCAAGAGTCTGTGCGTGCGAACGAACACCACCGAGTGGTCCTGGCCGAACGAGCAAGCCGTGACTCTCTCACGGGTCTTCTGAATCGCGGCGCAGCCCTCAAGGCCCTGAGACTCGACCTGACCAGCGTGCGCCGAAGCAACGGAGACCTCGAATTGACCATGCTGTTCGTCGACATCGATGAACTGAAGATCATCAACGACACCTACGGGCATGACCGGGGCGATGTCGCCATTCAGCGGGTGGCGGACGCGCTCAAGTTGGCGACCCGGGCCTCGGACGTCGTTGCCCGTCTCGGCGGTGACGAGTTCATTGTCGGCTCAGTCGGAAAACGGGGTCTGGGTGCCGCCGAGCTCTTGGCGCAGAGGATCAACGGGCAGTTGGCGGATCTGAACGAACGGGATGCTCGGCTGTTCTCGATCGGATGCAGCATTGGCGCTGCGGTCTCGGTAGCGTCGGACGACCGGGTGGAGTCCCTGATCGAGCGCGCCGACAGGGCGCTCTACGTCGCCAAGGCCAACGGTCGGGGCCAGTTGAGTTGGTCAGCAGCGCGCTGAGTCGCTCCTACGTTGTTCTGACAGAATCGGCTGGCCAGAGCTGCCGATTCGGAGGCGTTCTGCGCGCGACACACTCGCCGCACCGGGCTTTGTCGAGGCATGCTTTCGGGGAGCCAAACAGGGAACAATGGGAGCCGTTGCTGACCCGGAAAGGAGAACACCTGTGGCGACCGAGATAACCGAAGGAGGCCAAGCCACCCTTGACGCCTTCGCCAGGATGCGCGACGCCTCCTTGCCGCTCGAGGAGCGATACAACGCCGACTTCACCGACCATGATCCCGCAAAGGGGCAGCCCGCCGGCCCAGCCGGCCCCGCTTGGTACTGGGAGCAGTTTGGGAAGTCGTTCACCGACATCGAACACCAGGTGATCGAAACCATCGCGACACCGACACGCCTCACCACCATCATGAATCTTTCGGCGACCCATACCGGCGAATTCCTCGGTCACGCTGCGACCGGGAGGCGCTTCACGGTGCGAAACGTGCAGGTTGTCGGCTTCCGCGACGGCAAAGCCTCAGATCGCTGGGGCTCGACCGACGAGTTGGGCATGTTGCAGCAGCTCGGTCTGATCTGACTCCGCACGGTTGCCACCAACAGCATGCAGTTCGGTGCGGCTGACCCTGGGCGGTCCCGTGACCGGGGTCAGGCCGCCCGCCCTGTAACTTCGGCCCCATGCGTCTGTTGTTGGTTGCCCCTCCCGGTGCGGGCAAGGGAACGCAAGCGGCCAAGCTTGCCGAGCACTATGGGATCACGAACCTCTCGAGCGGAGAGCTGTTGCGCCGGGAGATTGCGGCAGACTCCGAAATAGGGAGAAAGGCGGTCGAGTACGTTCGGCGAGGTGACCTCGTTCCGGACGACCTCATCTTTCAGGTGCTTTCGAAGCCCCTGATCGAAGCAACTCGTCATGGCGGCTATGTGCTCGATGGCTTCCCGCGCAACCTCCACCAAGCCGAAGAGGCGTATCGAGCGGTCCAAGACATGCCGTCGATCGAACTGCAAGCCGTCGTGCACCTTGATGTCCCTCCTGCGCAGCTCACGCGGAGATTGCTCGCCCGGAGCGGCCAAGAAGGTCGGATCGACGATATGACGACGGTCGTGACCCACCGGCTCGAGGTGTTCGTTGCCGAGACTGAACCGCTCTTGGGCTTCTACCGAAAACGCGGATTGGTCCTCGATATCAACGGCGATCAGGATGTCGACCGGGTGTTCTCGGAGATAGTGACGAACCTCGACCGCGAGCTTCGCGTCGGCAACAGCTGATCATCGGGGCCCGACGCAGTCGACCTCGACGCCCGGTAACCTTCGCTCGGCTGACAGATGGAGGGGAGAGCGTGGCTGACGACCTCATCCGACTCGACGAGACAACCAGGGCGGCCGTGGCCTCGGGGCGGCTCGTCCACTTGGCCACCATCAATCCGGACGGCACCCCACAGGTGACCTGTGTCTACGTCGGTTGGGACGGCGACGACATCGTCGCCGGCCACCTGGCCGATCACCTGAAACTGAGGAACATTCGCCGCGACCCTCGGGTGACGCTGTCGGTGGAATCCGATGTCCCATTCGAAGGATTCAGTCCTTACGTGGTGATCAAGGGGATCGCCCGCGTCGAGGAAGGAGGGGCCGTCGCCGTGCTCCGCCGGATCACGAACGGCGAGTTCCCACCGCCGGGAGACGACTGGCCCGAAGGATTCGTCACGCGTATCTCGCCGCGGAAACTCTCGGGCACCGGCCCGTGGGGGCTCGCCGTCTAGGCCGGCTTTCGGCCGGACGATCCTCGACGGTCGGCCGTTCCCTCAGTCCCCATCGGACGTCGTCGCTCCCTTCAGGAGCGCCACGTCGGTGAGCTCGAACCCCGCGGGACGAGGATCGGGTGCGCCCAAACGGGGGGAGTGTCGGAGAAGCGCACGGGCGGAGCAACCATGTGGACGGGCCCGAAGGGGGTACTGGCGTCGTAGGGGTCCGGCTCACGCAAAGTGTGCTCCCCGTCGCAACCGGCGAGCGCCGGGTCGACGATTCCGAGCGAGCCGCACCACATCGCCGTCCTCGTGAGGCTGACGGTCACGTGCCACGATCCCCCTTCAGTGGCCCGTTTGACCAGCCCAGCGGAGGCGCCGATCGCCCCCATGTAGCCGGTGATGTAGTCGTTTATGAGCGCCGTGACGGGCAGCCGAGGGAGCGATTCCGACCCTTCGATCGTCATGAGACCCGACGCGGCCGAGGCGTTCATGTCGAAGCCGCCTCGTCCCGCCCATGGGCCTGCCGCGCCGTAGCAGTTGATGGAGACGTAAATGATGCCGGGGTAGCGATCGGCCAGCCGCCGGGGATGGAGGCCCCGGCGCGCCAACGATCCCGTCCGGTAATTGTCGACCACGATGTCGGCTTCCGCCAAGAGCCCGCCCGCCCTCTCCCGACCGGCGGGATCATCGAGGTCGAGATAGGCACTGCGCGACCCCACGTTCGCCTCGGCGTAAATGAAGTCGTGCTCGAAGTCGTTGGGGCGGGTGGCGCACAGCACGTCGGCTCCCTGTTCGGCCAGCGTCCGGCCCACGGTCGGACCAGCGACCGCGTGCGTGAACGACAGGACGCGGACGCCGTCGAACGGACGGGCCGAGGCACGGTAGTCGCACGGCGGAGCGTCACCGATGCGCTCCAATCCGATCACCGGCTGGCCGGCGAGGAGCGCCCCTTGTTCGTGCGCGATCCACTCGTCGCGGGTCCGCACCACGCAGGCGGGCAGGCCCTGAGCGTTGGCTGCGTCTTCGAGTTCGAGGGAATGCAGGGCCGCGACCGCCGTAGCGACTCGGGCGGAGTCGGGCGGCACATCCAAGAAACGGCACCACTGCGCGACCTGGTGCGGGTAGACCGCAGAGGCCATCACCCACCGGCCGTCGGCGGTGCGGAACGGCGTGATGAGGAACGGGTTGTCGAGTACCAAGGGGTGGGGGGCGGGCTCACCACTCAGCGTCGGGTGCCAGAAGGCGCCCGGATTGATGGTGTGCACGGCCTGGCGAAGGTCGAGGTGGAGCTCCTGTGCCGGGCCGCCTCGGTGCCGGTGGAATGCGTTGGCGGCGACCGCGCCGGCCATGAGCGGGATACCGATGCAGGCTCCGAGCCGGTGCGCGGCGGGCAGGATCGGGTCCTGTCCCGCAAAGGAGACGGCACATCCGATCTCCGTGCGCGACAGACCGACGTCCGAGAGGACGCCGGCGAGCGCGCCCATGGGATCGAAGCCGGTCGAGCGGGCCGTCGGCTCACCGGTCGCGGCCTGCGTCGCACGGTGGCTCGTGATCCTGCTCGGAGGAACCGTCACCGCGAGTGGTCTCCCTGGTGGGGGAGAACCGATGCGGCCGAAACCGAGAATTGCCGCAGCAACGCCACCACCGCTCGGGAACCCTGACCGGAATAGACGACGGCGCCACCGGCGCCATTCGTCAACGCCTGAATGTCGCTGCCCTCGGTGACCGCAACGATCATGCGAGCCAGCTCGTCCACGGGGAGGGTCGCGAGGCGCTCCACTCGCTCGAGCGCCTCGGTCACGACGACGGCGAGCTCCGATCGCACGCGGAGCTCGTGCTCGACGAGCAGCGTCGCCACCTCCGGGTGGCGTATCGCGTGGAGGGAGAACTCCATGGACACCAGCGTCCATTGCCGGTCGATCTCCAGATGGGAGAACGAATCGGCGTCCCGGGAGTCTGTGGCCGCCAGCAGGTCGCTCGCCGGAAGGGCTCGGCGGATCCACGCGGCGCGTCGCTCCCAGCTCCGGTCGAGGAGGGCGAGGAACAGAGCGTCCTTGTTGGCGAAGTTGGAGTAGAAGGCGCCCTTGGTCAACCCTGCCCGGGTGCAGACGTCCGGGATCGAGGTTGCGCCGTAGCCCTGCTCGGCGAAGAGCTCCAGTGCCGCATCGAGCAGCGCCGTGATCGTGACCGGCCTGCGCTTGGTGATTCCGCGTGGCATGACGCGCACTGTATAGCATTCTTGTCGGTATGCAATACCGTTGGGGATCCTTTGTGCCCGGCCTGCACAGCCGCGTTGACAGGTCAAGGAAACGCGCCTACCGTTACTGAGCAGAACGATCTACTCAATATGGAATCGTGACGAGGAGCGAAACATGATCAGCTCAGCAACCGTCACAGAGGCGCCTGGAACGGCGCTCGTGACCGGGGCGACGTCGGGCATCGGGAGGACGACGGCCGTGCGACTAGCGAGCCAGGGCTGGGATGTTCTCGTGCACGGTCGTCACGCCGGACGTGGCGGCGAAGTCGTGACCGAGATCGAGGCCGGCGGAGGGCGAGCCCGCTTCGTGGAGGCCGACCTGGCCGAACTGGCGGAAGTGCGGCGCCTCGCTGAAGAGTCGGGCGAAGTCGACGTGCTGGTGAACAACGCCGGGAGTTCATGGTTCGGGCCCACCGCGCAGATGGACGAGGCTGAGTTCAACGTGCTCTTCGACGGCAACGTCCGCGCCGCTTATTTCCTGGTCCCGGCGCTGGCCCCTGCGAATGGCCCAGAAAGGCAGGGGCAGCATCGTCAACGTGTCGAGCATGGCCGGCACCATCGGTCTGGCCGGGGGCGCCGCCTACGGCGCGACGAAGGCCGCCTTGGCGTCGCTGGCCCCGTGTTCAGCA
>Ga0302325_10009971_pt1 | contig 20661 bp, 28 predicted proteins | sample Palsa_T0_2_FD_201948 | JGI IMG/M metagenome (GOLD analysis project Ga0302325, IMG submission 201948) | Peat permafrost microbial communities from Stordalen Mire near Abisko, Sweden - Palsa_T0_2 | ecosystem: Environmental > Terrestrial > Soil > Palsa > Peat permafrost | place: Sweden: Abisko...
GTGCGCTAAAAGTAGTGTTACAATTAATGTTCCAAAAACGTGGAACTTTTGGCAATCTGTCATTGCCCGATGCAGTCGCGAGTAATAAATTTTCGTTGTCCTCCTCGCATCCAGAATTATGATGCTACCCAAGTAGTCGTCAATATTGCTTGAAGAAGCACCCAAAAGCCGAAGGCGAGAATGTCAATAACCGAACCCCTATTACTCAGTCCAGAGAATGCCAAAATGCCCAGCGCCGTCCCAAAATGTCCTCCATGTACACCATTTTAGCCTGTCGAAAATCCCATATTAAAAAAATTCCAACTTGAATCCAGTTTCAAAGCGCTCTCAGGCGGCGGTTTCCCTCTTCCGAGAAGAAGTCCTCGTGTCAAGACACGTTGCCTATACATGCGTATGCCATCCGTCGTCATCATAACTCGTCGTCTCATCTGATCGTCCGTCCGTCCGTTCATTCGTTTGCTCATTCATCGCGGCCGTTTCGACCCCATTCCCTCATCGTACTCCCAATGTCTCTTCAAACCTCCCTCATACACGCTCGCCACAGATTCCTGCCACATACTAGGACTGACAAAAGATGGAATTGGCGCCCCAGAATACTGCTGAGGAGGCATGGATTGGGAAGCTGGCGGCATGTTGGAGTTTGGGAGGGCCTGTAGCTCCGGCAGGGTTGGGATTTCGTGTGCACCTGAAACGGCTAGTTTTAGAGGGGTTGGTTGAGGAGCAGATGTGCTCTGAGTAGGGTTCGTACCAAAAGTCGAGTTCCACTGGCTATAATATACATTAGTATCTCCCGAGACAAGAGGAGAAAGGGGAGCTTACTCAAAGATTCTTGACGGGTTCCATGATGATGGATCGGCCATTGGAACACCAGACGGTATTTGTGGTTGTGGACCTCTTTGACCGGTTGCCATCATTACCAGAGACTGTACAGCAGGAGAGTCACTCTTATTGTCCACACCTCCGGCGGAAATAGGCGGAGAGATAGGATGGGCTGGGTAACTGACTTGTTGTGGGGCATGTTGTTGCTCTAAGGCTTGTGATCCGTGCGTACTCGCCTGGCGATATTGCACGTTGGATCTCGGAGGCGAGGTATTTACAGGCGCACCTGGACTCCCATACGGAAAGGATGGTTTGAGAACAAATGGCTTCCTGATGTCGGCTGAGAAGGCCTCTCGCAGTGCATCGATTTGATGTTGCATGTCAGGCATTGGCCACGAGCTGGAACATTTCTCGAGTATTCTCATATGTCGAGTAAAGTACTCGCGAGCATCGGAGTTGAGATCTGGATCTGGTGAAGTGAGTGCAACCTATCTGATGTTTAGCACTGCAGAAAGAGAAAACAGGAGTTCTCGCACAGATACATACCAGGTGAAGTACAGTGCAGGTTAGAACGCCGTAAATTGTGAAGTTTATGCCCCTCTGCATGCATAAGAGCCCAGTCATTCCAAACGATTGTAGGACGACCTCTTGCAGCCTGCACAATAACTTCGCGGACGAGTAGCATATCATCATGTGATGTTTCCAGCCTCCATCCATATTCGTGGGCTCCATAAACGTGAGCTGAGGTCGGTGCAGCATGATGATACTCAAATAGTAGTATGAGTGCAGGTTTCCGATGAAATGGGATGGTACCCAGGGTGGGGACCCGTCCGGAGGAAAGGTAATTTGCAAATCGGCGGGTAGGTCGTTCATCCATGACTCGAATGAAGGATTCAATTGCACAAAGTCCGGATCAATACCCCATTCCTTCTTTTTCTTAATCCGCGAATAGACATTGTTCATTCGCCTGACATTTCGAACAATTCGGGTGAAATAAGTAAAGTTGCGGGTAGTGTGGAACTCTCCCTCATCGCCTCCCATCGATGGGCGGGGTATGCTAACATCAACGGATTCCATATCTACTGACAGATCCGTTCGTCCTATCCTCGTGTTAGTTACAAGCCCTTAGACAGAACTTTCAACGCCGTACCTTGAGGAGATCCAATCATCAATTCGCAGACAAAAATCGTTTGCCAGATTCTGGTTTTGGTTACGCAGTCCGCAATTTCGGACCCACACGGCCTTCCCGCTTTGTGCTCTTCAAAATGCTCATCCAATCCAAGATCTTTTGCCATCTGCACGCACGATACAACCGTCATCCAAGACCGGAAATAATACCCTCGCTTTGGTGCTGACTCTCGGGCTTTTAGAACGATGAGCATCCCCTGAAGGGTACTTAACCGTGGCACATCCATGAAAGAATCGGCGTGTTCTGTTGAACGTGTTAGTTTCAAATAAGTTCACACCTGCTGCTGAACTCACTCGATGCAAGGGCTAACCACTGCTGTCCTTGGGCCGGCTCATCTGCCAGTCGTCCGGCTATAGCGAATATGGCTTCAAGGATGAGGGGCGATATTGCTTCTCGATTGGTATGCCATTGTTGATAGAAAAGAGGTTTGCTGATGACAGGAACATATGGATGAACGTTTGCAAAATACATGTCGAAGTAATGCAAGGCCGTTTCGTCGTCTGGCATCAACTCTGGCGGTATTCTCACTTTGAGATCCGGACCCGACAAAGTCGTCGGCAAAACATGCTTATACTCGTCTAAATCCTCGAATGCTGGTTCTTCTACCAAAGTTTTTGTTCTGCTTTTATTGTTTAGGTACGGAGCTGTAAATGTAGATGATTAGATTCAAATGCTCTGAAACTTGCGGTAAATGCATACCAGTGCCAGCTTCATCCATTCTCAGCTCGCCTAGCAAATCCGCCAAATTTTGCTGCCCGTACTGATCCTGCTCGTAAGTCTCGGGAGAATCTGAGTGCGAAGAGTGTTGCTGCTGTAGGGGTGGTGTTGGGAAGACACCCTGGGAAGTATAGTGTTGATTTTGATCAATGACACTGACTGGCGTATGCATGCTATTGTAATGCATGCCGTGCTGACTTTGACCAGAAGAAGGCTCCCCATAAGAACCAGGCTGATAAACTCCTACAGGGTCGTGATATGGAACTTGTTGTGTGTAGATTGGAGGTACGCTTTTGTGCTGACCGGCCATGTGTTGCTGCATCGCGATCTGCTGATGATACTCATCGTCACCACTTCCTCCACTCTCGTACCCCACTCTCTCAGGTTCATAGGCCTGAGTATTCGAGGCAAAGTCGCGATCGTTGTAATTGACTGTCGGGGGCACGCAATGCAGTTTCAATCGAATACATGCTGAACAAGGCCAGGTGTTGGTCGTCGCCGCGTCGCATTTTATTTTTCTCCTCCTGCAGCCTTCGCAGGCTCTCATTACTTTCAAGCGCTACCCAATATATTAGCACTCGGAATATCCCACAAACATTTGCAGAACCTGGGAGCGGAGAGCTCGGCAGAGTCTTGCTCATAGTGAATACAAGAATATAAAGCGCTGTCCCAAGAAACCTTCTAGGCTTTAACAGCCAGGACATGAGGCCTCCGGCCTAAGGGGAAAATGATTACAAATTCGGCTGGCTTGCCCCGAAGGAATGAGAAACCAAGGATACGTCCTTTTACAGCTACCGGACCCCAAGATTGAATAGAAAAGAACAGCCCCTGAGCTCCCGGAACCGTTGTGATGGGGTAGTAAAGTTCGACTCACTTTATGGCGGTTATGTTCATCTACAAAGACATAATCTGTAATGCCAAGTCAGAAATTGCTCGGGAATATATTGGAGAGGCCTACTCTTTTGATTTTCCCTCTGCCCAAAATTATTGGGCGTGAATGTAAAGCTCTGCATCTGTGAGCTTTGTGGGAGGAGTCGTCGGTCTCCAGCCATTGTGTAGAAGATCCGGAATGTCCAGCAGACTCAAAATCCAAGATGACCTGCAATGCGCTTGTCGCGGCGCCAGGAAGTTTATTATATCAGACGAACAAACGCAAGGCAATGAGGAGTTTGATTCTTCGCAGAGCTGAGCTGTGTGAGTGAAGAAACAAACAGTTGCGGTTGAGAAATGGAGATGCGGTGACTTAAAGCCGGGTAATGATCCGAGAAGACGTTCCCAGATATGCGACCTGGGATGACTTTTAACTAAGCTACAAGTCGACAGACTAATTATAATATTTAATGCCCTTGGATATACAAGGCCGCATAAGTCAGGACAACATACCTTTATCTTGGAAGCGGTGCGGGTAGGGTTGTACGAAATATCCCACACGCCCGCATTGGTACACCAAGGACAATGGGCTTGCGATTACAAGCTTATCCGCGCAAACGGCTAAGTGATTGCTCCTCAATGACTAGCAATCATGCATGATCTCTTGAGCTCGGTGAAAAATTCGTCGAATCAGCAAGTGGTGGAGGGATAAGCCGCGAGATGCGATGATGCTGTCAGGGGGACGCGCTTCAGCAGGTAGTGAGGGGACCGTCTGGGGGTTTTGAGATCGCTTCGTCCGCGGCCGTTAGCTCGCCGTAGTGGTGAACGGTGCAGTAGGTATCGTATCCCCTGCCGTTGAAGACCAGGGGTAGAAAGGTAGGGGTGCTGGATGGTCTTATGCTCCTCTTTCGTTCGGGACGCGGATTTCTGAAAGGTTCCAGGTGGCAGGGCAGCTTCCCCTTAACCCCTGGCTCAGTCGCACGTTGGAAAGTTGCGTCGCCTGGAGAAACTTCTTCACGTGCCAGGCGATTGTTCTCTCAGTTTCCTAGATCCTGGGCGAAGCCGAGGATGGGTCCGGGTGGCGTCCTGGGGTGGCTGGTGGAAGAAATATCCCCGCGAAGTACTGGTAACACAAGGAGCATTCACAGGACGTGGAAGCCTCTTGCTCGATGCACCAGATGCCTGGCTCCTGGTGGCTCCCTGCTTCCACAGGCGAAAGCTTGAATTGAAGCCTTATGGGACGATGGATTCTGGAAAACGGAAAGGGGGACAGCCAGAGTGTGTGGCTAATTTGAGAACCGCGTTGTTTGATCCGGGGCGATCTTGGGCTCCTGGAAGAATGGGACCGTACGGTAGGTAGTTCTATAACTGTCCTGTAGCCAGAGGCCGGATGAACGCAGCGATGAGTATTCCGGATTGAGGGTGTTGTCGGCTCGTCGCGAAGCTCGCTTTCGCTGTTGCTGTTGCTATTACTGGCACGAGTCGTCGTCGCTGTCGTCTAGGGAAGTTCGTAACTTCGTGTTTGTAATTTGGGGCAAGAAACTGTGCCCACTAATACACCAAACACTTTATAGTAATGGCCCAGCCTTGCCGCTGTCACCTGTGAGTGGTCCAATCCCTGTGTTTTGGGACTGAGAGTCTGAGCAGAGCCCTGGTGCTTCTCTGAAAGTGGAGACGAAGCTAAAAACCTCGGCCCTTAGAAGCTGCCTTAAGAGAACCTAGTGTGTTTTGGAGACAAGTAGCGCTAGGCTCAATCGGGCAGCCGTGGGGTCTTGGATGCACCAAGTTAAACCACAGTAGCCATGACCCCCCCATGGGTCGACCTGACAAGTCTGATCTGACACCGCCGTCCTGGAGCCACAAACAGAATCTTGAAATCCTGCACGCTAGCGTCAGAAAGAGCCGACGGGAACAGGGAGCGGGGGCGCAGAACAGCCTGCCGAGTGCAGTTGATGCAAGTGTGGCACTGTTCGTCCCGGTAGCTGGGGCTGGCTCTTTGGCTTGGACGGGATCCCGAAGGCTGAAGCCGTCTCTGCAAGCAAGGCATTCGTCACCGACTCCCGTTATCAAGACCCAACCACGAGATGATCGTTACACAGAGGATTGTTGGGTGTCGCCCAGCTTCGCGCAAGATTGTCTCAGGTCGTATTCGTTCGCGTGCATCTGTCTGCCGTAACCTGTGGGCTGTGACATGCTAATCTTGCAGTCCGCCCGGCGCCGGTAAATGAAGGGCACATAGGCACGAGTGCATTATTGGCCAAGGAGGTGTAATTTTGCTTGGAGTCGCCTCGAAGTCTCTGACCTCGGTCGCGCTTCTCTAGAAGCACCCAGGAGAACACTTGGCCCTCCTTCCATGCATTAGTGTTGTGCCACTAATGCTGTAGATTGTGGCAAACGGGAAGTTTAGGGCTTTGCTTGAACTTCCGTCCAATGCCCATAAACTTAAGACGATCAAAGATTTTGATATACGTAAACACAGTTGCGGAATTTCTCCTGCCTCCTGCTTCTGTGGCGAGCCACTCAGCTGTTCCCCTTATTTCTTTCCAAAGCCTCTTCTAACTCTTATGTAACGAATCCCCGTTCATGATATTTCAAGTTGAAAAGACGGGAAGCTAGCGCGGCCCTGATCTCCATAGGTCATGTTGAGGCTGCAAGAGGATGGTGGGTGTCTCACGCTTTGAGGGTTCGAGGTAGACGATACGCAGGCTCATCCTTTTCAGGCCGAACTCTTTGATACTTTCGAAATTGAAACAAACGAGAAGATCACTAGATCTTGTGCTTAAAAATAGAACAGAAACATAGCAGACACGTACTTTACGGAGGCCCGGAAGGCCTCACAGCAATTCGCAGAGTCCAAGCAATAGGAGAATACGAAGTTGGATTTGAAGACAGCAGGAGGCGCAAAATTTTCACCCTGCATGCCATGATTGAGAATGAGATAATAGCACACGAAAAGACAAGAAATAACTCAAACAGAGCATAAGAATTCGACGTAGCTCATTCTTGCTAACATCAAGAAACAATTTCGACTAAGTTTCAGCCTCGCCTGTTGATGACTAAGGCAGTTGCTTATCGATAAGGTACGTTTTCCACAACCTCAAACCTTTCAACCGCCACAATAAGAAACCAACCAGACTGAGGATTTACCCTACCTCTCAAGTATTCGGCCAAGTAATCACCACAAACTGTAGCGGAAATTATCACACTCTCAAGCCTCTATTCCACCTTCTTCGAACCCCCTCTTTCTTCTCCTACACGCCTCGCGCCAACATGGGCTTAGACAACGCGAATCCGATCATTCTGAGTGCTTCAGAGCTTCCCTCTCACCGCCAAAGACGTACGAAGAAAGAGGCATCCTCGAAGCAGCATCTTGTCCGGGATCTCTTGACAGGGCCAAGCTATGCCAGCGACCCGTACATGGCAGAGTCAGACACGGACTCCGATGATTCAAACGTAGAGCCGATCGATGAGCAGGAGATCTATGGTTAGTTCAGAAAAGCTTTCTGTTCCAGTTGTTCTCAAATTTACAACCCTAAAAATTATTCAATCGGTGGTTTTTTCGCAAAATAATCACCTCAGAGGATTCAATTTCCTATCTGTTAACGTGTGTTCAGTGGCGAGTTGTTCTTACTGCTTGGGCGTTTCAGCCCCGTTGTTTATAACAATGCCATGCGTATTCTTGCTTTTCTTGCCAACAAGGCTGAAGAGATTGGATGGCTTGCCGGTCTGATTGCTGACACGTTTCATAACAGACTTAATTGCCCCCATTTCAGATCCCGAACATCCTCTGTCATTGGAAAGTCTCGGAGTGGTCAAGCTTCAAGACTGTCATCTAATATCTCCGCCTGATTTGACCAATCCTTCGGCCTTGTCACGCGTCCTCGTCGAACTCACACCCACGGTCTCGCACTGCTCCTTAGCGACTGTTATTGGACTTGGCGTCCGTGTGCGTCTGGAACAAGCCTTGCCCCCAAGTTATAGGGTGGAAGTCAAGATCAAGAAAGATACCCACAGCCAGGCAGAGGAGGTCAATAAGCAACTGGCGGACAAGGAACGTGTTGCAGCAGCCCTTGAGAACGACAACCTCATGGGTATCTTGAGAAACATGATGAAGCCGTGTCTCGAATAGAGGCCTTTCATATTGCGGTGTTCTACCATGTACAATAACCTCATGCTCCTTTCAGCATAGTAAGCGCGCGTCTGCTTTCTCTCTGCTCTGCAGTGGCCTTGATCGAAAACAGTTGCCTAATTAACAACACCACGTGCACTACTGCTTACCTAGACTGCTGCTTTTGGGGAACACACAACTGTCAATGTCATTTTACTTCGGGATATGGCGGCAGGCACCCTGGAAGCGGCAATCTCCAAGCTGCCGCAGAGACCTCGAGCAGAACATTCCATTCATGCATGCACTTCTCCCTGAACCCTGCAGCGTGCGTCTTCACTTTGCACGCAGCACATACCCTTAGCACAGACTTGTTCTTTGCTTGAAGCATGCTTCATCGATCGCCAATCGCCACATCCGGGGGTGCACGGATAACCCCTGACTACTCACAGCCTCCTCGAATATGCAACTGTACTCGAGTACACGAGCTGACATCCGTCAAAACCCAATGGAGAATAACCAGGAGTTCTGTACCCATAGTCCTGGCAACATATCAACCTATCAGCAACTACACTTTCCCAGCCCGCCACCTAAGACAGGGCCTCCCTCGCCTTCAAAATTGCAAATGGTAAACCCCGTGCGGTTCCCAAAGTACTGTACGGCATGTCGAGGCCCCCTCGACTTTTTCGGCACCTTGTCATCTTGAAAGTTGAGCCCCACGGGCCACAGAACGGAACCATTGCCCCCATCGGCTCTCTCAGGCGAATGTGCACGACTTTCTGCACTTTCATGGCGTCTCACCCATGTCTCCCCTTCTGCATACTCCACATGCTAACCAGCCCTGTTTTCCCCACCGAGGTTCGGCGAATTATGAAATTTGCTGCAACTGCTGGGTAAGGCGTTACTTGGTATCACGCACTCCTAAGTCCTTACTGTACGACGTACGTTTGCCGCCCCGCCTGAACGTAACCCCTCTTCGCGGCTTCCATAGCAAATCTAGTGGAAATCGATGAGTACCAGGGCGCACCCAGCACCCCCGCCATTATCTCACAGATCTATCGGCAGGGATGACCACCTTCCACGCGAGCACACACACACACACTTCACACCCGGCACCGTAAAAACGGCCACTGATAAGCCATGACCGGCCTGTGCCTTTTGACAGCACACCCCCAAAACTGACACATATCGAATGGAATCCTCCTTTGATCCGTCATCCCAATCATCCATATGTCGGCTATCGCAAGTTCGCAACCTTCCACGTGTGAAGGCCCCATCTCCTGTGCCGGGATTCGAGCAATCTTAAAACGTCGAGGGGTGCAGGGGTCCCATATGACGCGGCATAACCCTCGAAAGCATTTGGTGCTCGCCTGTTGCAATTCTTTTGGGATTTCCTCTTCGATTTTTTTGAATATTTTCAATTTTTAAAACTTACTGCAGCCGCTCAAACTATCTTCAAATTCGCCACCCATTCTCTTGGGTTTGAGTTTGTTGGTTATCTACTTTGCCACCAAATGACTCGTGATTCGGCGTCCCCGTCGGTCAGGAAAGGGGGTAAAGGGGCTGCAAGTGGCAAGAACTATGATTAAGGGAGAGTGTCACAGTCGCATCTTGAGACTTGCTGCATGACGTGGTTGACGCTTTTCAGTAAATTCAAATCATACCTACTGAGCTTTCAACCGAGAGTCGAAAGAATACTCGTCAATATACATTTCTCTAGGTTCCTCGATCAAAGGACAACCAGTTAAAACGCCTGAAATCTCGAAAGGTGCTCGAGATGATACCGACCAAGACTCCATATATCCACTTTATCTGCTGCACTTTTGTTTAACCGTCCAAGAGTCCGCTCTCCTTCAAGCTAGTGAATAGCTCTGGCTCAAGGAACTTGGCTACACTAACATCCTCACTGAGACCCTTTCTCCTCCTTGTTTTCAGAACAAAATCTCTCGCCGTCGCTTGGGCCTTCGCTGGCTCTAGCGGTCTCAAGATCACATCTTTGTCAAGTGGATCTCCAGGAATGATACTCCAGCGGTCAAAAACAAGGCTGACGGTGGAAGCTCCCTGGGTGTGAATGCGAAGATCTGTCTCGAACCCAAACGAATCGATGACAGGAATCAGACCGTTGACCCGGTAGAGCGGCGTCCCAGCTATAGGGCCATCCTGCAGAACATGACCTCTCCTTTGAGCCAAAACTGTGTAGACACTTGTAACTGCATCCGCAGGTCCAGTCATGGAACATGAGTAAACTGGTTCCATTAACCGGGGGGACGCCATTAAGAATGAACTATAACAGGCCTAGGACGAATTAGCAATTTGTATGGGATGAGGAGATAGGTTCTTTTACACGTCGAGATGTGGGGATGATTTGGCCGCCCCCGCGAAAGATCGCTTCTGGAGCCAGTGTGACGTCCATGATCTTGAATTTGGTGTTCCGGATGGCTGCAAGGGTTAGTCAGACTTCGGAACGGCCGAATTATTGACCAATGGTAGACACATCAAACTTCACCGCTCATCGCTGCTCATCCAGCAAATGTAGAAGAAATTGTGATGGAGGGGAGAAGAACTGGGGACTGGGGTGGGGCAACTCACGTTCTTCGCATAGTGGGCCTTCTCGCGCTGCCCAACTGAAGCCTTGGCGAATAGTATCTTTCACACTCAATAGCAATCGTTTATCCACCTAGCGGATGACTTAGTTTAAGCGGCCCGATTGAAAGTATTGTAAAGGGGAGACTAAAAATACTTACTTCAGACGGTAAAGTATCATCTTGAAGGATGTTTGGTCCCATATCATCTGGCCCAAACGCCCAAATGCTTCTGGATGCGAGTAAATCCCAGCCGTAATTCTCTTCGAAGAACTTTCCAATGACCCGAGTGGGACTTTTGATGCTGACTTTGCCACTCTCGATATCCTCTGCAATACCCTGGTCCAGTGGCTCTGCAACCATGGTGATCTTGTTCTTCTTGTTCGGCGTCTGGGCGTAGCATTTGATGGCCGACGTCTCAACTACCGTCTCGCAAAAGCGTGTGACAGGATCTGAAACCTTGATCTCCATCTCGGCATACAAGCGTCGCAGATCATGCAGGACACAATCCATGTAGAGCTCCCCAGTACCAAGGATGACATGCTCGCCAGACTCCTCGACTTTTGTTGTTATTAGGGGGTAGCTTTTGTTGATTTTCCTCAGACCGTCCAACATCTTTGGGAGTTCTGAAGGGTTGATAGGCTCCACGGCGACTTTGAAAACGGATTCGGTGAAATGCACAATCGGTTTGAAGATGTACGCGTCCTCTTTGTCTGGTAAAACAGGGGGAACCAGGGTAGCCGACTTCACAATCGAGTTGTCCACACCACCCAAAAGCACCCAATTCCCTGCCGGAACGCCGTCGGTAGGAATGTTGTAACGAGTTTCTGCGATCCACACATCAGATATTGTTGCCATGCTCATGTCTTCCTCGTCGTCTATCGAATAGCCTTCGCCGAGTACTCGGACCTGTGAGCCAGGTCGAGCAGTCCCGCTCATGACTCGCCCAAAGGAATAGAATCCAGTGGCATCACTTGTGTTGAAGAGTTTCGAGATCTGTACGACTAAAGGTCCGTCTTGATCACATTCCTTCATAGCTCGAGCTACACCAGTATCTAGAGGTCCAGTATAGTAGCGTTCGATTTTGGCTTCAGCGGCCGCCGCTGGCGAGGGAATGTGCTCCACTACCATGTCCACAAATCCATTTGAAGGCCCGAAGAACTGTTCGCAAACCAGCTTCAGTAATATTCTGGCATCTGTCTTGTATTGAGAAGGCTTCAAAGTGATACCGAGGGTCGCAAGAGTTTCTTTCAGATCCTCAGGACTTTCACTGATGGTCTGAGAATACAATTTGTAAATAGGCTCCAGAATGAAGTTGACGAAAGAGCGCTTGGCCCGCTCCTCGACAGCTTTCCGTGTGAATGAGCGTTTGCGAGGGTTGTAGAAGATGTCGCCCCACAACCGGCGAGCAAATTCTGGAGCATTGATTCCTGGAGTGCCTTTGGTCTTGGGGGGATAACTATCCGCATACATTTTGGCAAATGACTGCAAGGTAAAGCACCATCCCATACTGCTGCAGGCAAATAGGACGTTCCCTTTCTCTGGGCTGAGTCTTCGTTTCTCGCCTTGTCCCGGCAACGTGTTCTCAATAACAGTGTTGACTTCTTCAATCACATGCTTCAGCTTGAAATATGCATCCGTTGGGGGAAGTTTGAGCTCCAGGATTAATCGGTCCATTTTGTTCACCACCAAAGTAAGTGGTAAACCTTCCAATACCGCATGCTTGATGATTTGTTCTGTATTAACTTGTACGCCTTCAACGACATCAACAACAAGAACGACACCATCAACAAGGCGGAGAGCGGATGCTACCTCATCGACAAAATTAACATGACCAGGAGTGTCCAGAATATTCAAGAGATGCGACTTTCCTTGGGTACTCTGTAAGACCAAACTCATGGGTGCCGCTTTTATGGATAATCCTCGCTCTCGTTCTAAAATGTGTACATCGGTATATCTCAGTTGCTCATCTCTTTTCTTTCCAGTCTTTTTTTCTAATCGATCTGTGATATCGTGTGTTTCGAGGACGAGCATATCCATAAGTGCCGTCTTTCCGTGATGCAGATGTCCTGCAAAAGCAATATTCCGGATTTGTTCGGGAAAGTTCATGAGATCTGTCATAAAGCTCCTCTCGAAAAATACCGGCGGAAGATCTGCCTCCTGGATGGTGAACTTTTTCTGCTCAACAGGCGCAATGATCGGTTGGGTCAAAGGTTGGGCATCCTCTTCCTGTACCATAGTTTCGACATCTTCTCCGTAAACTTGCTGCGCGGTGGGGTAGTATTGTTTATCTTCATGCAATACAACAGCATTCGAGGGACCTTCATCTATGCGGCAAGTCAGCTCTACTCGGACCACAAAAGTGCTGCCAACATGCCATCGATCTCCATCAACTCTTGTCCCGTAGCCTCGGGGGCCTCCTCGGGGTAGTCGTCGTACACGTATGCGCCGGCGTCAATGCCATGTTGACTATCGTCCTCGGATTCCTCAGCTTCACCAATGAAGTTTCCAAACCTATCGAGAAGTTAATTTTGGACCATTAAGATTATAACATTGAGTAGCCATACTCATCGTAGAGGTCATCCATGCTGGGCGAAGGGGTGGAAAGAAAGTCGTAAGGTTTATGTTGAAAATGCGACTCTCCTCAACGTCCGTCAACTTTCTCGCGACGAGAAGCTTCAGAAAAGTTCAAGGCTCCCGCTAGTGCTGCATAGTCACGTGCTCAGCCTCGTACCCCTGAAATGGAGGCACCCCTCCCTTTGGGCTTCAGCCTTGCAGTCCAATTTTTCCATGACAAAAAATCTAAATTGTATTTGAAATGTGCATTAGCCAGAACCTCTCCGAGCTACTGTAATTGACTTGTAAGCATCACATCCTTCTGTGTACAGTATCGCATCCCTCTGCTTCGCCACTTTGACAAAGCTGGGATTCGTTGCCAAGCGTTGCGTGGAGGCGGTGAAGTTTGTTGAGCTTCATAAGAAAGTTGTTTTGCCGACTTTGATTAGTATAGCTCCCGCATCCTACTACACTTCCCCTACCATCACCCCTTTTCGAGACCTATTTTCTTGACAGAATCTGCAAGATCTTGCTATCATCATGGCATCGGTTCCGCCTGTCTACATTGTCTCCGCCGTTAGGACCCCAATTGGATCATTTTTGGGGTGGGTTGGCCACTAGGATGCTGCCTGGGAAGTGCTAACAAAAGCAGCTCTCTTTCGAGCCTCAGCGCAACTCAATTGGGTGGTATTGCGATCAAAGGTAGATATCAATAATTGTCCTTCTGTTGCCATTCATCAGGCCTAATTGAAAAATGTAGCTGCCGTGGAGCGCGTGCCAGAAATTAAGCCAGAGCAAGTCGAGGAAGTCTTCTTTGGCAATGTCTTGTCTGCAAAGTAAGAATGAAATCACTCTACAATCTAAAGCATTGACTGATTAAGACAGCCTCGGTCAGAATCCATCTCGCCAGTGTGCAATACTCGGAGGGCTGTCCGAAGCCACTGTTTGCACAACAGTCAACAAAGTCTGCGCGTCCGGCTTGAAGGCAATCATCCTCGGCGCCCAAACCATCATGACTGGTAATGCCGATATTATCGTTGCTGGTGGCACCGAATCTATGTCCAACACTCCCCACTACCTGCCCATTCTTCGAACAGGAGCAAAGTACGGCGACCAAACCCTTGTCGATGGTGTTCTGAAGGATGGTTTGACGGATGCATATGGCAAGAAAGAACATATGGGCATGGCTGCGGAAGAGTGCGCTGTTGATCACAGCGTTACTAGAGAACAGCAGGACGATTATGCTATCAAGTCATATCAAAAGGCTCAGAAAGCTACTGAGAGTGGGATTTTCAAGGCCGAGATTGTGCCAGTCGAAGTCAGTGGAGGCCGTGGCAAGCCCAATATCAAGGTCGAGAGGGATGATGAAGTGAAAAATCTCAATATTGAGAAGCTAAAGGCTATGAGACCCGCCTTTCAACCCAATGGTGGTACTGTCACGGCGCCAAATGCGGCCCCTCTGAATGATGGTGCTTCAGCACTCGTTCTTGTTTCGGAGGCCAAGCTGAAGGAGCTTGGGCTGAAGCCATTGGCAAAGATCCTTGGATGGGGAGATGCTGAGCAAGCGGCGAGCAAGTTCACTACTGCTCCAGCATTAGCAATTCCAAAAGCAATCAAGCATGCCGGTATTGATGCTTTCAAGGTTGACTTTTATGAGATCAACGAAGCATTCTCCGTCGTTGCTTTGGCCAACATGAAGTTGCTTGGTCTGGACGAGTCAAAGGTCAACGTGAATGGTGGTTCAGTCGCTATTGGACATCCTCTCGGCTGTTCTGGTGCAAGAATCACCACTACCTTAATTAATGTTTTGAAACAACAGAACGGAAAGATTGGTGTTGTTGGTATTTGCAACGGTGGCGGTGGAGCTTCTGCTATGGTCATCGAGTCTATGCAATAATCAATAAACGTAGTTGTTGTAGCGCCGGACACTTCAAAAGTCCACATTAATTAATAAAACGTTCCTTCTTGCCCTCGATGCAGTTTGGAAGTTCATATTTTCCATTATCTCGGATGAAGTTTGCCGATCAATCTATGTCAATTAACAAGAGCGGATGGAATTTCCGTCATTTGAGAACCTTAGTGTTCCTAAAGTCCAATGACCAAATAATGATCAACTGAGGAGGAATATTGGCAAGGCTGGTTTTCCCCTCATTCGAAAGGGTCCAATAAAATCTCAGCTCAGCCTCGTGTGGGTTATCAGCGGGCGCTAAACCTAATCAAGAGCTCTTGATAAAAAAAAGTTACAACTCCATCGCAGCAGTACTTTACACGAAACTACATCACGAAGCAGAACTTCTCGCGCATGTCACCATCGAGAGGGTTTTGAATTGAGAAGAGCGAAGGAGAGCAAGATGGTGAAAAAGGCAGTGTATGTACCTGTATTTCTTCTTTCAATCTACGGCTTGCATCTAGCCTGAATTGTTGCGACAAGCACGTTGCAGAATGGTTGCCAGGGAGCATGTTAAATAGCTTCAGGGCTCTCATGGCAAGCCATGTTAGTTCATTCAGAGTTTGATACAGAGAATTGTGCGATTGGATTTACGAATCGACCGTAATAAAGTGACTAACTTTTTAATGCAGAGATTCCCGTATCCCGGCGCTGATTCGTAATGGCGTCCAGGAAAAGAAACGAAGCTTCTTTGTCGTTGTTGGAGACAGATCAAAGGATGTAATTGTACATCTCCATTATATCATGTCGAGTATGGACATGAAGCAAAACAAATCGGTGTTATGGGCATACAAAAATAAACTTCTGGGGTTTACAAGGTCAGAGCCATTTCATATGTAAAAGCTTTCCTAATCTAACAGGAATACAGTCACCGGAAGAAGCGCGAGAATAAGATCAAGAAGGAAATCAAACGAGGCATACGAGAAGCCAACACCGAAGACCCTTTCGAACTCTTCGTTTCCCTCCATAACATTCGTTATGTATACTACAAGGAGACAGACAAGATTCTTGGAAATACCTACGGGATGTGCATATTGCAAGACTTCGAGGCTATTACACCGAATTTGCTTGCCAGAACAATTGAGACGGTCGAGGGAGGTGGTCTGGTTGTGCTCCTACTGAAAGGAATGACCAGCCTAAAACAGCTATACACATTGTCTATGGATATCCACTCTCGATACCGAACAGAAGCACATGACGATGTCACAGCAAGGTTCAACGAGCGATTCATCTTATCACTGGGAAAGTGTGAATCGTGTCTGGTCATCGATGATGAGCTCAATGTTTTGCCCATATCCGGAGGCAAAAACGTGACGGCTCTACCTCCCCCAGATCTTGATGAGCCGAAGAGCGAATCACAGAAGGAATTGGATAACATGAAGGAGGCTCTGCAAGACACGCAGCCGGTTGGATCTTTGGTGACTCTGGCTAAAACCGTTGACCAAGCCAAGGCTCTTCTAACCTTTGTGGACGCCATTGCGGAAAAGACCCTAAGAAGTACAGTGACTCTAACTGCAGCAAGAGGGCGAGGAAAATCAGCCGCCCTAGGTGTTGCTGTAGCGGCAGCTGTGGCACACGGATATAGCAACATTTTCATCACGTCTCCTAGCCCAGAGAATTTGAAGACTCTCTTCGAATTCATTTTCAAAGGTTTTGATGCACTCAATTACTTGGACCATGAAGATTATTCAATTATCCAGTCTACAAATCCAGATTTCAACAAAGCTATCGTACGAGTAAACATTCACCGTCAACATCGACAAACCATCCAATACATCAGACCTCAAGATGCCCACGTTCTTGGTCAGGCAGAACTGCTAGTGATCGACGAAGCAGCTGCAATACCTCTGCCGATTGTTCGGAAATTGCTGGGGCCCTATCTGGTCTTCATGGCCTCCACAATCAATGGATATGAGGGAACAGGCCGTTCTTTGTCTCTGAAGTTGATAAAACAACTTCGAGAACAATCGAGGGGAAGCGCTAAAACTTACGGAACTGATGATGCTGAAGTGGCTGACCGCTCGACTGGGAAGGCTGCTAAAGTTCCTGATAGCAGCTTCTCCGGTGGCCGTTCACTTCGTGAAGTAACTCTTTCGGAGCCAATTCGATACTCCAAAGGCGATGGGGTTGAAAAGTGGTTAAATACTGTCCTTTGTCTCGATGCTACTTTGCCAAGGTGAGCAGTTTCGAGGTTTTTAGTTTTCCCACGTCTCTCAAGTCCTTTTCATCCGATACATCCAGTAGCGAATTCTTTGTCACTCTTTTGAAAATACTCCTTCCTAGACAACTTGCTTATGGCTAATTCTTCTCAGATCCAAATTAAATACCCTCCAAGGATGTCCAGATCCATCACAATGCCAGCTCCTCAATGTCAACCGTGACACCCTCTTTTCGTTTCATGAAGTTTCAGAAAAGTTCCTGCAGCAGATGGTTGCACTCTATGTCGCGAGCCACTACAAGAACTCGCCAGATGATTTACAATTAATGAGCGACGCACCAGCTCACCAACTCTTCGTACTCGTTCCGCCAATTCCAGTGGATAGCAAGCATTTACCAGAGCCGCTGTGTGTCATCCAAGTTGCCCTCGAAGGACGAATTAGTAGAGAGAGTGTGAAAAATAGCTTGAGTAGAGGCAAGAGAGCCGCTGGAGACCTTATCCCATGGATTGTCAGTCAACAGTTCCAGGACGAGGAATTTGCAGGTCTATCTGGCGCACGTATCGTCCGGATAGCAACGAATCCAGACTACATCCAGATGGGTTATGGAAGTAAAGCACTTGAACTGCTGGTTGACTTCTACGAAGGTAAATTTGCCAATCTCTCGGAAGATGCCAATGGTTTCGTCGAGGAAAGTATCACCAGAGTCACGGATGCAGAATTAGCCAATGCTTCTCTGCTAGATGATGATATTAAAGTCAGGGATATCCGAAAGATGCCACCACTTTTCTCTAAGCTTGCTGAGCGTCGGCCTGACAAGCTTGATTATGTGGGCGTGAGCTACGGCCTTACGCAACCTCTGCACAGATTCTGGAAGCGAGCTTCGTTTGCTCCGGTTTATTTGAGGCAAACGCCAAATGAGCTCACGGGAGAGCACACCTGTGTTATGATTCGCCCTATTGGGAGTAACGAAGAAATTGCATGGTCAGTACCTTTGCCCCTCTGAATTTTGGTTTACCTAACATTGGCCAGGCTTGGAGCATTTGCTCGAGATTTCCATAATCGGTTCCTAAAGCTTCTCAAGTATCAATTCAAAGATTTTGCCCCTATTCTATCACTCAGCATTGACGAGTCGGCGAACAAGGGTTCCAAGCTTGATACGTCGATCCAACCTCAGCCTTTCACCAAATCCGAGCTTGATAGATTAATGTCTCCATTTGATCTCAAACGATTAGAGTCATATGCGAACAATATGCTAGACTATCATGTTATCTTGGATCTGATCCCAGATCTTGCAAACACGTACTTCACCGGACAGCTTAAATCAGATATCAAGCTCACTGGCATTCAACAATCGATTCTTCTCGCCGTAGGTCTACAAAGCAAAGACCTCTCTTCCTTAGAACAGGATCTGAACCTTCCATCTTCTCAGCTACTGGCAATGTTCATCAAGATTATGCGAAAGATGAGTTCTCATTTTGGGGCATTGGTTTCTGGAGCACATGAAGCCAATATGCCCAAGAGAGAGAACATAGGAGTTAGCCGAGAAGACGCAAGTGGTGCTTTAGATGATGAGATTGTTGATACTCGATTCGTACCATTGGAGACTGGTCTGGAAGAAGAACTTGAAGAGGGTGGCGATGAAGCGATGAGAGCTTTGAGAGAAAAGCAAAGGGAGCTGATCGATGCACTGCCTCTCGATCAGTAAGTGTTATATTGCCTTGCGTAAATCCGGTACTAATGATATCCTAGATACGAAATCGAGGAAGGTGCTCCAGGATGGGCAGACGCTGAGAGACAAGTTCTGAATTCTACAAAGAGTGGCCAAAAGAACCCGGTAGTGAGTGTGAAAAGCACTAAGACGAAGAGAAAGGCTGGTGAGACTGCTGCCGAGATATATGAACAGGAACTGGGAGAGAAGGCGCATAAAAAGGCGAAAAAGGGATCCAAAAGGGAAAAGACTCGTTCATAGATGTTGCTTATCCCAGGGAATAACATGAGTGATGTACAATTATTTACAAACTATCCATCAAGAGCGCCCAAGTGAAATTCAGAACCATTCGATTCATGGTACGAATTAATCTCTACCAAATTTCGGCTCAAATAAAGAATCGATCGAGTAGGTTTGAGATCCATTTTTCTAATTGGCCAAGCTTAGCATCCCCTGCCGTGGAGGTAACTTCGCCTCCACATTTTCATGACTCAATTTACTGGACAAATTGAAGCAGTAATACCCGCAATTCAGAGTCAAATAATTCAAGAGTCACTTCTAGGCAGCGCTGCCTTAGCCCGTGATCCCAGCCTCCGCACCCGAAATAAATACTGTCCTCCCAACCAATTCCCGTACAACCAAACATCAACACAAAACATCATGATAGAACCAGAAACCAAATCTCAAGAATGGTGGGCGTCATTTCCCGCCGTTCGCTCCACGCCCCCCAGCATCAGCGCCGATGAGGTTATGAAGCTTTTTGACGACATGGATATCACTCCTACACCACGGACATTCCTTCTTGTCGATGTTCGAAGAACAGATTGGGAAGGAGGCACTATCAGGACCTCCTTAAATCTTCCCGCTCAGAGTTTTTATCAGACGAGGAAAACGTTGTTCGATTTGCTTGAGAGAGGTGGATTTAAAATGGTGATTTTCTATTGTGGTGAGTTGAGCTTTATTAAGGGCCAGGGAGAGCGAACAAGATAACGAGTATAATTCAGGAGCAAGTAATGGTAGAGGACCAAGATGCGCAGGCTGGATGCAAGATTACATCGACGATGTTGCAAAGTTTGGACGAAAAAGTGAGGTCAAAGTCTTCACTTTAGCTGGAGGAATTAAAGGTTGGGTCAAGGACTTTGAGGGAGCTTTAGTTGATGGATTTGAGGAGAAATATTGGGAGCAATTCAAGTGAAGAGAGTCTCTTTCCTTTAGATAGAGGATTGAGGCATGAGAAAGACTGGCTGGCCGCTTTCTGGGAAGATGTTCCATATCCATTTGCTTTTCCGTACGGAGCTGGTATTTTATCGAAGCCTCGCAACGCCATGAATCCAGATGCAGCAACTTTTTGCCTCCTGAACAAAGTGTCTCTCTAAGACTCTTGATTTCTTACCTCCTTCAACCCCTGTCCTCTCTACCACCACCTATTCTCTCCAAAGCCTCGAGCATGACCACTGAGTTTCCTCGAATAACCTGCTTCAACGTCAGATATTTGGCCGGTACATATCGAAAATGTGGAAGAAACTGACCACCATCCCCAATCGAACCTTCTCGCCACCATCCTTCTCCTCTACTGCATCATCTAGCACAATGTTCAAGAAAACCTAGTACATCCATTAGCCAAATCCTGTCCTATTTGACTTCGCCTAGGAAAACGCACATCGTAACCTCTCAACACCCCAATAACCTTCCTGCTTCCATTAAGCTGCACAAAGAGCCTTTTGTCGAGGTACTGCAGTATCATATCAGTCCATTTGTCCTCCCCTGGCTTCTTACCTACGCGGTCCTCGAGCTTCGTCTGTCGCGTGCGTCGGGGCGCGCTATACTTGGGGCCACTGTAGGGGTGGAAAGGAGTCAGACGTACCTTCTTGAGCTCTGGCTGAGCTTGAGGCATCTTGACGGTAGGTCTGAGGTTTCGTTCGTGCGTGGAAGCCCCTCAGTAGCAAGCTGTTGAAATTGTATTCAATCGCGACGTTAGCGCAAAGGTCACGTGCTGATAATGAATCGC
>Ga0302325_10009972_pt1 | contig 20660 bp, 16 predicted proteins | sample Palsa_T0_2_FD_201948 | JGI IMG/M metagenome (GOLD analysis project Ga0302325, IMG submission 201948) | Peat permafrost microbial communities from Stordalen Mire near Abisko, Sweden - Palsa_T0_2 | ecosystem: Environmental > Terrestrial > Soil > Palsa > Peat permafrost | place: Sweden: Abisko...
TCGAGTTTCGAGCGGTATGTTTTTTCAGGGAGAGATTCGAGAATTGTCCGAAGTTCTGGTTCCATTGAATTGGCTCCAGAGCACCTCACTGCGTTGTTCCAATAGGCGTCCGATAAGCGGCTCCGACCGTTCCTGAAAGTGCCTTACTGCGCTATCCATGCCACCTAGTTTCAATAAGTTACCAGGCGTTCGGCCACTTTCACGGCGATAACACGGGTTCAAATCCCGTCGGGGACGCCAATCAATATCAACAAGATACGCATTGTTTCGCCTTGCATTCGCGGGTGCAAGAAGGAGACGAGCCAGTGTCATTTTTGCGCCCCAAATGATTTACTTCGAAGCAGCTATGCATCATTCCCACGAGTTCATTGCAGAAGCCGTAGTCGTCGTTCTTCATCCAGGCCAGAAGGGTCTCAGCAGTTGCTTCTGGATCGGCGCCAGCCGTCTGGCGCGCCAGAATCCAGACGCAAAAGAGGCTGCCTGCAAACGTGCCGAATTCCCCATCCGAGTCGTCGATTTCCTCGGCCTTCAGGTTGCAGGCGGCGACGAAGGCCTCATAGAGAACAGCAGCACGCGTGGGACTGCTGGCCGCCAAGGCTGCGATCTCGCACTCCACGTCCTCCAGACCCGATACGAAGGCAGCCCCTTGGCTCCAGTCTCTATCTCGCGCAAGGATCAAGGCTTCGCTGGGTTCCTCAGGGAGCCTATGGCTGGATTGCAACCGGCATTGTTTGCGAAGGGCGCTAAGGCATTTTAGGGAATACTGTGAACTTTCAAACGATAGCGAGTGTCGATTTTCTTGAGAAAAATCGACTCGGCAGCCGCGGTTTCGGTCTGCATCATTCCCTAAAATGCTTTAGGCGCCGGATTTTTTGGTGGCAGTCTTCTTTTTCGCGCTGCCCACTGCGCTCTTTTTGGCAGAGTTTGCGCGTTTTGTTGTGGGCTTTCCGGCAGCCTTCTGAAGTGCGGCCGTCTTGTCCGATTGCGATTTCGTGGATGCGGCAATCGGTTTCTTTTTCGCTGTCGTCTTTGTTTGCGCGGCGGGTTTCACCGTTCCCTTGGAATTTGCGGCCTTTTGCGGCGGCTTTGTCTTTGAATCTACCGGCTTCGATTTTGTAACGGTCGCACTTTTAGCGCGAACGGCCTTGGTCTGCGATGCGGACTCGGACTCGGCAATCTCCAACCCAAAGAGTTTGGACAGGTCTTCCTCACCCAGCACCTTTGCACCAACCGGGCTTTTCTTCGCACTCGAAAGCGCGTTGCCGGCACTGGCGATCAGTTCTTTTTCGTTCACAGCGCGAAGCCGGAAGATCAACTCGGGCTGCTGGTCCAGGCGAGCGCCGACGCCATAGAGAACGGCAGCAACATGCTTGCACATCTCCGCCCAGTCCGGGCAACTGCACGATAGCTTCATCTCTTTGGGCGACGGGAAAAGACCGGTCTGCTGCCGACTGATGCGCTCCATCACGCCCTTGGAGAGCCTCCCTTGCAGCAACTCGACCAGCGAGTCGATCGAATCTCCGCAGTCTTCGCAAATCGACTGCCAGCGAGGCTTGGAAACCGGAAGAATTTTTACTTCGACCTCATATATTTCCGAGCCGCTTACCAATGCATTGATCTGGCCGGGAGCTACCTGGAGATCGATAACCGACCCATTGCGCACATATGTTCGTCCGCGGGGAAGGCGATTCTCATAATCGCTGTAGGACTCCAGATTGTCGCACCAGGCCTTGCCCCAGAAGCTCTTGACAATGGATCGTCCATCAATGCTCACCGGAGAGATTGCGCGGCCTTTCTTGCGCAGGCTGTCCATCTTTCTTAAAGCCTTGAGCCGCCGTTCTGCCACCGACACATACGGCTTCCATCCGAATCTGCCGTACATAGACTATGTCTCCTTGAGCGCTGTATTCATATCCAGCGCCACCAATTTGAGCAACTCATCGTCCTTCATCTCGGTCAGCAGCATATCCGCATTGCCTTCCAGCATATCCTGCGCGATCTGACGCTTGGACTCGATCATCAGGTCGATCTTCTCCTCGACCGTTCCCTGGCAGACGAACTTATGCACCAGCACATTCTTCTTCTGGCCAATGCGGAAGGCGCGGTCGGTGGCCTGGTTTTCCACTGCCGGATTCCACCATCGGTCGAAGTGAATCACGTGCGAAGCCGCGGTCAGATTGAGTCCCGTACCGCCAGCCTTGAGAGAGAGCACAAAGAATCCCACCGACTCATCCTCCTGAAAGCGGCGCACCAGCTCCTTGCGGTTCTTCACCGGGGTCTCTCCATGCAGCACCAATCCCGGCCGTCCGAAGATCGAACCAAGATAGGAGGCCAGCGGCGCAGTCACTTCGCGGAATTGCGTGAAAACCAGCACCTTCTCCTGTTTGGCCGCAATCACTTCGGCAATGTCGCGCAGGCGCGCCCATTTTCCGCTGTCGGTCTCGCTCCATGCACTGTCGCCCAGCCATTGCGAGGGGTGGTTGCAAATCTGTTTGAAGCGCATCAGGAACGACAACACCAGCCCCTTGCGGCGAATCCCCTCGGCAGAGTGAAGCTGCTCGGCCAGAGCCTGAACGGCCTGCTCATAGAGCGCGGCCTGTTTGCGGCTGAGCTGGCAAAAAGCCTTCACTTCCGTCTTATCGGGCAAGTCGGCGATCACCGCCCGGTCGGTCTTCAGCCGCCGGAGAATGTACGGGCGCACCAGCTCGCGCAGCGGTCCATAGGGATTGTGAGTCCGCTCGGCAAGGCGCTTGGTGTACTGGGTGAACTCCTTGGGCGATCCCAGCAGGCCGGGATTGATGAAGTCGAAGATGGACCATAGATCGCCCAGCCGGTTTTCAACCGGCGTGCCAGTTAGAGCAATGCGTGAGCCTGCCTTCAGCCTCCGGGCGCTGCGAGTCTGCTTGGCGTTGGGATTCTTGATGGCCTGCGCTTCGTCCAGCACCGCCAGCCTCCAACTGGTTTCCGTAAGCCATGGAAGGCGCAGCAGAGATCCATAACTTGTAATCACCACATCGATGTTAGCCAGAGAATCCGCGGGCATTGTCTTGAGATCTTCTCTGGAGGCGGCCGAGGTGTGAGCGATCATCACCTTCAAACTGGGCGCAAAGCGCTCCAGTTCCGAGGCCCAATTGGCCAGCAGCGACGCCGGCGCGACCAACAGGCTTGGCTCCGTGGCTGCCTGCGTCTTCAGCACCAGTAGCAGCGAAAGCACCTGGATGGTCTTGCCCAACCCCATATCATCGGCCAGGCACGCCCCCAGACCGAGCTTCGTCAGCAGATAGAGCCAGCGAATGCCCGCCTGCTGGTAAGGCCGAAGCGTGCCTTTTAGCATTTTCCCAGGATCGATCTTCTCCAACCCTTCCTGGTTGCGCAGCGCCTTGAGAGTTTCAGCAAGCCAGGGGCCGGCAGTTACCTGCGCCCAGTTGGCGTCTATCTCGGAGGCCGCATCTTCGGTTTGCAGATTGGCGCCGGCCAACATGCGCATGGCTTCGGCAAAGTTGAGTCCATGGCTGGCGGCCGTGCGTTCCGCCTCGCTGAAGCGATCTATCATGCTACTGAGCTGTTCGCGATCTACTTCAACCCAACGCCCGCGGACCAACGCAAGCCCTTCGGTCTCGGCAAGCAGCTTGCGAATTTCGGCAGCCGTGAGCGATTCGCCGTCGAGCGTAACTGACATGCGAAAGTCCAGAAGCGCATTCTGCCCCAGCAGCGACGGCGCAACGCCGCCTACCTTGGCGGTGACTTGCGGGCGCGGCGGGCGATGGGACGGCCACGCCGCCGGCATACGAACGACGATCCCTGCCTGCTCCAACCGCGGACAGTCGCGCAAAAACTGCACGGTTTCCCTAGTCGTCCAACGCAAAGGATGAAAGATCTCGCCTGTATCCACCATCTCCTTCAGCCACGCGCAACTCTCCGCGGCTCTTTGCACCGGAAGCAGCAGTGACAGGAGCCGGTCCCGGTTGGCCGGGCCATCATACTCGCGCAGAGCCCGGCCCAATGGCAAATGCTGCGCCTTGGAGTGCGCCAAGAGCCGCACTGTGTAGGTTGCGAGGAAGGCGAAAGGCGATTCGACATCGCCGCGATTTTCAGCCAGATTGAAGCACACACGGCCTACCAGATTCCATGCCGGGTTGCGCCGCTTGAGAAACTCCTGCACGCCGCATTGCGACGCGGATAACTCAAGCCGGAGCGTCTCGTCAGTTTCCTGCCACAGCGCGCGCAGCACCGCCCCGGTCAAATACTCGGCCCCGGTCATCAGCGGCGCGGCCATTGCCAGCGACTCCAACTCCGCATCCGGCAGAGGTGGAACGGGCGCAACCGGCAGTGCAAGACGAGAATCCGCGGAGGTGTCCGAATACGTATCTGGATGCGTACAAAGTGCGGTCACGTAGCGAGCGGCGAACTCCCGCCAATAGGAAAACACCGCGGGCAGCGCCGTCCCAACCTCAGCGGCTCCCAGTTGCAATAGTCCATGGCCGGAGCCACGCGCGAATGACTCGCGCAGCCGTTGCGCAACCTCTGGGCCCAACTCAGTCGCGTTTTCCTCTTCAGCCAGCAAGAGATGACCGTGCGGAGTCAGAACTGGGACAAGCAGCACCGGATTCATATAGAGGTCCTACCGACTTCATCAACCAAGACCCAAAGAACGATGCCATTCCAGACGGGAGAGTTGAAATGACACGAGATTTCCCTCTACAGCCTGCGGCGTAAGATGAGCCGGTTCTTCAAGGATATCAAGCAGCGCTCGCGCACATTAGGCGCAGTTGCGTTTCGCGTCCTTGGTTTGTTGCACAATATCGTTTCGTTCCAGCCGTTCCATTGCGCGCTGCGCCGTAGCGATCGAAAATAACGACCGCGACTATTAGCGCGAGCAGAAACGCTCGCACATCTCTGTTGGCGACACTTTTGTATCAAGTTTTTTTTGCAATAAAACTTGACATCATGACATCGGTTCCCGCTTTGCGGTTGGGCGGCAGGAGGCTGCTTTCACAGTGGAAGTCGCAGGTTCGATTCCTGCCGCGCCTACAGTAACAGCGACGATATTCCAGGTGGGTGGCCAGTTTGGGTGGCCAAAATGGGCCAAAAGCAATTCGTCAGGCGCGACCTCTTCGCCGTCTGTTTAAGACATGATGGTTATCCATCTTGGCGTAAAGAGGGGGCGCTTCAGAAAACGGCTCACAGAGTACGCTAAGAGAATGCATGTGTAGAAAGTAAATGACTTAGAGCGGCTTCAAAAAGACGCCCCTTTGGCCTGCCGTAAGTCTTTATCCTACATATAGAAAGCCCTTCGACCTGATAGTCGAAAGGGCCAAAAATGAAGAATGGTCGGGGAGAGAGGATTCGAACCTCCGACCCCCTGGTCCCGAACCAGGTGCTCTACCAGGCTGAGCCACTCCCCGAACGTGAGTAGGCGAGCCGCGTGCCGCTTTCCCGCCGGCCTGGTCTTCCATGGCGAGAGCACGCGCTCGTTTGAGTGTACCAGAAAACGCCCTTCGTTTGCCTGTTGAGCGAGCCGTTTGCGGATCATCCGGAAACCACCCGGGATTATGATTGAAGTATGACGCCGCGCGAGAAGGTATTGGAACAGTTTCAGCGCGCGGAGACCGTTGTGCTGGACGGCGGCATGGCGTCGGAACTCGAGTTTCTGGGTGCGGATATCAGCGGTCCGCTTTGGTCCGCGCACATTCTCGAAGATGCGCCGGAGAAAGTCGTAGCGGTCCATCGCGCCTATCTTGAAGCTGGAGCCGACATTTTGCTCACCGTCGGCTACCAGGTCTCGCGCAGAGGCTACGCGGAGCTTGGGCTGGCGGCGACCCGCGCCGACTCGGCTTTGCTTCGCTCCGTGGAAATGGCGTGCCGGGCTCGCACGGAATTTCCGCAGGGCAAGATCCTCGTCGCGGCGTCGCTAGGCCCTTACGGCGCGGCACTGCACAATGGAGCGGAGTATCACGGCAATTACGATTGCACTTTTACCGAATTGGTTCAATTTCACCGGGAAAGAATCGAGGTTTTGGCCGAAAGCGAAGCCGATCTGTTGGCCTTTGAAACTCTGCCGTCGCTCGAAGAGGCGCGCGCCATCGGCGAGGCGCTCCAGTCCTGGCCGGGCTTGGCAGCCTGGTTCTGTTTCAACTGCCCGGAGGCGCTGGCCGCCAAGCTTCAAGTCGCTCATGGCGAAGCCCTTCGCGAATGCGCGTCTATCGCCGCCAGTTTTCCGCAGACCATCGCGGTCGGCGTCAACTGCACGCAGCCCAAGTGGCTGCCGTCGCTGATTCCAGAACTGCGAGCCGCGTCGGACAAACCGATCGTCGTCTACCCCAACTCCGGCGAGGGCTGGGACGCCAATGCGCGCTGCTGGACGGGTTCTTCCGACCCTGCGGAGTTCGGCCGGCAGGCCAGCCATTGGATCGCCGCAGGGGCGAACATCGTGGGCGGGTGCTGCCGAACAAGGCCGTCGCACATTCGCCAAATTGCAGCCCTGACTGCCAGCTAGATTTTCACCGGCAATGCCAGCAACTGCTTGGCAATGGTCATCAACTGCATGTTGGACGTGCCCTCGTAGATCTTGCCGATTTTGGCGTCTCGGAAGTATTTTTCCGCAGGGTAGTCGCGCACGTAGCCATTGCCGCCGAAGACCTCCACGCATTGGCTTGCGACCTGCTCGGCGACCTGCGAGACAAAGTATTTGGTCATTGCCGCCTCGGTCACAAAGGGCAATCCGGCGTCCTTGCGCCGCGCGGCGTTATAGACCATCAACCGCGCGGCCTCAATCTCTGTCGCCATCTCGGCCAGCGTGAACTGCACAGCCTGAAACTCCGCGATCGCCTTGCCAAATTGTTTGCGCTGTTGAGCGTAGCGCGCAGCATGGTTCCACGCTCCCTGGGCCACGCCAAGCATCTGCGCGCCAATGCCGATTCGCCCCTCGTTCAGCACCTCAATTGCAATCTTGTACCCTTTGCCTTCTTCGCCAAACAAGTTCGCAGCCGGCACTTCGCAATCCTCAAAGATCACCTCGCAGGTGCTTGAGGCGCGAATTCCCAGCTTGTCTTCCTTGCGCCCAACCGTGAGTCCAGGCGCGCCGGCTTCAATCAGAAAAGCGGTAATACCCTTGTACCCCGCTGCGGGATTGAGATTGGCGAAGACCAGAAAAACACCAGCCTCGCGCGCATTGCTGATCCACAGTTTGCGGCCCGAAATGCGGTAGCCGGAATCCGTCTTCACGGCGCGAGTTTCCATGGCAAAGGCATCGGAGCCGGAGCCGGCCTCGCTCAGCGCGTAGGAGCAGATCATTCCTCCCGCCATCTTCGGCAGCCATGCACGTTGCTGCGCCGTCGTGCCCCACTTCAGAAGCGCATTGACGCACAGCGTGTTCTGGATATCGACAACCAATCCGACCGATGCATCCACCGAAGACAGCGCCTCAATAGCCAGAATCGACTCAAAAAAGCTGCCGCCGGAGCCGCCCAACTCCTCCGGAATCTCGATCCCCATGAGCCCCAGTTCTGCCAGCTTTGCAATCAATCCCGGCGCAAACTGCTGCGACTCATCCATTTCGCGGACGAGCGGCGCAACAACCTCGGCGGCAAAGCGACGCACGCTCGCCTGCAACAACTGCTCATCTTCGCTCAACTCGGTGAGCGATCGGGGTCCTCCGGCAAGGGAAACTGTTTCAGGCTTTAGGGTTGGCAAGGAAAACGTCCTCCGTGGATGGTCGAAAACAGCTAAGGCTACCAGAGGCAGACTCGACTCGCAAATCTGTCTCAATGGAGCGGACCGGGATTCGGCAGGGAACTCGTGCTTTCCATGCCACTTCAAGCCCCTGAACCCAACATGCAAAAATAATCAGGAGCTGAAGAAAAGGATAATCATGCGCTGTTTGTTCTCCCGTGTCTCTAAACCTGCCCTCTACGCGATTCTCACCCTTTCAGTTTTTGGGACCGCAATTGCCGCCAATGCCCAGCGGCTCCCGCAGACCGTCAAGCCGGAACACTACGCGCTGACCCTTGCGCCGGACCTGAAAGCCGCGACCTTTACCGGTAAGGAATCGATGGACGTGGATGTACTTCAGCCGGTCGACACGATCACGCTGAACGCCGCTGAGATCAAGTTCCAGAGCGTAACCGCCGCGGTGGATGGCAAGACGCTTACCGCCAAGGTGAGCGAAGATGCCGACAAGCAGCAGGTGACCTTCGACTTCGGCCGGAAGATCCCGGCGGGCAAGCTCAAAATAGATGTGCGATACACCGGAATTCTCAATAACGAACTGCGCGGCTTCTATCTTTCCAAGACGGCCAAGCGTAACTACGCAGTAACTCAGTTTGAATCGACCGACGCACGCCGCGCCTTTCCCAGCTTCGACGAGCCGGCCTTCAAAGCGACCTTCGACGTAACGCTCATCGTGGACAAGGGCGATACCGCAATCTCCAATACCAACATCACCCGCGACGAGCCGAGTCCAGACGATAAGCACGCGATTACCTTTGCTACCACACCGAAGATGTCTACCTATCTTGTCGCGTTTCTCGTAGGCGACTTCAAGTGCCTCTCCGGTTCCAGCGACGGCGTGCCCATCCGCGCCTGCGCTACGCCCGATCAGGTGCAATACGGCGCGTTTGCGCTTTCTGCCGCGGAATATGTATTGCACTATTACGACACCTACTTTGGCATCAAGTACCCCATGCCCAAGCTGGATATGATCGCCATTCCAGACTTTGAGGCAGGAGCGATGGAAAACTTCGGCGCCATCACCTATCGCGAATCGGACTTTTTGCTGGACACAAAGCACGCCTCCGTCGGCGCCGAGCGCAACGTTGGCCTGGTGGTAGCGCATGAGATGGCGCATCAGTGGTTCGGAGATATGGTAACGCTCCAGTGGTGGGATAACACCTGGCTCAACGAAGGCTTTGCCACCTGGATGGAAAACAAGCCGATCGAAGCCTGGAAGCCTGAGTGGAGCATGACCCAGGAAGTAGCGAACGGGACGCAGGGCACGCTGAACTACGATTCCGAAAAGATCACCCGCACCATCCGCGCCAAGGCCGATACGCCAGACGAGATCAACGAGATGTTCGACGGCATCAGCTATGGCAAGGCTGGAGCCATGCTTCTGATGGTGGAGAACTATCTCGGTAAAGAAACGTTCCGCCAGGGCGTGCATAAGTATCTCGAAGCCCACTTATATGGCAATGCGACGGCGGAGGACTTCTGGAACACGCAGGCAGAGGTAAGCAACAAGCCGGTGGACAAGATCATGGACAGCCTGGTATCGCAGCCAGGCGTGCCGATTTTGACTCTTGGCGATGAAGCCGATTCAAAGTTTCCCGTGAGCCAGCAGCGCTTCTTCCTGAATCCCAGTACGCCAGCCGATGCCAAAGAGACCTGGACGCTTCCGGTGTGTATCAAAAAAGCCGGCGGCGAGAGCTGCGAAGTGCTGAACGCCGCAAGTCAGCCACTAACTGCACCGTCCTCGTCGTTGCTCTTTGTGAATGCAGAAGGTAAAGGTTATTACCGCACCGGTTATCCCGAAGATATGTATCGCAAAATCGCAGAGCATGTCGAGAGCGGCCTGGCTCCCGAAGAGCGCATCAGCCTGCTCGGCGACCAATGGGCTCTCACACGCTCCGGCAAGACGAGCATCGGGGCCTACCTCGACCTGGTAGCGGCCGTCGCCAAAGACACCAGCCCGCAGGTGCTCGAAGGCCCGGCCGGCAGCCTTGCCAGCATCGATGCCAGAATCGCGGCAACTGCCGAGGAACGTTCCGAACTATCGGCATGGGTGCGCGCCAAGTTTGCCCCAGCGTATAAGAGCCTTGGGGCTCCGGATACGAACGACACTCCCGCCAAGAGGGAGCTGCGCGCGGAGCTTTTGGTTATCGTTGCGGGTCTCGGAGAAGATCCCGACGCGATTGCCGATGCGAAGGCTGTCGTTGCGAAGAGCTTCGCCGATCCGGGCAGTGTTGAGGCTACGCTGGCCAACGCGGCGTTGAACATTGCCCCACGCTATGGAGACTCGGCACTCTTCGATCAGCTTGAGAAGATCAGCCAGGATGCAGCCAACGCGCAGGATCGTGCCAACGCACTCCGCGCGCTGACGCTCTTCCGCGATCCCGCTCTTGTGAATCGCGCGCTTGACTTTGCCGTCTCTGGCAAGGTCAAGAATCAGGATGCGGCATATTTCGTCGCTTCCGAGTTATACGTGCGAGATACTCAGGATGCTGCGTGGCAGTATGTGCAGGATAACTGGGATAAGGTCAGTGCCCAGTTCACTACCTTTGCGGGCGCTTCGCTGATCGCCGGTACTGGCGGATTCTGTTCCGCGGATCGCCTGGAGCAGGTAGGCAGCTTCTTCGCGGCTCACAAAGTTGCCGCTTCCGAGCACGCGCTGGCCCGCGCCAAGAGTCAGATCGGCGACTGCATCGACTTACGTGCGGCACAGGAGCCTGGGCTGAAGGCGTGGCTGAGCAAGCAGTAGACGACCGTCCTTTGAATACAATAAAACGGCGAATCGCTCCGATGCGATTCGCCTTTTGTGTTTACGGAAGTCGAGCAGTTAGCTCTTCAGCGCAACTCGGATATGCAGTTCGCGCAACTGCTGTTCGGTTACGGATGTCGGTGCGTCCACCATCAGATCGATCGCCTTGGCGGTCTTGGGGAAGGCGATGACCTCGCGCAGGCTTGGGGCGCCGGCCAGCAGCATGGCGATGCGGTCGAGGCCGAGTGCGATTCCCCCATGCGGAGGTGTGCCGTATTCGAGCGCATCGAGGAAGAAGCCGAAGCGTGCGCGCGCTTCTTCGTCTGTGATTCCCAGCGACTGGAATATCTGCTGCTGCACATCCTTGCGATGAATACGAATCGATCCCGAGCCTAGCTCCAGCCCGTTCATTGCCAGGTCATAGCAGTTGGCGCGCACGCTGGCCGGGTCCGAAACCAGGTTTGCCATATCTCGCTCAAAGGGCGCTGTAAAGGGGTGATGTGCCGGCATCCACTTGCCTGCGGCAGCATCGAATTCAAACATTGGAAAATCTGTGACCCAGATTGGTTGAAACGCCTTCGATCCATCGGCAACTTCGCCCGATCCAAGAGCAAATGAGTTAGCTTCGCTCACAACCGCATCGGTAACTCCAAAAGCCCCATGGCGCGCGGCGTATTTCTTTGCCAACTCGCTGCGGAAGTTGCCGGCTGCGAGATAGACGTTGATTTCTCGTTCGGAAAGCCGTCCGGGAAACTTGGTGTCGCTGGCATGGATGTGATGCGCGGGGTCGGCGGCGACAATCACTACAAAATCGGCTTCTTCCGCACATGCCAGCTCGCGCACTTTGGCTGCGGACTCGGGAAATCCCTTGGCCAGCCGCTTGAAGTCGTCGATGAACTTCGCGCCTTTCTTCTGGTCGAAGAGCGGATGGTTATCCTCGCGCTCTTTGCGGCTCAACTCGCCCACGTTTGGAATGCGCAACGCTACAACAGGGAGTGCCGGATCGATCTGCAGTGTGGCAAGGGCCTCATCCGTAAATGCCGGCCGCACATCGGTCAGGCCGGGCAGGCGCAGGTCCGGCTTATCGCTGCCAAACTGGCGCATGGACTCGTCGTAAGTGATGCGCGGAAAGGGCGCGGGGATGGTAACTCCAGCGGCGGCAAACCCAGCGACGAGAAATTTTTCAACTACGGCGAAGACTGTTTCCTGCTGCGGGAAACTCATCTCCAAATCAACCTGAGTAAATTCAAGCTGACGGTCGGCGCGCAGGTCTTCGTCGCGGAAGCAGCGCGCGATCTGGAAGTACTTATCGAAGCCCGAAATCATGAGGATCTGTTTGAAGATCTGCGGCGACTGCGGAAGCGCGTAAAACTCGCCCGCATGAACGCGGCTTGGGACGAGGAAATCGCGCGCGCCTTCCGGCGTCGATTTCGTCAGGATCGGCGTTTCAATTTCCAGAAATCCCTGGTCGCTGAGGCTCTGGCGCACGGCAAGCGTGATGCGGTGGCGAATGGCGAAGTTGCGCTGCATCTCCGCGCGGCGCAGATCCACATAGCGATATTTCAGCCGCACTTCTTCGCTCGCAATCGCTTCTTCGGCGGGAGAAAACGGAGCCAGGCGGGCATCGTTGAGGACGAGCAGTTCCGTCGTCTCAATCTCGACTTCGCCCGTGGGCATCTTGGGGTTGATGGCAAGCTCTTCACGCAGGCAGACGCGGCCAATCGCGGCCACAACGTACTCCGGGCGGATCGCTTCGCCCTTGGCGTGGCCAGCGGGCGTCAGTTCTTTATCCAGGACCACCTGCACAATGCCGGTGCGGTCACGTACGTCGAGGAAGATCAGGTTTCCGTGGTCGCGCCGACGGTTCACCCAGCCCATCACTACTACTTCCTTGCCGGCATCTGCCGCGCGCAACTCGCCGCAGAGATTTGTCCGTTCCATTTTGCCAATGAAATCAAGCTTGCCAATAGAATCGAGCACAAAAATATCCTTTTCCTTGTGTAGCAGAACAGGTTGAGAGGGACGCTAGCCGCCAGCTGCCATCAAGAATGCTGCTAAATCTGCCCGCGAAACCTTGCTCTGAACCCCGGTTGCAAAGACCTTCACGGTAAGAATACCGGAGCTGACCTCGTCCTCGCCCAGCAGCACGACTGCGCGTGCAACCTTGTCCGCCGCTTCGAAAGACTTCTTGAGCCGGAAGCTGCCGTCGCCCAGTTCTATGCGTAGTCCCGGCCTGTCGCTGGAAGCGCGCCGCAGCTCCCGCGCCAGTTCCAGCGCCGCGGCATTCTGCGCCTCTCCCAGTGGAGCGATGTAGCAATCGGCCAGCGTTGGTTTGGCTTGCTGTTGTTCGAGCAAGGTCAGCACCAGGCGGTCCTCGCCCATGGCAAAGCCGATTCCGGGCGCTTTAGGGCCGCCGATCAATTCGCTCAGGCCGTCGTAGCGGCCTCCGCCGAGCAGCGCGTTCTGCGTGCCCAGACCTGCGTCGTGCGTGAACTCGAAGGTCGTCCGCGTGTAGTAATCCAGGCCGCGCACCAGGCGGTGGTCGCGCACATAGGGCACTCCCGCCGCGTCGAGCGCCGCGCAGACTGCCGCGAAGTGCGCCCGTGAGGCCTCATCGAGCGAATCTGCGATCTTCGGCAGCGCGTCGATAAATGGCTGATCTTCGGGAACCTTGCAATCCAGCACGCGCAGGGGATTGGTGACCGCACGGCGCTGGCAATCTGCGCACATCTGGCCGACGACCGGCTCCAGCGCGGCTTTCAGCTTGGCGATGTACGCTGGCCGGTCGCTTGCCGAGCCGACGGAATTGATCTTCAGCACCCAGCCGGAGATGCCCAGTTCATCCAGCAGCGTGGCCAGCATTTCCAGCACTTCGGCGTCCCGAAGAGGAGATTCACTGCCGGCGGAGACTGGGCCGATGACTTCCGCGCCGATCTGCGAAAACTGCCGGTAGCGGCCCTTTTGCGGCCGCTCGCGCCGGAATTGGGGTCCGATGTAGTAGAGCTTCTGCAACTGGCCGGTTTCGCCCAGTTTGTGCTCGATGTACGCTCGCACCACTCCGGCAGTATTTTCCGGACGAAGCGTCAACATCTGCGTCTTCTCGGATTGAGCCCGCGCTCGATCCTCCCAGGTGTACATTTCCTTCGAGACGATGTCGGTTTCCTCTCCTACGCCTCGGGCGAAGAGACCCGTGTCCTCGAAGATTGGCGTGCGAATTTCGCCGAAGTTGTACCGCTCGAAAACCGAGCGCGCCGTTGCTTCGATCCGGTTCCAAAGCCCTGTTTCCGAGGGAAGCAGATCCCGCGTTCCCCGTACTGCTTTCAATGTGCTCATAGCCTTTCTAGTCTAAATGGAGGCCGGAGTTCGGGTTTTACCAGATCCCTCATCCAGAGAATTCGAGGCTACAACGATTCAAGAATCCCATCCCAGAGCGCGAGCCGTGCCTCGAGCGCCGCTTCCGCCGCAAGTGCGGCTTCTTGCCAAAGCGCCTCATTCTCGCCGCACAGGTCGGCGACCATACGCAGCGCGAGCGGGCCGTGGTCTTCGCCGTCTACCTCGATATGCCGCTCCAGGTACCACTGGAATTTGGCGAACTGGCCGTCCAGTTGTGCGTTCAAATCGCGCACCAGCCCGCGAAACATCTCTGGAATTACGTCTTCGCGCCCAAAGGTGAATGCTGCGGCGATGGCGTGGACGCCGCCGGTTTGGATCAGGGCAAATGTTGACTCCACAAACCGCCGCGCCGGTTCGGGAGCTCCGCAAGCCGTTAAGTTAAATCGGCCGGAGCCGGCTGAAAGCTGAGCCAGCAGGTCCGAAATCGGACCCAGATCGGCTCCGGACTCGCGCATGGCTTCCAGATACAGCTCAAAATGGCTGATCGCTCGCCCCTCAAAGACGTCGCTTTCCTCGCCGAGCACAATTTCGTTGATGAACCTCCGGCTTTCCGGCCAGCGGGTTGGCCGCCATGGCACATCGACGCAGGTCAGGCGGCTTTGCAGCGCTTTCAACAGCGACATGAAGTCCCACACGGCAAAGACATGCGATTCCATAAAGGTTTGCAATTGGTCTGCGCTTTGGATCCGTGTGTACAAGGGATGCGCCGTCAGCCGCGAGCGCAAAGGAGCAATCCGCGCTGCCAACGTCTCAATAGGGGAAATTGCTTCGACCGTCGTCATGTCTTCATTATCCGGCAATCGCGCAGCTCTCCGATTCCTGCGGCGGCTTCGGTTCCGCATTTTGAAAATCCTGAGAAGCCGCACCCAATTTCCGTGCCGCTGCATCCATTGCGTTATGGAATATAGAATTCTCGGAGGCTCCGGCCTCAAAGTTTCCGCTCTTTCTTTCGGCACCGGCACGTTTGGCGGTGGCGGCGAATTTTTCAAAGCCTGGGGCTCGACCGATGTCGCCGAGGCCCGTCGTTTACTGGATATATGCTTCGATGCCGGCGTCAATCTCTTCGATACAGCCGATATTTACTCTCGCGGACTATCGGAGGAAGTTCTGGGCGCGGCGCTGGAAGGGAAGCGCGACAAGGCGCTGATCTCGACCAAGGCCACTTTCCGCTTTGGCGACGGGCCGAACGACGTTGGTTCTTCGCGCTACCACCTGACCAGGTCGCTTGACGCCAGCTTGCGCCGGCTCAAGACCGATTACGTGGATATTTACCATCTGCATGGCTTCGACGCGCTTACGCCGATTGAAGAGACTCTCGATACGCTGAACAAGTTTGTGCGTGAGGGTAAAATTCGGTATATCGCCTGCTCGAACTTCTCGGGCTGGCATTTGATGAAGTCTCTCGGCATTGCGGACCGCTATGGCTGGACCCGCTACGCAGCGCACCAGGTCTACTATTCACTGATTGGCCGCGAGTACGAGTGGGAACTGATGCCGCTTGCGCTGGACCAGAAGGTTGGCGCGCTGGTTTGGAGTCCGCTAGGCTGGGGTCGTCTGACGGGCAAGATTCGCCGGGGCCAGCCGCTGCCTGAAACCAGCCGGCTGCACAAGACTTCGGAGCAGGGGCCGCAGGTCTTGGACGAACATCTCTATAAGGTTATCGACGCTTTGGATGCAGTTGCAGCGGAGACCGGCAAGTCCGTTCCGCAGGTTGCTTTGAACTGGCTTTTACAGAGGCCCACTGTTTCTTCGGTGATTATTGGTGCGCGAAACGAGGAGCAGTTGCGCCAGAATCTGGCCGCGGAGGGGTGGAATCTGACCGCCGGTCAGGTGGCGAAGCTGGATCGCGCCAGCGAAGTTCCGCCAATCTATCCTTACTGGCATCAGCGCCAGTTTACAGAGCGCAATCCGCTGCCTGTTGCTGCGCCGCCGGCGGAGTAAGGCGAAAGCATCCTCAGAAATTCCCAATTCGGGGCTGGAAACTGAAAGTTTCCAGCCCTTCCGCTAACCTCTGTACCAAACCGAACAGATTCCTTTGCTGCAAAGAGCAGACGCTGACGATACAATCGATGTACCAGTCAAATTGAAATTGACTTCTGTACGTGAATCGAGAATCACCCGAAAGGGAACCACCCGGATGCCCCCAGTCGCCCAGAACGTCCTGCAGGACACCTCTTCTGCAGTTGCCACACCTGTCGAGTCTCCCGCCAGCCTCAGCGCTCGCGCAGCCGCCAAACGCGCCCCCGCGGGAGAAGAAGTCCGCATGGGCCGCGAAGCCAACTACGGCGGCATCAATTGGGTTACCGCAGGCTTCATTGCCGCGTTTCACGTTGGCGCTGTGGCTGCGCTGTTTTACTTCAGTTGGAGCCGGTTGGCAGTCGCTGCGGTCCTTTGGATTCTGGCCATCAACTTCGGCATTGGCGTCTGCTACCACCGGCTGCTCACGCATCGCGGCTTCCAGACCCCCAAGTGGGTGGAGTATTGCCTGACCATCTGCGCCACGCTGGCTCTGGAAGGCGGCCCGATTTTCTGGGTAGCCGTGCACCGGGTGCATCATCAGCACTCGGATCATACCGGCGATCCGCATACGCCGAAAGAAGGCCCCTGGTGGGCGCACATCGGCTGGATGGTGCTGGGCAAGTCGATGCACGCCAAGACTTCCACGCTGGCCCGCTACGTTCCGGATCTCTCCCGCGACCGTTTCCACGTTTGGATGAGCAAGTACCACTGGCTTACGCTGGTAGCCTGCGGCGTGGTTCTGTTGGGCCTGGGCGCCTGGATCGACCACGGCATTATGGGCGGTGTCAAAATGGTTCTGTGGGGCGTGTTCCTGCGCGTGACCCTTGGCCTCCACGCTACCTGGCTGGTCAACTCTGCTACGCATCTCTGGGGCAGCCGCCGCTTTGAGACCCGCGACGACTCGCGCAACAGCTTCTGGGTGGCCATCATCACGGGCGGCGAGGGCTGGCACAACAATCACCACGCGCATCCCGTTAGCGCAAAGCACGGCCTTGCCTGGTACGAAGTTGACCCGAATTTCTATATCATCTGGGCTCTCAGCAAGCTTGGCCTGGCGCGCAAAATTCAGGTGGCGCGTTTCGACAAGGCTAACCCCAAGCCGGCTGGCGTCGGACACTGAGGCAGGGAATAGGGATTAGGGAATAGGGATTAGTAAGACCGCTGGGTTTGAAATGTCCTTGTTTCAGACGACCTTAAAATAAAAGCGCCTGCCACTTGGCAGGCGCTTTTTCGTGGACTTAAGTCAGTGTACGGTGAGGGCGCCGAGCGTTATCGGCTGGTTTCGCGCAGATAAATCGCGGTGTAGTCGAGGTAATTCCGCGCGTAGGTCAGGATGAGTTCGCGGTCGGCGTCGCCCAGTTCGCGCCGCATCTTTGCGGGTACTCCGGCCCATAGGGTGCGCGGGGGCACGATTGTCCCCTCCGGGACTACTGCGCCGGCGGCGATGATGGAGCCTTCGCCGATCCGCGCGTTGTTGAGTACCGTTACGCCCATGCCGATCAGAACGGCGTCCTCGACGACGCAGCCATGCACCGTGGCGTTGTGCCCGATGGTCACCCAGTCGCCTACGTTGACCGAGTAGAGATAGCGCTGGCCGTGCAGTACCGCGCAGTCCTGCACGTTGGAATTGGACCCCACGCGGATCGAATTCACATCGCCGCGCAGCACGGCATTCATCCATACGCTGGAATTTTCGCCCAGCACTACATCGCCGTTCACCTGCGCCGAGAGATCGACGTAGCAACTTTCCGGCACGACGGGCGTTTTCCCCTGATAGCTCCGAATCATGTCTTTCGCGCCTCCCTGGACGCATTGTTTCAAGTTTACCGAAGCTGCGCGGGCAGGCCCCCTCGGTTCCGGTGGAGTCGTCTTTCGTTTCAACTCGTGCCTGAGCAATTTAGGTCGGGATTCTCCACAGAGCGTCCGATTCTCGGGCAGGAGTTGGTCTAAAGGCGAAAAATCCAGTATTCTGAGAAGAGCCATTTGGCAGGGCAGGGGGTGTAATCAATTTGGCAGAGGTTCGCGTACAAGAAGGCGAACCGCTTGAGAATGCGCTCCGCCGGTTTAAGCGGAAGGTTCAGCAGGAAGACATCATCAAGGAAGTCAAACGTCACTCCTACTACCTGAAACCGGGCGAAAAGCGTCGCGTCAAGGAAGCATTGGCGCGCAAGCGGAATCGCAAGAAGGCTCGTAAAGAGCAAGACTAATTGCCGAGAATGGGCCTCTTGAAATTCGAGAGGCCTGTTCGGCATAATACAATCACAGTTCAACGTTGTTGTCTCCGGTTCATGCCCCGGCTGAGCCAGTTGCTGGCCGGGGTTTCGGTTTCCAGTTCAGTCGATTCCAGAATTAGATCTTGGAATTGACGACGCCGGGAGCCAAGACGCAAACCGGAGTTCAGCTTCAACTCCATTGACCCTTTAACCCATCGCGCAACCCCTCCAAACGCGCGATGAACTATTCCGGCCTGCACGATACTCTTCGCAGACCCTGGAATCGCCGCTACTTATCTGGTGCGGCTCGGGCCCCAGTCTTGAATTCACGTAAGTGATTCTGGCGATCGGCTTTTCGAGCTGCCGCATAAGTTGGTGCAGCTCCCGGTCATGCCCGTGTCAGAAAGCCGGAGATGGACTTCGTAGATCGGGTTTTGAAGTGTGTCGTGTGCGGAAAAGACTTCATCTTTACTGCGGACGAACAACGTTTTTTCCACGCAAAACAGTTTGTCAACGATCCCAAGCACTGCAAGGAATGCAAGGCGAAGCGTGCCGCCAGCGCCGTTCGCACTCGCCCCGAGACGCGCACAATCTGCGCCGAATGCGGCACGGAAACCACTGTTCCTTTCCGTCCCAATCAGGGCCGGCCAGTGCTCTGCCGCGCCTGCTTCGAGAAGCAGACGGTCTGAGCCCGGCGATCTGGGTTTCGATTTATGAAATTGAGAATTGCCTAATCTACGTCGTTCGCGACGAAGACCTGGACGGGTTCGGTCACCAGGATCGGATCGACGATCAACACGGTACGCACCTCGCCGCCTACCAGATTGAAAGCCGCAGACGTGTAGATGGTGGTGTCGGTGGTGGAGAGCGTCGTTCCCGTCGGTGCGATCACCATAAAGAGGGTCGAAGAGGGAATTGTCACATATCCAGAGGTTGCCCCTACGGCGAGGGCTGTAATCACGGGCTTGGCCGTGGCGAAGACGGTGGCCGAAGTTCCGCTGAGAAAATACACGTCCACGGCTCCCGTCGAGGGCGCCTGATTCAGAAGCCGAAACTCGGAGTGGCCGCTTGGGGCGGGCGTCGCCTGGTCCTCGAGGACCGTCACCTGATAGACCGCATTGATGTCCGAGATCAGGACGGACTGGCTGGTGCCGGCGCGCAGTGACGCATTCGCGGTGGCCAGCGATGTCGTATTTGAGGTGGCAGTGACTTTGACTTGGGTATTGTTCGTGGGCTTCAGGGTAGCGTAGCCGGTGATGCTGCCCTGGCCGAGATTGCCCGCAAGCTCTGCTCCGCCGACATAGACGTTGATCGCCGGAGCGTTAGACGAGGCATCGATAATGCGCAGCTGGCTCACGGAAGTTGAGCCGGAGACGGTCTGGCATCCGGAAAGAAAAAGTGCGCCGGCAAGGCTCGCCACGGAGGCCGCAGCCAGCATCGGCAGGGTTAAATCCCGCTTTGCATTCCGCGGCGCTTCCGTCCCGTTGCTCCGAACCAACCGCATCATCCTTCTCGCTGCCTTGCCGATGTGTTGCATGAACTGCGTTGCCATGGACTCCCAATGCTTGCCGACTGCGTTGTTGCTCCTGCCAGTTTACGGTTTATTTCGACCCTTGTCGCTCAACGCTCGCAACTTGCACCAAATCCGGCACGGCATTTCGGAGAGAGAGAGAGAGCCGCTAGCTAGCGGAAAGATACAGAAAACGCACCAGAAATAGCGCCGCCAGCAGATAGAGCAGCCAATCCCTTTTCGACAGCTTTCCAGCGGCGAGATGCAGAATCGCCCAGGCGATGATTCCGAATCCCAGGCCGTTGGCGATCGAATACGTCAACGGGATCAGAATGACCGTTAGAAAGGCAGGAACGGCTACCAGCGGCTCGGTCCAACGGATCTCAGTCACCGTGGTGAGCATCATGGAACCGACGAGGATCAGCGCTGGCGCTGTGGCTGCTGAAGGAACAATTCCGATAAAGGGCGCGGCTACCATGGCGACGAGGAACAGGAGGCCGGTGACGATTGCCGTGATTCCGCTGCGGCCGCCGGCAGCTACGCCAGCGGTCGATTCCACATAGCTGGTGACGGTGGAGGTTCCGGTCAGCGAGCCGGCGACGGTGGCTACCGCGTCGGCGAAGAGTATGCGATTCAGGCGCGGGATGGAGTGATCCTGCGCCTGCAGGCCGGCGCGCTTGGTGACTGCGACGAGTGTTCCGAGGTTGTCGAAGAGGTCGACGAAGAAAAAGACAAAGACGATTTCCACCAGGCCAACATGCAGCGCTCCTGGAATGTCCAGCTTGAATGCGGTTGCCGTCAGGCTGGCTACGCCGCCTTCGGCGCGGGTGAAATGCGTGAGTCCCATGCCCCACGCCGCAGCCGTTACAGTGAGCACTCCGATCAGGATCGAGCCCTTCACCTTCCAGATTTCGAGGGCGACCATCAGACCGAGCCCCAGCAGGCTCAGCGCCGTCGTCGGATCTTTAATGTTGCCCATCTGGACCAGCGTGACCGGACTCTGGACCACGAGTCCTGCCTTGGTGAGCCCGATAAATGCGATAAACAGCCC
>Ga0302325_10009974_pt1 | contig 20656 bp, 20 predicted proteins | sample Palsa_T0_2_FD_201948 | JGI IMG/M metagenome (GOLD analysis project Ga0302325, IMG submission 201948) | Peat permafrost microbial communities from Stordalen Mire near Abisko, Sweden - Palsa_T0_2 | ecosystem: Environmental > Terrestrial > Soil > Palsa > Peat permafrost | place: Sweden: Abisko...
GGACCGGACCACCTCGAATTCTGCACTCCGTTCGCCCTGGTCGATGGTTTGCGCCGGCGATTCGGCTGGGGCGGCAACGTCGCCGTGCTGTCGCACGCGTGCGTGTCCGCGCATGTTGGGCTCCTGCAGGCCAGCCGGGTCCTGGCCGGGGGCCGGGCGGAGCGGGCGCTGGTTTTCTCCTTTGATTTCATCAGCCCGTTCGTGACCGGCGGGTTTCACGCGCTGAAGATCCTAAATCCGGAGATGCCCGCTCCCTACGCCGTGCGGCCCACCGGGTCGATCGGGCTCGGTGACGGGGCCGGCTTCGCGGTTCTCGGCCGAAGCGGCGCCGGCTTCAGCCTCTCGGCCCAAAGCCTGTACAACGAGATGAACCATTTTACCGCCAACCGCGCCGACGGCGCCGGTTTCGCCGCCTGCCTGGCGCCCGTCGCCGCGGCGGCGCAGGGGCGGCGGCTTTGGCTCAAAGGCCATGGCACCGGCACCCTCGAGGCCGGGCGCCTGGAGGCGGAGGGGTTTGGCCGCCTTTTTCCCGCCTCCCCCCTCGTCTCCTGGAAGGGCGGGCTCGGCCACACGCTCGGGAGCTGCGGCCTGGTCGAGCTCGCCGTAGCCATCGCGGCTGTGCGCGGCGGAGAGGCCGCCGGCACCGTGGGCACCACCGCGCCCTGCTTTGTCGACGCGGTCGCGACCGAACCTTTTCCGACGTCGGCTTACGATGGGGTTGTCCTCGCCAGCAACGCCTTCGGCGGCGCCCACGCCGCCTGCCTGCTCACCCATGATTGAGCGCCATATCCACTCCGCCCAAACCGATGATCCCGGCCCCGAGGAACCGGCCGCGACCCGGGAACGCCTGCGCGCGCTCTTTCCGCGGGGAGCCACGCGGCGCATGACCCAGCTCGGCCTGCTCCTCGGCGGCGTGCTGGATCCCGTGCGGCCCGCCGAGGAGGACGCGCTCATCTACGCCTCCAGCTATGGCGAGAGCCGCGCCCTCCACGAGTATCTCGCCAGCTTCCCGACCGCCAGCCCCACCCTCTTCCAGACTTCGATCCATCCTAGCGCGGTCCAGCAGGTGCTGGTGACGCGGCAGCAGCCGGTGCGCGAATTCCTACCCTTTGGGGGTCGCGCGCAAATCGTGGCCCACGCCGCGCAGGCCGCGCTGCTCTCGCCCGCCGGCCGGTCGATTTTCTGCGGTGGGGAGGAGCGCCACGTCCCACCCGGAACCACCACGGCGGCCAGCCCGATCGGCTTCGCCTTTGCGCTCGCGCTCTCCCCTGCCGCCGTCGGATCGCTCGGGACCCTCCGGCTCACGGAGAGCGACGATGCGGGGGGGGAACTCGCCCTGCCGGAATTTTTCCTGGCGCTCCGTCAGCGCCGCGCCATCGATCAAGCCGCCGCACCGGGTCTGCGGCTCACCCTCGCATGGCATTGACACCGGACAGGCCGGCCGCTCCGCCGCGCAATCCCGGGCCCAGCTGGGGCTTCGCCTTCCTGCGCAGGGCCGACGCGATCCTGCCGCGGCCGATCTTCGATCTGCTCCTGGGCGCCGGCGTCTGGATCGCCGTGGCGGCGATGCCCGGGCCGCGGCGCCATTCGCGCGCCTATCTCGAGATCGTGCGGGGCCGCACCGTCGGACTCACCGAGGTCTGGCGGCATTTCCTCGCCTTCATGCAGACGATCATGCTCGCCCTGCGGGTCTCGCGCGGCGAGCCCTACCGCTGCGCCGACACGCCGCCCTCCGAGGCGTTCCATGCCCTGATGGCGTCCAGCCGGCCCGCCCTCTTCGGCACGTTTCATCTGGGGCATTCCGATCTCCTGGGCTTCATGCTCGGCAAATTCAACCGCAGGGTGCACATGATCCGTCTGCGCGTGGAAAACTCCCACGACCTCGAGCTGATCGGACGGAAGCTCGGCGGAGCCGTGACGTTCATCTGGGTGAACGAACCGGCCGCGATGCTTTTCGCCTTGAAGTCGGCCGTGGAGTCGGGCGCCTCGGTGGCGATGAAATGCGACCGGCTCGGCCACAGCGCCAAGACCGAGGCTTTTGATTTTCTCGGGGCGCGCCGGCTCTTCCCCTTCACCATCTACCACCTCGCCATCCTCTTCCGCCGGCCGGTGCTGCTCTCCGCCGGCGTGGCCCAGGGGCCCGCGGATTCGCTGGTGCACAGCTCCCCGGTCTTCGAGCCCGACGAGGGCTCCAAGGAGTCCAATCTCGCCCGGGCCCGGGTCCATTTCCAGGATTTTCTGGTCCTCGTGGAGGGCCTCCTGCGCGAGGATCCCTACCGCTGGTTCAATTTTCTGCCGCTCAACCCGGCGGTTCCCGCATGATTCTCCCCCAGATGCCTCCGCCGGTCCCATGAGAATCTACTACGTCCCAATGTATTTCGTGTCCCTGCTGGTCTTCGGGACGGTTGGACTGGGCCTGAACGCGGTGTGCGCGGCGCTCCTCCTCCTGCCCGGCCGGGACGCCCGCGCGCCGGCCGTGCGGGAGGCGATCCGGCGCCTTTTCGTAAAGTGGGTGGCTTGGCTCAACGCGATGGGGCTGGTGCGCGTGACCTGGCACGGGCCGGACATCGCCGCGTGCCCGAGCCCCGCGGTGTATGTCGCCAATCATCCCAGCCTGATCGATGCCACGCTGCTTCTGGCCCGGCTGCCAAATACCATCTGCATCTTCAAGCCCGCCCTGCTCCGCAATCCCTGCCTCGCGCCCGCGGCGATCATGGCCGGTTATGCCTCCGGCAACGCCGGCATCGATCTCATCCACGATGTCGCGGCGAAGCTGGTGGCCGGCCAAAACCTCCTGATCTTCCCGGAGGGCACCCGCACGTCCTCGGGCGCCGCGTTCAACCCGCTCAAGCCCGGCTTTGCCTTGATCGCGCGGCGCGCCGGCGTCCCCGTGCAGGTCCTCGCCGTCCGGGTCGACCGGGAGGTGCTCCCGCGGGGAAAGCCCTGGTGGCAGGCCCCCCGCCTGCCCGCGCAATTCGACGTCTACGTCGATCGGACGATCCCCACCGACTGGGAGAATTCCGCCAGCGACGTCGTCGCCGCAGTCGAGGGAAGATTTTCCGAGTGGCTCGTCGGACCCGCATGAGCGCGACGACGCCCTCAACGACCCATCTGGTCCTGATCCCCTCCTACGACACGGGCCCGCGCCTGGCCGCGACGGTCGAGGAGGTGCTGCACCACTGGTCCCCCGTCTGGATTGTCGTGGACGGGAGCGCCGACGGCAGCGCCGAGCCCGTCCGGACCCGCGCGGCCCTCGACCCCCGCGTTCGCGTCATCGATCGGCCGGAAAACGGGGGCAAGGGCGCCGCGATCGCCACCGGCCTGGAAGCGGCCCTCGCCCAGGACTTCACCCATGTGCTGACCATGGACGCCGACGGCCAGCATCCCGCCGATCTCGTGCCCGCCTTCATGGAGGCTTCGCGGGCGCACCCCTCCGCGCTCGTCCTCGGCCGGCCCGTCTTCGGGGCCGAAGCTCCGGCCGCCCGGCGGCAAGGCCGCAAGTTGAGCGTCGGCCTCGCCTGGATCGAGATCCTCGGCCCCGGGATCGACGATCCCCTCTTCGGCTTCCGGGTCTACCCCGCGGCGGCGCTGGCGCGGGCTTTCGCGTCGACCCGCTGGGCGCGCCGGTTCGACTTCGACCATGAGATCGCAGTCCGCATGTTCTGGAGCGGCACTCCCACCTTGAACCTGCCGGCTCCGTGCCGCTACCTTTCGAAATCCGACGGCGGGGTGTCGCATTTTCGCTATGTCCGCGACAACCTCGTCCTGATCTGGCTGCAGACACGTCTCCTCTGCCAGCTGGCCCTGTGGCGCTGGCCTCGAGTCTGGAAATTGCGGCGGGCGGGCGCCGCGGCCTCCGCATCGGCGGCCTCTTCAAGATGACCCGCCGCCTTTTTCTCGGCACCCTCTGGTGGGCACTCCCACTGGCGGCCCTGGCCGCTCCCACCGGCAATCCTGCGCATGATCCGGGCTGGCAGGATCTCTTCCGGCGGCTGGCTCCCACCGTGACCCGCCAGGCTCCTTTCACCGAGGAGCGGTATTTCCCCTTTCGCCGGCAGCCCATTGTGCTCGCCGGCGTGGTGCGCATCGTCCCGGGCCGCGGCCTGAGCCTGGATTACAGCTCGCCGCAGTCGCGCATCGTCATCGTGGACGCGCAGGGCGTACTGGTCCGCGAAGGCGGCGGCCAGCGCGCCGCCCCAGCCGACTCTCGCGGCCAAGCGGCCACGGCCGCCCTCGGGGCCGTGATGCGCTTCGATCCCGCGGAGCTCGCCCGCGACTTTGAGCTGGCCGGCGACCGGCAGGGCGGCGCCTGGACGCTCACCCTGACCCCGCGCGATCCCGCCCTGGCCGGCAGCCTCCGCTCGATCGTGGTCAGCGGATCGCAGGGCCACCTGGGCAGGATCGAGCTGAACGCCGGCCTGCGCATCGAAATCATCCTGGGATCGGCGATCGACGGGCCGGTCTTCCCGGCGGCCGACCTCGCACGCTATTTTCGCTGAACCGTGAACCTTCGCCGCCAGACCTGGACCGCCCGGCTTGCGCTCGCCGCCTTCGCGGCGCTGTGCCTGGGGTGGCTGGGGCGGCTCGACTACGCCCGCAAGATTTCCACCGATGTTCTCGATCTGATTCCGCCGGAAAAGGGCTCGCCCGAGCTGGGCCTCGTCCGCGATCTCGCCGGCAATGTCCAATCGCGCGTGATGCTCTTCTCCTTGACCGACGCGGCCGCGCCCGGCCGGCCGCCGGTCGCCGCCGCGCACGATTTTGCCGCCGCGCTGGCGCGCTCACCGCTGTTCGCCGAGGCGGTGCCGCTGGACGACGCGAGCGGCCAAACCCGCCTGGGCCAGGCGATCTTCGCGCAGCGCCTCACGCTGCTGCTGCCCTCCTGGCTCGGAGAGCGGGCACGCCTCTTTGGGACCAGCGGGCTTCCCCGCGAAAAATTCTCCGGGTGGCTGGCCGAGCGGTCGGCGGCGGACCTGGAGGCCTACCTCAACCGGCCCGAGGCCGTCGCCATGCAGGAGTTCATCCCGCAGGATCCGCTGCTGCTGGTCCCGCGCCTCCTCGACCGGGCTCGGGCGATCGGTTCCCCGGCCGGCGGGTCGAGCGGGGCGGCGCTCGTCTGGGCCCGGATCAACCCCTCGCCGCTCTCCGATGCCGGCCAGGGTCCTGTCTTCGCGGCGGTGGCGCAGGCCGCCGCCGATTTGCACACCCGCGATCCGGGCCTCGCGCTGCGCTGGACAGGAGTGAATCGCTTCGCCGCCGCCAGCCGGGCGCGCATCGAGTCCGAAATCAAGATGCTCAACGTCCTATCCCTGCTCGTGGTCGCGGCCGTCGCCGCCATCCTGGTCCGGCGGATCTGGAAGCTGCTGCACTTGGCACCGGTCATCCTCTGTTCCCTCCTCGGCGCCTGGACGGTCTCGACCCTCGTATTCTCCCGGCTGCACATCCTGGTCTTTGTGATCGGCTCCCTGCTGAGCGGCGTCGCCGTCGACTACGGATTCTACATCTACATGCAGCCGTTCCTGCAGCCCGAAGAGACCTACGGCGCAAAGCTGAGGCGGCTGCTCAAGCCGCTCCTGGCCAGCTGCCTCACCACGGTGATCGGTTTTTCGCTGCTGCTCTGGTCAGACCTGCCGCTCATCCGGCAGATCGGGCTGTTTGTCAGCGCGGGCCTGCTTTCCGCGCTCGGCGTGGCCATCCTTTATTTCGCCCAGCTGCGGCGCCCGTTTCTCGAGAGCCGCACCTTTGGCCAGCGTCCCGGACCATCGGCCGGACGCGGCCGGCGGGCGCTTCGAACGCGCGTGCGGCCCTGGCTCCGCGCCGCGGCGGCCGCGGCGGCCGCGATCGCGCTCCTCGGGCCCTGGCGGCTGCACTGGCGGGATGACATCAGGGAGCTCGACATTCCCGCGCGCGAGCTGCAGGCCAACGACGCCGCCGTGCGGGCGCAGTTTGGCGACGCCTCCGACCGGACGATCTATCTCACCTATGGCGACACCCTGCCGGCCGCCCGCCGGCACCTGGAGGATTTTCTCGCCTATGCGGCCGCGGCGGATCCCGGCGCCACCTTCGGGAGCCTGGGCGCGGTTTTTCCCACGGAGGATGATTGGCGCGCCCTGCCGAGCCGGCTCGGGCAGCTGGACGGATTTCGCGACGACTTCGGCGCCGCGCTGGGTCGGCACGGTTTTGCCCCGGAGTCCTTCGGGCCTTTTTTCACCGCCTGGAGCGCCGTTCAGCAAGATCCCCCCGCCGGTCCCTATGATGCGCTCTATGGCTCCCTGGCTCCGGCTCTCTCCGGTCCGCTCGGGCAGCTCTACAGCTCACGCCCGCCCCTGCCGTGGTTCATGACGATCGTCGACCGCCCGGCGGGGCCGGCGCCTCCCGCCGCGCTCCAGACCGTCGGCGTGGATCAGCTGCAGTCGCTCGACAACCTCTTCACGCGCTACCGGTGGTCGGCCCTCCGGCTCAGCGCGGTCGGACTCGTCCTGATCATCGCCAGCGTCTTTGCGATCTATCCGGCGCGCCGAGGCCTCCGCATCGCGCTGATTCCCGCCGGCTCCTGTTTTTTCGTCTTCGGCCTGCTTGGGCTCTGCGGCCAGACCCTGAATCTCTTCAACCTGCTCGGCGCCTTCCTCGGCGTGTGCCTATCGCACAACTACTCCATCTTTTCCTCCGACAGCGCGCAGGCGCGCCAGCCGATTCCCGTTCCCGTCCGCCTCTCCGCCCTCTGCGCCGCCGGCTCGTTCGGCGTGCTCAGCTTCAGCCATATCCCCGTGGTGCATGCGCTAGGTTTGACGGTCGCCCTTATCGTCCTGACGGCCCTGGCGGCCATCGAACTGGAGCCGTTCGTCCGCGGAGAGGCGCCGAACGCGCCTGCCTGAATGAGCACGCTGCTCGAATCCTGGAATCGCACCGTGCGGCGGGGCAGAAACGCGCCCGCGCTGATCGAGGCCGCGACCGGACGGATCTGGACGCGCCGGGAAATCGATGAGCGCGCCGCCGCGTGGGCCGGAGTGCACGGAGCCTTTCTCTCCCACCGCCTCGTGCTCTTTGCCGAGCCCAATGGGCTCGACTGGCTGCGGGTCTTCCTCGGGCTCCTGAAGGCGGACGCGGTGGCCGCAGCCGTGGAGGTGGGCGAACCGCCGGAGGCCCGGCGCTCACAGGCCGTGGCCATCGGAGCCGCCTTTCATTGGAGTGCCGGCGCGCTCGAGCCGACGGGCATCGCGCGCGCCATCCCCCGCGACGGACGCCGCTATCTGAAACTCACCTCGGGATCGACCGGCGCGCCCCGTCCCATCGCTTTCACCGACTTCCAATTGCTCGCCGACGGGCGCCAAGTCTGCGCAACCATGGGCGTCCGCGGGAGCGACCTCAATTACGGGTTGATCCCCTTTGGGCATTCCTACGGCCTGGGCAGCCTGGTCCTGCCGCTGCTGGAACGCGGAACGGCTATCGTCTGCGGCACGACGGTGCTCCCGCAGGCCGTGGCGGCGGAGATCGAAAAATGGCTGCCGACGGTCCTGCCCTCCGTGCCGGCCGTCCTGCGCGCTCTGGCCGGCGCCGACATCGCCCCCGAGCGCCTGCGGAGCCTTCGGACGGTGATCTCGGCCGGCGCGCCGCTGCCGCCCGAGACGGCCTGGGCCTTTCAGGCGCGGTTTGGGCTCAGGATCCATAATTTCTACGGATCGAGCGAGACCGGCGGGATCGCCTATGACCGCACGGGACAAGCCACCCTCGCGGGCCGCAGCGTGGGGCGCCCTCTGCGCGGAGTCCGCCTCCACTTGGGCCGGGGAGGCCGCTTCATCGTCGAGAGCGCCGCCGTCCATACGATCGGCAATCCCACCCCCCGGGGGGCGGGCGGCCTGGGCCGCCACCGTCCGGCGGACCTCGCCCGGCTGGAAAAAAATGGCGAATTGGTGCTGGTGGGGCGGACCGGACGGATGCTCAAGGTCGGCGGGCGCCGCCTCGATCCGGCCGAGGTCGAAAGGGCCCTGAAGAGCCTTCCCGGCGTGCGCGATGCCTTCGTCGCCCTTCATCCGGCCCGGCCCGAGGCGCTCGCGGCCTTCGTCACGGGCCGCATCGCGGCCGACGCGGCGCGCGAGGCGCTGCGCACCTCCCTGGCCGCGTGGAAGATTCCGCGCAAGATCGTCGCCCTGCCGGAATTTCCCCTGACTCCTCGGGGCAAGACCGACACCCGGAAGCTGCGGGAGCTTCTTAGCCTGCGTTAGGGGCCAAATGAGTCCGCGGCCGCACAGGTAGGTCGCTTTGTCCCAAAGCGACTTGGCGGGTTGGGACAACCCGCCGCTACCTCTGAGGCCCGATCAGCGTCGCCTCGATCTCGATGTCGAGTTCGGCGCGGCAGAGATCGGTCTCGAGCCAGATCACGCCATCCGCGGGCCGGAGGAGCGCCCGGGACAGCCGCGCCTGCGCGGCGGGCAGATCAGCGCCCCGGCGGAGGTAGATCTTAAAATGACGCGTAAATCCGTCCCCAGCGCCCAAGTCATCTCCCAGGCCCGCCGTCCGCGAAATCAGCCGGAGATTGTCGAGCGTGCAGGCCGTCTGGTCCTCAAAGTTGCCGGGCGCCACGCTGGCATGGCCCTTGATGGCCGCGGTTCCGGAAATGAAGATGAGCGGCCGCCCCGCCCAGATCGCGGCGGTCGCGCGCGCGAAACTGGGCGGGCACGGACCGTGCTCGCTCGGATAACGATAGGCGGGAAGCTGCTCGGGATTCTCGAAGTGGCGGGGACGTTCGGGGGCCGCCACAAAAATCGCGGCCAGCGCGTCCCCCTGGCAGCCCACGGCGGAGGCAGAGGGCAGCGCGCCGGGATAGGCGCCGCCCAGGGCGGCCCGGAAGGCCGCCGCCCGGCCAGCGTTGAAAGCCCGGTAGTTTTCCCGGCCGCCTCGCAGCGCGTTGATCTGCGGGACGTAGTTCCAGACCCGGCAGAGCGGCCGCCCGGCCGCGGCGGCCAGCAGCCGCCGGTAGAGTTCGCACCCGGAGGCCGCCAGGTCGGCGCCGGCCGGCTCGATCGACCAGCCCACCAACAATTCATCGGCCGCAAAAAGGCGGAAGCCGTCCTGTTCCCCCACCGGCCGCGCCGCCCCAAATAGGCATTCGGCCCGCGCCCCGCCCAGCCGGGTCAGCGGCAGGAAAAGGCGCGCCTCGTCCTCGCCGGCGGCCGCCGCGCCGAACTCGACTTCCAGCGGACTCAGGCCCTTCCGGATTTCAGAGGCGATCGACATCTGGGATCTCATGCAGATACGTTGATCAGCGATTCAGCGCAACTGTTCCTCCCGGGGCAGCACGCAGCGGATCCCGCGGTCCGACAGCCCCTGCAAGAGCCGCGCGATCGCGACCACCCGCACGGATCGCGGCACACCGGCACCCTCGTGCATGAGAATTATGTCGCCCGGCTGCGCGCGTCGCAGGGCGCGGTCGGCGATCCGGGCGGGATCGCGGCCCATGCAGTCGTGCGTGCGCAGGCTCCAGCCGACGCAGGAGAGGCTGCGCACGGCCAGTTCGCGGCGCAGGAAGACATTTTTGATGCCGACGGGCGGGCGAAACCAGCGCGGTTCGGCGCCCGCAAGCCGCAGGGCGGCCGAAGCGCGGTCGAGCTCGGCGCGGACCCGCGCCTTGGAGGCGCACCAGAACGTTCCCGCCGGATGGGTGTGCGTATGGTGGGCCACGACGTGACCGCGGCGCAGGATCTCCGCGACGAGTTCGGGATGCCGCGCTGCCCGCGACCCGATCAGGAAGAAGGCGGCCCGGGCCCGATGGCGGTCCAGCAGGTCCAGAAGGCGCGGCGTGTCGGCCGCGTCCGGCCCATCGTCGATCGTCAGGCAGACTTCGGCACCCGCCGGCTCGAAGCGGGTGAAGACGCGCAGCAGACCCTGCGACGAGGGGGTGAGCAGGGCGTAAACCACCCAGAGGTCGGGGCCGAAAAAACAGAAAAGCGCGACCCAGGGCGCCTGCCGCCAGAGGACCACGGCCATCGCCTTGCCGGCGAGATCGAGCGCCAGGAAAACCAGGGTCATGCAGCCGGCTCCGGACGCATCGGGTCCAGGACGCTGGCCTCATAGTTCAGTGGCGGCGTCACGTGGATCCCCCGCCGTTGCAGCCAGCAAATCGCCAGGAACGCCTGGAAGCGCCACCACAGCGGCCAGAGGAGGCGGGCGTGGCCGGCCACCACGGAGACGATCGCGCGCTCGATGCCCCAGCGCTTCTCGCTGCTCATGAAGACAGCGAAGCTGTCGTTGTCGTAGAAGGCCGCGATCAGCTTCTGGAAGACGCCGGCGTGCCGCTTCATCGCCCGGGTATAGGCGGCGCGCTCGGCCTCGCTGAGGACGCGGCCCCCGGCCTGCGCCCGGGCCACCAGCTCGACCGCCCGACGGGCGGACCAGAGCGACATGTAGACGCCCGAGGAAAAGATCGGGTCGAAAAACCCCGCGGCGTCGCCGACCAGGAGGAGGCGCTCCGCGCCCAGGTGGCGGCGAAAATAGCTGTAATCATTGGTGATGCGGAAGGGCATGATGGGCTCCGTCCCGGCCATGAGCTCGCTCAGCTTGGACGAGGCCGCCACGGCCTGGGCAAACACCTCCTCGGGCTTCGCGCCGGCCCGGCGGATCGTCTCCGCGGTCGTCACCAGACCGACCGAGGTCACCGTGTCGGTGAGCGGGATCAGCCAAAACCAGCCATGGTCGAGCCGCACCGCGACCGTGTGGCCGGCCGCGCGGCCCGCCGGACGATGGACGCCGCGAAAGTGGGTGTAGACGGCGAAGCGTTTGGGAAAGGGCGAGGGATCGAAGGAGCGCTTTTGCTCGGTCGCCAGGAGATGGTCGCGCCCGCTGGCGTCGAGGACCCAGGGCGCGCTGACGGTCCCGGCTCCGGAGTCGGCCTCGAGCCGGATGCGGTGCCCGCCGGGGACAGACTCGAGGGCGGTCGCCCTCGTCCGCATGCGCACCTCGGCGCCCAAGCTGCGGGCGTGCTCGAGCAGGAGCTGGTCGAACTGCGCGCGGTCGACCTGGTAGGTGTACTCCAGGCCGGGCACGAGGCCGTCGGCAAAGATGATCTCCTTCGCGGCTGCGCCGTTCGCGGAATAGAAGAGAGCGCCGTACTTGCGGATGCATCCGGCGGCCTCGAGCTTCGGCCACGCGCCGGTCTCCCGCAGGATTCCATTGCCCATCGGCAGCAGCGACTCGCCGATGTGGAAGCGGGGAAACTGCTCCTTCTCGACCACGAGGACCTTCCAGCCCCGCTGCCGCGCCAGGGCCGCCGCCGCGCTGCCGCCCGGGCCGCCCCCGATCACCACCAGGTCAAAATCAAATTGCGCCATGGCCCATTCAATCCGACCGCCCGCGCCGGAGGCGATCCAGGAAAACAGCCGCGATGATCACGAGCCCGATGATGATCTCCTGGAAATAGGTGGGCCAGCCCATTTGCTGGGAGCCGTTGCGCAGGACGGCCATGATCAGGGCGCCGATCATCGAGCCGAGGACCCCGCCCACCCCGCCGTTCAGGCTCGCACCGCCGATGATCACCGCCGCGATGATGTCGAGTTCCAACCCGACGGCCACCGTCGGATCCCCCTGGCGCAGGCGGGAGAGCTGGAAGAGGCCGGCGAGCCCGAAAAAGCCTCCCGCCACCGCGTAGATCAGGACCTTGAGCCGCGTCGTCGGCACGCCGCAAAGGCGCGCGGTCGCCTCGTTGGATCCGAGCGCGAAGACGTGCCGGCCGAAGACCGTGCGGCGGAGCAGGACCGCCGTCGCCACCGCGAGGACGATCGCCACCCAGACGCCGGCCGGCAGGGCGTAGCCGAAGGGATTGGCGGTCATCATCCAGCGGTTGATCGGCGAGGCGTCGTAATTCACCGTCTGGTTGTCGGCCAGCCACTTGGCTGAGCCGCGCGCCACCCCGAGGGTCCCCAAGGTAATGATGAACGGCGTCACCCGCAGCCCGGCGATGGCGGCGCCATTGACGAGCCCGATGACCCCGCCCGCGGCGATCGTCGCCAGCACCACGGCCGCCGCCGTCCAGCCGTGCTGGATCAGGAGCGCCCCGATGACGCTGGTGAAGGCGATGCTCGAGCCGACCGACAGGTCGATGCCGCCGCTGACGATGATGATCGTCATGCCAAGGGCCCCGATCGCCACGATCACCGTCTGGGTGAGGATGATCTTGAAATTATGGAAGGTGAGGAAGTAGGGGCGCGTCTCCGCCGGCAGGGAAAAAAGGACGATCACCGCCAGCAGGCCGAGGAAGGGCCCGATGCCGCGGAGAAGGCGTTGGCGCGTGGTCGGCATGGAAGATCAGGACCCGCCCGTCGCCCGGCGCATGATTTCCTCCTCGGTCCATTCTCCCCGCGGCCGCACGGCGGCCAGCCGGCCGCGGCACATCACGCCGATCCGGTCGCAAAGGCCGAGGAGTTCGGGCAGGTAGGAGCTGACGATCAGGACGGCCTTCCCCGCGGCCGCCAATTCCCCGATGATCCGGTAGATTTGAGCCTTGCTGCCCACATCGATGCCGCGCGTGGGCTCGTCGAGGAGGAAGATCCGCGCCGGGTGCTCGAGGAGGCGGGCCAGGGCCACCTTCTGCTGGTTGCCGCCGGAGAGGTGGCCGACCGGCTGGCCGGCGTCGCGGCACTTGATCGCCAGCGCCTCGATCCAGCGACGGGAGGCGGCCCGCTGGCGGGCGCCGCTGACCAAGCCGAAGCGGCTGAAGGCGGGCATTTTCGTCAGCGTGACATTGTCGGCTATCGGCTGGCTGAGCATGAGTCCCTCCTCCTTGCGGTTCTCGCTGAGAAAGCCCAGGCCCTCCTCCCAGCGGCGACGCGGGTTGGCTCCGCGGCTGGTGGAGCCGACGACGCAGACCTCGCCCGCCGCGAGCTCGTCCAGGGCGAAGATCGTGCGGACCAGGTCGGTGCGGCCGGCACCGATCAGTCCGGCCAGGCCGAGGATCTCGCCGGCCCGGAGCTCCAGGCTGGCCTCGCGCAGCCGGGATCCGCCGGCGGCGCCGCGCACCTGCAGAACAGGGGCGCCGGCACGCGCCGCGACGCGGGGATAGAGTTCGCTCACCTCGCGTCCGGTCATGAGGGTGACGATGGCGTCCAGGCCCGTGCCGGCCATCGGCCCGTCCGCCACCGTCTCGCCGTCCTTCAGCACGGTGAAGCGGTCGGCCACGCGCCGGCACTCCTCGAGGAAATGGCTGATGTAGATAACGCTCACCCCCTGCTCGCGCAGGCGTCGCACCACCGTGAAGAGCTTCTCCGCGTCCGCCTGGGTGAGGCTGCTCGTCGGCTCGTCGAGGATCAGCACCCGCGGGCGACCCAGGAGGGCCCGGGCGATCTCGATGATCTGCTGCTCGGCGACGGCAAAGACTCCGGCGGGCCGCTCGAGCGGCAGGTCGCCGTAGCCCAGCTGCGCCAGGGCGGCGCGCGCGCGCGCGCGGGAGGCCCCGCCGTCGATCCAGCCCCAGCGGGCCGATTCCAGGCCGAGGAGGATGTTTTCCTGCGCCGAAAGATGGAGCGCGAGGTTCAGCTCCTGGTAGATCATCGTGACCCCCTTGCGCCGGGCGTCGTGCGGCCCCTCTGGGGCATAGGGCGCGCCGTCCAACTCCATCGCGCCGGCGTCGGGACGGTGCGCGCCGCTCAGGATCTTCATCAGCGTGCTCTTGCCGGCGCCGTTCTCCCCGATCAGGGCATGAACCTCGCCGGGCGCGACCGCCAGCGAGACGTTCGCCAGGGCGCGCGTGGCGCCAAAGCTCTTCCGAATGCCGACGAGCCTCAGTCCGCTCATGCCCGCGGGTGCCCCCCTACTCCACCGACGGGTGCAGCAGCGCGGCTTGAGCCGGGTCGTTCATGTTCTCCGGCGTCACCACGCCGACGCTGGTCGCGATCTCGGCCGGCACCTTCTCCCCGCGCAGCACGGCCACGAGCGTCTTCACCCCCAGATAGCCCATCTTGACCGGGTCCTGCACCACCAGGCCTTGGACGTCACCCGCCGCGAGCGCCTGGTCCAGCGCCTGGCTGGCGTCGAAGCCGACAAACTTGACCTTGCCGCCCGCCAGCCCCGCGTCGCGCAGCGCCAGCAGCATGCCGGACGCGGACGATTCGTTCGAGGCGAACACCCCGGTGACCTCGGCGCCGAAGCGATTGAGCAGATTTTCCGCGGCCCGCTTGGCGGCGTCGCGGGTGGCGCCGGCGTGCTGCTCGGTGGAGATGAGCGCGATCCCGGGAAAGTCCCGGCGCATGATCTCGAGAAAGCCCTCCTCCCGCTCTTCCGTGCTGGCCGATCCCACCATGTAGCGGAGCAGGATCACCTTGCCCCGGCCCCCGAGGATCTCCCCCAGGCGCCGCGCGGCCAGCCGGCCGCCCTCGCGGTTGTCGGTCGCCACAAAGCTGGCGGGAAGCTTCGACTGCAGCCCGGAGTCGATCACGACCACGGGGATGTGCGCGCCCACCGCCTCCTCGACCGGCGCGACCAGCGCGCGGGCGTCGAGCGGCGCCAGGACGATGCCACTCACCTGCCGGCCGATGAAATTCTCGACCACCTGCACCTGCTGCTCGCGGTCGTCCTCGCGCAACGGACCCTTCCAAATAATCGCCACGTCGACCCCCGCGGCCTTCAACTCGCGCTGCGCCTGGACGGCGCCCGCATGGATCGACTTCCAATACTCATCCGTCGTGCCCTTCGGGATCACCGCCACCTGATAGGTTTCGGCGAGGGCGCGGGCGCCGGCGGCGGCGAAACAAAGCCCGAAAAACAGGAAGAGAAACTTTTTCATGGAGACTTCAAAGCTGTAGGCGGTCTCCGTCGTATTCGATGCAGACGACGTTGGCCATCGGGTCGGGCAGATTCGGGGGAAGCCGGACGAAGCGGACGCCGCCGACCGTCTCCACCGGGAGGGGCGCCCGGGCCGGGTCGCCCAGGAAATAGGTTCTTTTGACCGGCGAGGCAAAGTCCGGCAGCCGCAGGCCGCCGCGCTGCGGCCTGAAGACCGTGAAATACAGCCGGCCCGGCTTCACCGTGCAGCGCCATTCCGCACGCTCGAGAAAGAGCGGCTTGCCGCCGGCATCCTTCAGGTGCGCCGCCTCGTCGCCGAACTCGGCGCCGAAGGGCGAGCGGCCGGCCCCGTAGACGGCGTCGCCGTTGACCTTCAGCCAGCGGCCGACCGTGCGCAGGTTGTCCTGGGCGGCCTGCGGAATCACGCCCTCGGACGTGGGACCGACGTTGAGGAGGTAATTGCCGCCCTTGCTGGCGATGTCGACGAGCTTGAATAGGATCTCTCCCGGCGACTTCCAGTCCGTGTCGTCCTGCTTAAAGGCCCAGGTGTGGTTGGTCGTGGCCGGCGTTTCCCAATCGCCCTTCGGCGCGGTGCTCGGGATGGCGTTGTCGCCGGTCGAGGTGTAGTCGCCGGTGCCCGGCGCCAGGCGGCCGTCGATCAGGCAGTCGGGCTGGAGCGCATGCACCAGATCCACGAACCGCTGGCCGCGCGCCGCATCCATCATCCGCGGAGTGTCGAACCAGATCAGGCAGACCGGGCCGTAGTTCGAGAGCAGCTCGCGGACCTGCGGCTCCGCCTTCCCGCGCAGGTACTGGTCGAAGTCCTTCTTTTCGTCCGGTCCGAAATCGTTGTTGTTGCCCGCGCCGTTGGGCTCGTGCCAGTCCTGGGCCTGGGAGTAATAGAATCCAAACCGGATCCCGTGGCGCGCGCAGGCCGCCGCCAGCTCCTGGAGCGGGTCGCGATGGAAGGGCGTCGCATCGTACACGTTGTAGGCGCTGACCTTCGAATGGTACATGGCGAAGCCGTCGTGGTGCTTCGAAGTGATCACGATGTATTTCATCCCCGCGTCGGCCGCCAGGCGCACCCATGCCTCGGCGTCGAACTTGACCGGATTGAACCGCTGCGCGAGCAGCTCGTATTGGGGCAGCGGAATGGGCGCGTTGTGCATGATCCATTCACCCAGGCCCGGGACCACGCGGCCCTGCCAGGCCCCGGCCGGCACGGAATAGATCCCCCAGTGGATGAAGAGCCCGAACTTGGCCTCGCGGAACCAGGCCATCCGGGCATCGTGCGCAGCTTGGTCCGTGTCCGCCGGCTGGGCGGTCTGTCCAGGGGATGTGAGTGGAGCGCCGGCCAGGAGCGCCAGAGCCGAAAGCAGGGAGCGGAGGGGTTTCATGGGCGGAAACAGGGGTGGAAGGACAAAAAATGCTCGGGTTGGGAATGACAAAGGAATTAAGTGGGAGCGATGTCTCTCTTCTGGCTCAAGAAATTCGTCTCCTTCTGGATGATGCCCCTGCCGTTCTGCCTGACCCTGCTGGTGATCGGCACCTGCTATCTCTTCTCGCCGCGTCTCAGCCGGCTCGGGCGAAAATTGGTCGCGATGGCCGTGCTGCTGCTCCTCCTCTTCTCCAACAAGTTCATCAGCGGCTCCCTGGTCCAGCCCTTGGAGCGGCTTTATCCGCCGATGCCGGAGCTGGCGATGGGCGGCCCGCTGCCGCCCGGGCTCGCCGCGTGCCGCTATATCGCCGTCCTCGGCGGCGGTCACGGGAACGTCCCCGGCTTTTCCGCCACGAACAAACTCTCCGGATCAGCCCGGGCCCGCCTGGTCGAAGGCGTGCGCCTCGCCCGCTTCCTTCCGCAGGCGCGCCTGATCGTGAGCGGCCCGGGCTCGCCGGGCAATCCCAGCCACGGCGCCGTCCTGGCCCAGGCCGCGGTCTCCCTCGGCATCGACCGGAACCGGATTATCATCGTCGACACGGCCCATGACACGGAGGACGAGTCCCAGGCCGTGAAGGCCATTGTCGGTGCGGCGCCCACCGCCCTTGTCACCTCGGCCTGGCACATGCGCCGCGCCGCCGGCCTATTCCGGCACGCGGGAGTCGCCGTCCTGCCCTGCCCCGCCGACTACCTTTCCCAGCCCTTCGGACATTTTGGCCGGGGTGACCTCGGCTGGGACACCGAGTCCCTGAATCGCAGCACGTCCGCGGTGTCGGAGAACATCGGCTATCTTTGGGTGTGGCTTCGCCGCAAGGTCTGACTAGCGTTCCAGGGGGCCCAGCCTCTCACGGGCCTGCGAAAAATCGGCCTGGAGTCGAAGGGTTTCGTTGAATTCCGCGATCCCGTTGGCTGGGACGCCCGGCCAGCGCAGCGCACCGGGGCCAGGACATCGACGTAACGACTTCGTCACGCAACTCTCTCGCGTTTCCCGGAGGCGCGAAAATGCTCTTGCCGATGGACCCGCCCACTTCACCCCGACCCGGTCCGGCCTGCCTCGATGGCGTCGGCCTTCCGGAAACTGAAGTGCCAACCGGGATCCCGCCCCGGGAAAAAAAAGTCAGGGTGCTGGTCGTCGAAGACGAGACGCTCGTGGCCTGCCTGATCCGCGAGATCGTTCGCGGCCGCTTCGAGTGCGAGGTGGACGTCGTTGCCAACGGCGTCGCCGCGTTCGAGCGCCTCGCCCACACCCGCTATGCACTCGTCGTCTCCGATGTGCGTATGCCGGAAATGAACGGCGCGGAGCTTTACCTTTGGCTGCGCGAGGCGCAGCCGGCGACGGCCCAGAGCTTCGTTTTTGTCACCGCCTACGCCGAGGAGAGGCATTTTGAGACAAAATTGGCGGCCTGGGGCGTCCCCATTGTCGCGAAGCCATTCACCGAGTCCCAGTTTTTGGCTGTCTGCGGTCCCTATCTCGACCGTTCCCTGGATCTTCCCGCCCGATAAAGCCCGGCTCGCCGGCAGTCTGGGAAGGAGCTCTCCGGCGCGATCGGCGGAACCGAGTCCGAGGGCATGCAGAGAATTGAGCACCAGGTTTATGACCACCTGCTTGATCTGGGCCGCATCGGCGAATGCCTCGATGCGGTCGCCGGCCGGGACCGTCTGAACGTCCGCCTGGCTTTCCCGCAGCTTGAATTTGAGCATCATCAGCGATTCATCGACCACATTGCGCAGGTCGATCGCCTGCCGGTTGCCGGTTTCGGGTTTCGAGAGCTGGAGGAGCTGGCGAATTATATTGGCCGCTTCTTCGGCGCTCTTGCTGATGTAGTCGGCAAACTGCGGCACCTGCTTGCCCGAGATCAGCAGATCGGCTAAGCCCAGCACGCGAGTGAGCTTGTTGTTGAGTTCATGGGCGATGCCGCCGACGAGGGTGTCGAGCAGCCCTGAAATCACGCGGTGGGAACCTTGGGCCGACCGGGGTATTGTAAGTTCGGCTACAAAACAATCGGCAGGATCGGGAAAATCTGTTCAGATCGCGGCGCCCCAGCCCGCCACGGTGCGCCCGTCCACCTTAAATTTCAATCGGCAGATTCTCCTGGGAGAATGCGGCGCCCTGGTGCTGGCGAATGTCGCGGCGCCGGTCGTCTCCCATTTCACGCCCAATGCGACCCTGATCTCGTCCGTCGCGGTGGCGGCAACCTTGATCGGCGGCAGCGTCGGCTGGATCGCCTCGCGGGTGCGCGATCAAGTGCGGGCGAAGGCGTTCACGGCGAAGTCCCTGGCGGGCGACATTGCCTACTTCACTCCCGGCGCGCTGGTCCTCGGCCTCGGCGTCTATGATCCCGCCCTCTACCTCATCTCGCACCACCTCCTGGTGGGCGGCACCGGCGCCTGGGTGTCCGTCGTCGCGGGGCAGGTGGCCGCCTTTGCGCTTTTTCTGGCGTCGCTCAACCTGTACCGGCTCGGGCTGCTCAGATTTCAGGGCAAGACACTGTGAAGCCTCCCTCCGGGGCCGGCGCGGGTTTGGGTCCATGGAGAGCGATCAGCCGGCGCAGGGTCACCTCCTGCTCGGCCGGATCGAGGTCGATTTTGGCTAATTTTTCCCGATAGCCGGGCAGGTGGGCGAAGAACCGCTCGAGTTTTTCCCGTGAGATGGTCTCGGAATACTCCCCCAAGCCGGAGCTGCGGAGGAACTCGGCATTGTGCTTCTGCTCGAACTGCTTTTTGAGCGGCACGCCGAAGTAGGGCTTCTTGAGATAGATGGAGTCGGCAATGAGCGAAAACCCCGTCGTGCCGACGATGGCCTTGCAGCTGGCCAGATCGCGCAGGTAGCCCGGCCCTTGGACCCGATAGAGGACGTTCCGGTCCTCGCCGGCCCGGCGCTGGCCGTAGACGACGAAAGTCTCCGGAATCGATTGCAACACCTCGACAAGACCGGGGTTGGGTTTGGTCAAATAGACGAGCACGTGGGGCCCGTTCGCGGGTTGAAGCCTCCGAATTTCCCTTTGAATGATCGGCGCCACCAGGTGCACGCGTTCCCCCGATGGCGACCGGCGGCCAAACGACTTTACGATGTATTCGGCCGCTCCGCAGGTGACGAGGCGCGTGGCCCACCGCGCCAGATTGAAGGCGAAGGCGTCCGAGCCCCTGGGCCGCGGCATGTGGCAAAGCTCATTCTGATTGTCCATGCTGATCAGGGGCCGGCGCAGACAGTGGGCCGCGAGGGTGGTAAACGGCTCGTAGGCCGTGATGAAGAGGTCGGGCCGAAATTCGGCCAGTTCCCGAACGAGCCGGCGGCCGTTCCTGAGATAAAACGGGAAGAAATTGCGATTTTGGCGCAAGGTTTTCCACAGCGACAGGCCGGGCGCATCGAAGAAGAGGTGAACGCCCTCGATGCGCGTGGGTTGAAACTCAGCGAGGGAGCTGCAGGCCCGGTCGCCAAAGGTGAGGACCCGCACGTTGTGCCCGTCTCCCCGCAAAAGTGGGACGATTTCGAGGGCTTCGAAGACGTGGCCGAGGCCCTCGCCAGACACTCCATAGACGATATTCATCGCCGCCAGAGCCCGACCCTTGGCGAGCATCGGGTCGGCCGACCACAAAAGTCACGCTTTTGCAGCCCATCTTGACCCGATCTTAACCCAGGCGCGTCGCTTCTGGGAGAGGCTCCTGTTGCGGTCTGGCCATGAAAAGCTTCTCCATCGCGCTGCGCCGCCAAAAAACCTCCCCGCCTGCTTCGGTCGCAGCCAAAGAAACGCCGGCCGCCCGCACGCCGCGGAAGAGCCGGTGGCGGCGTTGGGTTCTGGATCCCGTGGTTGTGCAGCTGAGCCAGGGGATCACCCCAGAGAAAATTTCCCTGAGTCTCGCGGTTGGCAGTCTTTGCGCATTTTTTCCCATCCTGGGCGCCGCCACTCCCCTTTGCATCCTTGCGGGTATTGCCCTGCGGCTCAACCAGTCCGTCATACAGATCGTGAACGGCCTGACGCTGCCGCTCTACCCCTTGGCAGCGTTCGGCTGTATCCGTCTCGGCTCTGTCCTGCTCGGCGCAACGCCGGCGGGTCTGGATCCCAGAGTCCTGGGCGCATTGCTGCAAAACGATCCGGCGCAATTTTTGCATCGGTTTGGTCCCATCGCCGGGCAGGCGGTTCTGGGATGGATGGTCCTCGCCCCCATCTGGGTCGCGATCTGGTACTTCGGATTGCTGCCAGTCCTGCGGCTCGGCACGCCCGCCCCGCGACTTTCCGCGGCCTAGACTCGGGCCGCCTCCGCTCACAGGACGGCCGGGCGCGGCGCGGGTGAGGTCGCGATCGACGCCTCCGCCGGCAGGGTGAAGAAAAATGTCGTGCCGTCGCCGGGCCGGCTCTCCACCCGGACCTCGCCGCCGTGGGCCTGCACCACATGCTTGACGATGGCGAGGCCGAGCCCCGTCCCGCCCTGTTCCCGCGAGCGGGCCTT
>Ga0302325_10009975_pt1 | contig 20656 bp, 19 predicted proteins | sample Palsa_T0_2_FD_201948 | JGI IMG/M metagenome (GOLD analysis project Ga0302325, IMG submission 201948) | Peat permafrost microbial communities from Stordalen Mire near Abisko, Sweden - Palsa_T0_2 | ecosystem: Environmental > Terrestrial > Soil > Palsa > Peat permafrost | place: Sweden: Abisko...
TGCTGGCTCCTCGTCTTTCAGGGGACAAATCAAGCGTCGCATTCCAACGTGGGCGAAACACTCAGGAATGCGCTCCTTTCTTGCCACTGCGTCGAGCAGGAGAACGCGGTAGCATGAGTAAGAAATAGAGGTGGCTAAGTAAGGTTGTGGTAGAAATCGTATCAAGCCACAATGGAACACCGTAGACGGCCGGAATCGTGGACGATTAAAAGCACGAGTTTCGTAGCCATTCTCAAGTCGGAATTTCCCATTATTTTGGCCAAGTTTAGCAATCTCAGATGAGTTTGTCCAGAGATTGGTACTTGGTTTGCAACAGGCCAAATTAGGCCTTGTCTGCTTATCTTCATGGAGGGCGTCGTCGTTCCTCTTGACGCTTTACTCTTGATTTGGAGCGAGAGCATGCTATCGCTTGAAGTTTCGGCGGCACTTATCGCTCTCGTTGCCGTCATTGCACAAGTGCTCAAACTTTCGTGTTACTCGGACGGCCAATCGCCGACATCGAGTAATCCCATCCAAGCGAGAATTTGCCCGACGCGGTCAAATCTATCGTTCTCCAAGGCAGCCCGTCATGGTAACCTTCCCCCATGCGAAAAGTCCAGATTGCGCTGATTCTTGTGCTCCTTCCCTGCTTCCTGCCGAGAATCAGGCACTTCTTTGTTTCAGGCGATTTGGTTGATTTCGGCCCGTATTATACCGCGGCCACGATAGCCCGAGCGCATCAGGGCATCGGCATCTACAACGGAGCGGACACCGGTGGAGATCCACAGAATGTGCTTGCGGCTCCGTCTACTCCCTTCGCTGAAACTGCACGCCGGATCGGCGTCCTAAGACCCTTCCTTTATCTCTATCCACCCACCCTCGCCGACATGCTGATCCCGATTACTCTATTCCCGTTCACCACCGCGGGTAAGATATGGACGGTTATTAACTACGCAACGCTGCCGCTGATCTCGCTGCTTATCATAAGACTTCTCAAGCTGAAGGTCATGAGCTGGGTATCGCTGACTATCCTGATCGCACTATTCTCTTTCTCTCCTGTTCTTCAGTGCATAGCGGTCGGGCAGGTTTCTATCCTCTTACTGCTGCTGTGGACCTGCGGCATCTTCTGCTTCACAAAAGGCTGGCATGGTGCTGCGGGTTTTGCCTTTGCATTAGCTGCGGCGATCAAGCTTACGCCGGCCATTGTAATCGTCCCGTTGCTACTGTGGAAGGAGTGGAGGGTATTGTGGGCTATGCTCTTTTCCTGGCTTGGCATGGCTGTCACCATTTCGTTGGTTAACACTCCATCGTCACTTACAGACTACTTTGGCCACGTCGTGCCTCCTATGTCTCGAGGTGTTCTCGCGATTAACAATATGTCCATCTCTGCATCGGTAACGCGGCTCTACGCAGCTCTCCTCAACCAGACAATCTCGCCAGCCGTGGTCGATCATGTTCCGGCGGTGGTGGTTGTGCTGGGAAAAGTATGCGCAGCCGGCATCATGGGCGCTGCCGGCCTGCTCATTTACAACCGGCGCGGTGGTACAAAGCAGCTAGACGATGTAATGGTGCTGGCGCTGTTCGCAATGCTTTCGGTCTGCATCGCGCCGGTGACTTGGGGTCACGCGTACAGCACCTGCTTTCTGACCCTCAGTCTGCTCTGGGCCGATGCGCTACGGGCCCGCGTCTCGAACGTCTATTTGACCATGCTCTTGCTGTGCACAGTTGCATCGACTACCTACATGAACAAATATGCGTACTCTAGCGCGGGGACCCATCCAGTACTGGCAGCTCTCGTACTGTCGATCGCGCCGGTCGCGGGAAGTGTGATGGTCTTGAGCAAGCTGGCCGCAATGCGGTCCGCACCCGACTCTACGCGCTACCAGCTCGAACCCAAGTTGCAGCCGCTCCCATCGTGAGTCTGAAAGCCGCTTGTGAACTACCCTACGGAAGAACTCGGCTTAAGGATGTGGGTGTGCTGTGCCATCGTGCCGTCGGGGCGAGATATCGAAAGTAAATACGAAGTATGTCGACAAAGGCCTTGAAGAAATCTGCGGGATGAACTTTCGAACCGGCGATATCGTTCCAGCGAGTGAGTGGGAACTCATAGATCGAGTCGTGAAGGTACGAGGAGTCGCCTCGTCGAAGCGCGATGTACCTGGCCAGGATCTCAACGTCAAACACCCAGCGCGAGAGAAACGCCGCGCTTAGGCTTTTAGCCAACTCTGGAGTTACACGAAAGATCTTCGCGCCGCACTGGGTATCATAAATTGGGAGGCGCAAGACGATTGAAGCAACGGTAGCGAAGATGCGGCCCAGGTAGTGCCGTATAGCGCGGCGTTGAACGTGCCGACCGAGCAGGCGAATACGCGAACCGAAGACCATTTGCAACTGTTCATTAGCATCCAGTAGGGCAATAAACCCCGGGAGCGCATCGAGTGGTGTGGCCAAGTCTGCGTCCCAGTAGCCGACGTACGTAACATCGCTCTGCTGCATCGCGGTCAGCATGCCGGTTCGGACCGCTTCAGCCTTGCCGGCGTTGCATTTTATATCCAGTATCTGGAGGCGATCTTTGCACGCGTCTTGCATGCTGCCAAGAACAGCCAGGGTATTGTCCCGGCTGCCGTCATTGACAAATAGAAGACGTACACCCGCAGTTTGACGCAGAAAATCCAGGAATTGCGCGCTCTGCAGACGCGAGCCTTCGTTGTAGCAAGGCACCACAAGCGTGCACCATAACTGTGCGTCCTTTTCCAAACTAGGTCAGCTCCCGAGAACCGAAGCCGATCGGACTTGGTAGCACGGCGACCGCTGAAGCCAAATGAGGCACGTTATAAAAGCTCTCCTTCAAGCTGCAAAAAAAGTTGTACCGGACAATGTAATAGAAGGCTGCAATTCCATCCCATGCGGTAATTTTCTTACCCTCTTCATAGGTTCGGCCGTAGTAGCTGATAGGTGTCTCGTAGATAGCGCAGTGCAATTTTGCCACCTTTGCCGTGACTTCAATCTCAAAACCGAATCCGCTTGAACGGATCTTCATCTCCCGGATAATCTCCCCGCGAAAGGCCTTGTAACAGGTCTCTACGTCGGTGAGGTTGATGTTAGTGGCCAGGTTCGAGCAAAAGGTAAGGGACTTGTTCGCAAGGTAATGATAGAAGTAAACGGCGCGAGCGGCCTTACGGACCAAAAAGCGTGAGCCAAAGACAACATCCGCTTGTCCGGACTCGATGGGAGCGATGACATCGGGGATCTCGCTGGGGTCATATTCGAGATCGGCATCCTGAACGATGACGATCGCACCCTCAGTGAGCCGAAAACCAGTCTTAAGTGCTTCGGTCTTGCCTCGATTTTTCGCGTGACGTTCTGTCTTGATGTTGGGGTATTTGGCGCACAGATTGCGCAACACCTCTGGAGTATTGTCTGTAGAACAATCGTCGACGATCACAATTTCCAGCAGTTGGGGTACTTTACTGACCCGGTCGACAATCTGGCCAAGCGTATGCTCCTCGTTGTAGGCTGGAATGACCACAGATAAGCATTTCTGATTCATAAAACGTCTTCCTTTCGCCCTTTCATTCGTTGTTATGGGTGGTCGCGGTGATCGCGTTAACGGCGGATGCCTTGCGAGCAAACTCACCGCGCCGGTGATAGATGAGAAGATTTTCCTTCAGATGTTCGCTGCTATCGGCGACCGCATGGGGCCGGCACCACCCCGGCAGCGTTGGTTGTACCACGCCCGTGAGTTCATAACCCAGAGACTCATAGCTGGTGAAGGTGCTGTAGTCGAAACCGACCTGTTTCTTCAACATAGCGGCGCGCGCTGGGCGTGTCTTGATCTCGCGTTCCCAGGCCTGGCCGTCGCTGGAGACAAGCAGGTAATCAGGGCGGTCGCTGATGGGTGCCCGGATTATTTCAAACAGCGGCCTTGGATCCAACAGGACATCTCCGCGCATGGCCGGCTCTGGGAGGCCGCCATTGTTACTAAACAAATTCACCACATTGATGGTAGAGCCGGTGGGTATTTTTTCAGTGACAGCGGTGTGGACGAGAGAGTCCGTGTGAGTGTATCGAACCAGACCGGTCGCACAGAAAGCCATCCATGCGCACAACACCGTCAAGGCCGTGAAGGTAACCGCCTGCAGCGACTCAGAGACTGTCGACGTTTCGATCATGCGGGATAAGACGAAAGCTGAGGGAAGACAGAGTGCTGGTCCCAAAGGGAGCATGAAATAGGGGGGCATGTAGCCCGCGGTCGCTACGGTGAAGATTAAGTGGCTTAAGAACGGCAGCCACAACAGCAGCAGACGCGAGGATGGATAGATGGCGGTCCAGACGAGGGAGACGATGAGCACAAGCACCCCGGCCCAGCCGAGACTGCCCGCGACTGCCCACAATGCTTGAAGCAGGTAGCTTGCGTATGTTTGGCTGGCGGATGCCCAGATTGCAGGGTCCTTGAGGGGACCGAAGACGTACCTCATGCGCTCGACCCAGGAGCCGGGCGCATATATCACGTTGATAAGTAAATAAAACCCAAATGCCGAGAGGCATGACAGGGTGATGATCTGCAGATCGCGTCTTCCTTCTACCGCATTCCTCCGCGCACGGAAGACCCCTAGCGCAATCAATGCAAGATAGGGAAGTACAAGGGTAACTGAGGTGAGCTCTTTGCACGAGAGGCTAGCAATGTAAAAAAAAGCCATAGCGATGGCCCGCCTCTTGGTAAATCCGCTAAGAATGATGGCTGCATAGTTGGCGAGCGCAAACAGTAAGAAAGCTATCATCAGGCCGTTTGGGTTGGTATCGACCAGGGCTTCGAGGAGCACCATGGAGGTCGAGAGCGACAACAGCACTGCGAGTACCGGACCCAACGTACTGGCTAAATGGCGCTGCAGGGTCCGAGCCAAGTAATAAACGCCAGTGAGAGCAGCGAGAAGTGTCGTGAGGCGCGCGGCGAATAGGAGGGTGCCGAGGTCATGAATGGGATCGGCAAAGCCAAATGGGTATACGCTACTGATTCGCCCCAATTGTCCCATTAGGCGGTAAAACAACAGCAGGGCAGTATATACGGGTGCAAAAACAAAGCCCGTCATAGGGCCCCATTTATGCTGTGCGTGTCCGTGCGTATAGAAGAACCGAAGGGTCTTGGTTGGCTCATAGCTCTCTGTCAAGACGTCGTGCGCGGCCGGAAGCAAAAACCACAGCAGCATAAGGCAAGCTGCGAAAACGACAGCAACAGGAACCAAAGCAAGCCATCTCGCACGGTACTCGGCATCTATGGTAGCTGTTCGATCTGTCATGAAGAACTCCTGTTCATGAGGCCCTGGGAAAGGGGACAATCATTCGTGAAAGATTTTACAAGTTAGAGCGTGCCACGGAAGCCCGGACCTTCAGGGCATTGGGGGGAAAGGGATAGCTAATCTGTGACTGTAACCAAGGCAAACCCTCCACTGGCTTATTGTGCAAAGTCTGGGCCCTGGTCACGCAGGAGGAAGTCGTGCACGGCTCTCTGTTCGGTGATTGTACTACGTCGCATGCATGGTAGGGAATGGAAAAGCGCACGATCTAGGCTCTTGGAAAGCGCCGGGGGTAAGGGCCGAAGTCTGTAACTACCCCCTTCGTTACCATTACCCGTGCACCCCAATAGTCGGTACCGGCATTCTTTCCCCGCCAGCAAACCGCGGTATCAGCCTCGTATCTTCTTATAGGCGTCCACCACAATGGGAGGGCAGAAAGCACGCACAACTGTTTTCAGGAAAGCGGGCTTCTGCTCCACCTCACCGGGGCGACGAACAAACAGTGTAGTGTGCGCGTCACGGACTTCTTCTTGCGGCCGGCCGTTGGAATAGTAGTACGTAGCCAAAGACTTGCGGGTCCGGTCAGGAGGACACGATAGCGGATTGGGATGGCCGTGATACGAAGTTGAAGTCGTGGAAAAAATTGCGCAGCGATTGAAGATCGGCAGTAGCTTTTGCTCAGCGGCTGTCATGTCTTTATTCCAGAGCTCGAAGTGTCCGCCGTACTCTTCTTTCCAATCCTTGTTGAGGTAGATGAGAACGTTGATGCGGCGCTCTAGATTAAGTCGTGCATGATGGTTGAAGTCAGCGTGAACAGCAAGCTTGCCGCCAGGCTTAATCTGGTGCAATCCGCCCCCGACGTAATACGGATCGGGGATGACACCGTTGATACCGGTCAGAATCTCCAGGAATTCGAGCATCGGCCGGCTATTCATGAAATAGAGAACGTCCCTCACCCCAACGGGCAGTCTCTCCACTACATCGAATGCCAGCTTCTTTTCGTGGGGACTATCGAACTCGCTCCACTTGGCCTGCCGTGGCTCAGGAAATTCGCGCAAAGCTGCCTCGGCGACGTGTGCCGGGAGGAAATCGTCAAAATAAATATGCGGGAACGGCTTGCCATTAGCATATCTCTCGGCGTTCGCCCTAGCCAGGCTCAAAAGATTGCTCGCAAATTCGTCGCTTAGAAGTTCCTGCATTGCATAAGCTCCTGAAGATGGTTGCAAAACGGAAGCCATAGATTATAAGTCCCTCTATAAGATTTTATATAGTACTGGCAGTCCTTGCTACAGAAAGTTGGAAGTTGTCAGCAGCCCCGTTCCTGGTGGTCATTAAAAAGTTGTTACTAAAGATGCATTTGTGGTCCGACCGTAGTCACCGACATTTTCCGGCCGGCTGCGCCGTCAAAGCTTGACTGTGACCGTCTTCACTTCGGTATATTCCTGCAATCCGTACTCGCCGAGCTCGCGTCCCATTCCTGATTGCTTGAAGCCGCCGAACGGCGCCCGGGTATCCAGCACGTGGTAGCAATTGACCCAGACCGTGCCGGCGCGCATCCCATTGGCGACCGCATGCGCCTTCTTGATATCGCGCGTCCAAACCCCCGCTGCCAGTCCGTAAGGGGTGCGGTTCGCCCGGCCGATGACCTCGTCCACATCTTTGAAAGAAATCACGCTCATCACCGGACCGAAGATCTCTTCCCGGGCAATCTTCATATCGTCCTGAACCTCGGAGAAGACGGTCGGCTCCACGAAGTAGCCACGATCTCCAACGCGCTCGCCACCGCAGGCCAGCCTTGCCCCCTCACCCCGACCTGACTCGATATAACCCATCACTCTGTCGAACTGAGTTTGATCTACCTGCGGGCCCTGGTCTGTCCTGGGATCGAGCGGATCTCCGACCCTGCGTTTTCTGGCCCGGACCACACTCTTCTCTACAAATTCGTCGTAGATCTTCTCTTCCACAAAGACTCTGGAGCCGGCGCAACAGGACTGACCCTGGTTCACGAAAAGTCCCATATGGGCCCCTTCCACCGCTTCATCCAGGTCCGTGTCCGCGAAAATGATGTTCGGGCTTTTTCCGCCGAGCTCCAGAGTGATGCGCTTCAGGTTAGACTTCGCGGCAGCTTCCATGACCAAACGCCCAACTTCGGTGGAGCCGGTGAATGCCACTTTGTCTACATCCATATGGCGAGCCAGTGCCGCGCCGGCGGTGGGCCCAAACCCCGGTAGCAGGTTCACCACGCCTTCCGGGAAGCCTGCTTCTACGATCAACTCGCCGATGCGCAGCGCAGAGAGAGGCGTCTGCTCCGCGGGCTTCATAACAATCGTGTTGCCGGTCGCCAACGCCGGCGCCAGCTTCCACGCCTGCATCAGCATGGGGTAGTTCCAGGGGATAATCTGGCCCACCACGCCGATGGGCTCATGCCGGGTATAGCAGAAGAAGTCGCCGTCAATCGGAATTGTCTTTCCCTGAACCTTGTCTGCCCACCCAGCAAAATAGCGATAGCAGGCAACCGTCTTTGCCACATCCAGGGCCTTCGCGATGGAAAGAGGCTTGCCGTTGTCCAGCGTCTCAAGCCGGGCAAGTTCGTCAGCGTGGCTTTCAATCAAGTCAGCGAGACGGTGCAGCAGCCGTCCCCGCTCCGATGCGCGCATCTTCCGCCACGGTCCCTGATCGAAGGCTGCACGCGCTGCCTTGACGGCGTTGTCCACATCCGCCACGTCGGCTTCGGCCACTTGGCAGATCTCCTCGCCCGTCGACGGGTTTACCGTGGCGAAGGTCTTGCCCGATTCACTTGGGACCCAGCAATTATTGATCAGAAGCCTGGTAGCGGAAGGGGCAACATGCGTTTCCGTAGCCGTTGGCAGGGCGGAAATCATAATTGGTGGCTCCTTCTCATGAGACCTGCTCCAGGTCTGCGATTACGCTGCTCCTCGCGGGTCGTTGCGCTTTCTGCGCGCAGATATATCGCAGCCAGTTTCTGTAGATTTTTGTAGCGCTCGCATGCCAGCTGTTTTCGATCCTAGCTTCTGTTAACGCTGCCGAGACCTCAGGAAATAGCTCGCCACTCTCGCCGCGGATTGCCTTTTCCTGCAGCAGCGTCAATGCAGCCGCTAAATCGCTGTCGAAATAGCTTTGCGGCATCGATGGGTAGAGAGGTGACTCGCTTCGGAAGTAGCGCCCCACATCCCGGCGGTATTCGCGCAGCAACGTATCGGATTCATACTCCGGATGACCCTGGAAAAAGAGAAAGAGTTTCTTCTGATGCTTAATGAAGGTATCGGCTCCCGTTTCTGTAGACCGTGTGAGCACTCGGTACCCGCAGTCGCTTAGATCTTCTTCTGCCACACCGTTCCAACGTGAGTGGGGAAGGGAGAAACGCGATCCTGTTCCCGCTGTCAAAGGGTGATCGGAGACACGCGCACAATCAAAGATACCGAAAAGCTTGTCATCTCTCTTACGCCGGCGAATGCCGTCCATTTGGAGAATTGCCGCGTGAGCCGCCAGGCAGGACCAAACCGTGGAATGTGCATTTTCTTTTGCCCAATCAACCAGTCTGCTAAAGCTATCCCAGTAAGGTTCGTCCATCAGGTTTGGCGAGAGAGGCTCTCTGCCCGTCACGATCAGCCCATCGAGATGCCCGTTCCACAAATCTTCGATGTTCGAATACCTGTTCCGGGAATTGCCGGTATCCTTCCGGGGAACGCCCGGCAACATGTAAAAAGACAAGCGGACTTGCATGCCCTGGGACGCAGAGTCAAGCAGCGAAACGAACTGCCGTTCCGTTGCCTCGACCGCCTCGTCGGGCATGTTGTTGACCAGTCCGATGGTAATGCAATCGTGGCTTTGGCCGCGGTGATTGGAATTTAAGAGAACGGGCATCTAGGGTTTCCCTCCAGGTGTCGTCAGTGTGGTTGCGTCGAGTGCCTGATCCAGATCGGCAATGATGTCGTCAATGTGCTCAATCCCGATGCTGAGCCGAATCATCTCCGGCCCGACGCCGGCGCTATGCTGCTCCTCGGCCGACATCTGTCGATGCGTGGTCGATGCCGGATGGCAGGCCAGCGACTTGGCATCGCCCAGGTTCACCAGCCGTGTCACCAGCTTGAGCGCGTCATGGAATTTGACGGCGGCCGCGAAGCCACCCTTGATACCGACTGTCATGAGCGAGCAGGCGCGATCCCCCAGATATTTTCCGGCGAGCGCATGATAAGGGCTATCGGGGAATCCCGTATATTTCACCCATTCGACCCTGGGGTCGTCGCGCAGGAATTCGGCGACCTTCCGCCCGTTCTCCACATGGCGCTCCACCCGCAATGCCACGGTCTCGATTCCCTGCAGCAGCAGAAAGGCGCTCAAGGGCGACAGAACAGCTCCTGTGGTCCGCTGATAGACGCTGCGGCAACGTCCGAGAAAAGCGGTTTTCCCATAATGGTCGGTATAGACCAGGCCATGGTAAGAAGGGTCCGGCCGGCTGAATGCAGGGAACCGGTCTGCGTGCTCCTTCCAGGGAAAATTGCCGCTGTCAACGATAGCCCCGCCGAGCGTTGTGCCATGACCGCCCATGAATTTGGTAAGCGAATGCACAACAATGTCGGCGCCATATTCGATCGGCCGCAGCAGGATGGGCGTGGCGACGGTATTGTCTACAATCAACGGCACCCCGTGTTCATGCGCTACGCGAGCCAATCCTTCGATGTCGCAGATGTTACCAGCGGGGTTGCCCACGCTTTCGCAGAAGACAGCCCGCGTCTTGTGGTCAATCAGTTTGGCTACCGACTCCAGGCGGTCGTTCTCCGCGAATCGCACGGTAACTCCCTGGCTGGGCAGAAGGTATGCGAAGAGCGTGTGGGTGGTGCCGTAGAGCTGTGGGGTGGTAACGATATTACTTCCCAACTCGGTTACGTTTTGTACGGCGTAATGGACGGCCGCCTGACCGCTGCTGACGCACTGCCCTTCCAGACCGCCCTCCAGGGCGGCGACGCGCCGTTCCAACACTGCAGTCGTCGGGTTGCCGATACGGGTATAACGGAAGCCCTCGGCCTCAAGGTTGAATAAAGCCGCGGCATGCTCGGTGCTGTCGAAGGCATACGCGACGGTCTGATAAATTGGCACAGCGACAGCCTTCGTCGTTGGATCGACTTCGTAGCCGCTGTGAATGGCGATCGTTTCCCGTTTCATAGAGTCATCTGTCTCTGGCCGATGAGAGCATTCATCTCATTGACCACCCAGTGGATATCCGTCTCCGTCGTCCTATAGCTAGTGATGCACGCGCGTACCACAGGTGTGTCACCCAGGCGTGCCTCCGACATCCAGGCGATCTGGCGTTGATGCAGAGCCGCCAGAAAGCTGCCGATCTCGAGTCCGTCCTGGGTAAAGCAAACAAGCGGCAGCGGAGTCGCATTGACAATCCGCCACCCCGAAGCACGAAGGGATGCTCGCAGCACATCTCCCATCCGAGCCTGATGCTCGATCATCTCCACATATCCCGATTCGCCTTGCTGCGCCAGCGCCATAAAGAGCTTCAGACCGATAAAACGTCGCGACCACTGTGCGGATGTCGTGTAAGGATCGAAGACAGGTCCGGTCTTCTTTCCCGGCATATAAGAGACATCGGCGCGAAAGGCCTCAGCGACTGTAGCAGGATGGCGGCAGAAGAACATTCCGCAACCCATCGAAACAGAGAGCCACTTATGGGCGTCGCAGGTGATCGAATCCGCAGCCTCAATTCCGGCGAGATGCCGTTTGAGGCTTGGGGAGATGATGGCGCTCCCACCCCACGCGGCATCGACGTGAAACCACAGCCCCGCCTCCCGGCAGAAATGCCCCAACTCCTGCAACGGATCGATGACTCCCGCGGCTGTGGTACCGGCAGTGCCGACAACCATGAAGGGAGCGAAGCCATTTTCTTTGTCCTCGGTGACCTGTCTCTTCAGTTCGCCGAGATCCATCTTCAAATCGCTGCCCGTGGCTATTTTCCGCAGTGCTCTGCGCCCCAACCCAGTCATGTGCGCGATCTTATTGAAGCCGTTGTGGGCTTCTTCCGTAAGATAAATCGCAGGCGTCGCATTCAAGTGGCGAAGGCCGTGTTCGCCGTAGCCGGGAAACGCCCGGGTTAACGCGACAACCACTGCCGAGAGATTAGCCTCCATTCCGCCGCTGGTGAAAGTCGACAGGGCATCAAGGGGGAATCCGAACTTTGCCGCGAGCCAACCGAGCGTGTGCCGTTCAATCTCGTTGGCTGCCGGCGATGTACGCCAGTTGGCTAATTGTGGGTTATACATGGCCACAAGCGCGTCCGCAACAACGGATGCTACGGTCACACTCGGGTTGAAGAGCCCGAAGTAACGGGGATGCGTCACCTGCACCTGCCACGTCCGTAACATCTTCTCTACGTCGGCGATAACTTCTTCAATAGGCGTGGTTTGCGCGAAGTCATAACGCGAAGCGAGGTAGCCTCGAATCTCCTCGGCGGTGACGCTGGGCAGAATGGGGCCGTCGGCAATTTCGCGCTGCAGCTTCTCGAAATCACACCGGATTTCATCGATGACCATTCTTACCCTTCTCCCGCGAGCGGCAGTAAAGCGAGCTATAAGCGAACACCGCCAATTTGAATCCTGTTATACAGTTCCTGGTCGAGGCGAGTGAAAGTCTCCGACTCCTGGTTGTAAAAATAGAGAGCATCGCTGCTCGCGACCGGATCGTATCCCTGGCGAACCAGATCGGTCTTCGAATATTTGAAGGTGCCTGTCAATTCAATGTCGTGGCGTATTCGCAGGAACAAAGGACGTGCGTACGCGGGCAGGCGATTCACCAGGTGCTTGCGAAGTCCGGCCAAATCCAGTTCAACCAGTTCATCTTCGGTTACGACCGTAGCCATACCGGCCCGTCCATCGGTCGCTGGAATAGATACGCCGTAAACGTTGGCGTGCTTAACTCCCGGAAACGCGCAGATCGCCTCGGAAACCTCCGAGGCCGCAACGTTCTCGCCTTTCCAACGGAAAGTATCTCCAACCCGATCGACGAAGTAGAAATAACCCTGCTCGTCCTTGCGCATCAGGTCGCCGGTGCGAACCCAGGTGTCTCCCGGCTCAAAAACGTCGCGCAGGATCCTGCTCTCTGACGCCTCTTGGTTGGTATACCCTTCGAATCGGCTGCCGATATTCGAGGGGTCATCCACAACTTTGCCGAGGGCTTCCCCCGCTTCATTGGCAGCGCAACGAATGCAGAATCCCTGAGCGTTCCGCGCCGGTTCTCCGGTCTCGACATCGAATCGCACCAGGGCAGGCGAGAATCGATGCGCCAGGTATGCTGGGATGTGACCGATGGCGCCGCGCTTGCCTTCTACGTTGAAGAGTGAGACGCCGCCTTCCGTGGCAGCATAAAATTCAAGAATCTGAGGGATTTGAAACCGTTCCTGAAATCCATCCCACACGTCAGCAGCCAGCCCGTTACCGCAGGCCATCCGTATCCCATGCCTGGTCTCGTTCTCCGATGGCGCGGCGTGCAGCAGGTAGCGGCAAAGTTCGCCGATGTACTGGAACATGGTGCAGTCCCAACGTACGATATCGTTCCAGAACTGGCTCGCCGAAAACTTTTCCCTGATGACGACGGCGCCGCCGGAGACCAGGGTTGCGCCGGGCACCAGCACGCCCCCCACGCTGTGGTACATAGGCAGGCAGCTATACATCCGGTCTGTCCGTTGCGCACCCATCATGCCGGCAAACCAGTGGCTCCATTGCATGATGCGCGCATGGCTGACCTTGGCCGCCTTGGGTAGCCCGGTAGTACCGGAAGTGTAGATGTAGAGGGCGCGATCCTCGATGGCCGGCGGCCGCCGCTCGCTCTTGCTCAGCGCCTCGGCCGATTTCTGCTCGATCTCGAGGTCAACACGCTGGAACCCACCGTGCCCCTGGCCGTGAATCCAGACCTTGGAGTCTCCGGAAAGCAGCGGCAGCGTGGCGGCCAGCTGATCGGTGAACTCCGCGGCAACGATGATGTGTTTCGGCAGAACGGCATGGATGCAGTGCGCGAGCGAACCCCCAGCCAGGTTGGTGTTCAACAACGAAACCACCCCGCCAACGCTGGTGATTCCCAGCCATATGGCGATGTATTCCGGCCGGTTGGTCATCAACAGGCATACCACGTCGCCCTTTCCAACGCCCTCGTCCAGCGCCCATCGCGCGTATCGATTGCAACGCGCAAACAGCCCGCGATAGGTCAGGCACTCCCGGTCCGACAGCAGCGATGGCGTGTCGCCAAACTCCGCGGCGAGCTCTTCGATCACTGTGGAGAGAACACGATCGGGATTACGCGTGATGGGCGCAGTCAGCTCCAGCGCGTGCAACCATGCCTTTGCGGCAGACCCGGTGGTGTGGATAGTTGTCATTTTCACGCTGTGCTGCCTGCATCCACGGTAACTACAGTGCCCGTGATGTTTTTCGCCCGATCGCTCAGAAGAAATTCGACTGCATTGGCCACATCCTCGACGTCTGCTAGACGGCGGAGCGCGCTGCGGCGCATGATCTGCTGGCGATGTTCGTCGGTGAGCTCCCGAGTCATATCCGTGTCCACAAAGCCCGGAGCAACGGCATTGACCGTCACACCTGTTCGTCCCACCTCTCTGGCCAGCGATCGGGTAAAGCCGATGAGCGAAGCCTTGGTCGCGCTGTAAACCGAAAGCCCGCTGTAGCCGGTGAAGGCGGTAATCGACGACACATTCACCACGCGGCCGCCGCCGTCTGCCATCATGGAGCGCGCCAGGTATTTGGTCAGCACGATCGGCGAGAGCGTGTTTAAGCGCAGAACCTGTTCGATCTGCGAATTGTGCATCAGTGCGAGCGTCCCTTCGCCCCCTATACCCGCGTTGTTCACCAGGCCATACACAGGGCCAAAGTCGATGCGCAACCGCTTGGCCAGGTCGGCGATGCGGTCGATCTCCGCCAGATCGAAGGGAACAAATTTGAGCGCCCCCGGATTTGCGGCTTCGGTTTCCTGTATGGCAGAGGTCAGTTCACTGCTTTCTTTACGGGCAATGGCGATGGCCCGGAACCCCGCCTGGGTGAGCCTGCGAGCGATGCCAAGGCCGATTCCCCGGCTTCCGCCTGTCACCACTACGTTACGCATGACGGCGGAGGAGTTTCCCAGTCTCGGCGACCGCCAGGGCAGCAACAAAGTTGATTGCCGCCGGGACCTTGTGAGAGGGAAGTTCCTCCCGGCAGAGCCGCAGGATATCCTGGTGGAGTTTGCGAACGTCGTTGCCGGCGGTCCCTGACGGAATCACCAGAACTACGTCGGCTACGACCAGCGCCCCCGTGACGGGATTTTTCCGGGTCTTGACCAGCGACATGCGGACCTGAGGATGCCGATTGATCACTTCCTCGACTTCCTCGGGATGGACCTTCAGGCCCCCCACGTTAATCACCCCATCGCGCCGCCCGGCAAAGTGGTAGCGGTGGTCCCCGCGTAATTCGAGAATGTCGCCAGTGTCGACGAAGCCCTCCTCATCCTTGAGGGGGGGCGTTGTTTCACCCAGATAGCGGAGAGCGGTGCGATCGGAGCGGATGCGAAGCGAGCCGTTTTCAAGCTTCATCTCGACCTGGGGAGTGCTGGAAATTACGCTCGGAGGAAGGCCCGTCAAGCCATCTCTCACATCGAACGCAACCCCCGCCTCGGTCGAGGCAAACGCGTGCGAGATGCGCGCTTGCGGATACAACGAGCGCAGTTGGTTCAGAATTGCCTGGTCGGCGATCTCTCCTGACAAACGCACATAGTCAGGCTTGATCAGAGGTGCCGCGGGGCTCATCAACGCACGTCGCCAATGGGAAGGCGTTCCTGAGATGTGGGTCACTCCGTGGGAGGCCGCCCGCGCCAGGAAATCAGCTGTGGACTCCTGCGCGCTCGATAGCACCAATGGTGTTCCGGTAAGCGCGGCGCGAAGAAATATCTGCAGCCCGCCATAGCGGCGGATGTCGTAGAAGGTACTCCAAACGACTCGATCTGCCGCAGCGTTGCGCGCCTCGATTGCGCCCGTCAGGCTGGCAAACGTGTGCACCACCAACTTCGGCTGGCCCGTCGTACCGGAGGTGAGAAGAACCCACTCCGTTTGGTACGATCGGTCCCGGGTGGCCTGCCCTCGCATCGTCGTCAAGCTGGACGGAGCGAAACAGCTAACGCCGGGTATATCTCGTTCGACGGTTGTCAGGTCGGAGACGATTGCATCCACGGCGGCACAACGGGCGACGAAAGGAAGATACTTCAGGGGTACATCGTGGGGAAAGAGAACGATTCGCTGGGCGAAGCCATCGAGTTCTGTTAACGCCGCAACCGTCGTGACCTGGGTCTGGGTCGCGAGCAGGACGGATCGCCCGCAAAGCTCACTGCCGTGCCCGCCGAGCACGGTTCCTGTATTTAGATCGCTCCAGGTGATGCCGGCTTCCGCCCCAAAGACAGAGCGTGCGGACAGGTCTCCTGCAGCACTCAAGGCATCCCTCAGGGAAGCCGGGCTATTTGGCGGCATTTTCATAGAAACTGATAAAGTCGCCGAGCGTTACGGGAAAGCGGGCGTCCTCTGAGGTACTGAACGGGTCTACTCCCAGCGTGCCCTCAAGCCGGGTTACGATGAGCGCGAAACAGAGGGAGTCCAGCCCTGAATTGAGCAGCTCCAAACGGTCTGTCAGTGGCGCGAGTCGCCGGTCTTGTTCTTGAGCGACCTGCCTGAACTGGGCCAGGATCTCCGATCGAACATTCATATTTTGCAATCTTCAACTTTCCAGGGCAAGGAATCCGGGGCAAGGAACTACCCGTGCAAGCAATCCAATTGATACTTAGCGTAGCCTTTTTTGTTGTCGGTGTCCGTACACAAAACGTTCACCGCAACCTCCCCTCGCTTGGTCAAGGGGAAACTGTCGCTCAGCCAGCGCTCCGTATGCCGCCGAACCGAAGCTCGGCCCGCGCGGTTTGCGAACGAGTGGTCGGCAGTTTCGATCAATTGCACCGCAACCTGACTCTTGCGGCCGGCGATTTGCAACACGTGCTTCAGGTAATCGAACTCTCCTACCCTGGGTTTGGTGCCAGGAGCCTTGCGGGCGGGAGCCTTAAGGAGGAGAATCGGCAGGCCGGTGGATGCCAGCCCCTTCCAACAGCTCAGCAGAGAAGAATTCGCATTCCCGGGGAGTGCATCTCCGCGGAGAATTAAGGTAATGTCCCTGATCCGATCGTAGACATTGCTGACGAGGCCGCCGATCCTGCTTTGCAGCGCCCAGTCGCTCAACTTTTGTCTTAACTTCGGTCGCACCGCCTGGGGAAGGTGGAAGTAAGGGTCCAACAAGATAAGCCCCTTACATTCCTCTCCGCTGGCGGCCGCCGCATAGAGTGCAGAAACGGCGCCTGCACAGTGCCCGAAAAGGATTACCCCCGACAGGCCGAAACGCTCCACCAGTTCCTTGATTTTGGCCGAGCCTACCGGCCCGTAACCCCCCGCATTGATGAAACTCAGCAGCTCTGTTGGAATTTCTCCGGTAGTGTCTCCCAGCCCAGGCAGATCAAAGCGGAATGTCGGATAGCCGCAGCTGGCAAACGAGTCGGCCCAATAAACAGCTGAGTCACCAGCTGCTGCTCTGGGCAGGGATAAGGAATTCAGCAGCACCAGGCCAACAGGGTTCCTGGTACCAGGGTCCGGCTCCGCATCAGGAGCATGAGCTTGAGGCTTGTGGAATGTGCCCCGAAGGAGGACGCCGTCACCATCCAGAGTAATCAACTCGCGCCCCTCAATCGCTCGCAACATGAGAATCTCCCCTTTGGGCGGCGAGGCTGGCGGTTATCCAATCTGAATTTGGAGCAAACAACCAGCTAAAATCCTTAGCTTCATCATATCCGACGAAGCCCCCTTTAATCAGTGGCGCGGCCCGTCTATCGAGTTTAACCACCCGGACGGGCCTATCATATGCCAAAGCCGCGGTCGTCTCATCGAGCATGGAGGATGGGAGGGTTACGTCGGAAGAGTCCCGCCAAAGAGCACTCGACCATCGATATCCTTCCACTTCAATAAAAGAACCCTGCTCTAACTCGCGGATATATTCCGCTGCAGATTTCGCCTCCTCACCAGACTTGTACAAGTGCTCCAGGCCGACCCAGCGCATGAGGGTCGAGCGCAGTGCCTGGTGAGCGCTTGCAGGCGGAGACCATAGCAAAACAGAGCCTCCTATGCCGTCGTTAAAAGCCCGGGCGGCAAGGACAGCTCCAATCTCCAGCCCATGAAGCACCAGTGGCACATTCGGTGACCGGGCCTTAAGCCACTCGGCGAGCAGCAGGACATCTTCACGCCAGTGTTCGAAGGTCATCTCCTCGAAGGAGCCAGTGCTTTCACCAACTCCGCGGTAATCGTAGCGAAGCACTTCCATGCGTTTACCAGCCAGATAACGGGCCCAGCGGACCCATGGAAGGTAGGAATTGTGGCGTTCCGACGCAAATGGTCCGATCAAGAGGACACGGGCTACTGGATCAGGCACTTCGTGAAGCACGGTGTAAAGGTGGGCGCCGGAGACATCGAAGTATCCAGCGCGTTCCAGTACACCCCCATCGCCATGGTGTTGAGTCTTCACTTTATCCCTGCCCCGGCCAAAAACTAGGCTGCCAGTTTATCCCCGCTGCCTTGAATGATGGTGTGAATCAAGGCGCGCAGCAGATCCACGCCTTCGTACAGGTCGGCTGACGGATCAGGCGGATTGACGGCCACCTCCGCAGAGAGCGCGTGAAATAGTTCCTGCGTGTGCGCCACGTCGCAAACCCCGTGGACGTCCGTGTATACCCGTTCCACAGAACCCTGTGCTCCCGCCAGATCCGCCAGGTAGCTCATGAACTGCTGTATGAATCCTTCGAAGAACGCCATTGTGACAATATTCTGGACTCCCTGGAGCCGGCCCAGGAACAAACGCACGTTGGTCAAGTCCTCGTGGACTTCAAGCGAGTCTGTGTCCGTGGGAAATGCGTGGGCTGCGATAGCGAACGTGCGCAGCATGGCAGGATGGCAATCACGCACTTCCTCCCGCAGATTATCCAACAGCATGGGGCGGGCGTCTTCTGATTGTGTGGAGAGATAGGTGGCCGTCATCCAATAGATGAAATTGCCTTCGAGCACCGCCGTGTATCGTGCGATGATCCCGCGCCGTTGCTCCGCAGTCAGCCGGTTAAGGTCAGGCAGGGATGCAATGAGATCTTCAACGATGCTGTCGACCCGCTGTTTAACAGAAGCTCCCAGCAGATCGCTCTGAAGCGGAGGACTAACTAGCGATGTGGTCATACGTTCTCCTTCGTACAACATGAATGTTAGGCGCCTGTTCAGAGCTCACCATGTTGAAGACATTCCCGTTGGCAACTGCAAAATGAAGGATGCCAAGGCTCAAAAATACGGCAGTAGGTACTTAAACTGGGCAGTCGTCTTTCCACCCAACCCACGAACTGCTCAGGTTTACCGGGCGAAAAGTAAAATGACCCAACCGTGAAACACCGAGTAACCATCATAGTCTCGGTATGTAGCCGGTAATCGCTTAGAACTATCGGGGGGTAATAAAAAAAAGTTTACAATGAAGCCGCCCAGATCGGTAGATGCTTGTGGTACCACTTACCAGAGTTTGTGATGTGGTTACCCCTGTTGCGCGCAGATCAACCTGCCATTGACCGTTCCGAGGTTGTGAGTCTACCGTGGGCGCCAGGCCTGAAACGGCTGCGCACAAAGTTGTAGAGGCCCTGGCCGGCCGTTATGCCACAGGTCGATCCAGTTCCCGGCGATCCATGGCCCGCCGATAAATTTGCAGAATGCGGTCAACCTTGTGCTCCCAATCGAAAGATGATTCGACTTTTTGTTGTGCAGCCGTGCTCAGCCGGCAGCCAAGCTCGGGGTCGTCGATCAGCTTCTGCATGGCCGCGGTGAACCCCTCAACCACCGCCGTCTGGCTAGTGGGGGGGACCAGTATTCCGCAGCTCTCGTCGAGATAGTCTGCCGGCCCTCCCCAGGCGATGGCTATTACCGGGGTACCGGTGGCCATAGCCTCCAGAACCACGGCGCCGCCACACTCGTAAATGCTAGGCAGCAGCAGCGCAGTTGCTGACTGTAGGCGTTGAGCACACTCTGCTTGTGGCATCCAGCCCAGGAAAGACACGCGGTCGCTCAAATTCAGACTTGCAGCCAGCTGGGTCCACTCGGCACGCATCGGTCCATCGCCGATTACTTCCAGGCGGCATCGAGGCACATTCGCAAGGGCACAAATCGCAAGGTCCAGCCGCTTCCAATCCACCAGGCGACCGATGAAGAGGAAGCGGGGGGCACGCTCAGTAGTTGATGTGTGAGGCTGAGGCGACCAGAGATTGAGGTCTACGCCATTTTCCGGAACCTCGATCACCTCTCCCTCGACGCAAGAAGGCAGCGCCTGGCGGGTGCGTTCGTTTGCCACCAGCACGATTCCGGCTAATTTCTTTCCCGGAATGACCCGATTGATCAGGTCGGCGCCCCGGCGTCCCAGTGCAACCGAGGCGCGGGTAAACCAGGATTCAACGTTGCGGAATGCTTGCGGGTAGTCCATCCCGCCGTTCATCGGCCCCATGACAACCGGTACGCCAAGCTTGCAGATGAAAGACGGCGCGCGCGGAGAGACAGGAATCGGTTGATGCACGACATTAATGTGCTGGCGGGCAATCAGATCCAGCACCATTTGCCGCTGGATGTACTGGTTCACCAACACCATCAATGTACCGAATGTTGCCCCGGCAACACGCCGCGGCAGGTACGCGTTCAACCGCCAAATCAGCTTGTGGAACCACCTGTCGGCGATGAATTGAATCCGGCCGTGCTCGTCGGGAAAGAGCTGTTCCAGTTCCTCTCGCGTCCTAGCGTGGACAATCAGCCATGCTTCCACCCCCCGGGCCCGAAGACGCGAATAGTAATGCAGGGGAAGTGAGGCCTCGCCCCCGAACCGCAAGGAGGCATGTTCGGCCACAATACAAACCCGCAGTGGCTCCGACTCATTCACTCCGATGTCGTTGACTGCAGAGCTCCTCGGGAGAAGAGGTTGTAGTAGCCGACTCTTCTCAGCGATGACTTGATTGCTTGTTCCCTACGATAGGCGCCTGGCGTCAATTCGATAAAGGGAAGAACCGCACCAATCTTGTCCAGCGACTTGTCAGAATCCAACCAGCCCCGTTCTTTCGCTTCCTGCAACCAGTATTTCGCCTCCCCTCCGGCATGGAAGCACTTCATGGTTGCAAAAGATTCGCGACGCAGTAGTTGAGGTCCAGGAACGTGCAGCGTACGCAGCAAACGGACCCGCTGACTGCGGCGCCAACAGTGCCAATAACCAGGAGCGAGATAACCACCCCCGACATGC